>Ga0126336_10001022_pt1 | contig 13546 bp, 12 predicted proteins | sample SidCmetagenome_FD_92530 | JGI IMG/M metagenome (GOLD analysis project Ga0126336, IMG submission 92530) | Coral microbial communities from El Islote,Puerto Morelos, Mexico - Siderastrea C C metagenome | ecosystem: Host-associated > Invertebrates > Cnidaria > Coral | place: El Islote,Puerto...
AATAATAACAATAATAATCATATTAATAATGATAATAATAATAATAATAATAATAATAATAATAATAATAATAATAAACTTTATTTCTATAGCGCTATTTCCTGTAGCTCAATAGCCCTTTACAAACAGTGAATTAAAATATTTACATCAAGTGATGTAAAATGTCTTTTTCGTTCAGAAACGAAACGATGAACTGGGCTGAATTTCGGTAGGTACACTACAAGTATTTAGCAGGTAAAAGCTTTACAGAAAAGGATCGTCTGAAGGTAATCAACACAGCCAGGAAAATATTAGCGGTGCCCGCGCGCGGAGCGAGCCAGCGGAGCACCATTGATAAGCAAATTTGGTAACCTATTGATGCGAGAAATTTTGGTTGTGACGTCACCGTACGTACGTACGTACGTACGTACGCCCGCCCGTACGGACTCTGGGGGAGGGTGAGGGGAGTCCCAAAGCATCCCGACGGGGGAGGAGAATGCCATCGTTTCTTGGCAGGAGATCGTGCGGTGCTTTTGGGCAACCAGCCTAGTAAAACGATTGTTCGACGGTTTTGAAGTTTTAAACTTGAGAGAAAACATCTAAGATCTATATAAGGAAAAAGGCAAAAAGTTCAAGTTGGTGAAAGGTGAAAAGTTCAAGCTAGTTCAAGCTACGAAATTTGCCTTCGAGGAGTCATCTTTGTCGTGTTCAGTGCTGCGAACTCGGTCGGCACATCGCTTGAGTTTGTAGCATTTGGCTGCAGTCCCGATGCCATATATATAGCAGAGCTAGTGCATTCTGGTTTTTTCTGTCCACAACCATGTTTGTTATGGAACTCCGCTTTTAGGCTTGGCTAAATCTAAATTGCAAAAATTAATCCCCATCAAGAAAAACCAGTCTTTCCCAATCGCAAAAACTAGTTCCTGCAAAACGCAAACATATCGCCCATCCGCAAATTAAACTCCCCCAAACGTTAAGCGCTACAGAGTAAGCCTGGGTGGTTCGATTGCTTAGTTGTGACTTCAAAGTGATCAGTATTAAATGTAATTTTTGTTTGTCTGTTTGTTTCTTGTAGCTTGGGCGATAAGATGTTATCAGTGTCAACCTGACTACGCCAACATCGCAAGCGCTGTAGCTAACCACGGAAACAGCTCAGGAAGCTTGACTTTTTGCGGTAATCCTACTGACACCTTTGACTGCAGTCAAGATCCAAACATAGGCCGGTTTGCCGATGCGTGCTCAACGACCAGTCTTACCATAAAGGTGAACATGTCGGTTTTTGGCGAACTGGAAGTACATGCCAACATCCTAAATTGCACTATGAAGTTGGCGTGCCCCATGGCAAAGAATCTGACATGCAGTACGTTGCAGAGCGTGCTTGGAGGCGCGCTTGGGGGCGCTGGTGGAGTGTCCATTTCGCATTGTGATGTCAGTTGCTGCGAGGGGGATCTCTGCAATAATCCCTCGGGATCCTCTATTACTACCACGGCACCCACGTCTTCATCTCTGAAAACCGTCTGCATCTCTCCAAATGGCGCTATATTTGGAATCTTGGCTTTGATAACCGTGTCTTTTATGAACTTGTTTTGAACATGACAAATAAGACACTCGCTCGGAGGCTACTTTTTCACCTTTTCGATACCAACACAGCAAAAAATAGTTCTTTCATAGATGACGTTTATTATTTGCATTATAATGTAATCAAGGGTGATGAGAGGCAATTTTCGGGCAAATACTACAACATTGCCTGAAATTGTCTTGAGTCGACGATTAACTGTTTTGTAATGAAGATGAAAAAAGATATCCGTGAAAAGACTCATTTTGTAGCCTGCGAATACAGCCAAAGCTCTTGGAAAGCGAATGTTCAAGCGCAGTAAACAGGGTCCGTGGCGGGCAATTATTTTTACACCCGCTGCAAGATAACGGCCGATAAACGTCTTTACAAGAAAAAAAGAAAACAAAAGTCTGTTTAAACAATCCATAAATTGGTTGCATTCAAACCGACTCTATATTGATTTTCGTAATTACAGTATTGAGAGGTTTTCTTCTCGACCCAGACTTTTTCAATGTTCGTAACGTAGTGTCCTTACATGATATGAATACTGACCGTTTTGAGTCTTAATCGCAAAAACTTTGCCCACACACAAATTCTGTCCCATCGGCTGAACCCGAACAGTAAAACAGCGCTTAATCCTACATTAAAAACCGTTAACTTAATAGGTAAAACGGGTGTAAAACGCAGATGGCCTCCATCTTGATGTGCGTAAAAAGAAAATTAGCCCATGGCAGTTGGAAGAACGGGAAAAGGCCTCTTTTAAACGCTGGTAGTAGGGTGAGCGATAAAACGTCTGTACTTGGCAATATTCTCCACTTGGGGACAAACGGAAACGTCATGATGATGATGATGATGATGATGATGATTTGGCACTATTCGCAGGCTATCAGCACACACATCAAAGCTAATATTTTTTAGTGTTTTTGTAGTTATTTGTATTGGATTTCGGTACACTTTAAGCAGAATGGCTGTATTGTGAATAACATGTGAATTAATTGCTGGTTAGGTTATGCTGTTTTGCCGGACTAGATCCGTTACACGCTTAAAACTGATCGATCGTGAATTTGAATGAAACTTGAAGTAGTGGGCGAACGAATTGCAGAGTACATTTTAATTAAAGTGAATTATATGACAACGAAGGTCTTTAACGTCACTTAGATCTTCCCTTTCAGCTATACTACTCGGATGATCATTGCAGAATATGTTTTATTGTAAAGTGAAAGTTGTCTAACGTTAAGGTCAACTTTCGTGAAAATTGCTCGCATTTCCTCTTGATTAAGGAGATGAATCTGTCAATGTATCTTCTACCGTAGAATTCGACAGTTACATCACCGCAAACGTGTATTTAACCAACTTTTAGCTTGTAATAATAATTGTTGTTAAATAAACAATGCGCAAGAAATGAGATTCTCCTTCGATTTTAGATCTTCTGCTACGCTATTCAGGTTCTTAAATAGGTTTCAATTTTTCAAGGGAAAAACGCTTGTTCCTGGTTAGAAAACTAATTCAAAATGGGTGTTGTTCCATTATTCCGTGTCATTAACGTATAAATGCCCGTATTTGTCTTACGGGACGTCATAGCCGTTCGCTGGGACGTCTAGTGTAAAAATGGAGACATCCTTAGGGACATCCAACTGGAACATTAGATTCACCCGCATACTACTTTCTAAAATGGGAGGACTAGGTATGAGATAGCGCGATGTTGATGTTGGGGGTGATTTCTCAAACAAGGCCGTCTCGATAAGGACGTCTCGTCTTTACACTAGACGGTTTTTGACGTCTTAGGCGACAAGACATGTGCTAAGGGCGACTCTTGGATGCCCTTAGACGTCTGGACGTCTAAAAGTCGTCTACCGAAATCTCGTATTTATACCAGACGGCTAAGTCGTCTGAGACGACATTGACCTCTTAGACGTCCTCTAAGATAAATACGACCAATGCCCTTCATTACTACATTTTAAACAAAGAGTCCTGTGTTTTTCCAAATACGAACCTTTTTGAAATTATGCTGTGGCTCTAAATGACACATTTTAGTTGAGTACAGGTGCGGGTATTTATTGCAGAAACTGAACTTGGCTTTCACAACAAAGATATCCTGTATTTCAAAAAGGTAACCTGAGAGAAAACGCCCAGTGACGGTGGAATTGTATGTCGGTAAGTCCAAAGGAAGCCGCATGAACTGGGGGTGCATTTAGTGATTAAATTGTACCGGTAACGACGTTTTAAACATCTCAGATAGTCGGAACGAGGGAATTCGTTTGGGGAGAACTTACCCTGAGACTCCTAGGAACCTTTGTTTTAGCGACACTACCTTCATCCGAAAGAGTTAACGACAATCTCCGAAAGGTTCCGAAGGTTTATTTCAAAGGAACGTCATCTCGACTTCTAAATGTTACTAAAGTAACAATTGTCTGTACTTGGGTCAGCCAATGGTGGTTCATTGCGTGTATCTACATTGGCACAAAAACTAAAAATGGTTACTACGACTACAACATTCCAACATGCGGATCCCATTGTCAATATAAATCTATTTATTTCTTAAAATATCGCGGTTACCACGCATATTCAACAATTATAAAATACCAAATACTACACTGAGCAGTCAAACCTCACAAACTAGGTAGACAACAGAGGAATTGCCGAGTATGCGAGTTATAATTATAGAAGTATCATTCATACAAGGGATAGAGATTTGCACGAATTCCCCACTGTAGAAACTACGTCGAAACTGGGAACGATTGTATAAAATCAACATAGTCGTAAGGATGGGAATTCAACTGAAAGGAATGCTCAACTTTTTCTTCCATTTTAGCCTTTTTTCTTTTTTTTTTTTTTATCTTCGAGGATTTAGGCAATAAAACAGGGGGAATAGTTTGAAAGTGCAACGCACCATAATTATTTGAGAATTTTTTTTCGCCATTTTAAAATTTAATAATCGATGGACATCGAAACAGTCCGCTATCAACCGAAAGTGCTCTCGTGTAAATTAGACTGTCTGGTGGTGTGTACAAAAGCTTATCCCTCTCTTAATCTTATCTTAATATAATCACGTCCTTTATCATAGAAAATCCAGGGGCCAGTTGTTCAAAGCAGGATTAAACTAACTCAGGAGTAGCATCAATTCCTGATTCAGTCTTCTAATCAAGCAATAAGGATTCCTGTAAATCCTTTTTGCCCTACGTTTTGATTTAGGTTGCTTTAAAATCGACCGGTTAGAATTAGCTGTCAAAACTCTTTTTGACAAGAGAAACAGGAACCTTGATTTACTTTAAATTATAGGTTAGCCTTAACTGGCTTTTGAACAACTGAGACTACTAGGTGTACTCTTCCCTGTGGCAACAAGATGACTGTCCCTTATAAAAAGATATGTTTTCGTAATCGAGGTTTCCGTAAGCAGAGGTTCGGCTTGAGGCAACCATGACGTTGACGGCAAAGAGGACGTTGAGAAAAATTAAGAGGAAAAAAATCAATGGCTCTGCAGGTGCGTTTGTACACATTTTAATTTGGATTTATCAAATGAGTTGATAAGCTATATTGGCCACCGTAAGGAAATTGAAAGCTGGCGCTTCTTCGCCAGAGCTCTAACGAAGGGCTTAAGCTGGAAACGTCAGCTTTCAATTTCTTTACGGTGGCCAATTTACCTTATCAACTCAGTTGATAAATCCAAATTTTTGTGTTTCACTTCCTCACCCTGCAGCACCCCAGTTTCTTTCGAAACTAACCCCTATATATACACTTTAGTACATTTCTTTGCCTTTTTTCGCATAGCAACGAGAGAATTTTTCTTTTTTTTCTGGTATGGAAGGTCATCCCTACGAATTCACATCCTCGCAGTTCGGCCAACTAACAACATAATCGCTAATTAGTTTCTTTTGAACGCGAATTCACTTTTTTACTTGACATTTTCATTGGCGCTGCCGTCGTAGTTACCTTAATTCCCTAATGAGTAATAACTACTTACAATGTTACATTCACCTGCTGCAGAAATTTACTATAAGGAAGTACAAATTGTCTTTACAGATTTCTATATATTTGGTATGTTGCTGAAAGATATTGACTACTTGGTCATCACTTTTTTTATACCCATTACATTTCTTTTATACGAAACTACGTTGAGGTAAGCCACCTTCAAAATCTTGATACCTGCGCAGCTACAGCCAGAGCTCAAGTTTTCTCTACAAACAATGAAGAAATACTTGACATTAAAAAGCAATACAGCATGCATTCGTGGAAAAGCCATTTTATATGTATCCAGTTTCCTCTAACGTTGTCCAGGAAGCTGGATACTGGGATATCGTAGTGTCGATGTCTTAAAACAATCAATCAATCAATAGGTTATCTGGGTCTAACTTTTAAGTTTGTAGTAAGGTCTCAGACAATCGGGTTCAACATTTCCATTGAACACCGAACTCAGCATTTTTGGTCAATTTCAACAGGTGAAAAAGCGACAAAGCCGTCTAGTGTTGAGACGATACGTCCTTATCGGAACGGCCTTGCTCAAAAAATCACCCCAACATCAACATCGCGCTACCTCATACCTAGTCCTCTCATTTTAGAACACAATGCGATGCTAAATCCACCCTTCTGGTTGGACGTCCCAAAAAACGTCTCCGTTTTTACACTATAGACGTCCTTATGAACGGACGTCAAACCCGTCTTGACATCTTTGACGTCCTTTGGGATAAATACAGCCAATGTTGTGTAAAGTTGAATCAGTTGAATTCAGGCTTAAGTGTTCGTATGTGAAGTCTCAAGTGTGATTACTGTATTGTCATTTAAAGAAAACAGGGTAGTTTTAACTTTTGAATCCAAGAGTATCACTATTCAAATTAAAGCTACTGAGTGGTTCTTTCATCTGGTGCTTTTCGTTGTTGATTACTTGTTGTTAAATCGTTACCAAAGTGAAAGTTAGGTTTTTCCTGGAACATCTTGGCACACTAGTCAAACTCACCTTCACACCTCCTGATAGGCGTTCCTCAGTAACGCGTAAGGAAAACACGACTTCAATACGTCATTGTTAAGTAAGGAGATTCACTGACGATGTGCGCGAAAATATGAGAAAAAAATGTTTCTAGCTCCCTTACATTCTAACGTTATCTTTTATCTTAAAGCAAACATTACAAGGATTTTCCTTAATTTCAACTGTCAACTTGGCTGCTGTTTGACAAAAAAGACTACAACGTACCGCTGATAACGTGGAATAATAACGTTGATTGCAATTGAAACACGACACTAAACTGGTAGTTAGACAAACACAACAAAACCGAAGTAAAAGAAGTTTAAATTTTCAAGGATGTTGCCTCGCACGATCTTTACCTATCAGCAATTATAGTACAAAGCTAAATTTTGGGTGCTTCCATTGGTCGAAATCGATCACGTTACGCGATAGTCTCTCCTCAGCGGGCGCCTATCAGCGCATAGTGCACGTTTTTCTGCGCAATAAAAACAATGGAGTCCCGCGACATAAGCACAAGCATAAGCACAAGTTCGTTCTTCTTGTGTCGGCTTGTGCTTATGCTTATGTCGAAATTTTGACAATGAAAACTGGAGGCGACATAAGCAAGAGCACAAGCACAAGGTAATCAACCAGAAAGATGTCATTTTTGTCCACCATATTTTTTAAGATCGATGAGAGCTGGTATCGAGAATTGCGTCAAGTATGGTATTCTGCGCGTGCGTATGTCCTTATGCTCATGTCCTAGTGAAAACCAGCCTTTAAGCTCCCTTTTTATTCCAAAGGCACGCGTTGTATACGCGGTCATTAATAACGCACCGAGTTGGTTATAGTCACCTTATATCCAACCAGCACGAGTGGAATAGTTGTTTAAGAGGTAGTGAAAATGAGGGAATGGTAAACATAAGCAGTTCACACTTACCAGGTCTAGCAAAAGGTAGGTTGATTCTCGGGCCTTGACATCTTTCTCTGTTTCGATGCCCAGTTTTAGTAAACTAGAAGATGCAATCTGTAAACACCAAGAGAAAAAACTGGTTGGTCACTGATCACTCAGAAACAAGTCTCATAGTATAGAGAAAAACTAGACATAACAAGATAAATCTTACACAACTTTAAAATTTGGATTTAACAACCAAGTTGAATAAAGACTTGCGGCTAAGAACTCCCTGAGTCTGTCCTCCACATTATCCCCATTGTTAGCGCACAAAGCGCCTGCTACGCGGTTTATAAACGCTGCCATACAGTGGGCGTTGTTTTCATGTGCTAGGAAAATACAATACGGTTAACACTATAATTATGACTCCCACCCATCTGCTGTTTAAAGGGGTAATTAAGCTAAGCTCACTTGAACATAAATCAAAATAGATTCTAATGAATTAAGTCTGTCTTACGCTTTGATTCTGTCTACAGTCAAACGTCAATTTGAAATATACAATGAATAAGCTTTTAACAATATAAACAGTGCCATAGTTAACTCCTGCTTTGAACTAACGAGCCCTAGAAACTAAAGTTCTGACATGTAAGGCGATCCTAAGGCCCCGGCCACATTGATTCAACATTTTCATTCAAAACCGTTAAAGTTGTTGAATTCGGCAAATTAAACGCGCTCGGGCACCCTGTTGAATGATGTTAAAAGCGTTTGGGCACCCTGTGGAATGATGTTAAACGCGTTTAGGCACCCTATTGAATGATAATAAACGCGTTTGGGTACCCTGTTGAATAATGTTAATCGCGTTTGAGTACCCTGTGGAATGATGTTAAACGTGTTCGGGTACTCTGTGGAATGATGTTAAATGCGTTTGGGCACCCTGTTGAATGATGTTAAACGTGTTTGGGCATCCCGTTAAATGATGTTAAACGCGTTTGGTCACCCTGTTGAATGATGTTGAATGAGTCTTAGAGATGATATTGAATGGTGTTGAACAAAGTTTTATTGCCATCAAACATTTATACAACAGTTTCATTCAACAATGTTGGCTGAATTCCGTTTCATCAAGGCAGTAACGCGACTCTAACTCTTGAATAGGATTCCTGAGTGTGAAAAAAAAAAAAACGAACGTACAAACGAATGAATAGCCCCAGAGAGAATTTCTATCACGACATTTGTACCCTCTAGGTCAGCATTATAATCAGAAGCTCCCTGTAAGCCAACGATGGAAGAGCCACAGCTACAAACACCTATAATAAACACTATTACAAAAGATAAATACGTGTCAGTATACATAGCATTACAAACTGTAGAACATAGCTCACTAAATTGCCACATTCTGCTGAAACTACAACTCTCACCAGGAATAACGTCCAGATCAAAGAATCCTCTTCTGGCTTCCTTTCTGTAGTCAACATAAGCGACACAATAACAATTAACATTGAAAAAGCAGCGCTAATAATACCAGGCATAAGAAGTCAATACACGGGTAATGACGAAGGGGCATTCCAGTATAAGGGAAACTGCAGGTCATTGATCGAATGTCCCGATAATTTACCAGATCCGATACCTGCTTTTTGACCCGTTTTTGTTTTTTAATCGCCTGGTGGTAATTATTAGAATAAACTAGCCAGTGTGTCCCATAAACATCGAATCCATATTGAAGAATATTGTGCATGTAAGAGTTTTGGGCCCGGTAAGTCATCGGAAGTTTCGAGAAACTAACTATTTTCACAACAGACAATCAACTTGTGTCTCCTGTGGAAATTTGATTGAAACCTGTCTAGTTAACAGGACGCTGAGCCAACAACGTGCCGTGACTCGACTATTGAATGGAGCGCCCTTCCCCCAGCAAAATCGCCGTGATGCAAAGACGTCTTGATTTGCATATAGAGTCCCGGAGTTGTGGACTGAAGAAGTGCTGTCCCCTCTACAGTAACTTCCTGTTAAAGTAACATTGACTAATATAAACGCTAGATAATAGTCAATGATAGTGATTCCATAGAGGATAAAGGAGAAAAAGACAGACAACCTCGCTAGTTAAAAATCATATGTGAGAGTGAAGTCGATGTGTTAGAAAGAAATTGGAGTTAGTAGTAGCTTACAGGGGTAGCAAATTTCCTCAAGTGTGGAAGGAGTACTTTTAAAAGGACTCAGTGGCTGAACAGTGGGCACTACTTGGTATAAATGTTGGTTTTGAGAAGTTGAAAAGGGCACAAGAGCAACTATGCTACCTTTATGGACGCGTAGGGCTTGGCAGAGAACTGGGTCCACCTCACAATGTAAACCGGCTGATGTAGACATTTCCTCTATAAGCTTCAGAGATATACAATGTGACAAGAAAGGGAAAAAAAAGGATTTCTTTACGATTCTGTCACATAAGAAGTAAGTGGAATTTAAAGAATAGACAAAAAAATTAGGGTCGCAGGAGTATAAAGGGGTGGAAACAGCTTGTGTAAAGAATATTTATTGACTTTAGGGCAAAATGAACTTCTTTGAAAACACTGACGGCCGATTATTTAAACAAAGTATTTGGGGGCAAGTAACAGCAGTTCTATATCAAGCTCTACACTGTTATTTCACTCAGCAATCGATCATTGTTCCCATGCGGGAAATGTTCTTTGAAGTCCACAATGGAGTTCATCAGGAATGGCACTCTCTTCCTTAGAACCTGGCCAAAACTTTAAGCGATGTCGTTAGCTAAAGGACATTCAGTGGACTAAGGAAATGTTATGAATAAGCTGACACCTCAACTTGCAATTGTTTCGTAAGTCATCCCAATGGCCAGCCAGTAAAACCAGTCAGTCAGACATCCAGTCAATCTGACAGATGACTAGCCAGTGAATCAGTCAGTCAGTCAGTCAGTCAGTCAGTCAGTCAGCCAGTCAGACAGACAGTCTGTCAGTCAGTTTGACAGAGCTAGCCAGGGAATAAGTCAGTCAGTCAGTTGGTCGGACAGTCAGACCGTCAGTCAGTCAGTCAGTCAGTCAAAAGGAAAAGACAGTCAGTCAGTCGGTCAGTCAGTGCTCCAGCAATTAGCCAGTCAGTCCACAAGTTTGCCACACAGATAGCCAGAGTCAGTCAGTCAGTCAGTCAGTCAGTCTGTGACCATCAATCCGATAAACAGCCCATCAGTAAGCCTGTCAGCAAAACGATCAGTTACTGTTGCAGGTTTTCAACTGATAAACTAGCGTGTTAGTCGAGTACAAAGTCATTTAATCCCGCAAACAAGAAAGTCAGTTTGGTAGTAAGGCATACAGTCAGTAAACTAATCGGCTTAACTCAAAATTAAGTTTCAAACACTTAACACAGTGTTTCCTTGACATATGAGAAATAGGTCTCCTAACAAAGCAAACTTGCCGTTCCCAGAGCTTCTTGAGTCAGAGAGCGGAAAGTCAGAATCACTCCAATAATTATGACTCTCATCACAACATCTTCGATATCTACGCCAATAGAAAAGCAAACGGAATATTTAAAAAAGGACACTGCCTCATCACTCGGCGTTTAATCAGCCAGTGTATTGTGCGTGAAATATGTCACAAATCAAAATATACCATACATTATTTACGGAATAAAGAAAGCATTTGTCGCATGTCCTCGAACTTGTTTATCACACTATAATACATGGTTCACACTATAATACATGGCTTTGCCAGTTTTTAAATGCGTCATTACAGAGTATTGAAACTGTAACGTAAACAAAAATTAAAAACGACCAAAGTCGCTCGAAGTTACCTCAGACAACTGAAAAAATAAAGGTATAAGCTTTATCTCAACAAAAAACGCAATTCAAAGTGATTACACGTGATAAAACATATTTTAAGCTAACCATCTCCAAGGCTATGTTATAAACCACATTTTATTTGATAACAGCCACTAAACTAGTAATTACACACTTTTCAGTCGTCTATGATGTTCCATGCACTGGTCTGGCTTGTCAAAACTTGTCCTCAGGCTCATCAACACATCTTTGTTTGAGATGACGAGTTTCTATGCAAACAGAACAAAAGACGATCAGTCAAGTCATGGCTATTGAACATTAAAAGATAGCAGCCCCTGGATATGAACAAAGACGCGCTCTGCTTGGTTCCCTATAAAAAAAGCTATCAACTCGTATCCCGTGAGTAGAGAAGTCAACCAAAAAATAGGAGGAAAAAATGCCAGTTTTGAAGAAAAGTTCGTTTTGTCAAAACTTGTCTACACACTCATCAACACACCTTTGTTTGAAATCATGAGTTTCTGTGCAAACTATACGAATCAAAAAAGTCTTTAAAATGGAGATCTTTCTTTCTTTCTTTCTGAAGAATGAGTCTGGCAAACAAACTTGTTTTTACAGAAAAGTTAGTTTTGTAAAATTAACAAGATTTACTTACTACAAAATCAGGTTAACGATATCTTTTTCTTTCTAAGCAAAGTAATCACCACGCACCCTGATCTCACCAACTTGGCTTGCAATTTGGTGCATCATTTTCTGTCCCAAATGCTTCATCCCAAAAGCTCCAAGCAGTTCCGCGAGAGCTTGTAGTTCTGGAAGAAAACAAAAGCAAAATTTAATTTTCTTCAAAACTAACTTTGGCAAGATTTTGGCAAGCACAAACGCACACTTAGAGGACACAATGATCAATCATCGCAATTTAATTTTGTAGAATAGTACTTGTCAAATAATAGGAACCCATTAAGTAGCGAAGATGACGTACTGCAGTCCACAGACTGAATTACAGATGGTAAAAATAAGTTCCATACTATAAAACCAAACCAACGGTCGGTTTGGTTGTATGGAAAATTGAAATACTTCACAACTATGTCAAGAAGTGTGGATGGCTAACGATGACACAGATGGAAATGAATTACTGACAGTAACGACAGACAGCTAACGTTTCAAGATTGACTATTTAAGAGGTGTGCTATACTTCAATCGTAGTCGCACAAGGAGTAATTTAAGCTTTCTTACCCCTTTAAATGAGGACTTCATGTAAGTTCAATATAACAGAAATCTTACGAGGAAATACAAGGCACGCCAACAAACATAATAGTTGGCGATAACGTCAAAGAATTACATTTAGCATTTGATTACAATTCAACCATAATTGATCTCTAACGTGAACACCGCTTTAAGTTCGTTTGCACGAAAGAGTAAGGAGAGACATCTGACTGACCATGTTGTGTACATGTTGGCGATGGTGATGGCGCCCTAACTGTCCTCTGGTTGGGTTTGCTGCAGAAGCTCGTGGTTAAACAAACGGGCCATGTCTACACCAGCTGTTGTGGCAAAAGAAACAAATGGTTACCTCTAGGTCTACCTCATATTACGTTGTAAGAGTGTTTGGGAGAAAATTCCCTAATTTTGTTTCAAACAAAATTATACACAAACAGGCCTATTGAAAATTCTACAGACTCAAAAGTCGGAGCCACCTCATACAGCATAATGAACATTTCCAAAGAAAAGTACTGCCCAGTAGCTTTCATTTGAATGGTCACACTTTTAAATAAAGATTTCATCCACAGGCTCAAAAGTTAGACCCCCTTGTACAGCGTAATGAACAGCACCAAAGGAAAGTACTGCTCAGTAGCTTTCATTTGAATGGTCACACTTTAGGATTTCATCCACATACTCGATAAACAGCACCAAAGGAAAGTACTGCTCGGTAGCTTTCATTTGAATGGTACACAGACTCAAAAGTTAGAAACACCTTGCACAGTGTAATTAGCAGTCCCACATCAGAATGGTCACAATCACAAGTTGAAACAACCTTGAACAGGATAATAAACAGAACCAAATTTACGTACTACTCGGTAGCGTTCAACTGACTGATCACACTTTGGGATTTTTATCCCTTTTATCCACACAACCACCATGCACAGCATTATAAACAGTACGTGGGACTGAGGAAAGTACTGCTCAACAGCTTTCATTTGAATAATCACACTTTAGAATTTCATCCACAGACTCAAAAGTTAGAACCACCTTGTACAGCATAACAAATAGCACCACACGAAAGTACTGCTCACTAGCTTTCATTTGAATATTCACACTTTAGGATTTCATCCACAGACTCAAAAGTTAGAACCACCTTGTACAGCATAATAAACAGCACCACAAGAAAGTACTGCTCAGTAGCTTTCATTTGAA
>Ga0126336_10001023_pt1 | contig 13545 bp, 15 predicted proteins | sample SidCmetagenome_FD_92530 | JGI IMG/M metagenome (GOLD analysis project Ga0126336, IMG submission 92530) | Coral microbial communities from El Islote,Puerto Morelos, Mexico - Siderastrea C C metagenome | ecosystem: Host-associated > Invertebrates > Cnidaria > Coral | place: El Islote,Puerto...
ATTTCAGTTTGTTTCCTGGGGTACAATGTCTCGTAGCAGTCAAGGAGTAACATCAGTTCATCTGCATCCAGTACAAAGTGCTTAAATATGTTTGGAAGGCCAACAAGGGCAAGATTACTCCACTGAAAGTCTCCCAGATTTAAACAACAGGCACTGTTAAATAGCCGTATGGCATTTTTCACAATCAAACTTTCAGATAAGTCCTTTCTCTCTTGGGCAAAAAAAGGCATAAAATTATCTTGGAATTCAGCAGGAAATTTCACATCCCAAACGAACCGCCCGGCTAGAAGTTTGCGCATGAGCTGTACTACAACACACCTTCCATTAACTTGCATTGCTCCAAGAATTCCGTTGAAACGTTCAAAACTGAAACACCAAAATGCATGCACTGGCCCACAATCAATTACACACTCCTTTAGATGGCAGTGAAGGTGCATGTTTGGGGTTACAGCCTTTTTGCCATACAACCGTTCAAATGTTTCAGCAAACTTCACAAACAGCAGATCAGCTTTGAGAATGTCAGTCTTGGACATAATTGGGGAACAAAGATACTGACAAGGAAGGACAAATGTCTGCCAGCATCTTAAATGATTGTCTGGTATGACACCTTTCAAACAAAACATGGAGTAAATCAATGTCCAATTCCTCCATTGCGATGCTGTGTAACCACCATAGTTGGATGCAATTCTGTGTGGCAATCGTCCAATACCTGTCCCAACATCAAAAGAATGAATCCTTTCTTCTAATGTTTTAAGATCTTTCTTATTTAAAAAATGCTTCTTCACCCACAGTTTGAAAACATACTTTGCAGTTCCCAGGAACAAGTTGTGCATTGGGTCTACGGATGTAAACCTTACTGCATCAAAGTATTCAAGTTGCAACAAAGAACTATGGTAAACCCCATACTTTGTGGCTAACTCCTTATGCTTGCTTTGCGTGGAAGCTTTTCGCATCATTTCTGTATGTACAGGGTGACTGCAATTGTGGCGTGGTGGCCACAAGCCTCTATTGAAACCAGAATAGTCCGTTTTTTCACTGAAGCTTCCTGGGAAATATTTAAAACATTTTGAGCAGCCACGATGTGCGGAATGACCTTTAAATCCACATAGTTTACGCACAGCAGGAATATGAGCAGAGGCAAGAAAAATGGCACCACGGTATGTCATTGGTATCCCACTCTGACTTGTTGTTAGTTTTACACCTGTCCAAAATGCCTTAAGCTCGTCAACAATTAGTGCTAAGAATGCATTCAAGGACTTTGGTTCCTTGGTCATTTCTGGTATAATGCCTGCCACAATAATGTTCTCCCATTTGAAACGTTGTTCTCTGCATGGGTAAGTTGAGAAGAACAAGGTAAATGACTCCCACAGATCTATCATTTCTTCTCTTAAAGGGTTGAAACCAGTCAGACATTGATGGCAAATGCAAGGTTTCGAGGTGCATTGACATAATCCGTTCCTTTGTAGTTAAGAAAGTCCTTCCAAATACTTCCATCATACACATCTGCTATAATGTCATCAGCCACTTCATGTTCACGCCACTGTTCGCACATACCCGGAACTCCTGGTCTTTTGAGTAGTCCTTCAACTTGGTCGATTACACTCTTAAAACAGTAGTTTATGCGGATAAAAACAGACTTTACCACTGGCCAAGATCACTTTTTTAGCCAGTGCTGTGCCACATTCCTTCTTTCCACCTTTTTTAAAGGGCCTGTTGGTGCATGTGTTGGAAACTATCTGACCTCCAACTTTTCTTGTGCAATCCTCCAAATGGTAAAGTGATGCACACTTTGGACAAACTGCAAACTTCACGAAGTCATCACGCTTTAAGTTTACAAACTTCCGCAGCAGATACATCGAACTTCGAAGCATAAGTGCCATTTGACAAAGATACGCACTTTTACAGGTGATTCCTGCAGCATGCAAAAACTGGAACATAAACCTCAACAACCACTCGAGACCATTGTCACTAATTTTGCATGTAGCTTGCCAAAAGAGCAAAAAGTAAACAAACCACTGAAGTAATGTTGTCAGTGTCTGTACTGGTGATTGGTACTGTATTGGTTCTGGCAAGGGTCCATCATTATCCACATCTTGAAGAAAGTCATCTACATCTCCATGCCAGTCTTCAAGATGTTCCTCATCATTACTACCACCACTACTACAACCATGATCACTGTCACGTTCAGAATCATCAGTGTCAGAAGATAAACCCTTAAAAAGGAATCAAAATATCATGTGGATTATTGTATGCCATGGCAAATAAAAAGCAAAAACATACTTTAACATACAGACTTCAGAGCATTTTATTAATAAGGACTTTTCCAGTCCTCTCAAGGACTTCTGTTTCTTTCGGAATACACATAATTACATATTTTATACATTGTAAACATTTTAAACATCTTGTGAACATAACAAATAAATATCAACAAAATTTGAATCTTAATGGGTTGTGGCAGTCAAATCATAGCCAGCGAATCCTGTCAGAAAAACCTGGGTCTAGACTTTCATAGTGCTAAAATTGGCCCTAAAGAACTAACCTCAACTAAATTTAAACCTACCTCATCAGATTTGTTTCCCTCAATATCAACATTCATTGCACTTAGGAACTCTACATCATCACTCAACATATCTTCAGTACCACTGACTTGGGAATAACCTGTGAGAGCAAAACAAAATATGAGTGCATGACAATACCCACAAATATCTATGTCATTTGTTAGAGAGAATCCATATTACATTTTTTCTTTTTTTTTTCTCTCAAAAGTATCAAATCTAAATACACTCGAACTAAGAAAACCATGAACACTGCAAATGTGTCTGGAATGCATCTGGAATGTCTTGACTAATCACATGCACGGCCTTGTAACTGCACAAAATGATTTGGTTTTCAATTTGCTTCAAAAGGCCTGAATATTTAACCTTCATCTTGACTTACAGGAATTTAAATTGTATTTCTCTCTTTTTGAGCACCACATGCACTAGGGAGCAAACAATGTTTGAGTGATGATTGGCTTGTCACGGCTGCACTGTAGCAGTGGCTGTGGGTTGTCGAAACAGGCGTTTATTAAATCTTCAACATCCTGGAGTACCATTGGTAAATTTGAAAATGTGTCATTTCAAAAATTCATAACTGAAGGTTGCAAGCCCCATGGCTCTGAGGCATGGACATTTAAGCCTAAATAATCCAATCAGCTGTGCTATAAGGAGTAACAGCAGCTTTGAGCAAATTTTGAGGGAGAACATTGCAAGTTTTACATCAAGGAAAAATAATTGCTTGAGTTACTGTTATTTGAAATGTTGGAACCATTAATTGCCTCCGGTTGTCAAAAAAATTTTATTCTCCAAAAGAAAAAAAGAAAATTGAGGGCTTGAGGAATGCAGAAGATAAGGGAAAACATGTGGTCACCATGGTGTCATCTGCTACCTCTTAAGCCCTGGCCAAATGGAGTTGCAAGTCATCGCAAGTTGTTTCTTGCATGTATGTTATAAACTTGCGTCTCCATTTGGCTATGGCTTGCATGAACTTGTGATGGCTTGCATCCACTTTGATCGAGCTCAAATTTTCGTGCAAGTGAACGTAAGTTACATGTATAACAGTTTGGCCACCCAACACAAGTCTACATGTAGGCAAGTTGGCTTTAGTATTGTTTTCCTTAAGAGGGGCTCGCGTGCAAGGCTACATGGAAATGGCTTTTTTGCAACTTGCATCTACAGTGAAACCTGTATTAAGCAGACCCCCATATTAGGTGGACACTCTTTATTAAGCGGACACCAGCTCAAGTCCCTAAATTTTCTTCCCATGTTTCCTTTAAAACAAACCTGTATTTGACAGACACCTCTATTTTAAAGCGGAAGCGGACATCAAAATCAAGCCATTTTGTTATGAGAAACTAGCATTAAGCTGACACCTTAAGTGTTTCCAGAAGGTGTTTTTACGGACATGCATTATGGCATTGTATCTGCTGTCTTTTGTGATTCTTCCCGAAACCACAAGTTGCAAAAGGTATGCGATAAAGCGTGTTAAGTATGCGGGAAATAAAGGTGGAGATGTAAGAGGTCAATAATTAACTATTCTCTTGCAATTTATCAGAACCTGTATTAAAAGGAGTGTTCTATTAAGCAGACGCTAGCGAGGATCCCAATCCAGGTTTCACTGTACTGTAACTTGTGTTGACTTGCGACTCCATTTGGCCAGAACTTTACGCTCAGGTAAGTTTTGGCCCACAAAATGTCAAAAATGCAGGTGCTCAGTTGTTGCTATTGACATGTAAATTCTGACAATATTGGAAGGCCATTGAAAAAACCACTCTTAAAGCTACCGCAGAATACAATGCCATTTATTTGCATTCATAATTTTGAATGATATGGCTCGCTCTACAAATTAAAGCAAAGGGTTCGCACTTCAACTACAGTGTATGTATGTAAACACAACGGGAAACCAAAGAAGCTTACATTAGCTTAAATCTAAAACTACATCAATTACGTGTAAGCTTGAAACTGAGAAAGATCATGATCATATGGCAAAAAGGTAGATTATAAAAGTCAGTTGCTGTTCATAACTGTCCAAAACAAATTATCGTTCATACCTTCAGTCGATATAGCTGCCTCAAGATCCTCATCTTCTGAGGAACTGAATGACCATGAACCCGGTGCGGTGGCGCCTTTAGTGGTATCTTTCCCCAACTCATGCCTTGCTCTCTTGGCTTCACTCTCCAAATTCTCGGCGATATCTTTGGTCGTCCAACGTTGATTTTTTACATCATAATAAGTCCTGCGGTGCCTCCAAAAACATCCTCTCGAAAGATATTCGTTGCAGTGGCCACACAGAATTCTGTTCTGCTTTCTCAAACGGGAAGACATAATTATTTTCCTTTTTCCTAGCCGATCACGCCGCTTCTCTCTTTGTTGGTGTTTGCCGCGTAAACAATCCCCGCTCTTCCCTCAACCTGGGAACGAGGTTCCAAGTTCTCCTAAGCCAATCGCGTGTCGTCTTCTTGAAAAGGCCAATCATAAGCTGCGGCAAGCGGCGGCGGCGAAACAGAAAAGTTTTGACACATTTCCGACTTTTGAGTTTTGTGTTGACGCTTGCTGATCTTAGCCGTGTGATCAATACGCTGTTGAAAGTTAGCTTTTTATCGACTTGAATATGGAAGAACGAGTTGAAATACTTCTACAGAACGTGTTGGAGGAAAACAGACGACTGCCAGAAGCAGTTGAGGCGCGCGATGCTGAACAGAGAAGGTTAATTGAAGAACTTACATGTAACTCGAACATGGACCATTAAAGTCATTCAACTACTGGGGAGGGAAGTAGGAGCCGAAAGAGAAAGACGTGTGTTTCAAAGCAGTGTCACGTAAGTATCACTGAACCATTAATTTAGTTTACACAAGTAGGGAAATGTTAAGTTGGATGTAAGCTTTAGTCTTGATGCATTGATCGGAAACGTGATGCTAACCCTGATCACGAGTCTGCCGTGAGTGACTTTAAAGCGAAGACATTTGCCCATGTTTTTCTTCGCTGCTAGGGAAACTTTGGACTAAGCTAGGCCTGTAGTTCTCTGAATTCCTCTATGTTCTGTCATTTGGGTTAGGAATTTGTTGGGAATATGAGGTAAAAAAAATGTCACACCAACGTGACATATTATATTGAGCATGTGCATTGGACTCGTGAATGCATGTGCTAAACTTCTAGGATTCTGGTCACTTTCCATTTCAATTTCTTTGTTTTATTCCCTTAAACCTGGAAGTTGTTACATCAAAATTGGCCCATTTATTGAAATGAGCAATGTGTCATTCAAATCAGTTGTAACCATTGGCCAGTATTTTATCCCCTCTGCAGCCTTATGTTTTAACTTCATCACATTGAAATAATTTTTAAATCAACTTTTGCTTTGTGGAAAATTGGAGGGTTTCAAATTAAGTACCGCAGGGTTTCAATTTTTGGCAAGAACTTGTATAGAAACTGTACTTCCTTGCTTGTCTACTGGACTCTAAAAGTGATTGAAGGATAGGGTGCTGGACAAAAATCAAGAGGTCCTGGGTTCAATTCCAGCTCTGGCTGCAGACTGGAGTTGTTTTTCAGCAATCCTTAGTTCAGCTCCATGTGTACAGTGTTGTTTGTAAGTAGTCAGTTAGTTTCAAAGTATTACACTCAAACTAAGAAAAGAAAACCATGAACACTAAAAAGATTTCGGGAATGTTCATTGTGTTTCGACCAAATCACATGCGAGACCTTGCAACCGCAGTACATGAATGGGTTTCTTAGTCACGGAAGGGATTTGGCTATCATGATCAATTTGTTTCAAAAGACCTCTAAATTTTAACTTACAAGGATTTAAATTGTTATTTCTTATTATCTGAGAGCCACATGCACTACGGTCGCGAAAAATGTGTGAATGGCCTTTGGCTTGTTGCGGCTTCATTGTAGCAACAGCTGGGGATTGTCGAAACCGGCGTTGGTTATTCTTCAACAGCGTGGTGTACCGTTGCTAAATTTGAAAATTTGTCTTTTTTTCAAAATTTGCATCTACGTGTAGACGTTGTATGATGCAAGCCCGGCTCGAAGGCACGGATGATTCGGCCTACGTGAATCGACTCAGCTGTGCTATCAATGGGCGAGAGAGAATATAATTTGCAGTTTTTACATCAAGGTGAAATAACTGCTGCTTGAGTTACTTTTATTTGAAATGTTTTTTATTTGAAACGCTAATCGTTGCGTCGGCTTGTCAAACATTTTTCTTCTCCAAAAGCACTCAAACTTATTTTCGCTTGCGTAGTGGCTCTCAGATAGAAAGGAATAGCATTTTCAATTCCTGTAAGATAATGATAAAGATTAAACCTTGACGTCTTTCGAAACAAAATGAGGACCAACTGGATACCGTGACCGGAAACCATTCGTTTTCTGCAGTTACAAGGTCTCACATGTGATTGGTCAAAACACACATTCCAGGAATATTTTCAGTGTTCGTGGTTTTCTAAATTTGAGTGTAAAGCTCAGCCATAAGATCCTGTGGGGCATTTTTTGAAGAGGGGGGTGAATAGGTTTGGGGATCGGCGGATTTGACCTTTTTTGCAGGCGGATTTTAGCGAAAAACTAAGGACTCTGTATGTCTAGAAGTTTGGATTGTGAATGGGACCATTAATTTTCGGTCTGCCTTGGGTCGATATTTTGGTGTTTTCTCGACAATTTTTTTCAGTCTCAATTTCTTTTTCTCTGCATAGAGTTTTCTGTAATCACATCCACTGGACCATTGCACTAGAGATACAAATCGACAAGGGACTCTATAATATGAATGCAACTTACAGTTTTGCTCTCTCATATTGAATGCTAGGATTAACTGCAACTCAAACTATTAGCAATGAAACACTATATCTAAACTGGTAAACAAATGTTCATTTTGTAATGCTACTTTCTCTGAAACACCAGCAACAACAGAAAACTTCAGACAAAATCTAAATACTGTAGGTGAAAAAAAAAAACAAATATATATACCTATATGCAGTTTATTTCAACCACAGAAAGTTTTAAAGTAGTGCGGATCCGGATTTGAACAAATATAATGTCGGATTGATGGATCAGGCCAAAAAATAGTAAGGATCAGCGGATTTGCATACCCCTATTCACCCCCCTCCTTGAAGGTCCAGCAACTTTTCTCTCTGATTTCAGACATGATAATTCACGCTGGATCTTGAAAACAAAGCATTTTCTAAGCATGTAACTTTGCAATAAGTTAACATTTCTTATCTTAAAAAGGCAATGATCAAATAACAGCTTTATACGGCGAGTGGTTCGTGTGTTCACATATAGCTTATGGGGACTAAAGAATTACTGGGATTTTCAAGAAACGCACTTCTTTGTAGGGGCTAATGGTTCGTTGATCTGTACATTTATGGACCTCTTTTTGTGATAGGCAATAACAAACTGTTTAATAGTTTTACTACAATACTATTAGTAACCATTAACATACCCCAAGCTTTAAACTAAAAGCTCTTGTTGCATCCACTTTTCTGAATTCCAAAGGTAGTCGCTTACAAGAGCTTTGACTGTAGTTTATTTAACATTGCAATGATGTAACATTCAGATTGTAGATAAATGAGATCCTTTTTTCCTCTTTCCTCCAAAGAGGATCTAAATAATACATTTTAAAAGGGACAGGCCTTTTCCTTTCTTGGTCCCTTAGGTGCTAACTTGTTCTAATGATTGCTTGATACAGATTAATGTAAAGTAACACCTTACCTCTTGTTATTAAACAATTAATTAAAATGCATTCTCTTTCCATAACAGCAAGACTTCAGAAAAATGTACAAGGTGCTGAAAATGAGTGAAACATTTCAAGGATTTGACGTGGATGAAAGGTAAATGCAATAGATTATTCTTCGTATCATTCATAACACCACTTTGTTAGTAGAGAATACAAGCAACTTTGTTGGTACAGAATACAAGCAATTAATTGTTCAGTGTCCTGAGGACCAAGTTGACATTCAGAAGAGTAACATGTTATAAAAAAATTCTCATTTGAGATGCCATTTGTGAATGGAAGTCAAAATTTGGTAAGTCAGGGCTGGAATTTGCTTTTCAAAGAACTTATGTAGTGTCTTTTTTTTCTTCAGCATCACTTCCCATGCAAATCAAGAGGTCACCAAATCTGTTATAGAGGCGGTGGTGGCTGACCATGGTGGAAACGATAAGTTTCTTTGGTCGCCAGCTGAAATGAAAGGTATTCTTGCTCTTTTTTATAGAGTTGTTTTGCAGCAGCATTTATAATTATAAGCAATCTTCTTTCAGAAGAAAGGTTTTGCATCTTTTCCCAGGGCTAACAGTAGCACATTTTTAATGAGTTTTTATGTTTTAACTCTCCTTAGGAGCTGCTGCCACCTGCCTCAAAAGTTTAAGAGACAATCCCAGGAGAATTAAAAAAGGAAGACAGGATGACCATAGAATTCACTGTAGGAGACAAGGAAGAATGCGTGATGTAAGTATACGAACAGTGTAGGTAACAGTCTTAATGGGGAATTTAGTGCTTATGTCATGCAGACAACAAAGTGATCCATCAAAATGAACGTCTTGCATATGTCCCCTAAGTAGGCAAAACACATGCAAAATATTTAACAACTAATCTTAAAGTAACAAGGGGGTTAGTTTCTAAAGAAACTGTGGTGTTGGGTTTGTGGGGACTTGAGACATAAAATTTTGGATTTATCAACTGAGTTGATAAGGTAAATTGGCCACCGTAAAGAGATGGAAAGCTGACGTTTTGACCGTTAGCCCTTGAGGACGGTGCCTCCTTTTGTTACTGCGCATATGTTCTGCGCATCTCAAGATATTCAAGTTTCTTTAGGAGTTTGCCCACTAATACAACAATAGTTTTGCGCGGTTTATGACTATGTGGAAAAAGCAGATCTTAGCAAGGGCTATCAGAATCCATAGCGAAAATTGGGGTAACCACACATTTTTTAGAGATAATTGAGCTTAAATTTGAAAAGAAGTTGTGATACATTCTTTGTATTTTAGTGCTTTTTGGAATTATGGCTGCTTAATTATCTCTGAAAAATCCATGGTTACCCACATTTTTCTTTTTGGACTCAAATAACCCTTGCTAAGCTCTACTTTTCCTCCATAGTCATAACGTTTACAAAAATACGTCTTTATTAGGAGAAAGCGTCCTTAATCGCTCTGACGAAGGACTAACTCTCGAAATGTCAGCCTTCCATCTCTTTACGGTGGCCAATTTACCTTATCAACTCAGTTGATAAATCCAAAACTTTGTCTTATCATCAAATGGTTTGTTTTCTTACATGAGTCTTTTTGGGCAGAAAATGGAAAGGCGACTTGCAACACTAAAGACCATGCCATGGAATGAGGCAAAGAAAGACAACCTTGCCAAAGCCCTTACTTTGGAGTACACAAGCTCTGATGAGTCAAACTTGTCTTGAGATGAAAATGGAGAAGTCCAACTTACTGGATACTTGGTCAAGAAGCTGCCTGGGAAAGGTCAACACTGACATCAATCAAGCAGAAACTTGACCAAGTATACATGAAAGGTCTTCAGCCAAGACTGCGGGCCATCGTACTCCAGAGAAGACGGCATCCAGATGCATCCAACAGAGGCCGCCCTGTCGATCTTATTGATTGGGCAGTCAGGCCAGCAACTTCCATGCCCACACCTTCGACAACAGAACAGCCTGTCACACCACTGCCAGTGAGACAACCTGCCATTACCGCAAGAACTGCTTCTCCCGAGCTAGTGGCTGATTCACCTCTGGATGCAGCATGCAGGGACAATACAACCCCAAGTCAAGGGAGAAGTCTCCCAACTCTCACCTCCAGGCCAGCAGCAGACTTGGCATCCAAACGTTCTGTTAGCTCAAAGAAGAAAAATCGCACTGCTTCTCGAAGACAGCTTTCTAAAAATGTCTCCCCTGTTTATTGAGCTGGTAAATCAATGATTATAAATGTATTTCCTTGTATGACAGTCATAGGCTTAGTTCGTTTGAGCCCCAAGTGGGTGATTTGTGGATTTACAGTTGCCAGCATTATTGGCAACCTAGGTTGTTAAATATTTTCTCCAGAAAGACCCATTATGGTTTTATTATGAATAGGAAAGAAAGAGCATAGACTGCATTTGCTTTTTTTTTCTTTTTTTCTTGGCCGATGGTCAGTGGAATGTAGAAACTTAAGGTCCCAGTTTTAATTCGAAGCGTTACAGAAGTTATAAATTCAACTTCTTTTTGTAAGCGTTTTGTTTAGTTTAATATTTTGAGTAAAGCCAAGGAGGTTCTGATGCTGCAAAAAAGTTTCTCAAAGGCTTTTATTTCAAAAACGTGCTAGACGAATCTGTCTTTAATTTTTGAAGTAAGAAAGTCTTTTTAATTCACCAAATTGGTGAATTTGGCTGCTGTATAGTACATAAGGTATTTTGATAAAAAAACATTAAAGAAGGAAAAAAAACTTTTTATTCAGTTTTCTAGACTGTAGAAAGAGGATGATGCAGCTAGTGAAATTTATTCCATTTATTATTTGTTTTATTCTAGAGAGTTGTACCAACATTCCTGTTGCCAAATAGAAAAATCATGCTGACAAATGTATTCTTGTATAAATAAACTACAATGTGGTGAGAGCTTAAGAACCGTGTCATTTATTTCACATATTTTCCATGCAGTAGTAGTTTGGTTGATCCTTAGATGGGGCAAAAAAATCTTTGCTCCATGTTGGTGACAAGAATAACATTTCATTACCGAGCGAAGAATTATTCATCTTTCTTAACATATTGTTTTTTGGTTGGTTGGATTTTTTCCTGTCCTGATGGAGGAAAGAAAACGTTTAATGCTTTGGTCAGATAACCTTTTAGTCTCCACTAAAACTCGGTTGAAATGGTTCAAAGAGTGCAAAAGGGTATCACTGTTAACAAACAGAAATGGTTGAAAAATGCTTTATTGGGTCACTGCAACCAAACCAACCAAAACCCGGACGAGATTGAAACGGTGAAATAGAACCCTGGGTTGCTTACACCACATACATGAAAGTGTGGTCTATAGCTGCCAAAGAAGCCGATTTGAAATATCTTTAGAAGTGTAATGTCGCCCTTTAGACCAGCTTTACTTCGACCAATGCAGCGTAAATTGGTCTCCTTACTCTTACTTTACATCAAATTAAAGTTCGTGAAACCTTCATTTAAACCAACATTACTCCAACTATAAGGTAGCATAAATCTGGGATTTACACCAGCTTTACGCTAAGCGTAAAGCAAGCGCTAAATTGTCTTATTACTGCAGCTTTACACCAACACGTAAAGCTGTTGTAAAGGTGACACTTACAAAGTGTAAATACAACTTAAACCAGTTTAAGGTAGAACTTTATACCAGCTTTACGCTTACTTTAAGCCACCTTAAATTTGCATTTTCATGCTGTGGGCTCAAACGATGTTAGCGACTGCCAACTTAAGGCTTCACAAGGTAATATCTAACTCAGTCTAGGTGATGGAGGTCTTCCCAACCGAAGACAGGGGTAAGGGAGTACGCGATCTGGACCTTCGCCACGACAGCCTGCCCGCACAGCGCTCACTTGGAGTCTATTGGAACCTTGAGGAAGACACTTTCACCTTCAAGATCTGCCTTCCCGACAAACCTTTCACGCGAAGAGGTGTACTATCAGTGGTCAAGTGGATATACGACCCATTAGTCCTGGCAGTACCAATACTTGTGGAGGGGAAATTATTGCTGCAACGGCTAGTTCTCATCGGAAAGAATAATAATAACGGTACCCCTCTAGGATGAAACGGTCCCCTACGAGACACGCTACTCTCGCAGTGGCAACGTTGGAGAAACTCGATACCGCATTTGGGGAAAGTTATCACCCTGCTGATTTCGGCGAAATCGTCCGAAGGGAGATTCATGCGTTTTCAGACGCTAGCAAGGATACAATTGGAGCTTCGGTATTCTTGCGCCTATTTAACGAAATCTGCACAGCCTTGCTCTTCGGACAGTCTAATAAAGTGGCGCCCGCTCAGACTACGAGCATTCCCCGCCTGGAGTTGTGTGCCCCTGTCTTAGCTTCGCGAGCAGTTGCCAAGATCAGAGAGGAAATAGACATGGAGTTCAATGCGATCACCTTTTACACGGACTCGAAAGTCGTTCTCGGATACATCCAAAATGAGAGCCGGAGATTTTATGTTTACGTCGCTAACCGCGTCCAAATAATCCGGGGGATTTCTAGCCCCAGCCAGTGGAGGTACGTTGATACAAGCAAGAACCCTGCGGACCTAAGCACACGCTGAATGAACGCGCAAAATCTCGCAGGATCGGACTGGCTGACCGGACCGAGTTTCCTAAAAACCCCACCGAGTACGGCAGAAGAAGAACAGGAGAAGTTCGCGCGGAATGAAAACGACCCCGAAGTGCGCAAGGAAACAATTAACCTGAAAACGCAAACAGACAGACGCCACGGCCTTGGAGCAGAAAGGTTCCTGCGCTTCTCGACTCTTTATTCCCTACAAAGTGCAATCGAAAACCTCGTCGTAGATGTCAAGGAGTTTAAACTGAGGAAGACTAAAAACCAAGAGAAAAAGGAGTCGAAATCGTCCAGCGCTTACAAAACTCTCTTGCCGCGGCGACCTACAGCAAAGGAACGCAGGAGGCCTTGACAGTTATAATTCAGCTGTTCAGAGGAGTTGAAGTTAAACCGGAGGCTACTGGAGAGCAATGAGGAGATCCAGGGAAGAAAACGCGCCCTCAAGAGTTCTGCGCTGTGCCGCTTAGATCCCTTTGTTGATAGTAACGGCATTCTACGCATCGGCGGCCGTCTACGACACGCGACCTTGGAGTACGGAGAAAAGCATCCTGTGCTGTTACCCAAGAAGCACCACATCGCTGACTTGGTATCACGCCACTATCGAGGGTTGTCCAATACACCCAAACTGAGTCGGACCGACTAACGCAGTGTACGGTCCGTCTTACCGGAAGACGGACCGACTAACGCAGTGTACGGTCCGTCTTACCGGAAGTCAGGTCGTGAGAGTCTTAGAAATATGGCATGTGGGTGTTTTGGC
>Ga0126336_10001024_pt1 | contig 13545 bp, 7 predicted proteins | sample SidCmetagenome_FD_92530 | JGI IMG/M metagenome (GOLD analysis project Ga0126336, IMG submission 92530) | Coral microbial communities from El Islote,Puerto Morelos, Mexico - Siderastrea C C metagenome | ecosystem: Host-associated > Invertebrates > Cnidaria > Coral | place: El Islote,Puerto...
CTACCACCACTACCACTACCACTACCACTACCACTACCACTACCACTACCACTACCACTACCACTACCACTACCACTACCACTACCACTACCACTACCACTACCACTACCACTGCCACTACCACTGCCACTACCACTACCACTACCACTACTACTACTACTACTACTCCAATGACTGCAAAACTTTCATACATCATCAAGGAGTCTATGAGGGGCTACTATCTTTAAGATAAAAAAGAACAGCTTAACTATTTAGATCAAGAGGTAACTGAGCAAGAAATACGTCAAGCGGCGAAGAAGAATAAGAATAAGAAATCGCCATTTGTTGACAAAATAAGAAATGAAATGATCAAAGCGCGCCTTGAATCGCTTATGCCTATTTATATCAAACTTTTTAACCTCATTTTACAATCTGGACTAAATGCCAGATATTTGGTGTCAAGGCCTTATAACTCCAATCTACAAATTGGGTGACAAGAGTGATCCAACAAACTATAGAGGCATATGTATATCTAGTTGCCTTGGAAACTTTTTTATTCCATTTTAAATCAAAGTTTATACTTGTATTTAAAAGAAAACAAGAAAATCGTACTGCAGACCATGTTTTCACTCTAAGGGCCCTAATAGATAAATATGTCCACTACCATAAGGAACAAGTCTATGCTTGTTTCGTAGATTTTCTTAAAGCTTTCGACTCTGTTTGGCACGAGGGATTGTTTTACAAGCTGCTCAAAATCAACACAGGAGGACATTTCTACAATCTGATCAAAAGCCTTTTGTTGCAATTCTACATGTTCCATAAGAATCAGAGAAAACAAAACTCGATTTTTCTCATACTCAAGAGGTGTACGTCAAGAATGTATTTTAACTCCTCTTTTATTTAACCTCTATATAAACAATTTGCCATATTTATTCGAAAACGCGCTGCCTGATCCATGTGTTCTTCCAAATGGAACAAAAAAAATAATTCACTATTGTATGCAGATGACTTGATCATCCTGTCAAGATCCAAAACAGGATTACAAAACTGTTGAAACACTCTCTCTTCATATTGCAAAACATGGATGCTAAAAGTCAATCCCAAGAAAACAAAAATAATGACATTCCAAAAATGCCCAAGGAAATCCGTTGACATCAACTTCAACATAGGCACTGAGCCAATTGAAATTGTTCAAGAATACACATATTTAGGTACACGTTTAACTCCAACGGGAAACTTTATTCTTGCACTCGAACACTTACAAGAAAAAGCCTTGCACGCCTTTTCTAGTACTTCTCAATAGACTTAATCCCAATACCCCATCCCAGATTTTTGACACAATGATATTTCCGATCTTAATCTATAACAGTGAGATATGGGGGATGTACACTAAGCAGAATTTTAAAACATGGGATAGTTACCCATTAGAAAAAAATTCATCTCAAATTTTGTAAACACTACATAGAAGTGAACAATAAGGCCTCTAACGTTGCAGAGCCGAACTTGGCAGATTACCACTAATAATTATAACCCCAATTAATCAGAAAATTATCAAATATTTTGTTTATCTAAACAACAAAGATAATGACTCTATAGTCAAACAATCTTTCCTCATGTCGAAGAATCTACATTGTATTAATAACTCCGGATTTTATTCCAATTTTATGAACTTGATAGAACAATATCATCTATCCAATTTAGACCATGAATCTTAAGATAATGATAGAATTAGGCGATATACAAGTAATATAAAAAGAGAAATATATATCCTTCTGGCGACACAGCCTTGAACATTCAAAGAAATTAGAATTTTATAAAGTTTTTAAAGATGAATACTTTACATCTGATATTTAGACCAGCTAAGAAACTTTAATGAAAGACGAAATTTAGTGAAGTTTAAAATAAGTAATCACAAACTTATGATTGAACTACGTCGATATCAAACCGATCATATGCCCAGAGAAACTAGATTATGCCCATTGTGTAAATCAAATCAAGAAGAAAATGACACTCATTTCTTGTTGCAATGTAGCAAATACGCTTTGCAGAGGCAAACAATCTTAAATCGAATCAATGAAATAATACCTGACATTGAAAGGAAATCAACCTCAGAAAGCATAAAACTTGTCATGAACTCTAACGACTATCACCACCACCACCACCACCACCACCACCACCATCACCACCACTACTACACGTCAGTCAATGTCATCTCAAACATATTACACCGACTTATGGTATGACTCCTGGGTTCAAACCATTTACAGTTCTTATTTCAACTGTTAACATAATTAACTATGATCAAGGTTTTCAGTGAAATTAATTTATTAACTGTCACATAATGAGCAATGGCAATGTTTTTCTATGAGTTCATCTGTACTCATCTTTCTTACTCTCTCTCTTGTTAAGCATCCGTGTTCAGTCCCGACCATAATACTGGACCAAATAACTGACACTATGTTTACCGAAGGCGATAGTATTAAATCTCGGTATAGAGAAATCCGCATTCCTAAGGGCTTTGCAACAGGTGTTCCTATAAGATAGGTTGCTAATATACTAAGGGCATTGATTGTTTTTTACTTTATACATCAGAATTGCTATGTCTTGTTATCGGCGATTGTACAGTGTCGCCATCTTTAGGAAATCATCATAACTTGCCTTTCTATTGCAATAAATGGCACCTTGTACACCCCAATTTTTTTCCTGTCCAATAAGCAACAAAAATGCCAAACCACGTGACAGTAAGTCAGCAAGGAGAGGATGGCGGGTTTGTAGATTTGAAGTTTACCGTTTCTTCGTCTCATATTACAAAGGCGTAACAATACTCCTACTTGCTGTGATGCCCTCTTGTAGACATCAGTGACATGAATTTTGAAATTTATTTGACTACCAATGGTCACCCTCAGCAATTTTGGTTCAAAAATAATGCTTAACTTCTGCGTCCATGATTATGATATCGATCTCACTTTTCATGGATTTTAGCCCAAAACGTATCGCTTGATATTACGAGCAATTGCCTTGAAGTAGACTGGTTGTATACCAATTAGATACATCATTTCCTTTACCATTTAGAGCCCTTTAACACGACAAATCCTTTGACGATGGAATAAAGCTGCTGATCTTCAGCATACATGGATATTTCACAATTGCTAATGCAATGTATTAAATCATGCTGAAATTTGTTCCGCAGCAGTAGACCGAACGTAGAGTCTGGAGGACGATTAAGGAAAAATTAAGAAAATTGTGGGTGTAAAAATGACTCGTCAGGGATGCCGCCTGAGCTGTACGATAATCAGCCGATTATTCTGGAAATCATGGTCTCACTACTCACAACCAAATCTCCTTGATTAACAAGCACACATTAAAGGGACTCGGCTGGCCTGAAATATGATGTTCGTTCTTTTAAGACCAAGTGCAACTGTTTGTAATGAGGAGATGTCGGTATTATGGAGGTGTTTGTAAGGTATGAGAACATGAAAGTGAGGCACGAACTTAACAGCAAAAATATAAGCGGTGTCACTTAACTGAAAAAAGCGATTTTTACATTCCAAATCGTAAGACAAATGATTTTTGGCCTCTCCCGGCAATTATTTCTTGAGCCCTTGTCAAGATGTAGCCAATTTTTCGCGAAAAAAAGGTGTGTAATCAATTCACAAACTATCTGGATTCAAGCCAGTTCCATGCCGGTTTCCTTTCATTGCGCCAATAAGATATACGCTTCGACCCAGCCATTTTTGATGTGGTCAACAAGTTGTTCTAGTTTTAGACCAAAGGTGATCGTTTTCTTGTCTCAGTTCTCAAAATTATTTGTTTCCTTAACACAGATTCTAGCCTAGCTGAACTCAAACAGTTAAACAATGCTTAATCCTAAATACTAACTAAATTAACGTGAAAATTGAAGGGTGCAACCTATTAGAGTGGACGTAAACAGAATTAAATTTTGCCAGGACAAACGAACTGTTCGCAATCACGAGGTGTCCCACAGGAATCGTCTCCCTACTTTAACTCACCTGGTGGGCCTTGAATAAGCGTAAAACGTCCTCGCAATGACCGTTTAACAGCACGCTCCTGATGATTGTTAAGTTGTTTTAGGTCACAGTCTTTTTTATGGTCAGCAATAGAAAGGTTGTTGTTTGGTAGAGGAATTCGTCGATCTAGGGATTCAAAATATGACATGGTTTCTTTTGAGTAGACTTTTTCTAAAGAGAAATCAAATCCAAACATTTGTTTACGTACTTTATAACATAGAGGGCAAAAATTACTGAATGCTGAGTGGTTGAGATAAAGGCCTTTTTTTCTTAATTACATTTCTAACAAGGGCAAAATTACTGAATCCTGATTGGCCAAGCGGCAAGATTACTCACATGTGATTGGCTCAGTGCGAGAGTGCGACATTTCTTTATTGGCTGCTTGGCTTCCTGAAACAGGCTTTGCGTTGTTCAACACAACGATCGCTTCGAAGTTACGTATAATAAATCGCAATAACTCGGCCGTCAGGGTAGACTTATTTTGGTTCGACTTATTTTGGTTCGACTTATTTTGGTTCGTTATTTTGGTTAGTAAGAGGTGCGGTTCGACTTAACGAGGGTCGGAATCATTAAAAGTGAATACATTACGGTCACAAATTATTAAGAAAATTATTAGCCATTCCTTACCAGCTAATTTTTCTACACTTCCAAGGCAGATATTATGAGCAATTGGTGTGGGGCCCCCAGGTAGTTTCATAGTTGGTAGATACATCAAAGTTGAAATCATTCGCCTAAAAAATAAAAGAAAAAGTAGGATGTAGTTTTTCATGTTGAACACGCCATTGTGTTGCATAGCCCATTCAGCTATTTCCAAATCAGACCCTTCATTTTTCTATTTAGTAGACTTTTTTAGGGAATTTAGAGGCGTTTTGTTTTCCTTTCGCGCTCCAGCTTCCATTGTGCAAGAGATAATTAAAGTCGTTTTGCGTATTTGTGATTTCAGCGGTATTCACGATGTGTAAACTTCTTCTGGAAAACAAGTTGTTATGGTGAAAAGTAATTACCTGGAAGGGATGGCCTGCTTTATTACCTCGACCGTACAAATCCAGACTTTTCCACCTCCAAAACCTTCAGGGACTTTCACTTCATGCTGAAAAAGCTTAAGCGTATATTTCATCAATGAGGTGTCAGCAGCAGTGAAAGTGCAGTGGCCAACCCAATACCATTTAGTAGCTTTTGTTTTCAAAGCCAAGCTTTCCATGCTACCTTCGTCAACACTTGCTGTTTCATATTCACTTTGGCTTCCAGAAAACTCATTACAAGCATTCTCGGCAGTTGAGGGCCTATTTTCCATCCCCATGCTGGTTGGAAGAGAAACTTTTACACAAGCGTAATCTCCAGAGAAGATCTCGATTTGTCTGGTTTCACAAAAACTCTTGTTTAGGTGAAACTGGCCAATAAATTTTCCACTTTCATCCTCGGTCCATTTCACTTCAAGATTTTGAAGAATTATGGTATCGTCGTTCCTTACAGCCACGGTTGCAGCTTCCATGCCTAGCACCGGCCTCCATACATGGACATACTTCTTGATAGACTTATAGGATTGTTGGGACGCTTCTTCTGATGCAAGTGCTGCAAAGCATTTATCGGCAAGCTTTCTATGCTCTAGGCAGAAGTTAATTTCAGGTGCAAGATAAAAAAGCTGAATTTCAGGTGACATGAGTCCTCCAACATCGTCTGCTGAAAGCTGAACTGTGACAATATCGGCAGCTTTCAACTTTAGAGAAGTCTCAATGAAGTGCACTGCAGTGTCGTCACCTTCCTCCTCCTCCTCCCCCTCCTCCTCCTCGTCCTCCTCCACATCATCATCAACATCATCATCATCATCATCATCATCATCATCATCATCATCATCATCATCATCGTCGTCATCGTCATCCTCGTCGTCTTCTTCATGGTCTAGTTCCACGTCGAAAAAATTGCACGTCATTTCTTCGTGTTTCTTGTTTCGTTCGCTTGACACCACTAACGTTTCAATTTCGATTATTTGATCTACATCGTTTAAACGTTGTCTTAGTCTAACGTCATCATCTTCTTTGACGGCATCCAAAACCTCCATCCAAAGGCCGCTTGGAATGTGGTAACCAGACTTTGAATCGAGTGAGCTGACAGACAACAAAGTTTGAAACTTAGCTCTGTCTTCTTTGAGATGTCTGTCTTGGTTCCTACTCCACTTTGCTCGTTCGATATTTTCAGCAGAAGCCTCGTAAATTCTAAGCTTCCAGGTTACCACCAGGCAGCTAGAAGATTCATCTAGCTCGGGTTGAACAATTGGCCCCAGGTGACTAATCTTAATTCGCCTCTGTTTTTGAGAGAGATACTGATTGACATCAGACAGAAGCTGCAATCGAATGAAATCCCGTTCGACCATTTCCACGATGGCGGAGAACTCACAACTTGCTTTGGTGAGATTTTCCGCAACTTGAACTCGGCCACATTCTTTCTCAAATTTGTTTGAATTCTCAGATAGAAATGAACATCTTCTAAATACGTCGGCGATATCACCCGCCACCACTTGTTCCCCTTGGGTCTCAAGCAATAAGCGATGAACTACAATGTCAAAATAACGACGGATTGGACATGTGAAGCGTGTGTATTCACGAACGTTCAAGGACCAATGGCCTCTGTCATTTTCTGGCACTTCAGCGGCTATTACATCTTCAGCTTTTCTTTGCACACCATTTAGAGATAAATGTGCGACTGCCAGTTGAGGATACATGTTATCGTTGCAAATTAAGAGACTCAACTCCCTCTTATCCCATTTACGGCGTGCGTTGGAAATGTAGCTCCACGACGACTTCGGCAGAATGAGCTCGCCCACGCCTTCAACATCTTCAGGTACTGCCAGGTGCCTTCTCAGAGACAGAGAAAGCTTGGCGAAATTCCCAAAACTCCCTCTCCACTCATTCAGTCTGCGTTTCTTTGGAGGACGTTGGATTCGCAATGGTAAACGCTCAGCTTTCGTTTGTACAAGGTGCCTTCCCACAGCAGCGTTGGCCAGGATCATCATTTCTTCCACCAACTCATGAGCCTCAAGGTCTTCTTGTCGGTCTGGATGATCGAAATGATTGTACGATCCGTCAGACAGGCGCACGCTTCTCCTTTTCTGAGCTAAGAAACTTAGCGTGCGGATGTTCTCTTCGACCTCTAGTGTCAACTGACCATCCTCTGGCTTACAGCGAACAGTCTTGCCAAGAATGACTTTCTGTGCCTGGGAATACGTTAAACGGCACTGTGATCTTACAATTGATCGGCAAAAATCAAGGTTTTCGTATTCCTGAATACCACCATCTTGGTCTAACAGCAGGTAAACAGAAACTGCAAGTCGATCTTGATTTGGCAACAAACTGCAGATGTCATGGCTTAACGTCACTGGAAGCATGAGAACGTCGCCATGGGGATGACCTCGAAAGTACGCAGTACCTCTCCTCCTCGCCTCAACATCTATTTTGCTATCAACCGGAACAAAGTAAGAAACATCAGCGATGTGAACTCCGACCTTGTAGAGGCCATTCTCTAGCTCTTCAACTGTTAAGGCGTCATCAAGACCTTTACTCCCCGGAGGATCAATCGTGAACGCGTTTTGAACCAGTTGGCGGTTATTTCTTTCATAGCTGGGGATGCTTGACCAACTCCTGATGTTTTTGCCTACCTCTTTAGTAACCTTGTCTGGAAATTCTTCTTGAAGATTGTATTCAGCATTGAGAAGCTTGAATGTGTCGTGGAGATTATCACTTCTGGGAATTGTCTTGGTCACAATGCCGAGTGGATAAGGAAATTCGCGTCTCCATTGCAAATACTGTACGACAAAGAAGAATCTGCCACTTAAAGCGTCTCTTAGGGGAACAGTGCGTACACGTATTGCTTTTTCATCCGAGCCAGGCTCAATTTTCTTGTAAATCGGAACACCTTTAACGTTTTCATCAGTTAGATTAACGATCGGTGTCATTGATTTATTCATGGGATAAAGTACTCGCGGGTTATCCCTGGAAATTGTACACACAAACTGCCGCTCACGGAGATTGATTGCATGATGTCGAATACCACAGATCTTTCCTTTCAATCTAGCAGAAGCAACGTTTCCTTCAGTACCATCATTCGAAGGCTTTTCTGACAGCTGAACTACCACGATGTCACGATCACAGCTCTGACGACTATTGCCTTCTATTAAAATGTCTTCATCATCAGCACCTTTTAACTCACCATACAAGGTTCTTGTCCGGTCGTAACTAGCTCTCAAGGTGCATTCACGATAGAGTTCAGGATCATCTTGTAACAAACGATCAAGATAATCTGGTTGTAGACACTCTTGGTCTTGGACTTTAGGCTGATGAAGGAGCCGTTCTGTACGCTCACTGTATTTATAGTTCACGTTAACCAGGAAAATCTGGGTTTTACCCTTTTTTGTTTTCATTTTGATGTCTTCGTGAACAATATTACTTCCTGTAGCGTTTTCAAGTGCATGATGTGAATCCAGCTTGTCTTTGTGTTGCTCAGCTGCATCTCTCATCACTCCTTTCGTTGCGTTCTCTTCATACTTTGCTTCGTCTCTTAGTTTTCGTTTGACTTTCTTTTCCTCGCACTTTTCTTTTAAGGCCTGAATGATGGGATCCATACATTTTGGCGGGACACTTTCATCGACATTGTCATATTCGGCGAAATCGTCAGCATTACCTAGGTCGTCACTCTCGGACATTTCGTCACCTGCATCGTTGGATTCAGATGCACTTTCATGTTCTCTCTCCTCTCCCTCGAAAGATTTATCCAACATCTCGCTGGATAAGAGACTTTTGTTGCCCTCAGAAAGGTCGTCGTTTTCAACAAAATGGCCTTTGTCGGCAATAGAAATATTGTCCTCCGTTGTTTTTTCATTGGATTCATCTTCCTTAAGAGGTAAAGAAGAGGAGATGGACCTGGAATCGCTGAGATCTGAGGGAGGTGGTTGACTTTTGACTGTGGCCACTGTTGGCACAAACTCAGCAGCGTTCACATTGAGACCACTTTGGGAAATACTCTCTTCAAGCTCGTCGTGTTCAATGCCAAACATTTTCCCATCGTCACTGCATCGCTTGATAAACTCTTCCCACAATCCTTGGCAATCACCCACGGTTCTTAAAGAAAACGGATCTCCTATCACAGCAATCAGGGACTGGGCACGAGTGAGAGCAGTGTTGAGCAGTTTAGGATCTGACAAGAAATACAGGTAAGGATTGTCAGTTCCACTAGCCTCTGAATCATGTAGCTCTTTGCACGTGTGGAATGTTCTAACTGTGCTGACGAAGAGGGCTCGAAACTGTTTTCCTGATGAGAAATAAACAAGAGTACATTATTATCAGTGACGAAGAGCGTTATGCTACTGATCTCTCAAGGAACCGAGGCATATTCAACATTTAATTTTATAAACAAACAATACGATCGAGGGAGTAACATACATAATGATAGGCCGTCCTATGTTTGCAATTATCATCTGAAAGAGCCCATCCAATAATGGGATCTTCACTAATGCACAGTAATTTACTATCGGATCACTCAAACTCCTGTTTTCCTTAACATTTTCTTTGTTTTCCTAGCGAGGTAGCGGGAGTATACTATACTACGATTCTATCGTCATTGCTAAGTGTACATGAATAGCCTAAGAGAAATGCTCCTTCTACCTTGAACGTTTTCAATGGTTTCCACGTCTACCGCTCCAAGGCCGAGTTTTCTAAGACCATCTCGAATTGTTTTAACCTGAAAAAAAAGAAAGAAAAAAGGTCAAGTAAGCAATCGTAACACTTAAAGAAGTAAAAGCATTTTGTCTAATTAGCATCACTGTGTTTTATTGCAAAGATACGTCTGAGAAAACAGCCCGAAATAATTGATGCAATTTCATTGAAGTAACTGCTGTAAAAATTGCAAAACGGGCATCAAATTTTCACAAAAGTGGTTTAAAATTGGCCAGGTAAAAAAATTCGCCATATTTGATAGGTCACATACAAAACTGAGGAAAATACCATGCTTTTAGTGCAAGAAAAAGAGTCTGATCGTCAAAAAAAGCTTATAACCCGAAATAAATCGTTTTCGGTGAAGGATCGGGTACATTACCAACCCAATATTGTATCACGACAAACAGGAGAGTACCTTTTATAAAACCATCTTTGGACTAATTTTCATTTATATTTCCCTTTTTTCACGATCCTCTGGCACCCGCGAATTTAGAATGTGAATTAGTAGAATGTAATACCTGATAGTGGTAAGATGAAACCACTGCTATTTGTTTAAGGTCCTTTCTGCCCCATTCTTCAGGCCAGCAATCAGAAAGTTCCTTCACTCTCTTTACAACCTCGTTTACCTCTGCCAAGTTGCGGTAGGACGCATGGTTCTTTTCGATCTCTTCTTTGCCAAGAGCAGCATAAAACACGAGCGGTCCTAACTGAGGATGAAGAGGTTGAACGCTTCCAGAAAAGAGCTCACCACCGTAAAACATGTCGGACGAGAACTGAAGCACTCTTTCATTTGATCGATAGTTTTCTGTTAGCAAAATGAGATTTGGATCTAAATTTGGCCCTTTTTGGCGTGCTTTGTAGTCGTAGAAGAGTCTCTCTTGCAGGGAAATTTGGAATCCCCACTTCCTTGCCTGAGACGAGAATACATCAGGGCTCATCTGATGAAGAATAAAGCAACATTTTATTACATTTATATGAAAAAAGGAAAAGAATATTTCCTATCTTTTTATCGGAGACAGCGTAAAATACGGTGAAACTCGGTCCGCAGCTCACACGGCCGAGGGATCACATGGTTTCTGTAGCATGAAGCAACCGGCGAATTATCTTCTCTACCCTGCTGGATAAGTTACTGGTCTATCGCAGGGTTTCCCTCAGTATCCAACATTTGGTAAGTCTCCTCAACAATTCTCCTTCAGATTATAAAATAATTTTGAACACATTTTAAGATAAAAATCAGCGATAAAAACACGACGTTTCGACGACTGCATGGCGTGTAAGTATGCAAAGTGTAAATATGCAAAGCTTGACGTTGGTATATACAAATATTTAAGTGACATAAGACATAAAACTTCAATTTGTACACATACAAGTCGATACACGTCCAAACACTGGACTACATCAAACTAAAAATATCACACAACGTACATGTCAACAAATCAACTCAATAACGAAATAGCTCCCCTTGCAACACAACATCAAAACAAGACCGAAACCTAATTCAACAAGTTTCTACAAGTGTCTTTGTGATCGAATGTTAAAAAATTTGCAGCATAATAATGAATATTACTGAGCGTGAAGTCGCTGATGAAGGACTCAAGTTATTACCCTAAACAGCAGGTACCCCAGGCTCTCTAGTTATCTGATACATCAGTGCCTAAAAATAACGAAAATATCTCCGACATAGCCCGATGATACAGAGAAGTTTCTCTCTTGGGAACACCGAAAAACTCTCGAACATCAGCGATTCTACACAAGAACTCACGAAAATAACCATAGGAATGTGCTCAGAAATGCGTTCAACTCTAACACAATATTTTGTACTTGCTATAAATACCACGGGAGTAAAAACCAGGGAAACAATAGCGTAGTAGGAGGCCAGAGGTTACCCTTTCCCTTTCCTCGTGTTCCGCACTCGCGGCTCATAATCCCTCTCCCTCCCCTTTAAGCGCCTTCTACGCATGCTAATTTTACCACGTAATTGTTAAAACACTTGTTATGGGGATGATATTTACAGTTGCATGAACGTCATATACCTGCATGTGATCTCCTGTAAAAACCAATTTGGTATTGTTCCCTGCTAGAGTAAGCGGAGTTAATGTTTCCATCTCGAGCGCCTGTGCAGCTTCATCGATTAAGATGTGCGAGAAAAAGCCACGATGAAGGTTCATGTCAAAAAGAGCGCGACACATGCCCAGAGTAGATACGATGACGCGGTGATGGATCACATCATCACGGGTTGGAAGCCTGAAGGCTTCCATTGGTGTCCCTTTGTCAGTAATGAGGCAATACTCTTTTACCGTGTCAGAGACGGTAGAAAGCTTTCTCAAAGGCGTGTAGATTCTCAAGGGCGTACATGCTGTTATGCCGTGTTGCTCTTTCAGATATGCATCTAGCAGCTCTACATGTATATCTGCAGCGCTGTTCGAGTGCGTGCAGATAAGTGCGCGGTTGTTTTGGTTCACGGCAATACGACGAATGGCTTGATTCAGCGTGAATGTTTTGCCAGTTCCAAACGGACCGAAAACCACCAGGGGAGGGGCATCGATCGCGGGAGCAGCTATTTTCTTGATGATTTCTTTTTGGTCTTCGTTCAAGCGTGGGTCGAGAATCCAAGGGAGAGGGTAAATCTAGAAAAAAAAAACAGAATTGCAATGTTGTAGTTTAGAAATAGTGACGATAACCAAAAAGCTGATTGATCACTTCTCATTCGAATCACGCGACTACCAATCTTGTTTTTACTGGTTAGTGAGTTTCCGGTAAAATGGATCTACTCGATTCTAATCATGTACAAGCAAAAGTAATTTTACCCAACCATTTAAATCTAATGCACTATTATTGGTCACAGCAAATTCTAGGCCCGTGAAGTCAATTCGAGTTTACCTTCTCCTCCAAGCCATCGCTGCTGAGCTCTGGAAACAGTATTCGGAAGTGTTCTGGTCCTAGCCTATCAATGTTGTCGTGCATCTCACACAGAGGAAGACGGTTGATGTGAAACTGAACGTCGACCGTTGCGAAAGAGTTATTTGACAATGCCAGATTTTTACAAAACTTTTCAGAAAGTTTTAATATGACTCGACTATCCTCAACTGAGTCCACCAATGCTTCATAGACCACAGAATCCTTTTGACTTTTTGCTATCAGTACTGAGCCCGAACTTCTGAATAGGTTTCTCAGCAAAAGTCGTCCTTGCGCGTCATCGGGTGTTATCGGGCGCACCACGTGAAAGGAGCCGTACACCAACCCTCCCTGTGCGCATAAGACTTCATCTTTTTTCACAACCAGTTTTGTGACGTGCAAAGTTACTCCTTGTACATTGAAACTGCAAAAAATTTAAACATCAAATGAGTGGATTAAGCATATAGTTTGTTTAATGTGATCATCTGGGGAAGATTATTCCTAGTAGGCTCTTGTTGGTGACTCGTGCACGTTTCACAACCTAAAGGTAAATTTGAGACGAGTGAATAGTTTTCAGTTTTTATATACGTTGTCCTGTCGTCAACTGCAGTCAACGTTCTCTTTGCAATTGCCTTTCGATATAACAATGGAAAAGAAATTACTCAAAGAAACATAACTAGTTAGGTGAACTTATGCTAAGAGAAGAGTAAACATGAAACACCAAGGAAGATGGATTGGCATGAAGCGACCATGAAGCGACCACCCCTTTCACCTCCCTGGAAGAATGCTAGTTTACGTCCATTGCAAGGTTTTCCCGTCGTTAAGTTTGTCACCATTCTCAAAATGCAACTGAATGACTGCATTCGGTGTTTGCAACGACTAGTGATCCAGTAATGGAGCACAAGAGAAATGTTGGGAGTGTTTTGGCTTAAACAGCA
>Ga0126336_10001025_pt1 | contig 13539 bp, 12 predicted proteins | sample SidCmetagenome_FD_92530 | JGI IMG/M metagenome (GOLD analysis project Ga0126336, IMG submission 92530) | Coral microbial communities from El Islote,Puerto Morelos, Mexico - Siderastrea C C metagenome | ecosystem: Host-associated > Invertebrates > Cnidaria > Coral | place: El Islote,Puerto...
AAAAAAAAAAGAAAAGAAAATCTCAATGAAGTACAAATGCCCTTTGAATGACATTAATACAGCAGAGGTCCCCCAAACTTCCTCACACATTTAAACATGAAATACACTATTATTAGTCAATGGCTAGTATTACCAAGATACATGTAGTTATTTATTTCTTAAATTTCTTATAGGGTGTTGGTGGAGAAGCTCTCTAAATATGTGCACATGCAGCCATTTGCATGTAAGAGAGGCCAAGTTCAAGCTATTTTGGACAAAATGGATTAAATACTGTGTAAAATCAAACATATAAAGCCTTGGGTTTCAACTGCACACACTATTTTTCCAACAAGATGTATTTTCAATTTTTGCAGTTGTTAACTAGTACATTTGTTGGAGAAAATTACACATATTCCAACAGCTCCCGACATTTAAACAACCTTTATGAAAGGTTATGTGTAATTTGAGAAATTCTGATTTCAGGATATTTGACGATATGCCCCAAAGAATGTACCTTATGGTAATATTACAAATTGATAATAATTATAACTATAAGTATGTAATAATTTTAAATTAAAACATTTAGCATTATACTAATTCACAAAGGAGTCTGAAAATAGCTGTTATGAACATCAGCATTGTACCAGAGTTAATACCCTATTTGTCACCACCTACACTGTAGCATTAAATAATAACTTAACCTGTCTCAAGCAATCAAACGTTAATGATTTATTGTTATGCAAGGGAAGAAAGTAAATGTGTATAATAATGGTAAGAAAGGAATAAAATCTCATTAATTCTCTGAAAGGTTTCAGTGAGATAATTACTACAAAGGAAAATCTTAAATCAGAAATCTGCATTCTGCATTTTTTCCTAAACATTCAGCAGGTACGGTGGAGTTGGATTAAGTATATTTCAAATAAGGATGCACACATTAAACAAGTCATTAAGCTATCACATGTATATGTCCTGTACCATTATGATGCTTTTCTTACATACTGTGTTATTGCAAGACAGTAATAATTAGAGCAGTTTTCAAATTAGTGTCGAAAGACCAAAACCAAAGTAATTACTCTAATCAATCACAACAGGAACAAAAAACAAAATGAACCAATCAGAAGTTGAAGCAAATACAAGTAATTAACGTCAAGTGCGGGAAAACGCATGATTTTACTTCTGATTGGTTAAGAAAGTGCCGCAAGCTTTTCTAGCCAATCAGAGAGCGAAGTAAAGCAAAACCAAAGGAAACACAACGTTACTTTCGACACTCAACTGAAAACTGCTCTAACATTAAGAAAACAAATTAGCATTGAGATGTCACCTCAAACTTTCGTGACATAGGACAAAATTATTTTGCTCTCGTAACGATAAATTTGTGGTTAAGATTGCGAAAGAAGATCGGCTAGAATTTTGGGAAGTCAACAGAGCTTGAAAATTCGATTTTACTCCCTCGAATTTTCTGCCATTAAACAAGTTGAGAAAACAGAAAACGCCGTTTTAATTTTTTTCTCCTTGAGTGTTCCTGACAACAGTCCGTATTATGACTATTGTTTAGTGCAGTGCAATCTAACATCACGCCACTCGAAGAAACATCAACCATCTGGGTGGTAAAAATCCCGTCCAATTTCGAAAGGGAATTCATTCCCCTTATTTCTATTTTCTTGATGTAACAACCTGGCCTGTTGGTCATTCGAAAGCAAAGCAAGAATGCCGTTACGTGTATTGTAAAACGCCAAATATCCGACCTTGAAATGTGAAAATTCCCTTTCTTTCACATTACGCTGAATAAAACAGCACTGTGTACAGAACACTTAACATTCCTGGGACGCCCACGCTATCCGTTACATTAACCTGCTACTGCTATAAAAAGAAATTAGTCAAGTATAATTACAATGTTATTTCAGTTGAATAAATCACTAAAAAGTGCTTATAAAAGCTGTCAATAAAACAGACGTTTCGGGGAAAACCCTTTCATTAGTGGCAATACTGATAATGACAATTTCATAGCATAGAAACGTTTATAAGCACTCTTTTCATACAATTCGTATTTCTGTTTAAGCACGAATCGCGTTGGACTCTATTTAGACAAAACTTATTATCACTTAATTAGACTATGGCGTGGTTCTGAAAGCGAAACGAACCCTTTTATACGTCACAACGCCAGCTATTTGTTCAGAAACTGAATTTGCCGTGGAACATACCGTAACGGAATCAACCCACTGATTATTAACCGCTTCATACACGTTTGCTTTGGTTCCTAGTCAGCCTCAGTTCTGAGGAGAGGGATAGGCAGAATGTCTGTGAAATTAATCGCAAGCTCGCATGAGAATGACGAATTACTAGAGTCAAGAAGATGTAAGTGAATTATAGAAAAGCTCCACAGACAATCTTATGGAATTATAAATAATGCTATCAGTTGAAGTTCTTAGTTCAGCCTCAAAACTGAATCAAGTCCCTGATGTATTAAATTGGATGCACAACACATAGGATTCCAAGTTGATCGCATTACGTGGCGGTTAGAATTTTTCCCTCGTTACCAAAGTAATTATGAAGATCAAACTCGTTATTACTGCGGCGAACAGCCACTTCATTTGCTGTTATACATGCACTGTCAATTTGGTATTCAATTCTAATGTCAAACCTTGCTTGATGTGTCCTCGACTTTCACGACTGTGAGTGGAATCGTAAAGGTTGTTAGCGTGTAGTACAAATTCTCTCGAATCTCCATTTAAGCTTAATAGCTCAGGTTTCACTTGAACGGTTACCCGGTTTACATAAGGTGAGCAATAGATGTTTCTCACTTTTACACTTAGGTCTGAGCCATCAAGTGGTTTACAAAGGAGCCGTTTGTACTGACGGAATTCACCTAAATGTGTATAACGGGGCTTGAGCATTTGAGTACGTCTCTGACCACGTTAGATCACCGATTTATGCCTGTATGCAATGCCTGCTAATATGCCTGCTAAGAATGTGTGTTGGCAACGACTCAGCTATGACATAGTTAGCAAGCCCTAAGGGAGATCACGTGAGAGTAGAGATAAAACACAATATGAGCATTAAACCATGTGGTGTAATAGCGCGCCAAAGCCACACAGGTACTCATGACAGAGCTACTTAACTTAAGAAGGAATGTTCAAGATTAAGACCAAGGCCATTTTTCTACGAGTGCAGAGACAAATACCTGTGCACGGTAAGTTACACATTTCCTAATAAAGCGCTGTTCACAGCGCAGTTCAATAGCTAAATGTAATCGAATTAATTAAAATTAGAAAGGTCATAGCAGGCAGTTTCATTCCCTGATCAATAATATCGCATAATGAAACGCTCCTTGGCCATATTCCGCTGCCTAGTAAGTTTTCTGTAATTTTGAACAGAGGCGTAAACAAAACTAATACGATAGCTAACAATGCACTCCCATCAGATTAAAATTGAGGGCTAATGTGAACATGCCTTAAGCCGTTAATATCTTTAAAGAGGGCCAACTTGTACGCAAATAAACGTTCTGATCTAAGCCCGTCCTGACCTTTCTATCACTGAGTCAAGGCTTTAAAGTGTTGTAGTGTGACTGCAACTTTTGAGTTTGTGGGTGTAACCCTGATAGAGCAAGCATTCAAAAGAAAGCTATTGCGAATTTCTAGTGGCCCTGCAAAGTGCTTCTAGCTGTCTAGTATGGGGATAAAATCCTAAGAAGTGAGCACTGTTATTGCGTAATACTTGCAAGTGGTACTAATGTTTATTATGCTGCGGTTATTAGATGGTTCTAACTATTGAATAGTCTCCTACGCAGCCGAAGTCCTGTGTGGTTGAAATCCTAGAGTATGACCATTCAAATGAGAGCTATTGAGCAGTACATTCCGGTGGTAATGTTGACCATGTTGTAAAATTAATGTTCTTTCTATGAACGAAATGCTGATGCCAAGGCATTGAAATAATTGCTATTGCGCAATAATTTTTTTTTTGTATTCTGTATGGCGGTTCTTACTTTTGAGCCTGTAGATGAAACCCTAAAGTGTGCTTATCCAAATAAAAGCTTTTGAGCAGTACTTTCCCGGTGGTGCTTTTTCTTTCGCTATGGAAGGTGGTTTTATTTGAGTCTGCGGATGAGACTCAAAAGTGCAAGCATTTATATTAAAGCTAATGCGAAATAATTTCCGGTGGCACTGTACATGTTTGCTGTAAAACTCTTGAGTCTGTGGATGAAATCGTTAAGGTAAGGTAAGGTAAGGTAAGGTAAGGTAAGGTAACTTTATTTAAACACGGTATTTCCTTCAGGTATATATTTACATTAAAGTATAGAAAAAACTAACTTCCTAACTAATCTGAAAACTAAGATAAAATAATAAAGATGAAAAGAAAACACCTGCTTTTCAAGGAGGCCGTGTGTAAAAACAGAATATCGTTAAGTGTGATTATTCAAATGAAAACTACTGAGCAGTTTTTCCTGGTGGTGCTCTTTACAATGTTTTACAAAGTATTTCAAACTTTCGAGTCATTGATTGAAATATTAGGGCGTGACCATTCAAATGAAAGTTATTGCTTGCGCAATAATTTCCGGTGGGTCAAAAGGATGTACCCCTAAAGACCCAATGAGAATTTCGGTCCGCTAGCACCCCTGCTTTTTGAATTTTTCTGGCATTAACTGTTCACAGCCAAAGGCTATTTCCAAATGCGTTACTCTCACAGTAACAGTGGATTACTTTGTAGCGGGAATTCACATTGTACTCATGGAACGCTTCCTTTGTATTTCCTTTGTATTTTAGTTACAATTTAGACACACTTCTGACGATCGAAAGATGGACAAAAGGCTTGACCACAAGATCGTTCTTAAACGACCTGAAACAGCCAAAATCAATAACATGTCACAAACCTGTTCGTGAAAGTTGAAACAACAACGCATCACCTCGCAAGGGACGCACATTGTAACAACTTTCACATTAAAAAATCCTTTTCACTACAAAACTGACGGAGTGTTCCTACACTCAAATCAGCAGTAAGAAAAATAAAAGCAAAACTACTGAGTGAGTTTAATGAACGTACGATATGAGAGCTGGAGAAATGGAGTAAAGTAAAACGACACCCAGGAGCAGGTCATTTATGCTAATTAAGCTTATACTGTCACACAAAAACTGGTCACAAGATTTCATATGACCTTTACAAACTAAAGAAAAACACAAAAATATAGGACGGAGCCAAAAGTCCACAACCGGACGACAGAAAACAAGTTGAGGTCAAATCGCATGTGGAGAATAATGCTAAATCATCATCTAATACAAATGAATGTTTCATTTTTATTTCCAAATTCTGATATCACAATTACGGAAGATATACAAAAGATAACAAAGAAACAAAAATTGCGTGACCTACATCTTAAGATCTGTGCGCTAACTTGCTAAGTTTTTCAATGCTAAAAACAGATACAAACTAACAGTCTTTTTTTCAGATAACTACAAGGTGCAGGTGAGAAGCTGACGATTCTTAGATTTTACACAGTAGGTGTTTTACAAGACACTTTCTGGGAGACGGACAGCGTAGAATTCGTTACTTACAGCTTCAGTAGCGTCGAATCCTTTTTCCATGAAATTTGTTTATTATAACAAACAACTTGGCAAAAGTCTCCTGCTCACTATAGCCGTCCTTATCGTCAGCAAACATTTGCTAATATATATCACACGCCCTGGCAGCAACAGTTGTCTCTACATCGCCAAACAAATGTAACATCTAAACCTGTTGATGCCAGCATCCCAGCTTGTCAAGTGACACTACTAAAGTAAAATTTATGTTGGTCATATTTACCGCTTCCATACTGAAGTTAATGAACATTACTGTGTTTGATGGATAAAGTGAATGTTCACCTTTCTTTTTCGTGACCACCATTATTTTCAGGCATAGTTATCCAGCGAGAAAGTCGTCAGACCTATTTGACCACTTCACTGAACATGAAAGGAAATATTTCTGACAGACGGATTTCACGTGACTTTCCAAGAGCACTTGAATAAGCGTCTACGTACACTTTACCAGACAAATAACACGCCGTTTGATTGCGAAAAGAAGCTAGGCAACCGGAGTCGGAAAACTCGCTTATTGGGTAAGATTTCGAACTTCGAGTTGAGATAAAATAAGCTGATTAGGAAAAAAGAAACAAACTTATCTTTTTCACCACCCACGCATACCTGGTTATTCCTCTGGTGTTAGAGGCAATAACCGGCCTTTGTGAGTTTCAATAATACAGGATTCTGTCCTCGAAACTTTTAATACATATACATTGCGATGGAACGTTAAGTTGTGGCTAATGAAAAACTTGGCCACATTCGCAAATAAGCAAAGAGGTCGGTACCGGAAATAGTTTGCAGTTCAATTTAATCACTGTGCAAACGAAGGGAATATCATCCGCATCAAAATGTCAATCACACCGATTTTTTTCTATAAAAACGTCTAATAGTGGAGCTGAGGCTGAGCTGGAACTGAACTTTCTCTTTTTTGGTTGAAAACGTCTTCAAATGTACTTTTCAGGGTACGATATTACAAGAGATAAACAATAGACAAAGAGCATTGTTTGCTGTTGGTATTTTTGTTACATAATATGATAAGACAAGTGTACGTTTTTGCTAGACAAAAGCTGGATTGTTCGTGTTGTTTACATCATTTTCGTTTCAGTTGGCCCGTATATGCCACTGCTTAAAACAAACTGTTACACTGTCAACATGCCTTTACCGTTGACAATCTTTAAACAAGGCTAACTTGTATGCAAATAAACGTTCTGATCAAAGCCCTTCCTGACCTTTCTATCACTGACTAAAGGTTTTAAAGTGTTGTAGTGTGACTGCCACTTTTGAGCCTGTGGGAGAAACCCTGATAAAGCAAGCATTCAAAAGAAAGCTATTGCGAACTCCTAGTAGCACTTTATGCTGCCCGAAGTGCTTCTGTCTAGTCTGCAGATGAAATCCTAATATGTGAACATTGCTACTGCATAACAGTTGCCAGTGGAACTGTTTATTATGCTGTGGTTATTGGATTGTTCTAACTACTGAGTGTAAGGTCGAAATCTTAGAGCATGACCATTCAAATGAGAACTATTGAGCTTTACATTCTGGTGATACTGTTGACTATGGTCTACAATTTACTTTATGGATGAAATGCTGATGTTGAAGTATTGAAATGAAAGCTATTGCGCGATAATTTTCTTTTGTATGCTGTACGGTGGTTCCTACTTTTGAGTCTGTAGATGAAATCCTAAAATGTGCCAATCCAAATGAAAGCTATTGATCATGAGCAGCACTTTCCCGGTGGTTCTGTTTCGTACGCTATGCAAGGCGGGTTTCAGATCTTTTCGAGTCTGCGGATGAGATTCAAAACTGCAAGCATTTACATCAAAGCTATTGCGAAATAATTTCTGGTGGCCACTGTACAAATCCTAGAGTGTGACCATTCAAATGAAAGCCACTGAGCAGTTCTTACCCGGTGGTGCCGTTTATTATGCTGTACAAGGTGGTTCGAACTTTCGAGTCAGTGTTTGAAATATTAGGGTGTGACCATTCAAACGAAAGTTATTGCGCAAGCAATAATTTCCGGTGGTACTGGGTCAAAAGGATGAACTCGTATTTTTTTCCAAATTTTATACTTCGGCTCGGACAGGAAACCATTGATACCACTGGAACGGGCACCTTAAAATTAGTCAAACCTGTGAATTTGAGCGTCGTATCTTGTCCGGAAGAGAAGACAAAGGACAGTAGTTTTCGAAATTTTGACAGATGTTTGTACGGCAGTAGAGTTCTTGCACACGAATATGCAAGAAATCTCTAATACCATACAAACGTCTCAAAACACACTGACCTATCTTCGCATGTAGCTAAGACATATACCATGCTCTTATAAAATAGAGGGAAAAACTACTGAATGCTGATTAGTTGAGACAGAGGGAATTTTTTTCTTCATTACATTACTAGCGTGAAATCCCATTTAAGAACCATAGTTTACTTATCATCTTAGGTGCCCGAATAAAAATTAGTTTGGACAAAAGAAAAAAAGAACTTTGCTGTCAAAATGCCAATTACAAGGCCATTTCCGAGTTGTCTCTAGCGTCTTTTTCAAAACAAGGTTAAGTGCGAAGTCTTTGATATGAAAATAATTTTTATTTCTCATGCAAATAAAACTCATTTTTACATGAAAGGTTTTGCAGTTGGCCTCGTTTTGAAATTGAGGGTTTTTGGAACTCGGAAATGGCCCATTTTGACAGCTTGTTCTGAGCCGCCAATGAAAATGCGCAAAAACAAAAGAATGATAATTTAACCAATCAGGACACAGCACGTATCCACAGCATACAACGGCGCGAAAGTTTCAGTAGAAAAGTGTAAACAGCAGGCAGAATATTATAGAATCTGAGCGGTTCGTTCGAGTTACTGATCAGCATTTTCTCCAAAAAAAAAGGGAAAAATTGACACAAATGAACACCGACAGGCTTGCAAACAAAGACAAAGAACATTTCAACAAATAAGATTCGGAAACAAGCACAGAAAGACGAAGAAAAGTACCTCGACATGGCTCTATGTGTTCAAAGCATGGAGAGTCGATCACTCGCGGAAAGAAAGATTTCTGATGTACATCCCGGTGAAGAATATGTTGCTGTACTTTGCAAATTATTCGCCGAAGTTAGAAAAAACGACTGCGAGGAATATGAACCAGACAGTTTGGCTGTTGCATAAGCCTCCCTGAAAAAAGGTGAAATTCAGTGGGATACATTCACTCTGCATGCAATATTGTTTGGTCTGATGGCGTGACTCATCGATGTCTGATCACTTTTCTAGCGGCGGGAAGGAAGCTTCACAACACAGGTGAATTAAATTTACTTGGTTTGAGTTTTAATCGCAAATTGAGTTTTAACAACGAATTAGACTTGTTAAGACACCTTAAGATGTGCGTAACAGTCAGCTTTTTCTTTCTCTCTGCGATGAGCAACGGTAGGATTGCTTGTGTGGGCAATTGTTTTAATACGAGCGAGTGCTGTTATTCTGAGGGCCGCCTGACTGCGTTTCGACGTCCAAGGAAGGTCTCCGAAAATGTTGCCCTCTATGTTGCAAACGTGATCGCAATGAGCCCTCTTTAGAATTAAGGACTAATTTTCAATTGTAATTTCAAAGTTTGCATTAACTGCCGCACGGCTAGGGTAATTTGATAAACTTTGAAATTACAAGTGAAAAATAATTCTTAATTCTACTCGGCCTCACGTGATTACGTACACAAATTCACAGGTTTTGCCAATTTTAAGGTGCCTTATCAAGTGCTATTGATGGCTTTGTCTGAGACGAAATGGAAAATTTAAGAAAACAAAAGGTAGTCTATTACCGCTAAATACAAATAGCCCAACGGATAATGTGCAAGATCCAAAAATGTCACTTCTCGCAAGCGTACCAGCATGTTAACATAATGTGTTGATACATTTGCGCGCCTTGGTACTAAATTAAGACTGATGGATGATCATGTTAGATGGCCACCGTACAGTGTAATGTTCAACTGTTTTCGTGCCCACTGTTCATTTCAGTGATACCAATCCACGAAAGAGGTCGTCAGACTTCACTGAACATGAAACAGATGAACGAACATACTTGGTTAAGGCGAAATTCACGTGACTGACAACGTGCCCTTGAACAGGCAATTGCTCTTTGGCTCAAGTTTCTAACAAACACGCCTTGTTTCAGTGCTAGGCAAGCAAACTCCACGTTGAGGTAATAGTTGGAACTTCGAGTTGATACAGAAAAAAGCTGGCTAGGAAAAACGACACAAACTGGTCTTGATCGCACCTTGTTAGACCAATCACGCATGGGCCTACCGTCCGCCGGGGTTGTCACCAGGCGAAGGCATGCATCTTTGAGGACACTGTATGCAGGAATTTGAAATCAGTGTGGAAAAATTATCTAGTGCAACGGAACCTTCAATTGGGCATAACCACAAATGAGCAAACGGCGCGGTACCGGAGAAACTTTGGCGTTTAATTCGATTTAATTTCACAGGGAAAGCGAATATTAGGTCCCGAATATTAGGCATGTGTTTACCTAATGGCAGGCTATTGGTTTGTGCATGGAATTTTTTAAAACAGTTATGGCAAATGTTACAACAACTTTTCGTATTTGTAGACCTGTACACCTTTGAAGCTATTTGCATAAAGGTTACATGTACACAAGTTCACGCTATTTTCTCTATACAACAGATATTTAAAGATGGCTCAGAGAGGAAACGGCAATGAAAACGTAAGTAGATCCGGGACTGTAGCCAGCGTGGTCAGATTAAAAAGATTGATTAAATTCATAAAATGGTACACATCACAAGTTTTAGAAACAGCGCAAGGAGATTGGAAATTCCATGACAGACCTGTGCATTGTCTCCCACAAACTTATGTTTATGTTTTACAAGGTAGGTCTAACGTTTCAGTCTGTCCAACAATCATTAAGCGAAGAAACTCGGAGGTGAAATAGTGTTTGGGCAGTGCTCTCTCGTGTTAACGCCGCGAAATTATTTCCCGTACAAGTAAGGCCTGAAGTGTTGTGCAGTTTTTTCGTGTGGCACTGCTCGTTCTGAAGCTGTATAGGATGGTTATAATGTTTTAGTTTGAGTGTTCAATCAAGTGATCTCTACTGATGCTGTTTGTTATTTTGACTGTATTGAAGAAATGAAAAAATGAAAGCTATTGATGCCGAGTACTTTCCTGTAGTGCTGTTTATTACGTAAACGCTTGTGGTGCATTCGTTTGAGAATATCTATTTTCTTGGTATTTTGATGTTAAAGTTCTGTGTTTTTTGGGCCTATATAAAATCCGTAAAGTGTGCCATTTAAATAAAAGCTTAATTTCATGAGCTGTACAAGGCAATCCTATCTTTTGAAGCCTTTTGTTTTTCAACATGAAAGCTTTCCAACAGAACTTTCCAGTGTCACTGCCTTTAGTAAAAGGTGCTGACGTTTTACTTTATGGAGGAAAATTCTGAAGTGTGACCATTCAGATGAAAGCATTGAGCAGAGTGTTTCCATCGTTCTGTTTACTAATACGCAACACCAGCTGTTTCAACTTTAAAATCTGTTGATCAAAATCCTCAAGCGACCGCTCATGATCATAACTTTCCTGTGGTCCTTAAATTTTTACCCGAAAATATGGTCACTGAAATTGAAATTCAGCTGTAGGTATGAATGAAGCTGTTTGTTAATCTCCATAAGGTATTTCTAACTTTCTACTTTGTGGATGCCAAAATCGGCCATAAGTGTGACTATGCACGAACAAAACCTTTTAGAGCATTACTCTCCTATAGGGCTGTTTAATATCCTGCCAAATTAGGTTAATTATCCTGCTAAAGTTAGTTTGACTTTCAACACTGCAAACTGTTGAGCAGTACTTTCCTGTGGTTCTGTTTATTATGCTGCAAAAGGTGGTTCTCTTTTGAGTCTGTGAATGAAATACTAATTAAAATGTGTCCAGTGAAATGATAGCCATTGAACAGAACTTTCTTTTGTTACTGTTTCTAATGCTGTACAAGGTGGTTATATGTAACTGTTAACTTTGTGGATGAGAATTGTGAAATGTGATTACTCAAATAAAGTAATTGAGCCCTGAATTCCTGCGATGAAAAAAAAATATATAGTTTGTTATGCTTTACACGATGGTTCCAGCTTTTGAGTCTGTAGATAAAATCCTAAAGTCTGATCAGTGAAAAGAAGCTACTGAAGACTGAGTGCTTTCTTGTGTTATTGTTTTCAATGCTGTACGAGGTGGTTAGAGGTGTGAAGTCTGTGGACAAGAATTGTAAAATGTGATTATTCCAATGAAACTAATTGAGCTCTAAATTCCCTGCTATGCTGTGCAAGATGGTTGTAACTTTTGAGTCTCTGGATAAAAATTCTAAAGTGTGGCCACTCATTGACAAAACAATGCAGAGCAGCACTTTGCTACATGTTGTTTATTGTGCTGGTGGTTGCAACGTTGTAATCCGTGGATAAACGTCTCGATCGAGAAAGACCATTCAAACGCACGCTGCTGAGCGCTTGAAAAGATGGTTTCAAGTCCTCTCAATGGCGTGTCTTAAACATGCGACAAACTATATGTTTAAGTACCTTTTTGAGGTACTATTTCTTATATGTGTTGTATAAGATGGGTGTGATGGTGTCAAAGAGTGCATTGTGGTTTGTTTATTTTTTTTTGTTTTTGCTTTTTGCACAATGTGTCTCTAGATGAAAAATCGTTAAGTGTTATCATTCAAATGGAATCTCCAGAAGTGCGGTTCTGTTGCGCTGTTTATTGTATTATGATTTACTATGTTTTACCTCGTTATTTTGTCAATGAACATCCTCAAGGGTGACCATAGTCATATTTTGTCTGATACTGTTTATCACCTTGAACAAGGTGCTTCTACCTTTTGAGTCTGTGGACAAAATCTAAAGTGTGACCATTCAAAATGAAAGTATCAAATGACTGTTGATAAGGTACTTTCCCGTGGCGCTGTTTATTATGCTGCACAAGGTGGCTCGAATTTTTGTGTCCTTTGAAGTGCGACTTTTCAAATGAAGGTTCCTGAGTAATTTTCTATGGCGTTGTTTATACTAGTTTGCTGTACAATGTAGTTCTAACTTTCGAGTGTTTGGATGAAATCCTTAAGTGTGACCATTTAAATGAAAGCTACTGAGCAGTACTTTGCTGTGATGCTATTTAGAATGCATGTGGTTCTAACTTTTGAATCTGTAAATGAAATCCTAAAGTGTAACATTCAAATGAAAGCTACTGAGCAGTACTTTGCTGTGATGCTGTTTATGATGCTTTACTTGGTGGTTCCAACTTTGAGACCCGTTGAGTGCAATGTTTCATATGGTCTGCTAATTACGCGAAGGCTTAAATTTTTCATCCACAACTATGATGGTTCAAATAAGACTGTTAAGCAAGACTAACAAGAAGTGCTCTTGTTTTTAGATGTTTTGCAAACTGTTATCTGTACAATGTGGTTGGGTTTTGGCAAATTATTCATGTATTTTAGTGGTTTTTGTATGGAAATGTGTTTATAAGACTTGATGAGTCAACTGTGATTAAATATAGTCAGTCAGTCAGTCAGTCAGTCAGTCAGTCAGTCAGTCAGTCAGTTAAGCAGTCAGTCAGTCAAGCAGTCAGTCAGTCAAGCAGTCAGTCAAGCAGTCAGTCAGTCAGTCAGTCAGTCAGTCAATCTGATTTTTTATGACCAAACAAAACTACAGTGCATACATGTAGTTAATTTTAGTCCACTGTTGACTTTTATTATTATTACATATAAAGCTGTTGCCTAGCAAAAATTCCAAAGCCAAAGGTTAGACATTAGAAGCCCAGGGAATGAGATGTTAGGTGCATCCCACCCAAAAAGAGCCCATGTGAGTTCCTGGGTGTCCTGGACTTAACTTGGCTCCTGTTATGCCCCCCCCCCCCCTCTCCCCTTCCCCTTTAAAAAACTTTTTTTGATTTTTTTTAAATTTAATTTTTTTCATTTAAGTTTTCAAGATTTTTTGGTTACTTGGTTTAATTTATCTTTTCGTCTTTTAATCAACAGCATAAAGTTATTAGGT
>Ga0126336_10001026_pt1 | contig 13539 bp, 4 predicted proteins | sample SidCmetagenome_FD_92530 | JGI IMG/M metagenome (GOLD analysis project Ga0126336, IMG submission 92530) | Coral microbial communities from El Islote,Puerto Morelos, Mexico - Siderastrea C C metagenome | ecosystem: Host-associated > Invertebrates > Cnidaria > Coral | place: El Islote,Puerto...
AGTACTTCAAAAGAACAATTTATTTAGTCCTTAAATACTTAATTTTATGACATTCTGAGTAAAGGCACATGGTCAAATTTGTTGTTCTTTTTGATCCATCGATTGACTGAACAAAGGAAAGCCTTTTGCTTTTGGCTTTCATTCAATACTTAGATAAATCCAATGTTTATGAAATCTTGACATCTGGACGATGAAGACTGCCTCGTCCCCAGTCGCTCGCGATCGCTCATCTGGGGCATATTTTAGTTAATTATTGAGGAAAGCGCGGGGGCGAGGGGAGAGACGGGAAGGCTTTTCCCTTTCTCTATTTTTCCTTCCCATCACCCACCGCTCGCTCTCCGCGCTTGCACCGGCACGTGATCCCGCCTCTCGCGTCAAAATCCGCGCTCGCTTGGCCTTGGAAAAGCCTGTGGAGGAGGCAGCAGAAACAGTGCTTCTCTTGGTCAGTAGCATTAATGATACCTCTTCGGATTTCATCTTCTGTCACTAAAGAAAAGATGCATTTAACATGTTGTTATTTTTCCTTATGAATGAAGATGACGCGTTAATTATATAATTAGACGTAATTTGACGTAGATGCCTAAGAAAACTGATTCTTGCTCGAAAGCTTTCGACAGAGAATTGAGGGCACTGCTGTCACCAGCCTTAATGGTGACACAACTGACTCTGGTCTTACGGTTTCGTTCTAGAACGTTTAGGCCCGACAAGTCATCATCTCCAGGCTGGGCAGCTTTGAACCAATGACTCCAAAAAAGTGAAACGGACGTTGTTACTGTTCAAAATGTGAACAAGTAGCATTGATCCTTTGACAGATATCCCGGGAGCGCCTACCCTAACCTCAGTCTGGTACCAGGGTAGGGAGCGCCTAGAAGACAGAGAAGAGTTGTGTGGTTTTTAGAGTTCACTGTGGGCTTTCAAAGCAGGATAGAGGTACGTGTCAAGTTAGGTTGCATGTTACCATTAAGGAAAAGGTAATAAACAATGCAAAAACAAACCTGACATATAGTACTTGTGCTGCTAGCTCTTCTTGTCTAAAGCCTTGTCAGAAGCCAACCTCAGTACAACCTGCATCCTCTCAAACGCCGCCCACCAATCAGCAGACGCCTTCTTACGTAACGCGTTGTTCTCATAGTCACGATAGTGAGGCAGCAGTGATGTGCTTGGCTGCTGAACCACATTTTCATCAGCTGATGATCGTCTTTGTTGTCAACTGCTGCAAGGAGCTTCTCGAACTCAGAAGCGGCGATCTTGGCTGCGAAGAGACGGTAACCATATTGTTGTCCCAGAAATGTCTGTTAATCAAAACAGGACAGTTTCGTTTGTTCAGGAGGAGAATAAAAGCTGATATAATCATCGAGAGACATTGAATCACTGAATTGGGTTGGCTTTAAAGAATGGGTGGGCCTCCCAGAGCTCAAAGCGTTTTCCCTCTGTAAAACTAAACCGAACAATTTTTCATACCTAGCCCATACAACGATTCTAAGATTAAAACGGCAACGTATATACCCAATATTAAATTAAAACGGATCGAAGACACATTGCTTAAACAAGGAAGCGGCTCGGGTATTTGAACTTACAATGAAGTTAGATCCAGTTGAGAGCTTCTGACATGCCCGTAACTCCCTCATGCAGAGTTCAGTGGTCATGTGATCATCAGTGGACTCGTCCCGGACTCCCCATCTCATGTCCACAACTTGAAAGTCGTAGCCTCTCTCTTGACAGTAGGACTTGAGTCGAGGATATATAAACTCGCTCCATTAGAGTATTACGCTCCACGGATGTATCTGAAAAAAAAAAAGAGATTAAAAAACAATATTGAGAATGCGATTTCGAGTAAACCACCAGGCTTAAATAATTGTTTCAAGACTTTTGGCTTCCCGGCAGAAACTTCAGAAATATTTGGACCGGATCTTTCGAAGGTAATCTATCTTTGTAATAAAGCTCGAGGGACTCTTGAAATTGAAACCTATTGTGGATCTTTGCATTTCTATGGCAAAGACTCTTTGGATCTTTTGGAAAATAAAATGTGTACTTTCGTTACTGGCCTTGTAATCTTCAGCGGATCCAACTTGATTAATTCCTTCATGGGCATCATTTCAACACTAATTAAATGCGAAACACATATGTCATAATGTACCTGTAAATGTGGAGCTGGTAAAGATTCTGACAAACTTTACTTTCTCTGGGTAATTGAAATCCATGTCTCCTACAAAAGCCTTTCTCACTTTCTCTTCATAACCAAAGTTGTCTGCTACCTGATCAAAGTGAATATCTTGAGATTCGTTCACTTCTGGTTTCTTATCTTGTTCTTGTTTTATATCCTCTTCTTGTGATGAAGCGCTTGTTTTGCTGCTTGCTGAAGAACTTCTTCCATTTTTCTTATCTTCTTCGTTGTTATTTTCGCTGCCTTCCTAGTCAGAATTACTTTTGTTGTCGTCTTCGTCGTCAGAACTTTCTTCTGATTGTGTTTCGTCGTCCTCATTTCCGTTCAATGGAATTTTTGCCACTATCGCTGTCACGGACTTTCTCGCTCTCAGCAGATTCTTCTCTGCCTTGAATGGTGGGAATTTCATCCCGTTGTTGCACTTCATCATGAGGAACCTGAGGACAACAACGTAACATTTTATGTCAAGGGTACAATAAAGCTACTGTACCACAGAAAGCGTCACCTTCAAGCTATTCAAAATTTAAGGAACCTTTAAGGAAAACTTTTTCAGTGGTGACGAGCAAAGTTACGAATAAGAGCCGAACGCATGACCTTCCACACACCAGTCGGATGCCCCAGCCAGTGACTGAACTATAAGTAGACACCTGCCGAGCTACAGGTCAGGTAAAGGTAGGTAAAGTCGCACACGAGCCAAGGAGGCCCACACAGTCGGAGCTTAATAATATCCCATTTCCTGTGGCATGAAGCAACTGAGAGTATTGCATCTTCCCTTGGATGGGATGCTAGTCCACCGAAGAGTTACCCCCCGCAGTATTTCGCCGTTACCCATTTATACATCTGGGTGGAGATAGACAATGTGGGGTAGAGTTTTTTTGTCTAAAGAAACAACACGATGGCAGGAACTGGGCCTCGAATCACCGAACGTCAGATCTGTAGTCCAACGCGCTAACCACTACGACACCGCGCCCCACCTGGTGAGCTACAACCGTGGACTTTTTGTGTTGGAAAATTTCCCCACGCCCCTGTCGTTCAATGTTAGAAATTCTAACTCAGTGGATTGTATGCATTTCTTAGAACAACGTTGGTTTGATTTTTCAGAACAACGTTGGTTTGGGGGAAGGGGAAAAATTCCCGACACTCGAGACCGAAGTTGTAGGTCACTTTACTAGATTCATATGACGCAAGCGCCAGATGGCCCATACAGACTTGTATCAGCTACGTCGAGATCGTCTAGTGTGGTGATAAGGAAAACGGATGGTAACTGCGTTAAGGTGCAAATGTCCAGTGCAGTTTTCTGACTGCATGACCTAGGCAAACATTCACCCGTTTACTATTAAACGTTTTGATGAGGAAGTAGTTTAATGTGGGTCACCTTTGTCTCAACTGTGACTTTATTACCTAATGTATATATTTTTCCCTTTAAGAGGGGAGACTCTTAACTACCATATTGTAAGTTGCTATGGGAAGTTTCTAATCATCATATCTTGGAAACCCTAACTTCCAAAGATAAGCTGCTTGGCCAAATTTGTTATAAGGGAAAGGTGTTCAAAATTTGCGAGTCACAACCATATTTGGCAGGTTAGGTGACCCAAAAAGAAAAAAACCTAAAACTCAAACGGCATACAGTCTTGGTTATTCAAAACAGTGCGAATTTTTAACGATCGTCAGGATGCAAAACGTGACGTATCGATATCTTAAAATTCGCATTATTATGGAAGTTATGACGTCATAAGTACGTATCGTATTTTCTCGATTAAACGCCGGGGGCGTTTATTTAAAACTCGGCCTCGTAGACCCGGTGTTTATTCGGGGCCCGGCGTTTATTTATTAAGTGCAGTTTTCAGCCATTCATTTTTTATTATCAGTACTAGAGGTTTATTGAATTAAGAACCAAATTTCAACAAAAACGTTTAAAATGCGAAGCAATGTCACCAACTTTGTCTTATCTCAGTGAATCTGGTAAGTCCTTTAGCCAAAAACATCACTGACAGGAACAGTGATTGAACTCTTTTTAATGTTACATTTCTCCGTGATACACTGAGGAAGTATATCGGCAACTGCTCAACAGCAAATGTACTGTGCAAGGAATCTAGAATTGAGAAAGGGAAAATTATGGAACGATTCGATGAACTGCTGGAGAAATGGCCTGGTCAAACCCTCGAGAAGATTCTCGCTTGATGGACAAGCCCGCAGGAAAGTTACGATGATTTTTTAAGAAAGAGATTGACTCGATACCTGATTCGTCGTTTGTTTCATCTGTTTTACTTATAACTACAGTTGTAAATGGTATTTTAGGTTTTATTATCAGTGGATAAATTCAAATAAAATGGTAGAAAGAGAACTAGAGTTCGCCAACGACACATAATCCAGATTTAATATATCCATCTCGAATAAACGCCAGGGCCTCAAATAAACGCCGGGGGCGTTTATTTTAAACTCGGCAATGTAGACCCGGCGTTTATTTGAACCCGGCGTTTATTCGGGGTCCGGCGTTTAATCGAGAAAATACGGTATATCTATAGATTTTTTGCTGTAGTTTTTTTTATTCTTTATAATAACAGTAATTGCGATTATAAAGAAGGTTCAATTATCTCCGATTGGAGAAAAAAGTCGGAATTTTACCTCCTATCTTCCGAGTTTTAAGCATTTTTCTTTTTAATGTGCGGTTCGGGACTGGCACTAGTTACGCACGCCCAAGGTCGATTATTAACATTCAGATGTTCATCCCCATACATTTCACCAATCTAGCGGCACAAAACTCTGCAAAACACGACTGAAAACAGTGCATGAAAAAATATCATTCACAAAAATCTCTCAGCAACAACGCCAGATCTGTAGTTAAGGATCTCCCCCCTTAAATGTAGGCTGCAAAAGTCTCGTTCTAACAGTCGAAGTATTGGTCATGAAAGGTGCCCGTTGTGTAGCCTTGCGGAAAAACGGGACTCCACCAACATTAATCCCATAGATTTAGAAGCCATTTACGTCGTCTTCCAAACCTCACCAAACATGATCAGTAAGTTACCTGTGCGTTCTGTCGTCTTTTACTTTTCTTCTTGGAGAGAATTATGCCCATTGCTACCACCAGCCAATAGCGTGTTTGACAGACTATCACGTGAACTACAACGAGGAGATTAGTGAAAATCAGATGGAGGATTGTTTGTCCTGCTCAAATCTACATAACCACTGATGCGACAGTTCTCACACACTATAGGGTATTATTTATTTCTCAATTTTGGTTTTTGAATTTCTAGCTTTCTCATTGGTTCTCCACACACAGCTTATGACCGAACAATCCTGCTTTCGGTCCTATGAGGAGATTGGATGTCAATTAAAGTCCCGTAGACTTCGATCAGTCGCTTTTTCTCCTCAGGGATAGGCGGACGAGAACAACGCGCGCATGAAAAGATAACGTGGGTAAGTTTGCATGTTCTTCTCATCCGACTATCCCTGCGCAGAAAAAAAGGAGAACTCAAACCCTACAAGTGTCGCGGCGTTCAAAAGTTTTTGCCCTGAAGCAACAGTTTTGGCAAAAAAATATGTCAAGAAAAATCAGCAACGAGTTAAGAATTTTAAGAAAACAATTACTTCCCTCGCCCTTTTTGGATGCGAGGTGATCCAGAGGAATGCAGCACCTGGCCTTCCTGGTTGGGGCTTGGGCGAGGCGTTAATAACCCTGTAAAACCTTAAGCATTGCGGAAAACAGAAGTGCTCCCCAAAGCATCGAGCAGAAGACAGAAATAACTGGGGAATTAAAAGACGCGGAGGCCTTACGCGCCGTTGAAATGAGCACAAAGTGAGGTGAGATGAGGTGAAAGAGCGATATATCACTAGAACGAAAGCCAAGAAAGTGGAGTTCGGCTGGCTCGAGACAAAACTTAACAGAGAAAACGGAGCACATTTTCCCGAAGGCAAGAAAATCATTCGGAGCTGAACACAAACGTGTCGAACGCAAGCAGTAGACCTTCTTCCGCTGCTTATCGCGGATGTGCGTAATGTCACAGCGACATCTGGTACAAATCGTAAACAATTATGGATTGGAATAATTCTTGGAGGTTTTAGACGAAAAGTGTCATTCAATCTTTATGTGATATTTTTTCTAATTTGTTCAGACACTCGTCAGTGCTTTGACTATTTGTGAACTCAGAAACTGGAAATAAATTTGGGATAAAAATGAAGGCAATTTAAAAGAAGAATGAAGGGCTTAAAAACACTAAGAAATTAAACGACACGATTTTGTTATTGGTTGCTAAGACATTGATGAGAGAAAAGTAAACATATTTCCTCGCAGTCTGCGACCTTTAAAACAAAACGTTGGTAAATAAATCTGCTAGTTTGAGCGCTTTCGCGCCCGATTTAAATACTTCGCACTGAATCAAAATGTACGCGATTTCACGCACACGAACATAGTTGAAACTTTTTCGCCGGCAGAATCAAGACGTTTCAAAAGGTTTATGTATCTAAGCCCAAAACATTAATATATTAAAACATTGTCAATTGAAGAAAGCCTTTAGAGGCTCTTAGCAGACGTTTAGGATGCAACAGTGCTTTGCTTTAAAATTAAAGAGGAAAACCAAAGACGGCAGATAAATCTGGCTTTTTTTATATGCCTCTGGCTCCCTAGCTCGACGAACAAACTAATAGATTTCCATATTGTTGTTAAGAACATTTAAATATTCCAGCTTGCGTAACATATCGTCCTTTAAGATGAACTGAACTCGCACGCACTGTTGTGTCAATGAAAATATCATGCTAACCTGGTGTATCGTTTGGTCTTCTAAAACTGTGCTACGTCCATGTCATATCTTCAAGTTTCTGAGGTGTCAAGATACAGTTGACAAGAATGAAAGTCAAAGATGGCGATTGAAATTACTGCAACAAGATATTAAAATTCATGTGCTCAACAAAAAGCAAACTACCGTAAATAATGGAATATGTCACGAAAGATCCATTAACTAAAGATAAGATTGCACGCGTTGCGGTCAATTGCAGCTAAGATCGACAAGCTGCAAAGTTGTAGCACTTTAATACCTCTATGTTTTAGAAACATCTTTTCTGCTTTGCTGTACGATGTTTAATCGACGATTTAGTTCTCACGGCTGACGATCTCTTAGTTATTGCTTTGTTTTTACTGGGAGATTAAAAGAGATGGCAGCGGGGTGGAAAAAATTTCCATGCAAATGTTAAAATTGCTTTCGCTCTATTTTCGGTTAGTCAAAGCTGTTCACATTTCGCCAATACTGCCTTTGCCAAGGCATAAACGTGCTGGAGTCCTATGATTTCTGCTCTGTTAATGTTGATTATTTAAGGGGCACTACATTTCAGTTCTGCTTGGAATCAATAAACGAAGCTGCATTATTGCCCATCGACTCTTGTCTGCATCCCTAGCAACCCAGCAATAAATGACTCACACTAAACACAATGTAAGAAAGTATTTTACCTTAAACTTAAAACACTGCGCAATATTGTTGGGCAATAAATTGTATTCTTCCATTCTCAGCCTCGAAATGGGCGGTAAAATAATGATTATATGGCGCACCTACGTGCGTCGTTGTGGATCTTTTACTAAAAGAAGTCTTTCTAGGAATGCGGATTTCAAGGTGACAAGTCTATTGTCCAAACAATTGATCAAAGCAATAAGATCAACAGTTATATAGCCGATTGTTAGATCTGCAAAAGGCTAACAAAACCTATGTTTTAAAAAGGCAATAAATCAACTCAGAAATTCCGCATTTTTCATTTTTCATTGTTAATCATCTTGAAGAGTCAGCAGAAGATAAATAAACCGTCTTCACAGAGTGCATTTACCCATCTAACTACAAGATGATAGAAAGGGATTGTCGTGTGCAGAATGATACTAAAGCGTATGGATGTTTTGAACTTTCTGTTCCTTGGGAATCCTCGATCAGTGTATAGAAGAATATACAGTTATTATAGCGCATATACACATCTACAACATGTTCAATAACATCACGCAGCCTTATGAATAGCACACTAATGTCACTTTTTATTTCAACCCCAGGCCTTTCACTGCTACATGTACATGTCATTCAACCTAAGCTAGTTACCAGGTTTTTTGCCACCTCATCCCGCTGCTTTTAGGTTCCTGATGGGGATTAATCCTAGTCCTGAGCTCCGTTGTGTACAGGTGTTATTCCTAAAGACATCCTCTGAATATGAGCAAGCAGGTGTTCCTATTGGCTCATTTCATGTGGGCTTTGAGTTCATGTCACATGAGTATTGATGTCCCGAGAACTAGATGCGGAAATTTTCTTCTTTTCAATTGCTTATTTTAGTAACTTAAGAGCAGTTTTCAATTGAGTGTCGAAACACCGAAGTAATTACTCTGACTGGCTAATCATAGCAGACTCAACACTTCAGGGACCGCGGAGAGGGGAGGGGCTGGTAGGGCTATAGCTCTACGACTTTTTTGCTAGGGTTGATTTTTTAGGGCTCCAGCTAGCATGGATAATGTATGAATTTTACCACTTGAAAGTAACAAAAAGCGTCTAATCTTGCATATGCACTTCACGAAGTCTTGGCCAAATTTTTTAGCCCTACCACTTTAAATGGTCTCCGCGGTCCCTACACGAAGGGACACCCCCGACAGTGGGGTATAAGAGGTGGCTCTGCCCAACAGGGGTGCCTTTTTCTTGATTGCGCCTTTGTTATTCGAAATTTACTATTTTAGTATGTTAACGTCTCACCAAAATACACCTTAAACTGAAAGAGATAGCAGCTAGGTCTAGGTACTAAAATTGCTTGCAAAATTTGAGAAAAAATAACAACGCAATAGTATATGAAAGCTTGGAGCCTTTGGGCGACTGAAATCCCGCGATGATCTACTGTTTCTGGCTTATTTTGAGGGTCCAGAATAGGTTTGGCGGGATGCGGAATTTGACTTTTTTGGGGCTGATGTTCGGGATGTGCAAATTATAAATAGGAGGGGGAAGCGAGAATTTCAGCTACGAGCGAAAGCGGGATTTCGTGTTTTTGAGGGTCGGGCTGCGAGAATCGCGAGGGGCTAATAGCGGGAAACGGGATTACAAATTTTACGTAGCTTACAAAATTGACCATGTAGATTCGAGGTAGCCTGCGTGTCAGGCGCTAAATCATGTATTCCACAAGTAATACAATAGCAAAGGGAGTACACTCTGCCAAGAAGTGCTATGGTGTTGATTTCCACTTTTGTCGCTTTCGTCACATAAAAGGTGTATCAAGTCACACTTTACATGTCCTGTCTATCTAGTTTTGACTGGTCTTGACTGAGGTCTTGACATTTCCTTGATCCGCCTTTGCGGAAACAGTCGAAACAGCCGCTATATAACTGGTCTGGCCAATGTGGTCACCCTGGCCGACGGTGAGGTATTCGACACAATAAATTGTGTGGCCTTATACTATGAAAAGGCTGTGAGCGGAAATACCTTACTTAGAAACCCAAATTTTAAGCCCAGATTTCAAGGGAGGTTACAACACTGAAAGCTTTGAAAGAAACTGTTAGAGAGTCGGCCGGCTATGAATCTTTTTTAGTCTTTTATTAATTTTAAGACCTTTTAAAGATGCTAAACGTATATGTGAACAGTAATTACCTGAACACTTATTCCATAAATCGCAAAACAAAGTGATAGCAGGTGAAGGATCATAAGGGTCGCGTAAAGGGTCTCCTCAATGAGGGAAGAAGACGATAAGTTGAAATTATTCAGTCTGAACGTTATTAAAGAAGCAACGTGCATGGAAGAAGTCTTGTTACCCTTTCTTCTCCCCACTAATAAAACCTGTTTATCTGTCAAAACTACCAACAACACTTTTAAAAGTATATTCAAAGCTTTATGTACTTGTTAAAAAAAAAATGACAACGTATCTCACACTTTTCCAGAAATATTCTATTCTCTAAAATGATTCACGAGAGTTACATTTAATAAAGGAAAATTGTCTGAACTTATTATAGAAGCGTGGATGGATGAGGTTTTGTTATCCTTTCTTCTCTCCATTAATAAAACAAGTATATCTGTCAAAACTACCAACAACACTTTAGTATGCGAACCCAGTATGTACTTTTTGAAAATAAGTTGAGTGTTGATTCAGTCGCTTAAAAGCCTGTTAATACGTTTTCATCTAAAAAAATTATCATTATGACTGTTCTTCCTCACCGTAAAATGCAAAAGTGATACAATGGTGCCAAATTCAAAATTTTAACAAGATTATACGAGTGTTATAAATGATGCGCCTAAATCCTAAGACTGTTTTTAATTATTCTATACCGAATAGAGACGCCCATTGCTGACCCTAACTACAGATTTCTTCAATAGTATTTTCTCTCAAACAGTCCTACTGTTCCATTCCTATACGCATTCCTCACATGTCATGCAAACGCTTTAGCAGATGTAACCGTCATCATCATCCTCGTCATCGTCTACGCCATCTTCAGCCGATGGCTTCTCTTGGAAATCCTCAATCGTCGCTTCTATGGACGATCCATCGTATGGCGACTTCAAGTCGTCTTCTTGTATCTTCCCTTTATGGCCAGGCCGATGCAAATGAATAACCATCAGATTTGGGTTTTCCCCCAGCCCCAGTGCAAGCCTGTCTCCAATGGTTTTCACGTGATTCGGGTAACCATCTGTCGTGAAGGACGCCAGTTGCCCCGCCGTTTTTATGTCCCACGCGTCGAAGGTGTTTGCATCTTTAGATCTGGAGATGATCACTTCTCCGTCCGGTGAAACGTAAACCTCAGAAACGCCTGGGCAAGTGATGGTACGCAGAACCTGGCCGCTTTCGACGCTCCAGATTTTGATGCCCACGCCGTTGGCTCCAGTTATGGCCGTCATGGAGGATCCCGAAACTGCAACTGTGCTTGCTGTTTCGTAAGCCTCTGGATTAAAGAGCTTGCAAATCAGCTTCCCCGTAAAAAGATTCCAAAGTAGTGGCTGCGAATACTGGACTAAATTAACTAGATATTTGCCATCATCTGATATCTTTGCATTGAAGAGGGACAACTGTTTCCCTTCGTAGCTCAGAAACTTGTGGGTGAAGGCGGTTGTGTCAATGGCGATCAAGTGCAGCTCTTTGTCAGTGTGCTGGGTCATTTGGCTCGCTTGGGAACACACAGCCATTTTTCCGTTTTTGCTGATCAACATGTCTTCAAAGCGTTGCTTTTCTTTGAACTTGACCACCTTCACTACTTTTCCGCTGTCAACGTCCCACACTTTGACATTTCTCCGTCCCCGAGAAAACGAAATCATGCGTTTCTGGTCGATAAATCCAAAAGCATTCATCCTTTTGCATGCCTTCCCAGCCAAATTTCTTTCGATCTTCCCCTCTCCAAAGTTGAACACTTTGTAATGTGGAAGGGCCTGGTCATAGATAAACCCAACTCCACGAGTGGCTGTACACATGCGAATTGGATTCGGAAATACCATCAGATTCATAAGTCGACGAACTCGTTTACCACTCAGCGCATCCCAGACGTCGATTTCGTTTCTCAGTTGAATGGTAGCTGTTGTGAGGACATGGCGCTGGTCAAAGCTTGGTGAAATGGCGGTTATCTGATCAGCAAGCGTGTTACCTTGAATTTCGTTGAGAACAGTATCCTTCTGATTTTCGTCATCTTCTTCGCGACTCTTGTCGAAGACGCGGAGGATGTTGTCTTGACCGATCGCCAAGATGTTGTTCCCATCACGTGTGTAGATTCTTAAACGGAAAATTGGGCTCCTTAGGCATCTTTCCATAACATCAGTTTCCAGATTCAAAATACAGATTTCAAATACATCACCAGTCACAGCCTTCTTGCCGTCATCAGTGATCTGCAGTCGATGAAGACCCTTTTGCATCTTGAAATTAGTTAGTTCACGAATAAGACTTCCAGAAAGGTCGTACAAGCGCAAGTTATCCAAGGAGGATGGGATGACAGCGACTTGGTCTAGAGATGTTATTTTGATTTCCTTGATAAAGACAGCTTCTCCATCTTTCTCGGGGTACTTTATGATGACCTTGTCCATCTCTTTGCCGATTTTCACATTGATGAAGTGCACTGTGTTTTTCCCACGAATGTTGTAAACAGCGTAGTTACCACGCGCATCCAGGCTTCCAAGTTCCTCTTTTGTGTTTACATCTTTCAATGGTAAACGATGAAGCAGTTTGCCATTCTTTGCTTCCCAGATCTTAAGCGAGTCCGGGCAGATAGCAACAAGCAAATTCTCATCTTCAGCAAACGACACTGGAGCCTGGGGATGATAGGAAAGCCACTTATCATCGTTTACCTCGAATTCTTGGACTATCTGCCCAGTCAACGTATTGAGCAAGAAAATCTTGTGTGATCCAGCGAGAAGCAGTAGGTCGGGATCCTTTCGGCTTATCTGATTAAAATTTGTGCGGTACATCTCTCTAGGTTCTTGAATGGTAAACTTTCGAAGCTCTTTTCCACTGCGATAGTCAACAATCCTGATGACTAGCCCATCCGAAGACTGGCTTGTGATTGCAATAGTGCGGTTGTCTTTAGCCATGCTAATAACATCAATGCCAAGCCGCGTCAATCCGATTGTAGAACGTAAAGCTCCTCCGGGGGCTGTCAGACACTTTCTGTTAGGCAGGAAACATTCAGTCGAGCAATTGAGTGCTTGCTTCAAAACTCTGTAGACGTCAGGGTACTGTTCCGACCTCGGCAGAAAGTTGTACATGCGACCAATGACCTGAGTAGGAAGTTGCCTGCTATCTTGGGAGAGCGGATGAGCTGAGAGTTGTAAACATTCGTACAGGAGTTGTACGTCATCATCTTCGGGCTTTTCGTCCAGATACGAAGAGAAATCACCCATAAGTATTTGTAAGGAGGTCCCTCGGAGCTTTGCAAAGAGAAATTCGAAGTTGCAGAGACACTCCTCTTTCATTTGTTCCAAGTTTCCGGAATGTAACAAGTGGAAGGGTAACTCACTCAATTTGCGAAGATTGAAAATCTGTTTGCCGTCAGCTGAGTCGAAGATCAGAGGTTGTTTGGGTACCAGCCTGTCCATGGACATCTCTTTTCCTTCTTTGTTGACAAATGGCTTCTTCACACCACCGGACCACTCACCAAGAAAGTAGTCGCTCATGTTGCCGTGTATCTTCTTTGCTTGATCTTTTGTCAGATATCGTTCCCTCGCGGCTTCTATGAACTGCCGATGATACCAGAAGACTACTTGAGTGCCATCTGCACCTCGCTCGATTAGATAGTCTCCAATGTCCGATCGAATACGAATCCACAGTAAAGGTGGGAGTCTTCTGACAGGTGGGGTCCAGTACTGGTAGACGTCATTCAGGACTTCGTCATCCAAGGAAAGGAGGTCTTCCAACTCAGGCTCCGTCAAACCATTTTTTGAGGCAGTGATGTAAGCTAAGGCATG
>Ga0126336_10001027_pt1 | contig 13534 bp, 8 predicted proteins | sample SidCmetagenome_FD_92530 | JGI IMG/M metagenome (GOLD analysis project Ga0126336, IMG submission 92530) | Coral microbial communities from El Islote,Puerto Morelos, Mexico - Siderastrea C C metagenome | ecosystem: Host-associated > Invertebrates > Cnidaria > Coral | place: El Islote,Puerto...
CAGAACCTGTCAACGCTCAATTAAGTAATTAACATGCAAAAAATCTTTTACGCGCAATTACTATCGGCAGATATAACATTTTTTATGCAGTTTTTTTTTAAATGAAAGATCGTATGGAAATTTATCTAACTATTTAAAAAAGTCAAATTATGAAAAATGGCAATTTTTCCACTTTCTGGTACCTTAAGACAATTCAGAACAATGTGAGATGATTTAGACCAAAGGAACTAAAACAATGATTTGCCGACGTTATCAGATTTAGACCAAAGGGGCAGCCGATCATGAGTCTGGAATTGGCTGGGAACATTGTTTTGATGGTGTGAGCTGGCCAATTGAGATCAAAGCGACAACTACCCCCTACAAACGTAGAAAAAAAAGACCCATCTTATCACTTGATTTGTTCACCGATGTGAACAAATCAATTACTTGTGGTCTACCGTGGTTCGATGATTTTAGCTGATATTCATAAGAAGAATGATTTCTATATCGTCAGAACGTTTCCGTCTTTCCATCATCCATACGACCTTTTGTCCTTTCGTTTTTTCTTTTGTTCATTCTTTCGTTCGTTGGGTCGTTCGTTCCTTCGGTCATTCACCCATTCAGTTATTAACTCACTCATTCTTTTGTTCACTCATTCACTTCATATTCCGCAGGCAAAATACAATAATCACGAGAACAAAATTGTGGCGGCATAAACTTTAACGTAACTGAAATGTGAAGATATTTTACTTGACTAAACAAAACAGAGATGTGGTTTAACTTGATTCGTCGGTTTTAATTTGAATTCACAACAGGTTAAGGAGGACATTTTTCAAAATCATCAAAAATTTTTCTTTTTTAGTTTATTTGCGGATGTTTATTTCACCTTGTTGTCATTTTGTCCTTCTTCCCTGTGATACTGGAAGTTCTCGCCATCGTTACTGTATTGCATGTTGTATTTTGTTACCCACTGGCTTTGCTCACTTCTTCCTTGTGTTGCTATACGTGTTACTCGGGTTTTTAGATTATCCAAATCAATTTGGAACCATTGATTGGCGTCGCGATACCTTGTAGACCAAGCTCCTTTTTTGGCTCCACTCAGTTGGATGTTTAGCCTACCTCGGTAGGGTGAATGGTTGACATCATATTGCGAAGAGGCGTTTATCTGTCCGTCAGAGATTGCACCACTTTCCATTCCAAGAGCTCCTTTGCATTCTAAAAAAAATTCAAAACATTGAACAAAATAACATTAAGCGCTGAAAACACTGTTGCTTTAATCCTGAGCCCTTCGCCGGTGCAAGCATTTTTTCAGCGCACGTTCCACGCGCATCTCGTTATGCGCATAATATGACGTCACGTTTTGACAAAGAGCCCTACGGAACGTCGTGGCGAATGCAGAAAGAGTTAAGGGCCACGATCAAATTGCCACCCGTCTTTGAATTTTCTTGTTAACCGATCACGTTGGTTTTCATCAATGTGATAAAATGAGTTTGCTTGCATGAACAAAATTCAGAAACAAGGGAGTAAAACATTGGGTAAAAAGCCACAAAGTTCACAATTTCTAGCTCTACAGTACTCTTCAAAACAAAGTTATCAAAAAATAACTTTTAGAAGATTGCAAGACTAAGTACAATAATTAATAATTTAAAAACTAATGAATTTGTATAGCGCATTTTCCATGACGAAATGATCAAATGCGCCTTACAATTAAAAGATTATTAAAATAGAATTAAAAATGACAGAAAAAGGAATAAATAAAAACAACATCGTGAATTAATTACCAAAGGCTAACTTAAATAGGTGAATTTTAAGCAGAGATTTAAAAGAATCAACAGTTTTTGCATTCTTGATGTGAGGTGGTAAGGAGTTCCATAACCTAGGGGCCGCCATAGTAACCGAACGGTCTCCCAGTGTTCGATATACAGGTGCTAAGCAAGAGTTCATTGGTTGATCGTAAATTGTATCTGGTGCCATTGGATGACTTAATGCTATCAATTACATATGTAACTAGGGGCAGCTGTCATGTTGGCGTTCCATTTCAGGGTACCAACAAGACGGCCGTAAAGAAAAGTACACGAAATACAGCAGATAATAAAATCAATTTTTGAAATGACACTTTTGTAGTGTGATCATACTTGAAACTGAGCAAGTAAAGTGAAAATATTGCTTTTATGTCATTTCGAGGATTCCTCTGGTCGTGAATTACTGTCTTGCGAATACATCCGGAATGTCTTGTTTACTAAATTCGCGTCTGAAATTCTTTTACATTTTCGGTTTAAAAGCAAAAATACGCAAAAATATCCGGAGACTGAATGTAATTCCACCCTGTGTTTACTGCTATTTTTTTCATGTACGGCGATATAGATAGGCGATAGAACCTTGTCTGGCTTGTGGCTAAAAGAGGTTAGGTTTTCTGACATTGGCAAATTATCCAAACAAAGAAACAAACAAACAAACAAACAAACAAACAAACAAACGAACAAACAAACAAAAAAACAAGAAAACAAACTACTACGCACCGAAACATGCTCTCCCACTGCCGAAGTATCCCTCCTTACAAGAACAATTAAAAGATCCATTAGTATTGGTACAAGTTGCCAGTGAATGGCAGTCGTGGGTGTTGGTCGTACATTCGTCGATATCTGCCAATTAAAAAAGAAAAGAAAGAAAGGTAAAAAGAAGTTGTTAGTGGTCTATAGATAAAGGGTGCGTTCATTTGGCCTACCTCAAAGGCAGATTCGTCCTCACAGGCTTTTCGGATTTACGGTTTAAAAAGGAACGTTAAAACCAGAAACCATTGGTTTGCATTACCATAACATGTGAAAAACCCTATGTAAGCTTGTAGTCTGCATCGTACTTTAAAAGGTCCTGGGTTAGGCTTTTAAGTCGACTACGATCAAGCGGCGATCTGCAATGTCTGTATCCTGTATTGTTACAGATGCCGTGCTGTGTGAGCATAAGGCACTGAATGGCAAAAAGGTAACTCTTCCCTCTTCTCGACCTTAACAATTAAAATGAAGCGTAAATGGAAGCAGTGCCGCTTGACAAACAGGTGTGTCATATATAATAACTATAATGTACCATGCTGCTAACCGTACCTTATTAATAAGAACTTATTTCGAAGCCCTTTTCAACGAAAAGTGTGGATTTCAAATCAAGATTTGAGTTAAGCATATCGAATCCTCTTTTTCAATAGATTAAAACAGCTTTTTTTAACAAAAACGGATTCAAAATTGGGACTTGGATTAGCATCAAAGGCGCACAAGCAGTCATTATTGACTAAGGAAAACGTAAAAACTATTACACGATTCGGACAGGACGCACCGTACCACTACATGATGTAGCGGTCTACTTTTGTGCCTCCCATCCCCTACCTTTAAAGATGATATCTTAGTTGTATATCTACCCTTTCCAATTAGGAGTAAAAACTCCAAAAAAATTAAACTCCCCGTGCTTGTTTTACTAGTCATGCAAGCTTCATGCTAGCGGAAGGCCAACGTATTGTTCCCATGACGCTCAACCAGGGTGTCTTTTAGGATCCTCCCCCCCCACCCCAACTCTAAACAGGGTATTTCATCCGAGAGTACACTTGTTACATTGCTGATATTACACTTTTTTATGACCACTTATATATCTTATTATAGAAAACACTGGACCACTGATTTACTGTTAGAAAACACTGACCTGTGCATGGAGTACCGGTATAACCTTTTGCGCAAATGCACTCCGTGGATCCACGGTTAGTATGGCAGGCATCATTCTCATCTGAAATGCAAAGACGTTTTATGTAATCTATTGGTGAGACGGTTGAACTGAAAATGGCCAAAATTAATTAACAATTATTCGCCGAAGGGGAAGTGAATATTGTGGAATAATCCCCGAGACGAAGTTGAGGGGATTATTCCACAACATTCGCTGAGCCTGACGAGAATAATTGTTTTAGTATAGTTGCTCAGTGATTATCAGAACAAATGCATATTCTTTTTTCTTTTCTCAAGAAACATCAAACATTGCACGGTGGCCATTTTGAAAATTAGTGCTTCAGTATTATAATCACCTCACGCGGGGTGATTTTAGCAAGATATGACGTAATCCTCGACCAATCAGTGGGCGCGCTTCTCTATAATCACCTGAGCAATTACACTAATAAAAAATAACACGAATATATCACGATTTTTATAGGTGTTTTAAGCGAGTGTACCAGACTTAAAAAATGGGAACATCTGAAAACCGAAACAAGGGCAGCTGAAAAAGAATTTTCATTCTATTTAGTTACGACTCATAAGGTGTTTCGATGCAGTTTTCTTGGGACCACACCTAAATTTTTGAATCGGCTCTTAGACAGTCTTCTCCTTGTCAGATCAACGTAAAATTTGCAATACTTGTTGGTTTTGGATTGAACTTTAGCGTGGTTTACAATTTTTGAAAATCGATATTTCCATGGCAACGATAAACAAAAATCCTTGAAAACAGTAAAATTGAAATTTTGCGCGATCCAGATTTCACTTTGAAAAGCAAATACCAACGTCTTAAACGGTGGTGTATGGCAAACAAAATATACAATAACAAAAGAATTCTGTATGTTTGTTTTGAAGTAAATCGCAAAAACATTTTCAACCTTAGGTTTTGCCTAGTCATAGTAAATGCATCGAAAAATGCTATTAAAATGTGTCTTTTACTTACTATTTTACGCCTAGAAAGTTTTGTTGAAACTGGTGTTCGCGATCTCGAGAACGAATTGTTTTTTCAAGATCACCGGCGTAATAATTTTGTGGTAATTTTTGAATGAGTGCTTTTGCGAAAATCTTAAGAACGGCTAGATAGATTTTTTAAAAACATTAAATACGCGTGCTTGACGATGTGACCAATTTTAGTATTGAGTCTTATTAACATTGATTCACTGGAACACTTTTAAATTAAACGTTAAAGAGGACGTATGAACTGACGGAAAAGCTTGCCTCCGTGATTTTTACTTTTCGTTGTAATCTACAGTGCAACAAAGCGCAAAAGCGCAAAAGCGCAAAATCGCAAAAGCGCTCAAATTAAAACATTATCACAAAATTATTACACCAATGATCTTAGAAAAACAATTCGTTCTCCAGGTCGCGAACACCAGTTTCAACAAAACTTTGTAGGCGTAAAATAGTAAGTAAAAGACATGTTTCAACAGTATTTTCTAGCCATTTCATCAAAGCATTGATTATTTTTCGGTGCATTTACTATTACTATGCAAGAACTAAGGTTGAAAATGTTTTTGCGATTTACTTCAAAACAAACATACAGAATTCTTTTGTTCTTGTATGTTTTGCTTGCCCTACACCACAGTTTAAGATGTTGGTATTTGCTTTTCAAAGTGAAATCTGGATCGCGCAAAATTTCAATTTTACTGTTTTCGAGAATTTTTGTTTATAGTTGTCATGGAGATATCGATTTTTACAAAATGTAAACTGCGCTATACTTCAATCCAAAACTAATAAGTATTGCAAATTTCACGTTGATCTGACAAGATGAAGACTGTCTAAGAGCTGATTTTAAAAGTGAGGTATGGTCCCAAAAAAAAACGGTATCGAAACACCATAATTAATAACTCATAATTTCTTTCCCTATGACTTTTATGCGTGACTTTCAACTCCATTCCATTCGACTTTGAAAGAGAAGCGGACATACATCGTCATTTTTTACGGGAACAACTCTATCAGGGATAGCTGCGAGCAGTACTGTGAGCAGCTCTTCCTAGCTTATTGGAATTATGTTCATTCAAGTACGTTTTTCGTTTGTTTGCTTTCTGTATGTGATAGTTTTGTTCACTCTACTGTTGCAATGCAGTTATTTCATCCTGGGCTAGCCCCTTAATTTTCAACTAGTCTTATGAAGAACAACAAAAAACCTCTGGTTTCTCAAATGCAGGCTTTTACAAGCTGAATTTTAACGACTGCAGTCGTGAGCACCTAAGTTCATGGACTACATGAATTCTTAACATTTTAAAAATCTTTTTTCTCGATTTTTTTTATTATAAATAAACATTGTGGGATCTGTTTTGCAAATTGTAAGTAAACAAATCGCCGGTATGAAGGCCCGCAAAATTTTCATACCACATCGTAGTTGCTAGAATTAAACCTTTGGATTCCCCTACAACCCTTGTATTTTAAGAATTTTCCAATACAGCAACAAATAGCATGCATTTTCTAAAATTGCGTTACCTGTAAATGTGCGTGACCACTTGTCGAAAGGTGATTTCCAGCTTAACGCCCGGGGTTAAAGGTTTCTCTTGGAAAACAAATATTTTATATTCTGTTCATTGAGTCTAGTTTATTTTCACCGCTTAATCTTTTCAATTGATCCGACTAAATTAACGCAGTGTGGATTCCAGCGTTTTTGTTCCTCTCTTTAAAGTGAGCTAGATTTCAAATACATGAATTGGCATACATGTATTGTGTTTGAGCTCCACGACAGACGTGATCATACAAAATAAATTCATAATTACACGTATTTCATCAACAAAAGGCTCCAAAAAGCCCCAGGAAGTGCAAGGTTCGAAGCGCATTCCTCATTTTTGAGGAAACTGCTATATTCAGTACTCGAAGAATTATTTCGTTGCTTTTGGTCTATAAAATTTCAGTACAATTGCAATCGAGTCTTCTAGAGCTTTCCCATTAGTTTTAAGCTTTTAAATGGTGTATTTTTATCCGTAAAATGTCGAAACCCTCTCGAAAATTTTTGCGTACAATGATCGGTAGGATCACCATTTTTCAAAGCATGTAATCTTGATCGACTAACAAACTCCTTCTAGGGTCTCCTGAAACCTCCAAATATAAGCGTAATGGATGGATTACCATAACCGAGCCCATCCCCAAGAAAGCCGTAACATGCAAGGCACCCAGCTGTTCGTTTCGGGGAATATCTGTTCGGAAGGCCTAAAATTGCCTGAGATTTTCGGATTTAATTGCAGTGAAAGCTAGAGATTTCTTCGGCGAAACAGTCCGTCGGACATTCGTAACAAGAGGACTTATCAGTTCTTATTGTTTTCAAAGGGACAAATATGTCGTTAAGAGTGCGAAACAAGGTCCGTTAGCCAGCTAGCACTTTTCGGAGAGCCATCAGGAGCTCGGAAATTCCGCGCATAGGTTCCTGTTTCCTAACATTTTTTGCGGCCTACATTTCCGCTAAAAAATACGAACAGAACTAAAAAATATGTCTTTAAAAAGCTCTAAAACAATCTAAGAAAGCAGAAAATGGTATTTCAAGTATTATGCTAAACTTTTCTCGTTGGGTGCCCCTGAACATAAGCCCTCTTCCGTCCCCTCCCCGACAGAATATCTCTGACCTTGAATACCACATTACGAAAAAACTTTGGCATTACTAAAGTTGGCACCCAGGCCCCCTACGAATGCCCCAGTTTAACTGTGAAAAAAAAACAAAAAAAAACCAATAAATGAACTTTGCGGTAACACAAGTACTCGTAGAAACAGCCGTTTACATTGTGGCCCTATATAAAATATCAACAAAAAGATAAGAAAGAGATCATATTCAAATTATGATATATCAAACGTAACTGTCACTTTTAGTCACTTTTTTAGCAGTCTCGGAATTTTTCTCATCCAGTTAGTTAAAGCTCTTAGACTACACTAATTCATTTTTAATCCGCAGTTTATCAGAGATATGGCTCTCACATGTTCATTATGTCATCCATTTTACATTCAAAACAACAGAAATAGCTCAGTTGGTGGAGCAATGCACCGCTATCGCGCATCGGTTCGATTGCCTGAGTTGCCCTGAATTTTTTTTTGCTGTATTTGAAGAATGATTTCATTCATTTAACTAATCCAAAAACGAGTGATGAGAGTAGCTCTTACCATTAACACCGCAATAACGTTGGTAACTTCCAGAAGGACTTTTTAACTTGTACACATAGAACCCACTGCAGTTCTGTATCACAGCTGTATACTGCGTATAACAACAACTTGAGTACCTATGCGCACACGCAGTTGTCGTCACCGACTGGTACGCTACAGAGGGGTGTTCACCATTAAGCCAGATAGGATTGTCCGTGTTGCAAGTCGTCTTTGGGATGCAATAGGGAGCCATCATTGTTCCAGCGCTCCCGGCGAAGCGGTACCACTTGTCGCTGACAATGAGACCTCTGTCACTGTACTTATAAGTACTCCCATCATCAAAGCTCCAGTATCTATTGGCTTCATTAAGTACGATGTATGTTGACGAATTGCATTCCGCTGGTATACCTAGAGGTAGCAAACATCAGGGACACCATTATCCATTGTTTGAATCACTTTAAAAAGCCAAAAACACATCTAAGTAAACGGTCAATCTAAAAATAAAGGCCACTTTAGTTAAGATGACTATTCTAGTGAACGGAAGGTATAAGTGAACGGCTTTCGATGGCTAGGATGGAAAAGTGTTCCAACTTGAAAACGCAGGGCCAACGTTCAGTAAGTTCTTCCCTTGTGTCTTGTATAAAATCGGTAAAAACTGATTGCAGCTCGCTGTTTCTTTCTTTGTAAACCTACTTGGTATCATATCCTTGGTGGTCAACAGGCAATTCATATATGTGCAAGCTACTTAGAGATGAATTAAGCGCATTTTTTACCGAAAAAAAGAAAGATAAAACGCGATCACATTGCCTTGATCCCGTGGTATCAAAGGTAATGTCTAGGGATACTTCGGTTATCTCTATGTTTATTATGGGGGCATTTTTATATTATTTCTCCGTTCACTTATTCTTCGTAACCATATGCCCCAAGCTCGCTTTATTATTTATTAATTGGGTCCAAAAGATCACACGTGTCCTTTGTGTCATGCTATGTTGAAAAAATATTGGTGGCCACCTGATCTCATAAAAGACGCAAAAGAACGCAGCAGGCGTTCCATCATAGGTATAGTAGTTGAAAGCATTTAAAATAACTAGTTGCTGTGATTCTTTTGTTAGCCTCTCAGATTTTTGTTATCATTTGAATGGAAACTAATTAGATAACTCTTCTTTCGATAGTCTCACTGCCCACTGTTTTGCAGTTTTAAAACTGTTGTTTTAAAAACAAACGGCTGTTCGACCCTTGTAAGGAATAATCTGGAAAGGAAAAAGCCTATGAGAGAAAAATCAGCCTCAGAAGTTTCATAAGACCTCGCAGTCTCATAAGGTCTTATTAAAAGATCCCGTTAGTCACTTCTTTTGACTGCGAGGTCCCGCGTACGTTTAAGACTGTTTGCTTAAAATGTAATAGTGTCCGTCCGCTATCTCGTCCGATCCTTTGTTGTATTTAGTTAGTTATTTTTGTATTATTGTCATTCTTCTTACTCTTTTTATTTTACCCGGGCCCGCTGTAATTGGCCTCAGCAGTTGCCGTGTCCCTGCCGACCCCCTTCTTTAGTTTAGCTACATTGTATGTTTGTTTTCTTTGGCGAAGCTAATGAAATAAAAAAAAAAACAAAAAACAAAAACAAAAAAACAAAAATAAAAGTTTCTGAAGCACTGACATTTTCCAACTAGTATTGTACCTTAACTACTTATCGTAAAACGAAAGAAGACATCTTGGTAGAACACTGTACAAATGCCATGATAGTTTTGAAGATTACGCATCTTTTCTGTTAAAATCAGTTCTTGTAACGAAATTAGAAAACCTTGAATTAAAGCTTTCTTTCTTGCTATCCCATTAGAAAAACATTCAAGTCAATAATAGTCAGTAAGTACCGCTTTAAAACTCCGCTGTAGTGGAAAATGGTTAATTTGGAGTGGCAGTTGGTTTAAACTAAATCGGGATCTAATAGTATTTTTATTTCGTAAGAACTGTCTTACGTTCTGTAACGGCAACTTCGTTTGGCCATTGAGTACCAAAAGCGGCAGTTCGTTAACGATACAATTCTAAAAAAGTATTCAGTTCGATTTTTCGCTGAAAACAAAACGTTTTTAAACCAAGAGTGGTTGTTCTTGACGAAAATATTGTGTGCGACAATTGCTACTTATTTTAAGGGAAATGTTTAGAAGATATGTGTGTGGATATAAGATGTGTGGAAGATATTCTTCCAAAGTACAGGTTATTGACAAGGGAAATCACTACTGCTTATATAAAACAAGCGCCATAAAGTTTCAGCTAAAATTCAACTCGCAATATTTCCTAATAAATCCAAAATCGAAATTCGAGTCATAGTAAACCATGTGTGTTCTTAGCAAATCTTGATCTACGTACACAAATCGTGTGACGTGGGCTGAAAATCGACAACATACTTTCCTATCTTAAAAAAATATACCTACTCACCTACTGCAAGATTAACATTTACCAAAATTCCAAGTACAATCCACAACATTGACACCTAAAATAGCATAAAGTTGATTTGAGCTTTCAGAAGTAATGACTAATAATTGAAGTTACTCACTTTTACCTCACCTCATAACACGAATGAGATCTCCACATGACCTTTAACTGAAAGAGCTTGAAAGTTGTATGGAAATCCCAACGAATAACTTTCACAGCAAAACTTTGAAGAAAACTACAAAACACCAGGGTTACCAAAAGGTAAAATTACGCTAGAAACAACTATTTTACAGTTGTTTTGGGTTATCCCCAGGGAGTGTCTTTTATTTTGTTTTTGTTTTCCTTTCTTACGTTCCAGGTGTGTCCGCTGATTCACTTTTTGAGCACTAGAGATAGAGATAATAAAGGATTTTCAAGTAAGAAATGATTATTTTGAAGAAGATTAGAGATAAGATAACTGATCATAATTACACATTATAGTTAAATACACGATGCAGTTAGAGATACATGTACCATTTTGTTGTTGTTTCTCTGGGATTGTGCTGGGACTTCTTTAGTTCAATTAAAATAAGTCAAAATAAGGATTATTACGTCAGAGCTAGCGCATTAAGGCTATAATTGCCTCGTAAATAAAAATGTGTATAATGTATGGTGCAAAAACTAAAAGAAACAACTGAAGATTTAAACAGTTGTAAATTTTCGCGTCTTTTTCGGGTTTTCAGATAAACAAGGTGGTGATAGCTGTTAAAAGAAATTATGTGCGTTGTGATCGCATTAGTGACTAGCAGATACACAAATATTTATTTTGGCCACATCGTAGTAACACCTGATGGTAGCCCCAGCTACCACAAGACAACATACCGTAATGTCTTATATATTACATAATATAGCAAGTCACGCGCGTAGCAACACGTGGATCGATGTCAAGAATCGTTAATTTGATAGCTTTTAACTCTTTCCCGTCAGCGTTTTTTCCTTAGAAAAAAGCATTTTTTACCGCTAAAGCGGCTTTTTTAGTGCTATGTTGCCAAATGTCACTAAACTTTGCTACAAAGCGTTTTCTTACCATTTAGCTAAATTTCGAGCCACAATATTTTGCTTTTACGCATGCGCATAAGCCAAAAATTGGATTTTTTTTTTGCTGATTCATTTCCAATTTTTTTCTCGCTTCTTTTGCTTTCCTTTTTCTCTCTCTTTCTTTTCTCTTTAACTTCTACCCTTTATCCCCTTTCTATCCACTGGAAAAGTTTTGGCCTCAGCCCTTCTTAAAACCTGGAAATGGAACATTGACCAACTAGGTGACTTGGCCTTTTTTACCACCAACTTTGCACCCAAAATTGGACACGTTTTTTCTGGTATAGCTCTGCCAGAATTTGGTCGATATTCAAAACGGACACACGTAGGGGTGGATCTGACCTTGCTGTTTTAGCTGCTTATCAAAACAATCTGATGACGTCAAAATTGATGACGTCACAAGTGGCTCAATGGTTTCCGACTTCAACGTCGGGAAAATACAACTCTTGACGGGAAAGAGTTAACTAAACTATCTAAAACCGTTATCACGACAAACTTTACTCGTTTGAGACTGATTTCGGTTGATTTATCAGGCTTAATGAAAAAAAAAGACATTTGAAACAAAAAGTTCTTTTCTTTAAGACCTCGTTCTATAGCCTCCTTCTCAACTGGTCAGCAACAAAGAGGAGCGAGGGTTCCTTCTACTCATTTTCTTACCCCGACCAAAAGGCACCATGAACGACCAATGGTATTCTCTCTGATGGCATCAACTCTGTTTTTCACAATCATCCTTGCCTGAACAAGAATTTCCATGACGTACCATAACATATAGATTTAACCTAGCCTAAAAGCGGAGCCGCCAATGACATCGCGCAGAATGGCCGGACATTTACGCATATTAAAAAGCACTTATGGTGGGACATTCAAGCGTGAGCGTTCAATAAAAGTGCCTCAATCATAGAGAAAAGGGTCGAATCGGGTGAAGTTGACCGACTGTAATGGTCATTTTGGAGTACTTAGAGGGAACATTTCTAATATATACAGCCGATTCTTACGAGCAACTTTCAGTAAAAATCAAGCAAAATTTCAAATTAGCGGCAGTAGTTGAAAAATCGATTTCTTTCGTATTTTAAATATAATTAGGTATTAGTAAAGTAGAAACCTGATGTGGTTCATTTTCGCCAGAAGCGCTTTATTTTCGAAAAAAAACGAGGAAATCGCAGGAAATTAATCTTGAAAATCAGTAATATAAACTTGCACCGCGTTGGTAAACTAAAGCGCAGACAAAAAGATGCGCACTTTCGATCGACAGAACAATTCTTTTTCATTTACTAGACAGTTGTGAAACAGCAGTAGCGAAATCTACTGAACACAAACAATTCCAAACTAAAAGGCATGTTTTGATGATCACGTACAAACTGATTTGGAACCTAACTTCTGTGAAATAATTTAACATGTGCCATAATTCTAAATGGTCTTAAATCTCATTCAATAGACAGCACAAACATTGAAATAAGCCATACCTTGAAATTGGCTTGGGTTATCCATGCTACTTTGTTTGGGACCAGTTCGAACTCAGCAAAATTTTAACAAATGGGGCTTAGTGAAGCTGAATTCTGCCGTACACAAAAACACGGGAAATTTTGATTCTTTAACCAAACGGGCTCGCTCTACTTCATTCTTGTTAATTTCCAGCGTTAACATTCTTTTGCGTTCCAAAAAGAGGAAGAAAAAGCCCAAAATGGGCGATTTTCACGTTTCCAAACTTCTGTTCCTACGTATGCAAATATTCTCTGTAGATTTGTTTGCATTGCGTTACCAAATACCGTGACTAAATTGTTTATAACCAAATTTGGATATATGGTGTCACAAATGTAGCATATTAGATGTCACATTTTGCGTGGTTTGCACAGAGAGCTCACAACGATGTCACCACTAACGTTCAATTTTTTCTTTTCCCTCTACATTTTTTGAGATCAACCGAACATTTAGTTTGAAACCATCTTTAAGCATCAAGCAACGACGAAGAAAAGAGAGATTGTGTAGCTTAACACAAAAATTTTGGTGTATTTTTGTATGCGGCAAAGTTGAACCTTATTAAGCCCCATTTGTTAAATTCGCTGTCTTCCAAGTTTTCCCAGAGACAGCAGCATGGTATAGTTTAGTTCAATGTTTCTACTGTCTATTGAACGAGGATTGAGACCATGTGGGGTTATGGCACATGTTAAATTATTTCACAGAAGTTAGGTTCCAAATCAGTTTCTACGTAAACATCA
>Ga0126336_10001028_pt1 | contig 13531 bp, 13 predicted proteins | sample SidCmetagenome_FD_92530 | JGI IMG/M metagenome (GOLD analysis project Ga0126336, IMG submission 92530) | Coral microbial communities from El Islote,Puerto Morelos, Mexico - Siderastrea C C metagenome | ecosystem: Host-associated > Invertebrates > Cnidaria > Coral | place: El Islote,Puerto...
AGATTGGGGGGGGGGGGGGGGGCCGTGAGAGGAGGAAAGCGCGGGGGGGACGGTTTTTTTGGGTGTGGGGGGGGGGGGGGGGGGGTATAAAAGGGCTGCAATTTTCTTCCAGGCATAAAAAGGGGTATCATTTCGATTAAGATTAGTATATTAAAGGGCAAGGGTTTGAATCTTGGGGCAGAACCTCCCCGTAAAAACTTTAACGAGAAGCCCACCGGCGTCTAATGTGGGCGAACTATCCAGTAACTAAATTCGTGTGGACGGCATTTACGATCAGGTGGAGAAAGAAAAATTTATCGTCGTTTGTTAATTTAGTAAATTCACGTTTTTGTCTTGCAGAGGATGGCAAAGAAATTCTATAACAAACGTGTAGAGTCATTGTTATGCAAATTGAACCTTTTGCTTAGCAACTTTCTCCTTATCGTTACCATCGCCGCCCTCCAATTTTCAAAATCTTCCTCTCATGTTTGACACATTTACTAAATGTGAGAGTCTCCTACAGTTAATTGTACGTTTTCTTTTCCCAAGCTTAATTAAATTTTCGATAATTTTTGATAATGGAGAGATCCATGACCCAAGGTAAGAGATCCAAGGTCAAAAACGTCGGCCTAGAGTTTGGCCAGACCATTGTGTACAGAAATAATTTGCTTCTTTTACACCGCCCGTATCCTGTATTTCTAATATCCACAACCGATAAACCATCTTTTCGCAATGTCTGTTTGACACGTCTTTCCAGTTTTTTTCTATACTAACTGTAGTCACTCTTCAGGTACCTTATTAAGGCAGGGGATCACAACTTGTCTAGACGGGAAACATCGCAGCAGGAAGTTGTTCCAGAGAAAATTTTGGTTCATCAAGATTACAATTACACTTCCTCTGTCGACTTTGACATAGCTCTCGTCAAACTCAGCCGGAAAGTAAGACTTAACAGGTTTATACGGACATTGTGTTTACCGGCAAAGGAGGAAGGTGACCCCGCTATTCCTTCGACGTATGGCGTTGTTGCAGGATGGGGAGGAACACGAGCATTACGGCATGGGGAATTAGGCAACATTTCTAAAGTTCTTCGTCACGCTCATTTCACAATTCGAAGCGACGATCTTTGTTTGAAGAAATCACTGATCCCTTACAACTCAACGATGGCATTTTGTGCGGGGGATGGTAAGGGAGGAAGTGACACATGTCAAGGAGACAGCGGAGGAGCTTTCGTTCGTGAGATAATAAGGGGAAGTAAATTTCAATGGGTTGTAGCTGGCGTTGTTAGCTGGGGAGAGGGGTGCGCCCAGAAGGATAAGTATGGATACTACACCAGAGTGTATCCATTTGTCGCCTGGATAAAGAAAGCTATGGATGAACGTGAGTAATTCCATTATTGTTTCAACAACATCTTGTTCCATCTCTGGGGACATTAGACAACCCCGTTGTCCTCCCTCCCCCAGGGTGCAAACTATATTACGGCCACTCAAGACACGAGAAGTGGTGTAAATTTTTGAAGTTGGTGATTTATCGTACCTTCGATGTATTGGCTGCCATTCCCCCTTACGTCTTCCCCGCACCCTTATCCCTATGATAACATGAATCCCTGATAGTATGAACCCCTTTTCCATCCCTCATTCCTTGATCAATTAATTTTGTAGCCTTAGCGAAGAAGAACGTGGCGAAATATTTTAACCATAGCGTGACTCGGTAACGTCAAACCAACTGATGTCTCAGCGTAATTCTGAGTAACAAAGACACGAAAATTTAAGTGGACTTTTTGATCAAGACAAAATTACCCTAAAATCTAAAAGAAACGGGTATCTACCAAAAACAAAAACGTGAAGCAAAAAACATCCCCGGACTGAATGACGTAATGTTTACGTGCCACGTTATTGGGCCATCAAAAGGGGAATTCATGCCAGCTTGAGTGGTTCGCTTTCAAAGCTCGCTAGTACCTCGTCGAAGAGAAGTAAACCCTATAGAATTCCTTGTACTCTTCACAGAGTTTCCTACGGATGCTTGCATTTCACTGTTGAATATTTAACTTTGTCTGTTTGGCAGAAAGAAACCCGGGTCCAGTTACCAACGAAAATAACAGGCGGTGACTTGCAAATCTTGTTAGCATCTTCGTCCTTGCTTTCTTGGAAGGAAATACCACACCAACTTTCATGAAAACGACGCTAAACGACTTGAAAATGATGATCATGTGTAACGAAAGTTGCGACGAGTATTTGTTTGGCCGAGCGAAAACCGGAAGTCTTCGGCAAGTAACCTAGGAAAAAAACAAGTAAAGCCCCAGGGGCATTAGACCCCGCCGGTGTTCTCCCTCCCCTAGGGGTGCAAAATATATTATGGTCACTCAAGATACGAGCCCAAGTGGTGTAAATTTTTGAAGTTGGTAATTTATCGTACCTTTGCCGTGTTTGCTCCATTTCTCCCTAGGTCCTCTCTGCACCCTTCTCCCTGTGACAACATGAATCCCTGATAGTATAAACTTCTTTTCCATCCCTCATTTCCTGGTCATCAGCCTGTTCTAGCCTTCGCGAAGAAGAACGTGACGAAATATTTTGACCATAGCGTGACTCAGCTTCGTCACATTTTCACAGATTTATTGAAAAGAACCTTATCCTAAAATCTAAAGGAAACGGGTATCTACTAAAAAAAACGTAAAATGGCATTTTTAGGCCATAATTCGATGAGTGATTTGGCGCAAAGAAAAGAACTTCCCCCAATCGGCCACTGTGTTTCAATGACGTAATGTTTACTTGCTATGGCACGTAGCATGAATCGTTGGCTTTCAAAGCTCGCTAGCACCTTCGTCCTTGCTCTCGTCGAAGAGACGTTAACTCCGTTGAATTCCTATTCCTTTTTAGTACACAGATTTCCGTAAAGGTTTTGGCGAAGCAAAGCAAAACTGCCCCAAAACGCTTGCATTTCACTGTTGAATATTTTACAGGCTCGGGTCGAGTAACCTGATTGAACTGATGCCTTTCAAAGCTTGCTAGCATCTTTGTCCTTGCTCTCGTCGAAGAGACGTTTCTGCCATTGTATCCCTAGTAATTTTCTACACCGTCTTTCATGAAGATTTTGGCGAATCGATCCTTAACGACTGAAGATAATGCTTATGTTGACTGAAAGTTTGCAATGCGTATTTATTTGGCCGAGGGAAGTCTGGGGCAAGTGACTACCCAAAAAATACGAAGGAAAAAAAAACGGTATTACTAGACCCTGTCGGCGCCATATCGGTGATAGGCTCAGTCTCCAGCCGTGAGTGTCTCGATGCGCCCGCGATTCTCGCCACCTTCACTGCTGGGTGCACGGGTTTGGTTGCATGTCCGTGACGTCATTACAATTATAATAATTATGTAGACAATCCACAAGTCATTTACTTATATTTTGTCTGTTTTTTTTTGTATCGACTTGAAAAAAAGCGAAATGCGAAAAGTATGCCTGCAACGTCCTCCTAAAAGTGTGAAATTTCAAGAGAAAGACGAAATCCCGCTAAATTATGCAGCGCATTCTGCCCCGCAAATTTCAGGGGGCTTGTCTCTGATTGGCCAGTCCAAACAATAACCAAACCCTTGCGCCCAGCCGTGAAGGTGGCGAAAATCGCGGGCGCATCGAGACACTCATGGCTGGAGACTGAGCCTATATCGGTGACGGCGGACGAAAAATAAATCTTCAAAGCAGAGGGGTCATGCGCAATAATACGCCTCCTCTGAAAAAACAAGGGCTTTCTTCCGGGCATGAGTAAACTTGCAGACATTCGTTGACCTTAAGTTATCGTTAGCTAATCACCACGCCACGCATGCTTTACCATCATGAACCAATCACCATGCAGTCTTTCATCACACCTCCCAATGCCCATTTGCACGCCAACTTTCACATCTCCCGAAACATCCTTTCAGCCACGGTTTGAACGAATTGAGATTTTTTGGTAAATACTGTGCATTCATACTGTAAGTAACTTATACGCGGGGTCCTCAAGAATGCCTTCTCGGGTTTTGACCTCTGGGCTAACACCCTGCTGGGGCAATAAGTATAACTCTTCAGTCGGAACAATTCTTTACTATTGAAAAACGGAGACTATTAATAATTATTTGGTTTGTGGAATGCACTTTCTTTCCGGAGGTGGGTACTCAATAAAGTTTCGTCGGAGAGGCTCTGCCCGGTAGGTTCATGCCCTTCAATATACTAATCGGAGCAGTACCTTTTAATATACCTTGAACAAACATTGACCCTATCTATACCTCAAAAATGAGAAAATGAACTAAAAACAGATTACCGTGGGTTTCTAGCAGCTCGAATGCTTCAAGCTTCCGTCGACTTCTTGCACTGTGATTTTTGCCAAAATTTTGTAACCCTTTTACCACTCAAATTTTCCTACCCTATTTGTATACTGGAAACAAGAAAAAAAGTATCCCTTGTAGGCGAAGCCTCCCCGTACAGCCGACTACAGGAAGTACTCCCCCGGGATTGTCCTGACAGTTAGACAGGACATACAATAGAATCCTTTTTCTGAAGTGGCAAATATTCGATGGATACAAACTACACATGACAGAATAAAAATGATGCTAAAACAAACATTGATTTCAGACATTTTTTTATAGAGTATTTCTCTGTTTAGACTTCTTGGATTTCTTTTAAGGTTACTCCGGACCTTCGTGGGTGTCCTCGGGGAAAAAATCGTGTGCGCGCCATTTTAAAGGAAAACACGGCAAACTATATACCGTTGGAAAGCTTAACAAATGTAGATTTCGGAAAAAATGTAAATTGCCGGTTTCTTCAGGTCCGCAAAAGAAAATCGTAAGCAACCACGAAAATGACCATGTGTCATTCAATTGAATTAATAGGGTATCAAATCCAAGTACATTGGCAAAATAACTGTACAGTGTTAATCACAAAGCAACAATCACCAAAAGTGTGTCAGCATTTTTTGATATTCTAACTGGTTAACTTTTAATTAATCTGTCAAGTTTGAGCAGCAAAGAATACGCGACGGGCATTGCATTGAAGATCGTCACGGGTTAAATATTATAAATTTCAAAAATCCCCGACACGCTTTTGTTTCACAACATCTAAGGAATGTTCAGGCCAAATTTTACAGAAATCTGCCGTATTTTGGTACCCTATTAATTCATTTGTTTGATTGAAAGACGCATGGTCATTTTCGCGGTCATTTTTGCAATTTTCTTTTGTGGAATTAAAAAAAAACTGGCAATTCATTTTTTTTTCGCGAAATTTATATTTATTAAGCTTTCCAACGATATATAGTTTGCTGTGCTTTCCTTTAAAATGGCGCGCATACTAATTTTTCCCGGAGGACACGGGAGGACACTCGCGAAGGTCCGGAGTAACCTCAAATTTCCAAGGATGTTACATTGTTATATGAGTTATGGTAAAATAAATAAAATTCTAATGATATTTGCGATTGTTATCTGTTGTCCTAGTTGTTCAGTGTGGTGATCCTGGAACACCCGTAAACGGAAAGCAGAATGTCGACGTATACGGCGGATCTGTGACGTTTATATGTGACAAAGATTACACTCTACAAGGGGCGTCCGAGATTCATTGTCAAGCTAACAAGACTTGGAGTGATTCTGTGCCCAAGTGCTTAGGTAAGTATTATGATTAAACAGGGAAGTAGAAAAATAAATATAAGACAATAGACCTTTACTTGTTGCAGAGTAAGCACAGTTATTTTATCTTACATCAGTTTTACTCTAGATAACCTTTCTTGGGGCACATGAAATTGGGGCCGAATAACTACCCATGTTTTGCGCAGGAATCTGATTAAAGAGATTAAAGTGCCTTACTGTGGGAAAAGTTTTAGAACATGGCTCCATTCCGAGCATACCAGAAGAAGGTTCAAACAAGCAAAATACTCTTGCTGGATTCGCCTACTTCGGCAGCCATTTTATCTTTCGACAGGCTGACATTTTAGCAGTCTCTACCTAATGTCGTGTTCCCTCCCAATAAGTTAACGATGTACCCCTGCATTTTATTTCATATTCACAAAATCATAAAAACTTAATTTATCCCCGCGCACTTTGATCCGATTCCTGGGCAAAAAACGGGTAATTCGGTCTCCATCACATTTTTAAAACGAGGTCAATTCTTCTTTTTCAACGTAGGCAAGTACGTAGGCTGGAGTATTTCTCCTTCACAGGACACAATAGTATATAGTTTGAGTTTATTTTGCCCCTTGTTTCCCACGTGAGACTTGGATACAAAACAAAACATCCGATGACCTCGGAGTCATGTTAAAATGTGCCATAATATGTTAAACTTATTAACCTCTTGATGTTGTTTGTATTTTTGCATCGTGTACTTGTAGGAAAACTCGTTTGAGCCTATAAAGTCATCTCAAACGTTTTATTTTAGCTAAGTAACTCCGAACTGTACACAGGATCCGACCACGAGGTTCGACACTATTATGACATCATGTAAAGCTCATGAAATGTCCTTTCTGTTATTCCTTGTGTAACACTGCACAAAACGTCCTCTTCTCTACACTATCCTCTCTCTTAAAAAAGGGTGAATCTCCGGATTCACGGAAAGTACTTAAAGAGTGCAACAATGTCACAGTAACTAGTTCAGATCATAAACAAAAACCAAGAAATCTAAAGAAAATTATCAATGTCCTCTTATCGCTCGAGCCTTCTTTAACAATTTCGGCTTCAGTTTCTTAATCCGGTCTTTTTCCATGACTGCTTATCCTCCAGCGTTCGTATGCTGTCAGCAATTTGCTGTAGGCTATTGAGAATCCATTCTCCATAACGGTCCGGGGGTATTCTCATTCGCACTGGTCTTTGACTCTGGAGGGCAGACTCTTCTTCCGCTCTTTCGTCATCATGTTTACTTCCTTCCTCCTCACCAATGGGGTTAGCTGGAACAGTTTCGCAACTTCCCTCTTGAGGAATAGCGGCATCCATCTGCGTATCCACAACAAGGTCACTGCCTTCGGTACCTGGTGCTTCTACTGAATGGTCACGTTCCACATCCGTTTCCACACAGCTAGGATGGATAACATCATCTGATTGGGAACCACAAATCTCTGGTGTAGCAGGATGTTGCATTGACAGCTCACCTTCACCATCCATCAGCTCACTCTCCTCTCCATCTGTACTCACAACCACTTCCTCTCCGCCTTCTAGTACTGACCGCGGACGTTTCCCTTCTATACCTTCCTCGGGGGATGCATTGCCAATACCACCGTTAGCTGGGGTATCCACTGCTTCTTCCTGTCTTCTCTGATACAACCGTAAGTTGTTAAAATGAACCACACTGGATCTCCTCGACCACCCTGCAATTTTTGTACTGCGGTAAGTAACCTCTGTGACTCGGGATATGATCTCGAAGGGACCATCTCATTGTCGGTGAAACTTGCCGGCTTCACCTGGCTTCAGCTGAGGGTGTAACGCCAGACTAAATTTCCGGGCTGATAGACAGTATGCTTCACTCCCTTGTCGTAAGCATCCTATTGGCGTCGTTGGGCGAACTTCATATTCTGCCGGACATCCTGGTATGCACCTTCTAAATTTTTCCGAAGGTCGGCAGCAAATCTGTGGAAGCATGGACGCTACTGCGATAAGCCATCATGCAATAATCCAGGTGTTCACCCCAGCTCTCCGGGCAACTCTACATTTCAACCTACTCTTGAGGGTCTTGTGAATGATCTCAACTTGCCCGTTGCCTTCTGGATAATACGCAGTCGACCGGGTTTTCTTGATCTCTAACACGTGGCACATCTCCTCGAAAACCTTTGACTCAAACTGTCGACCTTGATCACTGTGAATGCTATGGGGCACACCGAATCTGCAGATCCAGTTCGTTACCAGCTTGTGGCACGCTGGTTAGGAATTGGAAATGCTTCAATCCACTTGGTAAAACTGCACTGCACAGTTAAAATGTAGCGATTTCCTCTTCGTGTCCGGGGTAATGGCCCAACTATGTTGATGTGGATCCTTTGCATCGGGTTTCCACAGGGGAATGGCTGCAGACGTGCTCTTGGTTTTGGTCTGAACTTACACTTGGCACATGTAAGGCATCCATGGCAATACCGGTGAACTTCCTTAGTCAAGCCAGGCCTCCAGAACCTTACACTCATCTTCTTAAGAGTCTTCATTCTTCCCAAATGGGCACCTGCTGGACCATCATGGACTTCGTTAAGTGCTTTCTTAACCAAACTTTGTGGCAAAAACCAGGCGCTGCCTTGCCGAGGAGGTATTTTCAGGCGACTGAAGATAGAGCACACTTTCTTTCAGCTGTAACAATTCAAATTGTGCCCAAATTGCTCGAGCGGTCCAACTATATTGGCTGAAGCTCCTCAGTAGTCGGCTTCTTCCACGCTCGCGACAGCTGCTCCACAACCAGGCCGATATCAGGGTCTCCTCTCTGTGCTTGCGCAACCGCTTCGTTTAACCACATGGCTTCCTCATCACACATTTCAACAGTTAGTAACTCTCCTGCAATAGCAGCTACCTGGGGACGGGTTGATGAAACACAATGGACAATGCCCATGGTTTCGTCTTGGTCGCTGCGACATAGCATCTGCATTACTATGCAGTTTCTGAGGCCGGTATTGAATTTCATTGTCCAATTCTTGCAGGCACTCCAGACAACGAGCCACTTGCCCCTGGGGCTCTTTGACGGACATCAGCCATGTTAATGCATGGTGGTTAGTTCGTATGCAGAACCACCGTCCCAGCAAATAGTAACGGAAATGGTCAACGTAGGTGACTAGAGCCAATATTTCCAGTCGAGTAGCACAATAGTTCTTCTCATGTTTGTTTAAAGAGCGACTCCTATATGCAATCACTCGCTCGGACTCATCAGGCTGCCAGGTGTTGGCTAGCATCGGTGTCAAGTATGAATGACCCTGCACTAGGGCTAAAATCTGGGTACGCTTGGCTAGCATCGGTGTCAAGTATGAATGACCCTGCACTGGGGCGAAAATCTGGGTACGCTAAGGCTGGTGCGCTGACCAGCCGATGTTTCAGCTCTTCAAAGGCAGACTGCTGCTCTTGTTGCTAATTAAAAGGTGCGTTCTTACTACACAATTTGTAGAGTGGTTCGGCAATGATAGGGAATCCGGAAATGAACCGACGGTAGTAGCTAGCGAGACTGAGGAAACATCGAAGCTCTTTTACATCAAGTGGCGTCGCCCAAGTTATAACAGCCTTAACTTTCTCTGGGTATGTCTTTATCCCATCAGAGGAAACGACGTGTCCTAGAAATGTAACTTCTCTCTTCAGGAACTGGCACTTGATTGGCTTCAACTTTAAACCAGCTGCTCGAACTCTGTTGAAGTCTAACCGTAGGCAGTGAAGATAGTCCTCGAATGTAGGAGCCCAGATGATGCTATCATCCATGTACACAAGGCAATGTGTCCAAGAGAGTCCACTGAGTGCCAGATTCATCAATCTCGTTAAACTTGACGGCCCGTTCGTCAAACCAAAGGGCACGATTCACCACTGAAATTGTCCCCAATGAGTAGAAAATGCTGTCTCGGACCTATCCTCTTCCTTCACCTGCATCTGCCAATAGCCAGAGGCCAAATCGAGGCACGAAAACCATTAAGCACCACCCAGAGCTTCCAAGAAATCATCAGTCCGAGGTAGAGGAACGGCTTCTTTTCCGTGCTCTGGTTAAGCCTCCGAAAGTCGATACACATGCGGCACGAGCCATCATGCTTCCGAGCCAAAACAATAGGGCTGCTCACGGACTTTGAGGCGGTTCAACTCTACCATTAGCAAAGAGTTCATCCAGTTTCTGGTCAATGATCACTCTTTGGTGCGGGAGAATACGGCGTGGTGGTTGCTTGATTGGGGCACAATCGTCTGCGTTAATTTCATGCTCCATTAGGTCAGACTTCCCTAAATCAGAACTGTTCATTGCAAAATTGTCCTCATACTCTTTTACTAGGGACGAGAATTGTTCCTTTTGGCCCTCTGAAAGCCCTTCCAGGTTTTGGTGTTTACAAATTGATCTCCACTTTTCTCCCTCGTTCTGTGTCTGTTCACTTTCCTCCATTGTCATGCCAATAGTTGAACAGAATGGCTTGGAGGTACTTCCCGATTCTGGTTCAACTTCAGTGGGAATGGCATTACCATTCACACTGCTAACGGGGTGATACTCAACAGGGACACCTGAACGCATTTTGATTGGTCTGTCAGAGAAGTTGGCAACTCGAACAAGGCTTGCCCCACCCTTGGAACTACTAGGGAACGAGCTATGCAAATGTATGATTTTCCTCTTAGTTCCTTTGAGGCCAATAGGATCCCAGGGCTTCCAGTATTTTCTTTATATCCATCTTCTAATCTAGCTCCTAACACATTTTTAGTTCCAGGCTCTACTTCACTTCAGCACACTGAAAAATTCTACAAACACTAGGCGTTACCTTGCACTACCTGCTTGGGATTTCGCATCTCCCACAACAAAGGTTCCTGGGTCACAGTGAATTTGACATCCATAGCGCTGAAAAAAATCTGAGCCCAGAATGCAATGCAATTATGGGCGAGACCTCAAGCAATCATGACAGTTCAGGAGCAGTCCATGTTTTCTATGCAAAATCCAACTTCAGTTTCTTCTAAAACAGTCAGTTTATTTCCATTTGCAGTAGTTAATTTTCCTGTCACTGTCTTTAGTTTTGAAACAGGTCCACTCTTCTTCCACGTGTTCTCACTTAACACACTAACAGTAGCCCCGGGTCCAACAATACACAAGTTAAACAACGATTCACGACTCCAGTAATATGCAATCGTGGCCAATTGGCAAGGAACACTTAGCCTTTTCTTAATCTTTTCTTGAGCAATTTGAACATAGGCGATAACATAAACCCCCCAAAAGCACTTTACAAATTTCTTGACACCGCTCCCCCTAAACAATGTTGAAGTACAGAAACTGTGCAAGATATCCGAGATGTGTTCGACTCTTGACAGTCAACATTGTTTAAGGGGGAAGGAGGGTAGATATTATTGACGTATTACTAAAAATTTGGCTTAGTGTCCCAAACGTTCTGGCCAGGATCGTAGATCCCTGAGTATGTTATGGTTGAAACTACAATGTCATTTGTGGGTCTACTATAATTTGTCTTATGGACATCACTGTCTGACAGGGCCACACGGACTGATCCTACGGGGACTGTCTGGCCCTTGGCAGGCCCCGAGCTCCGTTTCCCGTCATTTTAGCTGGGCAATTCACGTCCATAATGGCCTGGTCTGCGGCTAGTGTAACACACCAGCTCATCTCTTCGTCTGGGGGCTGCTGCGGACTTGGTTTCTGTTTTTCTTTCTAGTTCACGAATTTCGTCATTCATGCCCAGAACTCACTCCATTAACTCATGTATCTCAGCTGAAATCTTCTCATCGCCAGCCGTAGCGCCAACAACAGTTTTTTTCTTCTCAAGAGCGGGTGCGGCTCGACAAGCCTTCAAGGCACGTTCCATTTGGCGAACAATACGTACAGCTTCCGGCTGGTTCATGAAAACTCTCTCTCGCATGTCATTGCCGATTGCAACTCCTTGGATAAACTGGTCTCTCGCCAATTCCACTTTTGACGAATAGGCCGCCTCTGGGTAAGCGTTTTCGACCAACTCCATTAAGCTATCAGCAAATCCATCGAAATCTTCATATGGCTTTTGGCATCGTGCCTGCAACTGACAAACTGAGCCGTAAATTATTCGAACGATAGCGATTCCAAGAGTTTGAGCAGCTCAACAGCTTTGTAGGCCGGTTGATCTAGCAGAGAGAGCAAATATGCGCAGTGATCCGACGGTTTGATATGCACGAGATTTGCGTATTGCAGAAATTGAGAAAGCCACGTTTTAAAACTTTTACCCATCGAGTAAACACGCGGAGCTCTCACATTCCTCTTCACTTCGATACCCTTGCTTGGAACCACCATACTCTTCAGGGCCTGTGAAAGGGTATTAACCAGTTGCTGAAGGTCACTGGTCCCTTCGTTTGGCCCGATTTTCGATGATTTCGTTTGCTGCTGTTGCTGTGGTTGACCCGGCGTAAGCTCTGTCGGTTCACCGAATTCCAGTTTCGGTAGGCCGCCTTCGGCGCCGAGGGGCATTTTCTTGTCTTCCTTGCTCATGATAGCTCGTTTCTCAATCCCACTTCGCTGCCACCAATGTAATAAACTCATTTAAGCCTATGAAGTCGTCTCAACCGTTTTATTTTAGCTTAATAACTCCGAACTGTATACAGGTTCAACACTATTCTTACATCATGCAAAGCTAACAAAATGTCCTCTTCTGTTATTCCTTGTGTAACACTGCACAAAACGTTCTCTTCTCTACATACCGATAAAATATTTTTAAAATACCAATTCTTTTACTCGCTTGGTTGTTTACTTTAACAGCCCCTTGCCCGGACCCTAACGCCGCTTATCGAGGAATCAGGATCAGACAAGTCTTTCGTCATGACCAAACAGCTACGTTCACTTGTCCCAAAAATTACGTCATGGAGGGCGTTTCTGTCATTAAGTGCTCAGACGGCAAATGGAGCAATAAGACACCAAGTTGTAAAAGTAAGTGCTGTGCGCATGTAAAATAGTCTAGTTGTTATACATTACCATGATATGACATATATGTAAATGTAATTTAAAGTTTGAATTCAAACCAATTCAACTCAATTTCGAACGACCTTTAAAATCACAAGGCATTTTTTTCAAATGAACTTTTCAAATTTGTTTCGTTATTCACAGGAATGTTAAGGGTCTTTTTGCCCTCCCCCCCCCCCTTCCCCCCCATTTTTGTGGTTAAAGTGCGCCTAACCCCTAAATTTTTTTCGGTTAAATAAATTCTGTTATCATCTGGAACATTTCTTCGCAAAAATGTTTTGATTTGGTTAAATTCTCGATTTTCTGTGACCTGTTAAATTAAACAAAAATTTGGTTCAAGTCCGAGTAAGAGGAACCTGGGGCGAGCCGTTGTTGTGACGTCAGATAAAGAACCAAGAATTCCACGCCGCTTAGGTTTTAGCTGTGTTTCTCTGACTTTATTTGTTGACCGCAGCCTTCTGACCTTCTAGCTAATTCGAACAAAGTCATAGTATAACTAAAATTCCAGTGTTGTAATCCAAAGCAGATACTGAGACGAGCTATGCGGATTCTACTGATTTGTAGATGAATTTTAGCTCTGAATACGAGATAGATGCGGAACACGAAGTCGCCGTCCTGGCCATATCTGCTAATAACCCGCTAACCAACTAAGAATGAATCGCTCAATGCAAAAAGGGAATAAAGGCAAACTAAGAACTGGAACAGCAAATAAAGCAACGATTGGCCTTGGAGGGTGTGAAGAAGCCGGAATGATGAGCTTCGCCCGTGAGTGTTTACATTTTATTTCGCACGTTCGGTCTTCACGTTTGGTCTTGGTTTTCCTGCTCTCCGCTTCTCGCATTTGAGATTTATAATCAAGCTGAGGGAATCTCTTATAGAAATGAAGATTTTAATAAAGCATTCCTTTCTTCATTTATTTATTTTACATAGAAGTAAATGTGGAAACTGCGATATTACTTACGTCTTGTCCATTTCTGTAACC
>Ga0126336_10001029_pt1 | contig 13527 bp, 6 predicted proteins | sample SidCmetagenome_FD_92530 | JGI IMG/M metagenome (GOLD analysis project Ga0126336, IMG submission 92530) | Coral microbial communities from El Islote,Puerto Morelos, Mexico - Siderastrea C C metagenome | ecosystem: Host-associated > Invertebrates > Cnidaria > Coral | place: El Islote,Puerto...
AGGAAGTGTTTATGGTACTTTTACCCCTCCTATGGCAGCAACAAACGCGGAATTACAGCCGAATCACAAACAATTTTCACCTACCCATACTACCTTTCGGTCTCGTCTCGTACGCTTGAGGCTGCAAAATCCGACAACGTTAATTGAAATAGCTGTATCTTAAAAGGCTAAACCTAGCGGCCCGAGGGAACAGTTAAGTGGCATCCATTCTGAGTTAGAAAACCATCTCTCCAGAGTGATTCATTGAAAACAGATATAGTCCGTCTTTAGGTAACGCATTTAGTACAGTCTCGGGGTTGTAGGATTCGTGCGATGGTTTCAGAGACGAGACGGGGCAGAGAGTATTAATAATGGCAACACTAAATGACGCTTATATGAATTCTTAGCCTAGCGTTGGAGGATAGGTAACTGCTGACCAAAAGACCTCACCTGCCCGTGGCCTAGCACTCAAAGATGTAGAGGATAGGGGCACCTATTAATCTGAGTACCTTTGATGGGCACAATTCGTGATGATTTTACGTAAGGAATGGTGCGAGTCATGGTCATCGTAAGGCCATGAACATCAAAATCGACTCGCATGGATACACACGTTCCACGACGGAGGTCCGCTAAAATAGGAAAGTCAGGAGGAAAGTATTAAAAAAATTCTGTGACTTAAAAACTTGTCGTTTTTCTCCTGATCATGAGCAACCGTCTGCTCATCAACAATCGTTTGCAAGGACTGTCTAAGTCTTGCTACTCAAGATTTCCATTCTGTCCACCATTTTCAATTGTTATTCATACCCAGATTCACTCGGTTACTGAGATCCAACCAATAATTGGGGTCTGGTATTTTTCCACGCATATATGCGCGGTTAGGTCTCTCAGGGTTACAATTCTAATGAAAAAAGGAGGAGATGGACTAAGGTGTGGAAGAAACAAATTCTAGCACAAAACAAATGGTACAGTCGTTGTCTTAAATACAAACAAACCTCGTCTCTATTGTTCACGTCCTTCTATCGTCCAGTTGCTGGTAGTGTAACTCAGAATCAAATCTCCATGTCGCAGTAGTGAAGGAAGATGCTTGTCCGCAGCAACTTATCTTCACTGGAATTAGACTGTATTTGATCTGTTCACTCAGGAGAAGCCCTGGTTCCTGAACAAAGACATTCAAAAGAAATTTTTTGATATCAAATAACATGTTCTACTTTTAAATCCTTAATTCATCCTTCAAAACGAGTTTTGTTTGGAGAGATATATCTTGGTTTATCATGGTAGCAAGCAGCTCCAATTCTTCAGATTTCTTTTTTGCGTCTTTCTGTAGATTCAAACCCAATCTACCATCTACCATTGATCAATAATAACGACGATGATGACGATTATGATGTTGACGATGGTGCCCATTCATTTATCTTTCGGCATATTTGATTTAAAGTCAAGGGTGAAGTTTCCATGACAACCTTGTGCTTTAATTACTTTTTCCAAAGCACTGATAGTGCATTCGTAACATTACTTTGACCAATCAGACGAAAGGATGATTCCATCTTCTTACCAAATCATAGGCCATTCCTTGTTCCTCTGGTATATGTTGTAGTAGAGTACCATGACTATCTTCTGTAACAAACATGGACAACGAGATCGATCGTTTTGTCATCCATCTTGGTTTTGTGACCACGACGATGATGATAGGCGACCACGACTTCTCCTGTCGTTTTTTGCGAAACAGGTGTACAAATAAATAAATAAATAAAAATAAATGTCAAGATATTTATTGCGACCGACTAACCCAACCGACCGACTAACTGCTGTCAAAAAACCGCTCGCTTCTCAGACATCCATGCTTATTTTCACTTCAAATAAAGGCTCTTGTCTAAGTATACATACCAAGCGACGAAGGAATCCAGACTTACCAGTGAAGGAGGATAGTAGAGATTATTTATGTTCCAAATGATGCTTACTTTCGAAGCTAATAGTTTAACAAACTATTTTTCAAGAATTCATCAAATGACAAAAAACACTTAGGTCACTGCATTTAGTATAAAGAATTAATAGATTAAGAAATCACAAAGTTGTGCAGTTTCGTCTCAAGGGTGCCTTCTGATGTTAAACCATCACTGCAAATGTTCACAGAATTAATAACAGTTTTACACAAAGTTTTACATGAAATTTTTCACATAAAAGTTTTACATAAAGTTTACATAAAAGTTTTACATAAAAAAGTTTTACATAAAAAAATAAAATAAAAAAATAAAAAACGTTTTACATAAAAGTGCGTTTTTCTGATATAAGATATTTACTGCAAGCAATAAATTTAGCAAGAACCTCACTGCAAAAGGCTCGCAAAAGCAACTATCGTTTGCCAAAAGACAATTGCTGCAAAAGGTGTACAAAATTAATTGCAAAGTTTTGCATCAAAAGCCCTGTCGTTTTCCGAAAGGCAATTACTGCAAAAGGTTTACAAAATTAATTGCATGGTTTTGCAGCAAGAGTCCTATCTTTTGCTAAAATACGGTCGCTACAAAAACGCTGACATGGTTTTGCAGCGACGGTACATTATCATGGTAATAGGCAATCACTGCAAAATGTTACAAAATTAAGTGCATAGTTTTGCAGCAGAAGACCAAACTTATGCTAATAGACAATCACTACAAAACGCTCACCAATTAATTGCATAGTTTTGCAGCAAGAGACCAATCCATTGCTAAGAGATGATAGCTACAAAACGCTCAAAAAGTTTTGAAGTGACAGCACATTCTCGTGGTAATAGGCAATTCCTGCAAAATGTTTGCTAAATTGATTGCATAGTTTTGCAGCAAAAAGGTTCAAATCTATGGTGATGGACGATTGCTGTAAAAGGCTCGCAAGGTTTTCGCAGCAAAATTACATTTTCATGGTAACGAACGACCACTGCAAAAGGTTCACAAAATTAACTGTTCAGTTTTGAAGTCAAACTGAACTGAAATTTTGCCTGCAAATGTCTTTACCTTAGTCAGTCAACAACCAGCGGGGGAATATTATGAAGAGCTTTGCAAGGTCTCGTTGACCTGTCAAAAACGTGCAAAGTTCTGCAAAGTCGAGAAAAGGTTCGTCCTTATATCAATTAGAAAGGTAACCCACCTAAGAAAATGAGATTGCGAGATAGGTTGGAAATAAAACGTCTCTTTTAAAGAGAAAAATATTTCACAGGGAAATAGTCTGTGGGAAACTTCTCGAAAGATTGATTTACGGCGTTTCTTTAACGTACTTCATTAAATTTGGGTAGAGCGTACTTACAATTATAACCTGTCAAAACGATCACAGGCAAACTCATGTTTCCGTCTCCCATTGCAGTAGAGGCGAACACTGTGATACTGTAGTTGGTGTTTTCATTCAGACCAGTCAATATGACTTCATTTGTTAAAGCACTCAGTAGCTTGGTTTGTGGACTGCCATTAGGTAACGCCATGTAGGTAACTGTGTAGCTCAGTATAACACCATTTTGATCAGCTGCTGGTACAATTCCCCACTCGACAAATATACTTGTAGCGTTTCTAATATATGCCCGAAGATTAGCTGGAGAAGCACTGGGTCCTATCACACAGGAAAGATAAAGAGTGTGAAAATAGAGCAACATGACGAATAATTCAACTACAAAAATGAAAAATGGAACTTACTGTCTTGAGCTGTGACGACAAAAGTAGGATCACTAACAAGACCACCTCCTTTTAAAGTAGAAGCAAACACTGTTATGCTGTAGTTGGTGTATTCATTCAAATCAGTCAATGTTACTTCAGTTGTTGGAGCACTCACTACCTTCGTTTGTAGACTGCCATCACGTAACGCCTGATAGGTAACTGTGTAACTCAATATAACACCATTTTGATCAGCTGCTGGAACATCGTCCCATTGAACCAAAATACTGGTAGAGCTTGTGTTGTGTCCCTGGATATTAGATGGAGGAGCGTCTGGCTCTGCAAAAGAAGAAAATGGGAAGCGTCTTCGGGCATCTTGGAGGAAGCAGATGGGCAGCAGTGTACGAGGATACAGAAACCATAACGAATGAAAACACGTTCGAAGGGAAGATCCCCCTTCGCCGGTGGGCATCTGCACCGACATAGTTCGCGAAGGGAGGGAGGGCGAGTCGCGACATTTGAACTGTCCTAGTGGTGGTTTACAGTCGAAAGATGCGGCAAACCAGTAGGAGAGAGGCATGGGGATAGCAAACTCATTTGTACGGACTTCTAACTTTCATGCATCATTCTGCGGATGTTCTTAATTGCTGAAAGTTGCGTTATTTAGCTTAACGCAAATCTTCAACATGCTATAAATATCCACAAAGATGTCTTGTTTAAAACACGTTTGGACGCCACTTCCTCACTGCATCCTATCAAGTGTTAGCCCACCTGAATCTGATTCTTGTTCAAGCATAACGACATAATCAAACAGCAATTATAAGCCCATCAACTGAAAATCAAAGTGACCAACTACAATTGGTTAGTTTTCGTAACAAAGGAAACGAAGACCGTCATTTTGACCACTCTTCAAGCGATGACCCAAGTCATTGCTTATTGTCAGCGTGCAAGTTTCGTTGGGCTGTGGAGTGATATCTGTCCGGAATAGTAACCGGTAAAAACTGAGAATGAGCTCAGAGAATAACATCATTGCCTCTGTCAACTCACAAACAAGTACGGTAAGGAAGAAAAAAGGCTGAAAATGCCTGAACTTAATTTGCAGAAATAAGTTTTCGAGATTTATGAAGAGTCCCCAGTTTCGACCAGTTTACTGTGGGAACATTGCTTGCGACGGCATCTGGTTTTGTTAGCTCTTGTTCTCCAGATAAGAACAAGAGCCTAAAAGAACCGGATTTTGTCGCAGGCTACGGATGCATACAAAATTTTTCCTTCTTCTAATATCTGGTTAAAAGTGCTGGTCACTTACTATCTTGGTTTGTCATAACGTATATAGGATCACTGTAAGGTCCATTTCCTTTGACGGTGGACGCCAAAACACTGACGTTGTATTTGTCATTCTTTATCAGATCCGTCAGGTTCGCCCGCCTTAGGGAGGAGTCTACTGTCTTGTTATAAACAGGTGCATTCAAACTTACTCCACCTATTGCCTGATACCTGACGGTGTAGCGTAGAATGATACCATTTTGGTCTGCAGGGGGAACTTCATGCCATTCGACCAAGATGCTGGTGGAAGTTGTGTCGCTTACTCTTAAATTCTGCGGAGACGCATGTGGCTCTGAGAAGAGGAATCAGTCGATAAATAATTATAATGGTCAATCGGTTTACCACAACAATAGTTAAGATTCTGTTTTCAAATCATTCCATATATTTGAAACCCTTTATCTAAACGTTACCCCTACAACATGGGTGGTTAGATAGGCCAAAAGCCTGTGCTTCAGTAACTCCACACAATTTTCCATGGATTAAATAAATTTCGTCCCTTTTCATACAAAATAAATTTAAAAAACTCCTTATTCTTTTAACTTTCCCCACAGGAGTTCCAAATGTCACAAAATACCGACAGATTTGCGTTTCTACAACAATATGACAATATAAAACATGTTTCATGTTTGATTGTGCTCCCATATTTAACCAACAAAAAGGCAACACCATATATTATATGACCAAAAAACACGACGGGCATTTCAGAACACGAAAGAAATATAGAAAGTACGAGCCTTCTCAAATATTTTTCCATCTGTCTTATCAGGGGTACCAGCAGATTTAAATGAAACGGAAACGGAAATAAAAGTTACCCTTCCCTTTTTCCGTCAACTGGCGATTGCACTTCCCTTCTTTGTAATTATTCAAACAACTTGCATTTGAAATGAAATACAAGTTGCTGGAGTAACTTCACCAAGTGAAGGTGGTTGCGCTGAAAGTGTACAACACGCGAGTATGGCGGTGTTTTTCGCAATTTCAAGCATGTTTTGGGCTACAGTACCTTCCCTCTAACTCCTCCCTTATTTCTTTCCACTATCCCATCAGAGTGACGGCTACCTGGGGCGCTTTTCTCGAAAGCCCCGAAAACATTTCGGTCCCGAAGAGCCATTTATAGAAATATGATCCACCCATCCTGCAAAACTTGTTTTTTTACTCGTCTTCAAGGTAAGAAATGTATAACTTACAGGAAAGTTCGATGCTTAGAAATTTCTTTATTTACAGGATACAGGGTACATTATCGTCCTGAAAAGTTTGGGGCTTTCGAGAAACGCCCCCCTGGCCATTTTTAAGCATGAGCTACATTGCTGGGACACCAGGATTTGCCATCATACGGGCTGGCCGTCTAAAGTTTTAAACATAATTCTTGTTAACTAACCAAAAGAGCAGAATAGACATACGGTGGTAATGTCGCTCCAACGAGTACTTTATTTTTTTCTACAGACCTGTTATATTCTTGTTGCAGATAGCCGTTCTATTAAATCCACCTGAACAAACTAGTCAATCATCTGCAGACACATAAATTACTTACTATCTTGATCTGTTCTAACAACAAGAACAGGAGTGCTGTGTGGTCCGCCTCCTTTTACAGTAGATGCAAACATGGTGATATTGTAGAAGACATGCTCCTTTAGCCCTTCTATATTCGTTTGATGATCAGAGGGATCAGCTTGAACAACACTATTGTAATTCTCTGTTTGTGATTGGTAAGTAATGGTGTAACCCGTGATGACACCATTCTGTTGCTCGACTGGGACTTCATCCCACGTGACTAAGATACTCGTTGAACTGCTGTTACGTCCATTTACATTTTCCGGAGCACCGTCAGGTTCTAATGACGAAAAATTTAAAGCCGGTTAGTATTAGTGAAGATTATCCGATAAACCAAGTTGATCCTTCGTTTGTTTGTAATCGATGAACGTTGCTTTATTTGTCTTAACACAACTCTTCAACTTTCTGTAAATAGTTGTAATATTTGATTTTCCTTGAAAAAAAACGTTAGTAGTTAATATTATCTGTTACGGTAGAAAGGATATTCATAAAGCTATTCGAAATTCATGTGGGTAGAGTACAAACCGCCGTGAAGTTCTTAATACACAACTTCAGTTTTGTTTCAATCTGCTGATAAAGAATTAGGGAAAAAAAACGCTTTGACAAACTTCTCCAAAGAAAGGCAGTTTTAACATGCTTGTTTACAAATGAAAACGGTTCTGAATTAAACTGAACAAATTGGTCAATCATGATCATCTTCGAACACGTCAATTACTTACTATCTTGATCTGTTCTAACGACAAGGACAGGAGTACTGTGTGGTCCGTCTCCTTTCGCAGTAGATGCAAACACGGTGATATTGTAGAAGACATACTCCTTTAGAGCTGTTACATTCTTTTGACGATCAGCGGGACCAGCTGGAACATTTCCATTGTGATTCTCTGTTTGTGACTGGTACGTAATGGTGTAACCCGTGATGATACCATTCTGTTGCTCGGCTGGGACTTCATCCCACGTGACCAAGATACTCGTTGAGCTGCTGTTATGTCCAATTACATTTTGTGGAGCGTCATCAGGTTCTAAGATAGGAAATGAAAACCCAGCGGGCGGGATTTGCACCAGCCTGCATGTGACTCCCGAACCAACCGTATTACGGTTGGACCGATAGAGATAGATCTTAAGGTTATCGTAGATCTTTTAACACGCTGTTCTTTAGGAAGGAACTGGGATAGCTTTTTTGCAGTATTTTTTTCCAGTCAAAGCTATTGTCACAAAGCTGTTCTACAAATTTTCATGTGCCAGATAATTCTTTCCCATAGCGCTTTTGACACATAGAGAGGTCAATAGCGGGAAAGAGTCAGGACTCTTCGGGCAATGATGTATTCAATATTTAAGTTATTAAATAAGCGCGTATGGGGAAAATCCTGACTGGCCGTTAATTCCGAGCAACATACAGTATCTATCAGCTCAAAGTTAACCGCATAAAACTCAAACTGAAAGCTGTCAATAAACTCCTTGAACTCTGTAAAATGTGGATGATTTTTTTGAAAGTTTATAACTTAAACCCGTACCAAATGCAAACGTACACAATCGCCTTTCGTGGACTTCATTAATTATGACCAATTGTCTCCCCCAGTCAACTTATGCATTAAGAAATGTTTGCACTTGTACATCAGAAACATCAACACACAAAGACTTCTTTGCAATCTTTTCGACAACAACTAAACTTAACAACCAATTTCTTTCCTCGTCCAGCTGCTACTAACCCGCTGGCGAACGCCAACCTAAGCTGAAGACCAGGGAGTCCTAACACGCACCTGAGTAAGCTTTTCCTTCCGATTCCTTCCTGCGTTGTCTTTGCAAATCAAAATCTACGATATTTTCGAGGATCCAATCCATAGAGACTGCGCAAAACTTAATTAAGAGCCCCTCAAAACTTGCCTATTACACTTCGAAGGATTCTACTTTGGATGGCTTTGTGGGCTTGTTGCCAAAAAGTTAACATTAACACCACACGACTGTTTACGCCAGGACAGCCCTAATAAATCTCAGTTGCTATGGCAACAACGAACTAGAAAGCTGTTTTCCCTTTGAAAACAAAATTGTTGTAACGAATCAGGTTGTTGTTTTCCTGACCCTTTTGGAAATAGTGGACGTTTTAAGCGTAGAAAATTGTAAGATTGATCGTTTAGTACAGTACAGTCGGATGAATGAATTAAGGATACGCGTATTAAGCATTTGCCGTGAAAAGTTTGTAAAAGAAAAATAATTCTACTTACTATCCTGGTCTGTTCTGACAACAATAGCAGTACTGTGTGGTCCATCTCCTTTCACAGTAGAAGCAAATACTGTGATATTGTACTCAACGTACTCCCTGAGGCCTGTTATTTCCCCGGTAAGAGCAGGGGGGTTAACAATAACATTTCTATTGTGATTCTCTGTCAGTGATCGGTAGGTGATGGTGTATTTAGTGATGATGCCATTCCGTTGAACGACTGGGACTTCTTCCCACGACACTCTGATACTGGTTGAGCTGGTGTTATATCCATTGACGACTTGTGGAGTGCCATCGGGTTCTAATAAGAAAATAAAATTAAAAGTTAATATGAATGATAGCCCTTAGAAAGAGCTCCTTAAGATTTCCATCAGCCTGGTTGCAATGACCGCCCGATTCAACCGTATTACGTTTTACCTTTAGCTGTTTAAGCTTATCGCATATATATGTTTCAGCACATTGACCTTGAGGAACGAACTGAGATTTGCTTTTTTTTCAGCACCATTTACTACTTGGTGAGAAACTATTGTTAAGAAGCTGTTTTACCGTTGAAAAGAAATTGTTGTAACGTGTCAGGCGGTTGTTTGGCAGAGCTTTTTTGAATTTGAAATACAGGACGTTATAACCGTAGAAAATTGTAAGATTAATGGTTTAGTAGAATACAGTCAGAAGAACGAATTAAGGATAAGCGTAAGCATTTGCCGTGAAAAGTTTGTAAAAGGAAAATATAACTACTTACTATCCTGGTCTGTTCTAACAACGGTAACAGTACTGTGTGGTCCATCTCTTTTTACAGTAGATGCAAATACTGTAATATTGTACTCAACGTACTCCCTTAGGCCTGTTAGTTCCCCTGTAAGAGCAGGAGGGTTGCCAGTAACTGTTATATTTCCATTGTGATTCTCTGTCAGTGACTGGTAGGTGATGGTATATTTAATGATGACACCATTCTGTTGAACGACTGGGACTTCCTCCCATGAGACTCTAATACTGGTTGAGCTGGTGTTATATCCATTGACGTTTTGTGGAGCGCCATCTGGTATGGAAATTTAAAGTTAAGGTATTAAGACCAATTTTATCAAGCTCTCTATGGAAGCAAATAACTCAGACTCGTTCATATTTACTCACAATAAATTGCCATAATCTTGTAAAACTAATGTTGAGCTTTCAAAAAATTGTTGTCAGAGGTGACAATTTTCGACAGTTATTTTCAACAATTTTCTACAGTTATTAACAACAATTCAATTGTTGTCAATAACTGTCCACTTTTGGGCACGCACACCGCTTGGGGCTAACAAAATGCTTCCCCTAAATGGCAAGAAACTTTTCTCCCTGATCTTTCTCAGAGAGCTCTATCTATAAATTGCAAAACTAATGGTACTAGCTACATCAAAAAAGTGTTGTTAGTATATACCGCATCTAAACCCCAAATAGACCAAATACTTTAAATTTACTGCGCACGTTAACGATCCAAAAATTTGTGAAGCCTAGCCGGGCCCATGCCCGTGATTTCGTTACTGCGCTTATTTGACAAAAAGGGTAAGGAAGCCAGAAAACTATCCCAGTAACATAAAAGAGCAGTACCTGGATCATCTTTTTGTCCTCTAAGGTGCGGGATTGCAGAAAAACGCCGCACACTCATTTGTAACTCATTGACTAACAAAAGAATAACAATACAGCAGCACACTTGTTCTATGCCTCGTTCTTTTGAACTCTAAATTAATTTTCCACAATCCCGCCTGCACCTCAATCTCTTTTTGTCTGTTTCTTTTTTACGTTGGAACGCACACCCGATAGAGATCCATACTCAGCTATACTCCTGTCCCGGTGTGTCTTGTTTGTCAGTTACTTTTCAATGGAGAGCCGTTTTTGAAGAATTTTACTCGGCCTTCACAAACCTTAATATTCCACAATTTGTTCATGTGGGTTTCCCTCATTTTGAAATTTTTGACGATAACTCGCTCAATATTTTCGCTCGCGATTTTTGCACTCGTGCACAGGCTAATTAAGTAACACCTCGCAGTAAGAATTCACGTTCGCGAATGAAAGCATCATATATAGACCGTAAACTCTGCCCAGGCGGCTACTGTTTTTAACATAGGTGAGAGATCCTGAAAAAAATGAAATTTTGTTAATGTGATAATGCTTCTGATTGGCTCAATGAAATGTGGACTTGATGAAAAGAAAAAACTGCGAACAAAGAGCGACATGCGAACAAAGACCGGCCTTTTGCTTGTTAATTTTCTCACAACCTTTTCACTCCGTTCAAGCGAGTGGTATTTAAAAAAATGTATCATTATTATACACATCAAGAGCAGAAACAAGGTGGGTCAGTGAGGAAAACAAAACAAAACAAAAACTTTCTGATGTGCACTGACTTTTCAAGTGAAGAAAGAGTCATACCGGGCTCGCTATTTCAATCGCAGTAAAAATGGGTGGAACTAACACTTCGACAGTTTGCAGCTCATGTCTTGCGGTCAATCATTTGTTCAATCATTTGTTCGCAAGAATGCTATCTATTCTCGTTTTTTTTACCCGCTCTCAATATTATCGTTCGAGCCCAACCATCTGAACTCCTGGAACAGGTTACTGATGTACCGGCATATGAAATCGGACACAGTAAGCGCAATTGCCAGCTGAATAGCGCAATCCAAACACAGATTTCCTGCCGCTTTCGCCTGCTTCCGGCCACTTCTAATGACACCGTGAGAAATAACTTACAACCTGACAGGTTTTCCTTGGTTTTCCTCCCTTGGGATACTGCAGAGCGAGTTTCACTAGCACTGAGCAGTCACCGACAAACATATAGATCGTATGGTATGAATGTTGCTTGCGGCTGGTAGAAAATATCAGCTTGAAATATTGATTCGTATCGCGTCTTTGTTCAAAATGGAACGGCAAGCAATCATCAGTGAATCATGATCTCTCCTCGGACAAATGTGAAGTTTTTTACGACAGTTTCGATCAAGAGAAATAAGTGCAGTTGTTCAAGCCCGCTCTCTCATCGAAAAAGTTCCCGACGATGGATATTCCCATGGATCCAGGTACCCTCGTTTCTTTTGATTCAGAGCCCGAGATTAAAGTTTTTGATGAGAGTGTAGATTCGGGTGAGTGTATTTTTATAGATCTGTGAACGTTGTATATACACTGGCCAACGTTTCTTGTGCATATTTTTTGTTTGGGGCTGATTTGAATGTTATTGCATTTCGTGTTGGAAAAACTCGTTTACGAAAATTAATCAAGTTAGGTCTTTTAATATCTCCTTAGGCGCAAGCAACATTTTGTATTATTTACATTATCACTTTTAGGGGCATCAGTGAAGCAAAGAATGTTCTGTGTGTATGTGTGTGTGTGTGTTCGTTGAATATGTTTTTGTAGCTAATGAATTATTTTGTTCTTTGGAAATCTCAAATTCTGATCCCTTTCATGAGTCCTATGTAGAGATCTGGAGTCAGAAATTTAGAGTTATCTGCTGAGCTCTTTATGGGGGTTCAAAATTCGGAATTCTCTGCTCAGCTTTTCATGGGGTCCGAAATTCGGAATTCATTGTTGAGCTCTTGATGGGGGTCACAAATTCGGAATTCTCTGCTGAGCTTTGTATGGGGTCAGAAATTCGGAATTATCTGCTGAGCACAGGGGGCCACACAAACTGTGTGACCGTTTGTAGTTTCAAAATTATAAGGGAATGTATGAGAAAACCTAAAGGTTTAAAATAACATGAAATGCTGAGAGAAATATTTACATTTAAGTTCAAAATAAACATAATCTTACGTCAATCGTTGTGTTTTGTCGTCATTGTGCCTCCAAACAGCGAGTATTAGCGATTTCCAGGGTTTAGCGATGCGATCGACTGTACGTAATAAGAGGAAAACAAGGGAGGAAAGCCAGATTTCAGACCGGCCCAGCGCCGAGCCGATTTTCACCAAGAAATTCGCATTGCACCGCTTCCAAACTCCGTACCAGGAAAGCTGATGGGTTGATCTTTGTTCTCTTATCATTCAATTGGAAATTTAACGAAAACTCGAAGCGCGAGCCCCGGATAATAACGCGTGAAATCCAGCTATCGAAGCTCCAACCATCCGCGGCTGGAGTTCCGTGTGCCGGCCTGTAACTGTCACGCCGCTTGCTCTTTTCTGATTGGATGCGTTCGAACAATGCCCCTTCATAAACTCGTCCTGCGGCTAGTTAGTAGGCCGGTCTGAAATCTGGCCTTCCTCCCTTGTTTTCCTCTTATTACGTACAGTCGATAGCATCGTAAACCCTGGAAATCGCTAATACTCGCTGTTTGGAGACACAATGACGACAAAACACAACGATTGACGTAAGATTATGTTTATTTTGAATTTAAATGTAAATATTTCTCTCAGCATTTCATGTTATTTTAAACCTTTAGGTTTTCTCATACATTCCCTTATAATTTTGAAACTACAAACGGTCACACAGTTTGTGTGGGCCCCCTGTGTGCTGAGCTCTTTACGGGGGTCAGAAATTCGGAATTCTCTCCTTAGCTCTTTATGGGTGTCAGAAATTCGGAATTCTCTGTTCAGCTTTTCATAGGTTCGAAAAATTCGAAATTCTTTCCTGAGTTTTTTAGAGGATCAGAAATTTGGAAACGTTTTTAGTGTTCTTTGGTTCAGATATTTGAAATGCAGTTTCGATCGGAGGAATTTTTACTGTCTGTTCTAAAGCAGCAAAATAAAAAAAATAAGCCATTTTCAGAGTATAACTGTATTTATTATTCAACAAATTGTCACTATGCCCATATATGGTAAGGAAGCCCTCAATATCTGTCATCCTACATGACAGATATCCTGCGATATACGTAAATGACCATATTTGGAAGTGCACTGC
>Ga0126336_10001030_pt1 | contig 13516 bp, 6 predicted proteins | sample SidCmetagenome_FD_92530 | JGI IMG/M metagenome (GOLD analysis project Ga0126336, IMG submission 92530) | Coral microbial communities from El Islote,Puerto Morelos, Mexico - Siderastrea C C metagenome | ecosystem: Host-associated > Invertebrates > Cnidaria > Coral | place: El Islote,Puerto...
CCGCTTTGACGCCACTCCCAACGGGCGATCTCATAGAAGAGGGGGGGGGGGGGGGGGTGGGGTGGGTGGGGGTGTGGGGGGGGGGGGGGGAGTGACATTGCAGGTGACGCGTAGAGCTGTCGCATGTAATACCGCAGATGACGCAAAGTGCTGTCGCATCCAAGGGATGATCCGAGAATAATGAATGAAATAAAAATAATTAAATGAAACAAAGAATGGTACTTTTATAAGATTTATTGCAGCTTGCTTTGTGCAATATTTCCTTTCCATTACTTAAACCCGTTACTTTAATTTATTGCAAAGCCATCCTCTTTTCTGCTGCAGACTTTACTTGAAAGCGTTTGGAGTTTTCCTTCACTTCTTCTTCGATACGCTAATATAAGGCCAGTATTTCTGGTAGGTTCCGGTCCATCCTGGGTGAAATCGACCATTGGAGTTTCCCCCGTTGCTTTGGAAACGGATCCACAGATAAGTGTCGGATTTAAAGGGCCCAGAAGGAATAACGTGCCCTGACCACCCGTTAGTAAACACTTTCTCACCAAATCTATAAAACGAACAGAGACAAAACAAGGTTTGAACAGAAAAACGATTTTTCCTTTGGAATAATTATATCTTTTCGTTGGAACAATGGAATGAAAATTTTAATTGCACTGTGAAATTGGTAGACGAAGACGGTTAGACCGGTTTTGGAGATCTATGAGCTATAAACAGGCTAAATAAATATAATTCCATTTGTTTATATCTACTGTGTCTTCTAATGCTGATGAAGTATTTATTGTAAAATATTCGGCAAGAAATATGCTTGTGAAACGCTAATTTTCAGAATTTTCCTAAGTGAATCGATATCAGTTTGAAATTGCCGCCATATTATGTAACAAATGCTTGATTGTTATATTGTTTTTCACACTAGTTGCCAGCTAGTGTAGGTGTTAGCAGGTATTAGCAGGTCATTGTGAAGGGAGATTGGCTAGAGATGGGATTACAATGTCGACAAACTATTTAAAACAGAAGCCCATATTTGCAAGTCTCACATCCACTGAGTCGATGGCATTCTGGAATTAGGGCAGAATTTCTCACCTTCCTGCACTTACAGCCACTATGTCATAATGACTTTCCGTTTTGAAATCGACGAAGATGAACTCAGCGGTTTCTATGGTGCGATACACTAACCACGTGCAGTCGAGATTAACCGTGTAACCTTTCGGGTAGCCTGGAGATGAGATCGTGCCATGCCCGTCCTCGTACACACCTCCACAACTTGTATCTGGGAAAAAAAAGACAATAGTTTTTCACAGTTAAGTTATAGCTTTGCAAAAGCTAACTAAAGATAACAAAAAAATCAGTCAATTTTGGGATCATAGGTCGTGATCATCACGTCATAATGTCAAAAAATACTAATTGGATGTCACTCAAATTAAAAGTGATCAAAATCAGCAAAGGCTGTTGAAATGAACCCAATTGCAGAATGTTAGAGTTTTAAAAGATTATTTAAAGCAGAGTGTGAAACAGGAAAAAAACAGACTTTGCCTCAATCTTTTACCCAGAGCCCGGGGGCTTCTTGGTCAGCTGGAGGACGCCAGGACGCAACTCTTGGGGTAGTGGAATTTTTACGTAGAAATAAAACAGCCAAACAAATAAATCATATTTTTTTCACTACGCCAGAGTCTCTCCCGGCTGCCACCTGCTGACCAAGAAGCCTGAGGACTCTGAGTACGAGAATGACTTTGGCTAAGAGCTTGGCAGAACATTGTTGCCACGAAAACTTTTAAAAATGTTTCAGGTAAACTTACAAATTTTAGTAGTTATTACTTGCAATACTTTGAGTTTGAAATCCATTTTAAGAAGCCTTGAGATAACGGCTAAGGGAGAAGAAACACTCATTACCGGTTCTGACAAGGAAATAGGACGGTGGATAGCAACGTAATAAAACTTGTTCTTACCGACTTGCTTGAAGTTGAAGCTGAATCCTCTCATACTTGTAGCTCCATCACTGATGAATCTCACTCGCACAACATTCCCGGATGAAGTAAATGGCGGAGGTTTGTAAGTTGTCCCGTCAAACACAATGGTTGGCGTTTGGTAATGACTAGTGTCATAGATCAGCAAGTAATCTTTGCCAGTTTCCGTCTTGAATTCAGTAAAGTCGAGTCTGATTTTCTTGTTCACTGGAACTTGTATCTGCCAGGTGCAGTATTCGTCGTTGTTGTAGTTGCCAGGGTAGTTTGCTGACATAACTGTACCACTTGGGCCAGTTAAAAATTGTCCACAGCTTGTGTCTGTCAAAATGAAAGGAACAAACATATAATTAAGTCTTCTTAGTAATCAAATACAACATTTGAAAAGACACTTCGAACAGCTGACAACGTCGTAGCGATTAAAAATAATATACTTAGTAAGTGAAATGCAAAAATACGAGATCTTCTCAGTGTACGGGATGTAATATTTGACAGTTTCAGGGCAGATGATGAAGATCTGAGGCCTTTAAGGAAGTAGAGATTTTCGTCACAAACTCATCGGCAGCCATGTTGAAGGAATGACGCAACCACAACATGATTAAATTAATATACATATCTTTTACGTAATATATCAAACAATAATATATCAAACACGAGAAAGAGTGTTTGATCAGGATATCCAAACGCCGAGAAGTGGGTTGAAAAAACGAGGCGGAGCCGAGTTTTTTTAACCGACTTCGAGGTCTTTGGATACCTGATGAAACATTCCTTTCGAGTTTTTAGTATGGCTTCTCAAACCATTTATAATTCTTGGAGAGACTCAAAGCAAAAGTTCGCAAAATGTTATACTAATTAAGATCTGGTATCCAAAATATTAATGAGCTTGAGAAGTAATCATCAAGTAATGGTTTACTCCGAAGGCTCAACTTCGCGCATTAAGAGTTAAACAATACCCTATTGTTTGAGGAAAAAGAAGGAAAGATGGTAAAGTTTGAGCTGGAAAAGAAAGAAGAATGATGGAATATTCAGAGTGTGGCGAGCGTGGGACAAACACAAAATTTGAGTCCCTGACGAGAATCGAACCCAGGACTTCCCGCAACACCGATCGGGCGCTCTAACCACTAAGCTGCTGGGAGACTTGTATAACTCGTGGTTCGTTGTGACACGCGTCCTGCATACTGCTAAGATCAGCAATGTCAAAGGCACGGTGTGCTGATAATGAAAGGATGGTAATTTTTTCCTATTGTTGTAGGGGACACTTGCTGCTTGCTTGTGCGGGGGGAGTGCAAAATTGTTGTTGGGCTATTTTTTTCAGCGGGTAGCTGAGGGGAGCGAGGTGAGCATTGGCGCGTGCGTTGGAATGCCAATAACGTGACTTCACTACTTTTTTTCGCAAATCACTGATCGTGTAAAACAAGCAAGTTTTGGAAATCTGCTTCAAAACGATGACGCGGGAGCATCAGATTGAAAAACGCGAGGGATTTTCAGGGATGTTTCCTATCTAGGGGCAGTAATATCTGAGTACCGAAATTAGGGATACGCTGAGAAAGGCATCGATCTGTAACCGATCGCGATACATGGACACAAGGAACATTAAAAGCGAGACACTTAACTCTGGACACACTAGGCAATTGGTCGCATGGGCAGGTCTCTGCGATAAGTCGCCTCGTCTGCACTGCTTAGGAAACACGTCGCCGAGACAAGGGATTTTACACAGAGAATCCAAGTATATTATAATGAGGATACCTGGGAACTAGAATGAATAATGCTTTCCCATTAGTTGATTTTGTCGCAGGGACAGGTCACGTGAGTAGTGCACACGAGGCGACAATGTCCCCGCAACGTGACGAACCACTTTGAATTTATGCGGTCTCTTGCGGGCGGGAAAAATATCTGAATGTTGAGCGAAAATAATTTTTCATCAAAACAGGCATGGCACACGAAGGGAATTGTCTCTGCGTCACGTCCCCGGGTCATGTCCCTGCGTGCTGTCGCCTAGTGCGTACCGACCCGTAAATCATCCCCTTACAAAAAAGTCCTTTAGCAATATCATCCGGAGATTCTGAGAGCAATTAACATAAATAAATAAATAAATAAATAAATAAATAAATAAATAAATAAATAAATCGACGTTGTTTAACGAGGGTGACACCTACAGTCTGGGACTGACAAACCTGTGGCCCTCGGGTTCCGGATAGAATTGGAATTTGGAAATGTTGGTTTTTGAGGAGAGGAGAAAACCGGAGTACCTGGAGAAAAACCTCTCGAAGCAAGGACGAGAACCAACAACAAACTCAACCTACATATGACACCGGGACCGGGAGTCGAACCCGGGCCACATTGGTGGGAGGCGAGCGCTTTTACCACTGCACCATCCCTGAATTCCTGCCAATTCAATGGGCAGTCTAAAAAATTCGAGGCTAATTTAAGCAAATCCGATTGTTCCAAACTATAAAATAACAATACTGTAATAACACGGCTTTAGGAGCACTTAAACAGAGTCTCAGTGCTCTTACAATTATGCAGATAAAAGAAATCTAACTAATACTAATACTAATTACAATAAAAAATATATGCTAAATCTGTATTAAATCACAATAATTATTCGAAGCTAGGAACTAACATAACAATAATAATAATTAATTCTTGAAAAGGAAGGTTTTTGAACTCGTTTTGAAAGCGGCTACAGATGCAGAGTTCTCACTAGGCAGTTTATTCCATAATGTAGGAGCTGCAACTGCAAAGGCTCTTTCTTCTGATTAGTTAACCATGGCTCGTAAAATGCCTTGGTTTGCAACTTGGTTTGGCTCGTGCAGTTACATATTAATCGGGTTCTGGATTGGGCTGAATTTTGGACGCTGACTGTGTTGTACAGCAACGCATTGTTAAGTACATACTTTGACACGTGGGCTGACATTTGACATCTGCTTGACATGGCATAGGGCGATACATTTGGCGTGACATTGAATGGAATTCAGGCGATAGTTTGAGGTTTATTCGCCACAAACTACAGATCCTTTGCTTTGGACCTGCAGCTGCGTGAAATAAACGACAGACACCCTTACAATGTGTTCCTCTCCCAAAACCGACGATATGTGTGTCCCGTACTAACAAGATCGTGGCCCATATAATGCCCTTGTATTGGATTGTCTTCTGAGCGACTGTGAATTCGGTACTTACGCTGACAAGTGGGTTGACTGCCTGACCATTTGCCATCTACTTGACATGTCCTAGTAATGTTCCCAACAAGTTTGTAACCAGGATCACACTCCAGCACGACTGTGCTCTGGTACTTGAAGGTGTCACCATATCTGACGCCGTTATCTGGTGTACCTGGATCACCACAGCTGACAACTGAAAATTGCAACCACGTTATTTTCTGCAACTCGTGTTCACAGGAATTAATTCATTTGCGTCTGATTATAATTACTGAAAACGATTTTTTGGGTACGTTTTTTCGGAAATTTTCCAGAGGTATGTGAGGGATTTTCAGGTGTTCTTGCATGAGTCGCCTACGAACCAGTTCTAAGCATATGAGCATTTTGAGAAATATTTGCCTTTTATATCCAATATCAGTTCAGGCATATCATTCATCGTGAATCTTTCAGATTGACAAACCAATACTGTAGAATCAGTGAATTGCATGCCGCTTCAGTGAGCGATCCTAATGCTAAAAGAGTAAAGGCATTTGTATGGTAATAAACTGTCAAGCTGATAGCAGTTCCTAAAAGTAAAGAAATTAAAATGATCTTTTCCTGGGAAATGATGTTGATATTTTCAGACAACAAGATAAGAACTAAAACAACATTTATTTGACTGGAAAGAGTCAGTTGATCCCTTGCACCAGAGATTCTCTCGTTATCTCAAAGTGATGAAGGATATAAGCAGATCTTCTGCTTTTTTTTATAATTGTTTATATCTCAGAAAATAAGTTATTTCTTCTAAAAAAACTCACTTCATGGGCAAATTTCCAGAATTTTTTCATAACCATAAACAAATCATGACAGGCGAGTCATGATTCGCCTCAGGTGATGATCCGCCCATGGTCCAGGATAATTCTGGAAATTTGCGCATGAAATCAGTTTACAAATCAAATACGTACTTTCTGAGATATAAACAATTACAAAAAGCAGAAGATCTGCTAATTTCGTTTATCGCTTTGTGATAATGAGAGAGTCAAGACGGGTGAATCGTGCTTGAAAAACTCGGTCTACACATAGCAGTGAAATCGACTGTAACGCACTAACTTACTTTGGCAGGTAGGTTGGGTACCAGTCCATAAACCGTTATTCTGACATGTGCGAACAGCTGACCCTTGCAAGGTATAGCCAACATTGCACTCGAACTCGATTGAGTTACCATATTGATAGATAGAAGAGTTCTTCTTTCCATTTGCGGGGACACCAGGATTGCCACATGAACGTTCTGTTAATGACAACAGTAACACGGTTTTTAAGGAGATCTCTCTGAACGTATTTTATAGTTGTGGGTTATGCGAGGAGAAAACTTTCAATGCCGTTTTTCCAGTTAGGCATGCATTAAATCCAGAAACTATTTCACTTTCAGAGAGTATTTGACACATATATCTATTTTTACTAAGGCAAGGTAAACATAAGCAAACAACAGGGACACCGTACTGGACGTTTTAATTTGGTGAAACACAACCGTTTTAGAAGGCCTTAACCGCTTCAGAAATTTGGATTTAACTGTGACGAAAAGTTTTTTTGACAAAATGTCACCTCAAGCTTTCTCAACCTCGGTTTAATAAGATTTAGTTTCCTGAAATTACTTCAGTTTAAATTTTCAGCCAAAGAATCCGAACACAAGCTTTGTTAGATTACGAAAATATCCTTTCAAGGTTTTTTCATACAGTTTTGACAACTATACCTTACCTTTTCAACCGGCTTTCACCCTTTAATCCCAGCGTGCACATTCTCCTTTGTATGATCATGTAATGTTACATACAGTAAATTGGACAACAGGCGAAACCTTTCTGTTTGACCAAAATTAGTTTAAAACATTGCCAAATCATTTTTTCGTTGCCGTGAAAATTGTGCTTGATGTCTTTTTCGCAATCTCGAGAACAAGTTTTTAAATCGTAATTTTAGAGACGCTTAGAGCTTGCAGATTTCTGCTTTTAGTTGCAATTTACGATTTTTACTTGTTTTAGTTATAAACTTGATTTCGTTTTCTATGTGTGTTTGCGTCTGTGGGTATGATATTTTTATTCATCCCTCTTGAATAATTAGTTTCTTAAAACTTGAAGGACCACTCGTGTGTACCTAAACAAACTGGTTTGGACCCACTGCATGTTCCATCGGCTTGACAAATCTGACTGTCCTCTCCCTCCAAGTGGTGTTGTGGCCTGCATGTGTATGTCACTTTAGATTGGTACTTAGTATTTGTTGCTATGTGACGATAACCACCATATGGGTTTCCAGGGTCACCACAGTCCACCACTGTGAATTGCATAAATAAATAAGGTCAACATTAGAGTGCATTTTTTTTATTTTATAGCATTTTCTTGGTGAAAGGTCCGGAACTAATGCATTCGCTCTTCCATGCTTTCTTCCCTTATTGCGGTGTATTTGTGAGAGTAGCTTTCTGTTCTCATTTTATCGAATTAGACGTAAGAATTGCTCAGTATCGCCGTTTTAAAAACGCAGTTAGCTCATAAAAGACAGAAGAGTTGGAAGCTGCCTTAGTCCATCATGATTTATATGATATAATATGAGCTAAATTCTTACACTGGCATACGGGATCTTGTCCTGACCATTTTCCACCTCCTGCTCCATCGGATATACAAGTTCTAAATGATGAGCTTGGTGGCACCAGATCGTAACCATTGTTGCAGCTGATACGCAGAGTAGCGCCCAGTTCGTAACGGTAACCTTGAACCGTGCCATTTGCAGGGACTGGAACTGGACTACAGAAGGCAGCTGGAATAGAACAGATTAGTGAACTGGGTGCATTCAAATATTTCTGCTTATCCCAGAAGTAGGAAGGAATTTCAAGCCTAATTTGTGGTGTAAAGTGGCGACAAATTGACCTAGTGAAAGATAGTTGAAAACCACCTGCACTCGGCAGCTATCGGCAGAAGGCAGTTATCGGCAGTGAGAGGGCCTCCTGGCTGATCATCATCATCATCATCATCATCATCATCATCATCATCATCATCATCATCATCATCATCATTATCATCATCATCACCATCATTATAAGACACTAGGAACCGGTTCAATGATGCTCGGTTTACTTCCCTTGTTTACTTCCCTTTGAGGATGACGAGGGTTTAAGGACGTTGGCGCGAAATCTTTTACAAAACAGATTTTTCCATGCTTTACTACACTTAGAGAATGAGACACTCTTGTCAGATATACAAAAACATTGGGGAGTCACCGACTTCGTAGCTCGAGGTGGCCTCAATGGTTCTTAGTAGAAAAAAAAATTGTTAGAGACCTACTTTCCAAGTCCAATTTTCACTCGCATGGATCTGTTTAGAAACAATTTTAGCTGACGGGGTCATCCTTTCAATTAAGCTCAACCTTTAGGGTGGACATTTGCAAACCGTGACCGTACAGCTAAAAATAACCATGGGCCGAATGTGATGGGGCATGCAAGAAAAATTCACAAAATTCAAACTTTCATGGCACAGAATTTCTTCAACTATTCTAAAAACGTACATAATCGATAAAGAAAGTGAACTATCAAAAGAAAATCTGGGTTCACCAAACATTTAAGAGAGTTTAACCTGTGCATAGATATTAAAACGCCCACCAGCTCTATATAACTCTACATTTCTTCACCAGCGCACACTCTCAATGCATGACAAGGTATGACACAATCTCGTTCCTAGAGCCCGCGCGCGTTTAAGGTCAGCGGGAATGAAAAGGAATGCGACCTCTGGGAAAGAGATTGGGTATGACATTGCGATGTGAATTGCGTGCGCAATAAGGATACTCATAAACAATTAGCGCGAAAAAGTTGCCGGTATTGTGCAGTTGATTAGTACAACAGTATCGATGGTGGAAGGGGAATAATTGTGCCTCACTTATTCATTATTCCTTTTGCTTTTCTTCTGACTTATTCATTATTCATTTAATATTTTTTACGGATATTCCTTATTCATTATTGCGTTCAGCTGCTATTCAGATTTTGTTTGACAACTTCAGTTGCAATGCCTGTGCATGAGATAGGAGATAAATATTGGGACCGCTTACGAAGTTTGAAATGGCTGTAAATTGTTTAATTCCATATCTGTGGATAATGAGCATGAATTAACAGAAAAGCGCAATGTTACGAAGACAAAAAAAAAAAGAAAGAAAAAAAGAAAAAAGAAAAAATGTGTTCAATACACGTCAACTCTTTTCAAGATTTTCTAACTCGAAAATATCTCTGAATCAGTGTCCGTTTAGGATTTTTTTTTAGCATGGAACCTATGAAAAAAATGGGACCCACAGCTCTGGTGCAGATTTAGGATTTAGAGAAAGGGTTTCAAGAAAACCCCTGGAGAACGCCGGGGGTGTCTATGGGGGTCCGAGGGCATGAAAGTTGAGTCCTCGGAAATGCGATTTCTAGCATTCTGAGGAGCATATGAAAGTTTTTAGTTGCTATAAATTCAACTCACTTTTCACGCTAGCTATGCTATGCTAACGTCTATATTAAAAACTCTTTCATCAGTCTGTAACAAACAACGTAGACTTGCACCAAGTCGCCCTCCCTTAGGATCTCTCTCTTAGGAAATGCGTCGCGAAGCGACGAGCGTGAGCGACGAAGTCGCGAGAGGGCGACTTGTACCTCGCGCTTGAAGGATTTTGAATCACGTTTCCCGCCAAAAGCAAAAGGTATCAATTACAGGGGGCGGTCCTTCTGTGAGCGCGTGACTTTACTAGCGGGTGTCAAGTTTCAAGATTACCGCGTGGCACTAAATTTTTGCGGGGGTTTAATTTTGCGGATTGGCGATGTTTTGTGTTTGCGGGAACTAATTTTTCCAATTGGGAAAGACTGGTTTTTCTTGCTGGGAATTAATTTTTGTAATTTTCTGGAAGTCGCGTTCAAATAGAACTGATAACATTTTCATTTTTTATTTGAGTTCCTGCAAAAGAAAGACAGATGAAACAACATGCGAATGTCAAACAGATTAATCAGTGTCACTCTATTACAATGGACCGACAATAACTAGAGTACCACTTAGCGCATTATTCACCGAGTTATCTATAGCATTTTCAGCTTCAGACCAGTATTTTTTTGTATATATTAATTTCTACAGTGGAGTAAATTTTTGCGGAAAAAAAATTTGCAGTAATTCTATTTTGCGGAATCTTTTTTTTTTGCGGATCACGAAAAAAACGGCAAAAATCGCAAAAATTAGAACCCGCAAAAATTTAGTGCCACACGGTACTTGTTTGTGATCGCGGGTTTAACTCCGACCAAAACTATCATGCGAGTTGCCGTTTCTCCGGCCTCAAAAGAGCAAATTTGTTTCCTTTACGCCAAAGAAGTGATTTTAAAACAACGATTATAGGCGCAGACTGATCGGCTCAGATATTCCTTTCTGTCCGCATGATGTCGTGACCTCGAGGTGACAAGAATTACGCGTAAAGAAGCATCGATTCACATTTGAATGACAGTTGAGATCTCGATTCTGATTAGCCGCGGTCATAATTTATTCACCGAGCCGCTTTTGGGTCGGTGAAATTGGTGCGCTGCAAGCGGGAAAAGTCCTTCGTACGTGACATACTTAAACCGTTCGTCGACAAAGGACTTTGTGAAAGTCTACAAACAACGTTACTTTTCGACATTGGTGTTAGTGTTGCACATGAATTTTTTTTTTCATCCAGCAGGATATTTTTTGTTAAAATCACTTAACCCTCCTCCCCGCAGAAGTCAAGTGGTTCGTCCCTTAATAAAAACAATCGAATACTGATAAAAGACGCACCAATCATGAAAAAGTCGCCAGGAAAGACTTCTTACTCCCAATGTCACTCGTCCATTTCATGCTCGCTCCAGACCTTTCGCTCGCAGACCGACCAACGCAAAAAATAGGACTGTTTTAGTCCTAACTGAATACAGATCATCCAGAGTAACTATGAATGATTACAGACTACTGTTTTAGCTGGCCTTCACACCTAGTCGCAGACACCGACAAAGATTTTATAGAGTTGAGTGCATACCACATGTGCGATATTCATTATTCCTTTAAAGGGACTGAGTTATACGTTATTCCGAATGTTCAAACTCTGAATATTCCTTATTCTTTTACTGATTTAACTCGTTATTAATTATTCATTATCCCCCTTCCACCCCAAAAACAGTAGTAGTGGTATGTTCTAACATAACTTACCAACACATCTTGGTTGTGTTCCGCTCCATGTTCCATCTTGTTGACATGTTCGTTCTGCATCACCCACTTCAGGCATTCGGTAGTTTGCGTGACACGTAAATGTTGCTTTAGTCCCAAGAACACTTTTGTCACCTTCTGTTCCACTTAGTACTCGCGTTGCGTGGTCTACTTGACCTATCTCCTCACAGAAGACACCTTCAAAGCGATACATAAAGGAAGTAGAAGGCGTTTGATGTGGACTGAAGGCATATAGTATACTGTACTGCCCTTTTTTGAATGCCAAAAGGCTAAACTTTTGTTGTCCGTCTGAGTGTGGGTTTGGCCGGTAGCCGACTGGCAATCTTTTGAACACAACAAATTAAAAAAGAAAATATACACGTATTGAAATTTTTGTTTTCTAGCTGTTTACAAAAAAATATTAAACGAAGAAACACTTTTAACACAATTTTCAGATGTATGTGTGTCCTTTGGAAAGCTAGCCGTGTGGATATTTAACATTTTTTCCCGACATCGAGTCATAAATCAACGCACTGGCAACAAGGCAGGATATTATGTAAATCACCGGGAGAAAAATCAAGGAAAAAAAAAAACAGAAGGCAAGTGAAATTTTTCTATTTACTTTGAAAACCCGAGTTGTACGAGAGGCTTCAGGTAGTAATGGCATGTTGCGTATTGCGTCATATACCGGTATAAAAGGGCCTTGACGTGGCCACTGACAGGTCAGTTGTCAATCAACCTCGGTAGAGTGCAGATCTCCGATATCTGTCGACACGGGAGACAGCACTGACGGAACGACATTGACATTGACGTGTGAGACTGGAATCTCACACGCACAAGCAACAGAACAGAACTGTTTTCAAACCAAATGTAGACTCATTACAGAAGATCTGTCTGCGAAGAATTGGGTTAAGTTTCACGACCTCGATCGGTTCACTAAAGAAATCAGTAGCGTCTCAGGCGCCTATTTCTAGGCGAATACGTTGGTATAAACGTTTTATCAGCATTAGCAGGGACAACAGATATATAGAGAAGGTGGAATTATCATTATTAAGCCTCTTTGTAGCTCATACGTCTCCTTAAGCGGTCTAACCGTCTTCGTCCTCCATTTTGTTTAAAAAGATTAAATTCCAGAGTGCAACTAAGTTGTGAAACGAGAAAGGCGCTTGTCCTTTTATATCAGAGAGTATATGTTTAAGTAGAGAACCAATCAGGTTGCCGAAACTGGAATATCCTGTGGTGAGCGAGTATATTACTATATATAATTAATTGCTATAGGCAGCATATTAGTTATGTTTTTAGTGACATCTTTTGTATATTAAATTAACTCAGAGCTGTCTTCGTTATTGCTCAACAAGACATCTTCGCTCTTGAAATTTCCTAATATCTTTTGACATCCCACAAAGATCACTGGTTATATTAGCACACTCACTCATTCAATCCGGATCCATGGCTGCAGTTAATTATCATTGATTCGACAGAATTTGATATCAGAGTAAACACTTACGTATACAGCTAGGTTCCCCTCCTGACCACTGCCCGTCTGCTTGACAATATCTTGTGGTAGTATATGTGGCTCGGTATCCATGGTTACATGTGTATGTTGCAGTGCTTCCCATTACGAGTCCAAAACTCAGTGCCACGTTGCCGTTAACTGGATTACTCAAACTTGGACATGAAATTGCCACAGAGATGCAAAAATTAATCGAAATCTTAATTTTGAACTCTATACCAGGATCTAAGAATAAAAATCAGCGATAGTAAAGCTGAACGACGTTTCGATGAGTCCACATCAAGTTCAAATTACATAATAAAATTTGCTATTTATATATACTCTTTTTTTTTAATAAGAACCATTTTTATAAGAACGTTGAAGCTGAGATTTGCTCCCAAAATTTAAGAAAATGTATGGGCTAAAATAAGAACATCCTCAGGCTCAGCCAAATTGTACGTGTTCTTATGAAAGAAAAAGAGTGTATAGGAAAAAATAGTCCGAAAATATTTGGGGAATGAAGAGGTGTTAAGTATTCAATTGTTGGAGCATGCGCGGAGTGGCCGAAGACGGCCACGTTTTTCTGTGAAGGGAGACCTCTTCCCCCGAATTACTCAATTTCAGACGAAAAAACCTATCTACAGCATGAAAATTGTTCAAAAATATGCCTCCTGTAAAGTCAGGCCGTAAGAACAAACGTGGTGAAAGAGGATCCACGGACGACGAAAC
>Ga0126336_10001031_pt1 | contig 13515 bp, 8 predicted proteins | sample SidCmetagenome_FD_92530 | JGI IMG/M metagenome (GOLD analysis project Ga0126336, IMG submission 92530) | Coral microbial communities from El Islote,Puerto Morelos, Mexico - Siderastrea C C metagenome | ecosystem: Host-associated > Invertebrates > Cnidaria > Coral | place: El Islote,Puerto...
AGAGTGTTGTCCTTCCCTCATGTGTTCAAAATTGAAGTTAATCAATGACAGCGAGGGATATCATAAAATTTTTATTGTCAGGCCAGTAATGCCTTTAGGATTTCTTGCAGAAAACTGAGCATGTTGGAAGGGTGGGGAGGCAGGGGAATGTTCCCAAACACAATTTATCAATGGTCCACATAGCCGTGTTCTGTGGCCTACACATTTAGGAAATATATCGCCTTCACGGATAAGATAGTATGTGTATCAGAATGCTTTAACTTCAAACACAAGTGTACCCATTAGTCTGTTAACGAGGTGACTTTCTGGTGTCCATCTGTCTGTTTCATTGGACACTTGTATAATAAACACAAGTGTCCATCTGTCTGTTTCATTGGACACTTAATTGTTTAATAAACACAAGAGTCTGTCTGTTTCATTGGACACTTTTCTTTAATAAGCACAAGTGTCCGTATGTCTGTTTTACTGGTCACTTTTGTTTAATAAGCACAAGTGTCCGTATGTCTGTTTCATTGGCCACTTTTGTTTAATAAGCACAAGTGTCTGTATGTCTGTTTTACTGGTCTTTTTTGTTTAACAAGCACAAGTGTCCGTATGTCTGTTTCATTGGCCACTTTTGTTTAATAAGCACCAGTGTCCGTATGTCTGTTTCATTGGTCACTTTTGCTTAATAAACACAAGTGTCCGTATGTCTGTTTTACTGGTCACTTTTGTTTAATAAGCACAAGTGTCCATATGTCAGTTTCATTGGTCACTTTTGTTTAATAAACACAAGTGTCCATATGTCTGTTTTAGTGGTCAGTTTTTTACTGGTCTTTTTTGTTTAACAAGCACAAGTGTCCGTATGTCTGTTTTACTGGTCACTTTTGTTTAATAAGCACAAGCATCCATATGTCTGTTTCATTGGTCACTTTTGTTTAATAAACACAAGTGTCTATATGCCTGTTTCATTGGACACTTTTGTTTAATAAACACAAGTGTCCATATGTCTGTTTCATTGGGCAGTTTTGTTTAATAAACACAAGTGTCCATATGTCTGTTTCATTGGTCACTTTTGTTTAATAAACACATGTCTCCGTATGTCTGTTTCATTGGACACTTTTGTTTAATAAACACAAGTGTCCATATGTCTGTTTCATTGGACACTTTTGTTTAATAACACAAGTGTCCGTATGTCTGTTTCATTGGTCACTTTTGTTTAATAACACAAGTGTCCGTATGTCTGTTTTACTGGTCAGGTTTGTTTAGTAAACACAAGTGTCCATATGTCTGCTTAATTGGCCACTTTTGTTTGATTTAAAAAACGGTGCACCAAGTCTCTTCAAGTCATCACTTTGGTTGCTATATGAAACAAAAATGTTTATAAATAAATAAACTTTATTAATTCATAAAATATTTTGGTGGCGATTTTGTTTAATAAATACAAGCCGCCCCAAGTCTCTACAAGTGGTCACTTTGGTTAAATAAAGACAAAAGCGTCATCGCGAGCCCATCTCGATCTGCGATGGCCGCTCAATTCACTCCATGAGAAAAATGCTAGGCTTCTCACGACTACTTTTCAATGCCAGAAAATCCAAGAAAGCCTGCCTAACATCTTAGTGGCCAGGAAAGCCAAGTTTTTTTTTTCTTGGCCAAGGTTGCCGAGAAAGTTTGGCCTTGGAACTAACATGGCCGAGAAAGCCGGACTTTTGTGGCCAAGGTTGCCAAGAAAACTTGGCCATGGCCAGGCTTGCCAGGCTTTACCAGGCCCCATTTTCCTGCTAAGCTTGGCCAAAAACACAGAAAGCCCGGCTTGGCCAGGCTTTGCCAGGCTGGCCGGGTTTTTGACCGGGCTCCTGATGCAAGGGTGAGATCGTCGGAAACCTTGATAAAAAGCAGTTTAAGCTTTATCACCTGAAAAGAGCTGTCATCACTCGCATTAAGTGTTTCATCTGTTTGATTCAAGTGCAAGATAAATTACGTTTTTGTCTGAATTAGATGTGCACCAAAAAGTTGTAGCTTCAGGGAACCAACCTGCGGTTCCATGCAAAACTGAACCCCGTGCGTTCCTGCAGGGGTGGGGAGGGTAGGGAAAACTGTCAAAGTACTATCGGCCAACTCTCCACACAAGCGTGTAGTGTGCGTTCTACACATTCAGTGAATATCGCGTTCTGGTGTCAGACAGCAAGTGGATCAGAATGTGTTAACTTCAAACAGACATTTTTACAGCAGGTTTCTGTTGGCTGTTGAATGGGATCAAGAATGGCCATCTATACAAGGAATACGACTTTTGCTCATCCTCAGAATGAAAGACAGTTTGCTTTGCACGTGGACTGCTCTATGAACTGAATCGCCAACCCGACAAATTCAGAGTTCACAAACATTTTTCTCCTACGGGAAGTGAATCACGAAGAAATTCACTTAACAGCAGTTAAAGATCAAAATATGGAATACAAGAGCGTCAAAACAATTTGGAGACTTTAAATGTGTGTGAGATGAATAACCTTGAGGTTGTGTTGTAACGCCTGACGGGCCAGGGAAACGATTTCGTCAAATTTGCGAAGGTGGGCTCATTTCTATTTATGCAGAGGGTTAATAATTAACCTGATGGTGCTTTATAGCCTGTACACAATTGTAATTAACAGGCCTATAGTAAGAAGCCATCCATTACCCATCAAATTTATTTTCCCGCCAAAAAACAAATTTCGCGCTAGAACTACTTTACATGTCAAGACAGGGACACCTGAAAGGGCTTTCTCTGTTTAGTCAGAGAACGACTCGTTCTGGGTACACAACGCGGACCTCTAAGTACATCTAGCAAAAAATATACTCTAGATAAATGGTCTCTGTTGGATGAGTTAACCGAGAGTACTGTTTAACGTATTTGAATTACCGGTCGCATCAAGCTTGAACCAGAAATGCTGTGTTGTGTTTTGTTTTGCTCGAATAGGGCAGCGAATACTGCAGAACTTTAAGATGACACAAATCTCTCTTTCAATTTAAACCATTCCAATTGAAAAAAGAGATCTTCCCAAATCGTCAGACTATTCTATTCAACTGGGAATTGTATTTTTGTGTGAAAAAAGAAAAATACCCCTGCTAAAGTCGGAGGATTCGCCGCTCATATCTCATCTCATGTTGACAGTTCGCAAAGTTTGTCCGCCGACTCCAAAATGATTTTGTAAAAATAATGTTTCGTAGGTAATTTGTGCACAATAAATAAAATGTTTTGCTACGAGGTTATACCTTTAGCCCGTCTGAGTTTTTGTCTAGGAACTAGACGGAAATCGGTGTATTTTCATTACCCGAATGTGTTGTTGCTGATCTTGATTCAGAAATTTATGATTCTTCAATGAAAAAAATTCCACTGTGAAGGTAGGAGTCTATTGAAACAGTAAATCTGTTTTACCAGGGACTCCTGGTTTTAATTTTCTCTTAGAAAGTGTTCTTTCTAAAATTCATGCCTTTAAAGTTAGAATCACGTATTTTGACCGGTGAGTGAATCGGTTGCACATTCGCCGGAAGGAAAGTGCCACCGCGTTCCATATAAAACAGTTCACAATTTCACTCGCAAGGAATTGATGGATCGGTTAACAGTCGAAACAACTACTTTCAGGCCATTATTTTAGGCAGGAAATTCCATACTTATCTATCGAGTGTAGTACTTTCTTGATTAATAAACTGAAAGTTGGACGATTTGCCGTTCCGAGTCTCATGTAGTGTTGACACTTTCGCGAAGTTAATTGCCGGCAAATTTAGCTTTTAATCGTACCACGTAACTATGTAAAGATGATTTCGTAAAAACAGTGATTCGTGGTCAAGTTGTGCACAATAAATCACATGCTTCGCGGTGGGGTTATATACACATTCCCTTGCGAGTTTTCTTACTGAACTCCGACGTATTTCTTTTACCGAATGTGTTGTTGTCAGACAAATTAGAGTCGGACTCTTGGAACAAAAACCTCGAACAACAATTTATTTAGTTTGGCGCTAAGAAAGGAGATTTTAATTCTAGAAGGTTAAACTGTGCTACTGTTGTGTAGGCAAGTGTTTTTCAAAAGCTCGGCGAAAGAATTCTTTTAACCGTGAATCCGATCAGTTGATAATGCCCCGCTCGGTGTAGTTCATTTCGTTGTGTTTTGATGGTGTTTTCAGTTCAGCCATTCTCCGCGGAAAAATTTAGAAACAAGTCATAAAATCTTTTTTGTTGTTTTCGTTGTTGTCAAACTTAAGGTTTAGAGGTGCCTGGATGTCTTAGTTTTTGCAGTATTTCGTTTGTTGTGCTCTGACTTTTCTTTTCTTGTTGGCTTCGCTGTGTGGTATTACCTCTACTATGTTGATAGAAGTATTTTAAAAAAACGAATTAAAATCTTTCTTTCTTGTATTTCAGGTTTTAACAGCTCTGAATATTCTATGCATTCTATTCTATTCCCTTTATCTGGGATTATTTCCTCAGCTGTTAAAGTGTTATGAGTTTCCTTGTCTCTGTTTACAGAAATCTTGTACGTGAAAGATCTCATGGCTTCGCCAGATCGCTCGATCGATCGCGCTGCGAAGTCTTACTTTTGAAAAATTTCGGCCGCTTAAATAAAAGTTATGATTTTTTCCTGGTAAATTGAAAGAAATCCCGTACTTGCCTTCGGCTAGATAGGTATTTTCTCATAAAGCTGTTCTGTTAAGTAGTTATCGCCCTCTATATTTTTTTCCGTAATGGCGGCTCAAGCCGACAAAACTTCTGTCTGCTGCAAAGTCTGGCAACACAGTTAATAACGCAAACATATACCTTAATTTGCTTAATAGGCAGGAATTTTCTGGCTATTAAGCACAAGGTGCGTGTTAATAAGCAAAAAGTGTTACCTTTTTTGCTTAATAACACAAGTAGATTAATAAGCAAATTTGACATGTCAAACCTGCTTATTAAGTAGAAAAGGCGGGCAATTTGTTTAATAAGCGTAGGAAATCGAGTCCGGAAACAATCTGACAGTCCGGAAACAGTCTGACTCCTGTTTCTAGTGCCTGTGTGGCAATGGCACATGTGGACGAGATGTGCTGTATATCCTCGTTGTTGGCAGCCATCTTTGTTTGAGTGAGTTTTAATGCTGGCAAAGCATCATTGGTCGAATACAGTTGGCCATAAAAAAGTTGGCTATATAAGAATTCAAGTTGACCACATAAAAAGTCGAGGTGACCATCTAAAAAGTGTGTAATTGACCAAACAAAAAGTCGAGTTGACCAGATAAGAAATATATAGTTGACCACATAAAAGGTCATTAGTTGACCATATGAAAAGACAAGGTGACCACATTAAAAGTCAAGTTGACCATATAAAAAGTCAAAAAAGCCATAGAAATACATATGGAATATTGACGGGTTTGGCGCCCCATACGCTCCTGTTTTGCATGTTTTTCAGTCAGTAGGGACTTTAAGCAACGACGACGGCAACGCAAAGAAAAACGTTGTTGTTTTCGGTTCTTTTATTCTTCTTCGCGATTATTCCAACTCGTTTAACTTGTCTAATGTGGCCGAACTGTCTGGGAACTTAATTCGTAGGGACGGCGCTCAAGTTCAGGAAGAGAATGAAAAAATCGCCATCGTTTGTTCCCGTTCTCTCAAAAACCTTAAAAATGGTCATTTCACGTTGTTATTTTGCAGAGAACAGCAAAGAAATGTACCAGAATGTCTAATGCACGTGCAGAGGCATTGTTTTGCTCATTAAAACCTATTGTTTTTTGACGTTCTCGTTGCCATCGCCTAGTAATATTCAGCACTACGACAGTATGTAGCTTATGACGGTTTCTGTTCCTCGATTTCAAACTCGCTAGGAAAGGTAGCGTTAAGTTTTGCATTGGCCGTATTAAATGAAAAAGATGTAAAACCCTTTTGGTGGGATCTATTGAGGTCAACAAATCACATAAAAAAACGACTTTTGCAATTTAATATCAGCTTTATTGTTTTGTATAACACCACCTTAAGCCTCACAGCCATGCTCGTTACACTTCTTAGTAATTACAAACCTTTACCTTTGCGCTACGAATTTATTGCCAAAAGTTGTTTGTTTTTTGAGGATTGTTATGCTAAGATAAATTAATCGATTTCAAGGGATCTGGTCTGAAGCAAAAACATTGCAGTTTATCTCTTAGGTAACAGATGAGGGCAATTTTAAAGTAAAAGCTAATATAGATTTATATGAAATCTATATTATATTTTGATCACTTGACTAACCACGCCCATTTTTGTAAGAAAACCTTTGACTAAAAATTCCCATTTGTGACCGAACGAAATCTTAACCAACATTATACTGTCAGAAGTGTCCTTATAACAGCAGCTGTAATGAGACAAAAGCTTTCCGTTTCCAGCCTGGTTTGTAAATTATTACTTGAGGTAAAATGTGTTTTCCAAAACAAGCTAACTAAGCATATTTAGGGTTTCCTAAGAAAAAGGGCGTGGTCTATCACGTGACTAGGCAGTTCAAAATTTTTGTGAGTTCGTTGGGTACTTTGTGTCAGTTCACCGTTCTTTGCTCCTTCATTGTCTAACAGACTGAGATTTCGAGAAAATAGACTGAAAATTGGACAGTATTTTAGAGACAGTCCTATAAGCCCTTTGTCCGCTTTCGTGATATGTAATGTGACATTTCGATTTGCGAAAGGGTAGGGTTTTATGAGCCACTGTCCGACCTAACTTTCGGTACGAGTGGCTGTCGTTTTTGGGCATGACATCTCTCAGTGTAATCGTTCCTACGACAAACCATTCTATGATTAAAAAAAAACAGGAAATGAGATTTGGGCATGGCGCCAAGTATCTTCTTAAATCTCACCACCCAGACAAATGTTTGCTCTGCCATGGGTGTATTCAGACTTGTAAATCTATCTTTCAATGCATCAGGGTTGTGTAGCCCTCGACAACTTGCACTGACGTGGTTCCTTAAGTGTAACTTGTCGATGACACACGTTATAGACAACCATAAATGCCTGTAGGGATAAGTGATAGATAAAGGTTTCTTGGCTACATTTAAACGGTCCAAATTACATAAATTATCATAACTGAGAACGAAATCGTGCCATTTTTCTTTGGGAACATGTTGCAGTCTTAAATACAAGAAATGTATGGCTAAAAGGAATGCTTGACTGGGAGATTCCGAGCTGAAAAATTAAAACAGAAAACGCGAGATTGGAACAGTGACAGTCCACGTATTTTATATCATGTAACAAATTTCAAGGACAAGGTCACTCCAGAAACGGTGTATTTTTTGAAACCCATGTTTTCAGCTACTAAAGTGCATCCGATCCCACTGATATTCCTCACCAAAGAGGGCTCTGAAAACGAGCCCACGTTACCCGACCGCTGGTCTCGTTGTACAATTTGATGTCACGGACAAGCGGCCGGGCTGCTAAGTACGATTAAAAATGGCAGGCCGCAGTGTTGAATTTCGGCCCCTCTGGAGAGGAATTCCAGTGGGATGGGATGCACTTTAGAAGCTTAAACATGGTCAGTGTTATCTTTTTACTGGCAATTACCAAAAATACACCGTTTCTGGAGTGACCTCCTTTAACAACGCTTTAACGAGTCCATAAAGTGTCTGTAACAGAATTTGGAAAGGTAAATGTGATCAGTAGCACAAAATTCAGCAAAGAATCCAATTTGAGAGGCCACTAACAAATGTAGACATTTAAAAGTACCGAATATCTTAAAATTACATTGCTGCAAAAAAACTAAGTAGAAGTAAACTGTCAATGGAAAAAAATATAGGAGAGGGTTTATCGCTCTTGCTAGTCACACGAACAAGGGATGGAAAGAGTCGATGAAGCCTGACCCGTGGAAAAAATGCATCAAACCACGAGACCACTTCTGTAGACATTTCTGTTTCTGACCCATGTCTTTGTTACACTTTCGGTCATTTTCCGGTGGATTGTCCATGCTAAGGAGTCCTTTGTGTTTAGGCAGAAATGATGATGTTCCTTCAGATGGCAAAAGAGTATATATCAATTTGATAACGTATGCCCGCGATGGAAAAGCAAAGGCCACAAAGCAAAACACTTACAATGCACCTTGACTTTCTGGGACAGTAGAAGCAGAGAGACTACCGCCCTCCTTCTCACGCAGCTTATTTAAGGAAGCCTCCACCAACTCGACATCTTTAAAAGGTGATGTTTTCCACCTCTGCGTCTATGGGGAAAAATGAATTAAATAAATTAAAAAAGTAGTTTTCGCAAGCACTACCATAAATAAAAAGAGATCCCTGTTACTAACATACTAATGTAAAAAAACTTGCAAAGTTTACCATGTGAACAGGAAAATAAAACACACCAGCAAATGGAGAGCCTGGGGTGGGGTACCTCATATAGAGTGCTAGTCTCTAAGCTGTTCTATTGCCGTATAAACTCTATCTAGCGAGGTTAAAATAATCTCCTTTCATAACGTTTTGTCCACAAAGGATAAAGGGGTAAGAGAGAGACTTCCCCCCCGCAAGGCCCTATCTCCATCCTTCTTAAGTTGCAAGTCACAAAGTTGGCACCAAATCGTGTTTTTAGTATTACTGGATATGCTATGTCTTTTCTTCAATGACCTTGACACATATGTCAAAACTAAAAGCGTAATAAAATGTGCCTATCCACGTAACACATATACATTGTAACGTTTTCGAATGGGAATTTTATTTCTAGGACTACCCATCTACAATACAGCCGGTATGGTAGATTAATGCCCTGGGGTTAGCTTAATACATTAACTTGCCTTTCCAGGGGACACCATAGTAAGTATGTATTAAGTCGTAGCTTTGTCGGGATTCCCTTCTCCGTGGCAATAGCGCGGTGTTTTTTGCAAAGTGCCGAATTTTGGTCGCTAGGATCTTCTGTACACACACTCGGCAAGTTGAGTGTGGGAACCCCACAAACCTCCGCTTTAACCGGAAACATGCAATGAGGGAAGCGAAGTTTCCAAATGCCGTCCATTGCCACAAAATTTTCACAGCCTGTTAATAGATACAGAGAAATACTTGTCATGTAGAAACCGCTTTGGATGTTTTTACATCGCATAATAACAAGTAAGTTCAATAAGACGAAACGGAATACAACTCTGGCACTACGGCAGAGGGCTGCATGATGTACTTAATGGTCAATATTTTGGCTAACAAATTAATTTAGGCTTCCTCAGCGTCCTGTTGACTGCTGAATGGAAAGGTCATATTCGTAAGTAAGTTTAATTGAGGTTGTTTAAAGAGGGGATGAACCTTTGTCTTTGCATTGTTGGGAACATTTTTTGTGGCGGTAAAGTTCGCCTTGGCGTAAGTCATTGATTTTAACAAGTACTTCTCGCAGAGCCACGTCGTCATTGCTTACGAAATTCCAGTGGAGCTTCCGTTCTTTAAGTTCGTCTTCGATCTCATGCCAGAAGAAACCATCCGATACTAACCGTCTGTCCAAGCGGGGCGTGAATTGGTACCTTGCTGTCATATGAAAGTTAAACATGACAAAGATTAATGTAGCAAAGAGAAGTGAAAGGGCTACGAAACGTATAAAACTGTGGCTATACGAACGGTTTTTTTCTTGACTGAAGGAAAAGCAATATGAAAGGTGGGCTGTAACACTGAACAAAAGGGCATGGGCATATTTATTGGCCCATATGTCACCTAGTACAATGGGCCATATGCAGAGGCCGTGCTACTTAGAAGGGAAAAAAATGACCCCAAAAAGACGCATAAGACGTAGTCCTGTATCTACTGTTATAGGTGTACTGCAATCAATCAAACATTATAAGGTACAAACCTTTCCATTTGCTTTCAAATTGCGTAATCTATCGAGTTGATTCAGAGAAGTCGTTATAAGCTTCACTGAATCCTTGAAATGATACCCAGGCATGGTTTCTAAAATTGAAATAATGGGTTTAGGTATACTAAAATCCAGGTGATATGCCTTAAAACGAGTTTGACTCATGGAAAAAACAAAACCAAAAAAAACCAGGTGTATTTGTAGAAGACTTTTTCCCTCGAGCAACAATGAAGACACAAGCTGTTTCGTGTGCAAGCTTCGCTGAATTTTGGTTACTTGATGTAACTGGAACTCAACTTTCATCTTCTATGGCCATATTGCCCTATCTACAAAAATACATTAAATAACAAGCTTTAATTACACGCATTCCTAAGTAGCTACAGAAAAAGAGAAGAAAGATGGACTTACGCCGTGTGACAAGTAAGTGAGGTTGCTAGCTTCAACATATGGACGCTTCTCTTGGTAGAACTTTTAGCCATTCTCTGTATTTCCATACATAGAATAGCCATAGTTCACTTTGCAATTCTGACACCGGAGAAGAAATTTAATGTCAGGTATGATAGTCTCTCTGTCAAATAGTGTGATATAGACAACATGCCGCAGCGACAAACTCCAACCACAAAACAAGCATACATCTGTAGGGAGACATAATATCCGATGCAAGGGAAAGCCAGCCTGCTTGGAAACAGCATCTATATGCTCATCATACGAGAATCGTTGAATGGCATTGAATTTGCAAAATAACTCCTTAATAGCTTGAAATTCTTTTTTGGTTATTACCGAGCCAAACTCCATCAACGATCCGGTCAGGATCTCCTCTTCAAGATTTTGAGGTAATACTTTTGGAAGACTTGAGATCAATCTGCCTAGGATGAAAGTAGCGGACTATCCCAGCTTGGTGCACAACAGGGTATAGAAATCATCGCTGCAATCAAGACCTACTTCGCTTAGTTCGCTAATAGAAAGCGACTTCAAAGTAAGCAAAGCCTCTTCAACCCATTGCAGTTTACGTTTTGTCACTCTGCGAGCAGCTGCTAATTGACAAAGTTTGCTTTCCATTTTGGTGGGAGGATTGAAGTGTGTACAATGAAGAAATAATGCGAAAGTAAACGAACTTTTGTAGATAACCAATGTGGCATCTGACGTATCTGTTTAAGAATATGTTAAGAATTGAGGAGACTAGCGATTTCCTCGTCACATGGTGCCAGGAAGTCATTCCTGTTTAGTAACGTAATAAGAAAATTCACCAACAGGTGTAGTAACAAAATAGACGTGAACGAGGGAAAGAAAAAAAGAAAAAAAGAGTAAATAACCTATTAGCAGGGGAAAAAGCACCAAATGGAGAACTGTCAATGTTGAAAAAGAGGCATTTCTCGACTGAAAGGCGGGGGGATGGAAAAACCAAACTACAAGTGACATATTACATAAAGGAAGAGAAACCTATTTTGGAATATGGCAAGAAATAAGGAAACTAGCGATTTTCAAGTCACATTGTGCCAGGATCGGAAGTCATTCCTTTTTGACAACGTAACAAGAACATTCACCAGCAGGTGTGGTAACAGAATATAATTATATTAGCTGGAAAAGAAGGGTTTTCTGCAAAGGAATAAATAACCGTTTAGTAGCGGAGTAAAAAACAATTGAAATGTTAATGCGGAAAAAGTGGCATTTTTATAAAAAAAGGTGGGGTATGGAAAACCGAGCTACAAGTGACAATGCGGAAAACTGCCATCTTTGCGAAACATCAAGTGGAAAAACAACACAAATCACAAGTGACATGCTAAAAACTCTGAAGATTATCTTTAAATGGAGGAACTTAAAACAAAATTATTTTAAACACATACCGTAAGCATGGGCAGTTGTATTGTTAGTAACCATTTCACTGAAAAAATTTAGGAACGAAAGGGATGAAAATTGGAAAAGAGGGCGAAGTAGACGGGAAGTTTATTGTGGGAGTTCATGAGTTTGCCACGCGCAAGTGGAAAGCTATAATTCGTTTATAAATATATGTTGCATTTACTTGATGAATGTAATTGTAAAGAGGAAATTTTTTTAAAGAATGTCCTGCAAAGCCATGCAAAAAATGTAATATGTCAACACACGCAAAACAAAGAAAACAGTAGCAAAGAAGTACAATGCTCTATAAGAAACACAAACCAAACAAACATCTTTTTCTGGCAAATATTTGCATCCGTAAGAAACAACGAGGCATTACGAGAAAAAGAAGTAAAGCGATAGTCACTTTCCACGAAAGTATTGAAATGAGGGGAAGCTAATTGCCACAATCTGATTAACACAAAGTATAAAAATATCATCTTATATCATTTTTGCGATAATAGGCAGAGGTATGCATAGCAACTCCTTTTCCAGTGACAAGCAGGCTAAATTGAGAATTTTTGGAAAATTCTACCGATCACCCGTCAATAGATGTAATGAGGTAAATAGGGCAACAGAACAAAAATGACGAAGTGCCTAGTTTTGAATAGAAAATGGACTTTCATATGCGGTTGGATGAAATAAAAATCCTATCTAAAAATAGACAAAAATTAGGGCAACAGCGGCAAAGGGAAAATTTGATGACATTCCCGTCATGCAATCAAGAAGAAAAACTGATTGCTGTCTGACACGAGCCTCCGGAGCATAACATCTAAATTGGAGCACCTGAAAGGTTTCTTTTTTAACCCACAAGAGGAAAGCCAGCTTCAGATCTCACAAAAAGGAACAAGTGGAAGGAAGCCTAAAGAGATGAACTTCCAAGACATAGTCGTTCGCAATGGTGTCTACACAACAAACGCTCCTAACGCGGAAAGGAAGGTCGTTTCTAACTGTACTTTGCGCTTAAAAACAGCCGTTAAAGCTGGAGAAAGGTAGGGATATATTGGAACTGCCACAGATAAAATGGGGTACCGAAGTAAGTAGTGGCATGCATTAATTGTACATGTAACTAAACGCTTCTAACATATCACAGGCGTTTTCGTCTTTTATCACCTATGGTTAGGGTTTGGGTTCAATTCAAGGGGTCTCCAAACTGGGTATTTACAATAACAGGGTTCCAAATTTCAACTGTGGGTTTATAGAGGGGAATTTGGAGGATTTAGGTCACCTCTTTTTAGATATTTTTTTTCTGGTACATTAGTAAACCGCCATAACCCCCTAAACCAACACTGTGAAACAGAGTGTTATATATCTTATGATTATATAACAATTATTCTACGAGGGCACGCTGGGTATCGAATGACAGATAACCAACGAGGCGCATAGCACCGAGTTGGTTATAATCTTTGATATCCAGCAAGCCCGAGTAGAATAATTGTTTTATTAAAAACTTAACAACTATTTTAAAAAAATCAAGAAAGAACGGGAAAAAAATGAGAAAAGAAATTTAAACGGAACGAGAATCGATCACATGACAACGAAAAAGGCGCCAAAACCTTGTGAAGTGTTGCAGCGTTTCATTGCAAAGCTGAATGAATCAATGAAAACTGCTCGAAAGTGAACAAAGTAGCATACGTATTCGAAAAAAAATCTTCTAATTATTGGCTCTCAAATATGGTACACGTTTGATTTTTCCTGAAACGTTGTGATCATCGTTCAAAGCGGATTGAAGCTGTACAATTTCTCCATATAGCTGCTGGAGTTGAAGCTGAACAAGTTTGTAATCTGTTCACACAACGGAGCCATCATGTGCGTGTTTGATCGAACTGAAGACAGAACAAATTTGAACAGTTGAACTTGAAGAGGTAATTTCTATGCAGCTAAGAAGCACAAT
>Ga0126336_10001032_pt1 | contig 13510 bp, 10 predicted proteins | sample SidCmetagenome_FD_92530 | JGI IMG/M metagenome (GOLD analysis project Ga0126336, IMG submission 92530) | Coral microbial communities from El Islote,Puerto Morelos, Mexico - Siderastrea C C metagenome | ecosystem: Host-associated > Invertebrates > Cnidaria > Coral | place: El Islote,Puerto...
CATTATTATTATTATTATTATCATTATTATCATCATCATTATCATTATTATTATTATTATTATAATTATTATTATTATTATCATTATTATCATTATTATTATTATGGGAGTGCCCATGCCCCCAACTTTCCTCACAGGGGTGTGCCAATACTCTTACACATTTTCTTACCATTTCCTGTAGTTTATTGAAACCGTCAGTAGTTCCTTCGCTTCCTTTCTCTCCAAAGTGTTGCTGTAACTCTTTTATAATGTTATCATCGACTTCCTTGTCCACCTAGAAAAGAAAAAGATTGAAATTTAATGTTCAGTTAATTCCTATTTACCCTGTTTTTTTTGTCACACAAACACAAAACATTTTGGATATTTTTGTCAGTACCTTTTAAAATTTAAACCTCTTTCTCACATCCATGCTGTGGTTTAAGTCTCCTTTATTCTATATTCACTAGTACTGACATTTATCACTTGTCAATGAACAAGTTGAGACAAATTATGGAAAAGGGAAGTCAAACCAGAAACAATGAAATAACAGGCAGGCCTCAAAATTAAATTTTTTCCCAGGAGCAATTCTTCTCTTAGGTCCAAGCTTTTAGGAGTAAATTTAGTCTAACAAGAGCAGAAAATGTATTATTATGAAAATGGGCCTAAAGCTGAAGGAGCAAATTTGCTCCTAAGGTATTTTTTTTAGGAGCAAATGTCCTCGAACCAATTGCAAATTGCACATTTGCGACCGTAAATTTCAAGCCCTGATAACAGGTACATTCAGATGGACGATATCTTTCCTCGCAAAGGAAGGTCCTAATATAGCAAAGTTTTGAGGTAAGTTTTTTGTCTTAAAAAAGCTTGGTGGCAGATGACTCTAGAGTTACCAAACTTTAAAACTACTGTTAAACAAACTAAGCAACTAGCCACTACACCTACAAGCAAAACTAGCAAGAGTCTTTACAAGTACATAGTTCACAAACCTCATTACGATGCTGATATCCCAAAGCAGCAGCAGCAATCTCCAATCCAAGAATTACAAGAAGACAGATGAAGAACTACACGCAAAAAATTAGTCCGAGTTAGGAAAATGGACACCAAAAGAAGCAATGCTTTTGTATAATTTAGGAAAAGATGATCGTAATGCAATTTATGCAGTTCATATTTCTTATTTACATGTGTTGAAATGAACTTTTTACAACTGAGAGATGAGCCTATGGTAAAAGTTATCAGTCTACTCAACCCACAAATTAATATTAACAAGGCAACACAAAACAGCCTCCTACTTTGTTCTCAACAGCAGTGTGAGTTCATCAGCACCCTGTACTAATTTAGTACAAAGAGACCATGCAGGAGACGAGGATAACAGCTAAGAATTAACATCAATGCCCAGTGATGTGACCATCTGAATTAGAAACAAACTGATGTGCGCGGCTGCAGCCGGCATGAGCAGACAGTCTTTACAAAAAGACCACATATATGGTTGGTGGTGGAGCTCAGCCTGTGAGGCCTAACCAACCAAACTAAACGGGCGGCATAAAGAAAGATGTGTCAGTGATTATCAGTAGCTAGTATAATTTGTGATGTGCTGAAGCTTTTCATTAATATGCGAAAATCCATATTTTTTGAGACTGCTGTCACTTCTTCGGTGCATGGATTGATGTAACAGCTGAAAAAATCAGCTATGCATGATTCCTGATGTTAAATTTAAAACTTTTTCAATGATATTGTGCACATAGCCAGGTAGAAATTAATAATATAAATACTTACAATGACCAGCATGCATCTGTTCTCTTTCCAGGCCCCACAACATCCCATGAATGAAATCACTGCAATAAGAACTCCAGCAGCGATCATAACCTTGGATCCTGAGGCGTATTCCAAGTCATCTGAGAAAGTGATATAATCACCAAACTTGATGAGAGTCCATGCTCCAATGCCAATCAGCAGTCCACCAAACACCTATACCATTATAGATGCCAAAACATTAAGCACATGCATGATTAACTCACACACCAGACATGGGTGAACCACATGGCTGGTGCTCAAATCCTGCTCTTTCAGTAGTGTAAGAAAACTACTCCTGAGCATTACTTCTGCTCTCCAACCTAGATTCTGAGGATTCCCTTACCCAAAGAAAACATTTATTTACTTAGTAAGTAGACTGCAAGTAGTCTCTAATTTTGGCGATAGCGATCGTGGGGCGGGCGAAAATACACACACGCACGCGAAATTCCAGGGAGACATGACGCGACGCCAGAGGAGCACCAAAAATTAGAGACTACAGACTTAGCCCAGGATTTTGACCTTTCACGGCTGAGTGATTTTGAGGTGTAAATTTCATATCATCTTTCAAGCCAATTATTCGCAACCACTGAATTTCCTTCTCTTGGCTTCCTGTCATTTACTCCTGTCATCGATAAACTACGGGAGATTTTTTGGCACATGATGAAATGAAACACGATGAAATACGCGCGCCAGTTTCTGTTGTTTTGCGAGAAGCCATGTATATAAAATGGCAGAAACACCAAAGAAAGCGGTAGGAAGGCCTCCTAAGATGCCTAGCTGCAACGATTTCTGCCATGTTTGCGGCTGCAATTTTCTAGTTTATTACGGGGATTTTAAACGATGAGTTTCCACGGAAAATCTCTATGAGATAACAAAACGGGCCAGAGTGGAGAAATGTCGCCTCGTGGATCTTCTCAGCCAACTGGGGTTTACTTGTGAACAATCATCTTCACTCTCGTCCCGAGTGTGTGAGAAATGCGCCACGAAAATCAGAACTGCAACGGAACTGTTTCGTTTCTTTCGAGGAAATCTAGTTGCACAAACCGGGCCGCAAAGTTGTTCAATGAAATCTGCCATTGAGTCTTCGCTGATCCTGAGTGAGGGGTTTAAATGCATGGCGCGTTCCCCTTGAAAACCTGCCACCTCAAAATCAAGCAGACTGGAATCGTCGGTAGAGAAACCCGACTCGGAAGCCAAATCCAGTAAAGCGAGGAGAGCCATAAATTATGGTCCTGATCGCTCCCAGATTGAAAAGTTAGTGGCCGTGAATGAAACTGAAAAACCACAAGTCAAAGTGGTTATTCCGACTGGTGAGTCTACAATTTCGTTGTGTTCTCCATTGGATGAATTAGCTGAAAGAATGGTTAAAAACATATGCAGCTGTAATTGGAAACCAGCAGTGAATGCAGTGTTTTGCCACAAAGATCTGAAAGAAGAAATGATGTTGGCGCTATCGAAGCATTTGGTTGGTGAAATGACTCAATACATCCAAAGTGATAGCATGCCGAAGTATAGTGTGCCTACAGAACTGTGTTCGTTTTCAAACTGAAAACTGGTGCACGAAGTTCGGGTGTTTTGCCCTTAATTTATGGTTCACTTGTATCACTGGAGCTGTGAACGTTCACTCATTATCATCACGAGTGTTGACAGCGGCAAATGTACTGTTGACAGATTGTTGACCGGTATCCAAGAAAGAGCCAATCAGAATTTTGTGCTTGGAATGTACGCGCTTAATTCAAACTCTCTAGTCTCTAATTTTCGGCGCTCCCCTCATTTTTCGGGCTCCCGTCGTGTCGCGTCGCGTCTCCCCAGAATTTCGCACACGCGTGTGTGTATTTTCGCCTGCCCCATGATCGCTATTGCCAAAATTAGAGACTACTCGCAGTCTACTTAGTAAGGCACCATGAAGTATAAATTGTGCTATTCACCATGACTTTTTATTACCACTTTAGTGTCACCAATTTTTCTAACTGCTAATATTAACTGTTATGACACAGGTTATTAATATTAATATTATTATTATTATTATTATTATTATTATGGTTGTTGTTGTTGTTGTTACTATTGTAACACAGTCATGTTTATCAAACAGTTGAAGTTTCAGTGAAATTTTAATATGGATCAGAATCTGTGTTAAGCAAGCTCTTCTGCCCATAACTGTTAGCCAGAAATGAGTTTATTTCACAAGACATGTTTTGCAATACACTAAAAAGATTTCACCTAACAACGGTTCAGTGCAGTTTCTCTCAAACTACATGACAAACAACCATTTACTTGAGCACTAAAAGTCAGGTAAAGGCCAGTGTCCAACCACAGTTGTTTGATGATGAAACATGCTGTATTTGATACCAAATTAGGTCAATTTTTCCATGACGCCTAGATGCAAACGATGGTGTCACTGTCTGGTAACATTCACCAAATGCCAATGCAATAATAACTTAATTTGTACACCTAAAACATGCCCCTCCCCCCCCCCACCCACGAAAAAATCCTTGGAAATTCTATAATCACATATTTTCCCATCCCACCCCACCCCACCCCACCCCCCATTTTACAGAGTAAAAAGTAAATTTTCATTAAGTTAATTAATGTTCCACACATGTAACATAACAACAATTTTATATCTAGTGGAAAAAATGCATAATCAAATATTAAGCTTTGTACTCACAAAGAAAATGAAGTTGAAGAAAACAACCAAGAATTTGATCACTCTTGCACCTCCTTCCAAGGCCATGTTTGCTTTCTTTTCTAAACTCAGCAACAAAACATTAACACAGATAATAAATACAACACTAAAACAAACTTTTACTAGACAAATATTTTGACCACTTTGTTCTCAATAAATGTTTAAATCAATATTGTTCACACCCAAACCAAAAATTTCCATCCAACTCCTTTGACAAAAAAGCAATATATATAAAAACTAACCTTAACTAGGGACATCATCATTTAAGTAAATATGGAACATAATATGAAAAGAGTCAACATTTAGGCAAGGACCATAGCAAAAAAGAGGTAGATCAAACCTTCAGCAGAGTTACACAACAGAGAAAACACATTTAAACCAGTACTCTTAAAGTGAAATTTGAGACGTGCAAAATGTGATATTTTCAAAGGATTTTGACTAACAAATATAATATTTATGCAAATATAACAATTGTCATTGAAATTCAGTGTCAATAAAATAGTAAGATATTTCAACTAGGCCAAAGTGAACATAGAAAGGCAATGTCACTCGTAACTGGATAGAAGAATTCTTCACCTTTTTACGATTTGCAAAAGCTTCTGTACTATAAATTTTTTAATTTACATTTTCTGTAGTTACAGCTCTATTCATATCACTGCATTTACTTGAACAAATTATACATCCAATAAAGGAGACACCATATCAGGCCATGACACAATGCCCACTGATGACAAAATCCTAAAGTTGTTATAGCAGAGGTGTGAATATTAACAAATTAAAGTTTCCTCACTACCTCAGCTTTTCTTAGTTTATTCTCCAAAATTTAACATAGTGTTCAGTCTCATGTGTCAGACATCATACAAAATCAGGTGATGTTTCCATTATCCAAGCAGGCTACCCACACTAGCAACTTCATAAAATAATAAAAGTTAAATAACTTTATTCAAATCCAATTATAAATATTTGTACACACATTCAAATGATAGCAAAGTTCACAAATAAAACCTCAGTATGTTTACTTCACATCCGTTCACTTCAACACACTTTTAATTTCATAGAAAATTTTGCAAGATTGATCTTTCTTATTTTATTCTCTCTGGCAATCGACTTCCCAAATTTTGGCTTTCTGGGGATGTTTTTCTTTTGTTCAAAAAATTTTAATTAGTTTTTGTGTACTATTGTAGTATGTAAAACAGTGTGAAATACTGTAAATAAACTTGTATTGAATTCTTATTTATTCCATGAATATTAATTTAGAAAAAAACCTTCATGCACCTGGAAACAAAAATACAGGAGAAAACAACTAAAAATACGATGATTACAAGGCCGAAATATATATGAAAAAAAAATTAACAACAACATTTCACTATTGTTCTTTCTTAAATTTTGAATTTAAGTTTAACAAGCAAAGATTAGTGATAGTAGAAAAACCAAGTGCAAACATTTCAATTCAGTATTAAAGAAGACTTTTTAAACGTTAAAAATGTATTTTCAAAACCGCTCAGTCTTGTGGTCAACATCTCTTTGTTTGTTCTTTCGCGAGTTCGGTTAACTCACAGACAAAAATAGCTTTTTTACTAATATTATACAGAGCTTATTAGAGCCGGCGAGTTATTAGCATACCACCGACAGTAAGACTACTGTATTTCGTTAATACCACAGCAAGCAATTCTAAGATGTTCTGATAAATAACAAACTCTCAGGCAAACAGAAGAATTCGACCCTCGACGTAACCTGGTAACATTCTGTGACTTAAAGATCGCATATTGTGTGAATAGGTTATCGTTAAATTTGTGAGTAAAATACCCGTAGGTGTGTACGATAAAAAAATTTGGAGCCCCGACCCTTATATTCAAAGCAAGTGCTAGAAGCATTCTTTGGGAAGGATTGAGCGCGCTTTTGCAGAACAAAACGAATCGATTTTTTATCTGGCATTTGGCTATTCTTGTCTACTTGACTGCTATTCCTCCGATACACGTCAAAACAAGCTACAGCTGACCTTATGATCGGAATTACTCTTCGTCCTCGAATTTAGCAGTGCGAATTCCCAAAGTTATAAGCTTGCTTTTAACTAAGAAAATGCCCACGATGGAAAGGTTATGGTAGGTCCAAAGCCGTTCTTGCTTGCGAAATTCGCGCCAAAGTTTATGAGGAGTAACTATAATCTCCTGTTCGGCACATTGCACGCAATGCGCTCTTCAAATTGCAGCAGCAGCTAGCACTGGTCTAAGAACAGCCAACTTTGGGTTCATAAAGCTGTTCAGTTCAGTTCAGTTCAGTTCATAATTGCTCAAAACATAGGCCCGATTACATTAACTTAAAAAATTATATTAGTTGGAGCTGACATAGGCCCGTTTTAAAAGACCTCTCGCGACTTCGTCGCTCGCTCCGCTACCTCATTGAAGCTCACTTTACTCCCAAAACACAGGGCAATTTAATATCAATCGAAGAGGTCGACTTCGAGCAAGTCTAGAGTTGACATACCTTTTACTCTGACTGAAGTCTTCCTGCAATCTCCTCAAGTCTCTGAAACCAAAACCCACCAAGGCCACAACGCGAAATCCCTGTAACAACAACGCCTATAAATGTGCGCCTTAGCCCTGGGACGAGGCCTCCTATTGGTTGTTTTTTGCCCGCGAGAGTTCCACGAGACTGCACGAGATCGGATCAGAGAAATAGTGAGGGAGGGGAGGGTTGGGCAACCGGAAACTATCAGCAAAAAACATCACAACACAGTCACACCACCTACGTAGAATAACATGGGAGCTAGATGACCTAAGCTTGTAAATATGCGGGGGTGTCTATATGAGCCCCCTCAATTATCTCAACAGTTAAAAACATGCCGGCGCCGGGGTGCTAAAAGTACTGCAAAAGCCGACTAATGAGGGCTAAATTGTCGCCACTCCTAATTTCTGGAAAACGTGTTTGATAACATTTGTGTTTTCCTATTAAAATGTTTCATGAAGGTATTTCGTGAAGACCTTTTTAGTAGTAGTAAAGTAGTTGGCGAATAAAAGTAGTAGTAGTAGTAAGTAGTTGGCGAATAAAAACTTGAAACTTCAAAAAATTGTTATAGACCTCAGGCACAGGCTATTAAAAAAAAACGTTTGTAGACGTCTGCCATCGGGGTCATTTAGACGTCATGTTCTTAGTGAAGGAGTAGTATGAACTGGGATATTTTCCTATTCTGTTCGCTCCTTTCTTTTCCTTTTTTTCCTTTCCTTTTCTTCTCTTATCTTCTCTTTTGTTTCCTTTTCTTTTCTTTTCCTTTTTTTCCCTATTTGAAGTCTTTTCTTTTCAGGTTTGCTCTCTTTTTTTTTTTGGTCCGTTTATGTTTGAGGTCAACTTAAAAAGTGAAGAAAGGAGAATGGTGAAAATAAACTACAGTTACGAGAAGAAATTTTATGTGAACTTAGGGATAGAACCCGTAACTCACGGCTTAACTCACGGGATCATTCACGGGATCGAGATCAAGGATCGGGATTGGACGGACGCGCACGCAGAGGGAACCGCAGAGGGACGATTGGACGAATTCCCTTCGTCCCAGTCTTCGCGCTTTTTTCTTGCTGACCGAAAAAATTTACATTATCGCTGGCGCGGGAGATTTCTTCACCTCGTGCTGCAAGCATTTGGCGAGTGAAAACCGGAGGAAAATTTCATTCAACTTAGCTACCTCCCTGATAGGTAAGTGTGTATGAAAACTTAGGTACGTATCTCCAGTAAGTAACTGTCGTTACGAGGAGGCAAAATATTTGGCCACAGAAGCCCAGTTGTGTCTGAAATACAGCAGGTTTTGTCAAGTACTCTAAAAACTCTGCATGATCGCTCTTATTCGTTTGAAAGTTTTTCACTGCGTTTGTGGCTTACAATCGAGGATTTGTTAGTTTGTTTTAGAAGGATCAAGCATTATATTTATCAGTTAAGATTGTCTGGAACTGACTTCCAGTTGCTACAAATGTATCATTGTAAAATAAATTGTACAAGGTTCCACATACCGACGATGAAATGTACATATGCTAAAGCTTTATAAGTCGACTGTCTGGGGAGGCTTGGGACGTGAAAAGTTTGTTTAAGCTCGAGCTCAACGTTTGGTAAAAAAAGTTGATTTGGTTAGCCGGATTAGGGTCTGATTTACATTAATTGTTGGATGATGAGACCACTTTTTAACAGCAAAGAACGTCTTCCTGTTGAAGTCTTGATGAAGGTGTTGTTCCCGCCCCTAATATAACCTCACTTTTAGAAGGAGGTTAAATTAAGGATGTTCCTACAGTCCCATATTTAATCATGAATGCTGCATTCTTCATGTGTTGAAAAGTTGCATGGTGCATGTTCTGTGATTTTGCCATGATTTGCCAGAGTTTGTTTGCTGGACAACAATGCAAAAATAAGTGTTAAAACATCTTAATATGATTATAATATAATTTTTAGTTAGTTTATGAGTACCAGTGAATCTCTTTGATGTCAACAGTTACCAAAATGTCTGACTCTGGAAGCGAAGGAGACCAAATGGGCAGCTCACCACCAAGTAAGCACGGACATGTCCTAGATAGATTATTATTAATTTCGGAAATTTCCCTGTGTGATAAAGGCAAACATTTCCAAAGGAAAGTAAAATTTGACAACATTCATCACTGGAGAATCTGCTCTTGTGCAGCATAGGTAATACTGTACCTTGGAAAGGTAATGATCACAACGGTTACTTTCCTGTGAATTATCACACTTAAAGGGACCTCCACTGTCGTAACAAATTGGCATTAAACTGTTGGAGATACAGTCTAAATTCCAATTTTTTTTTTAATAAGTGGAAAGAAAGTTTTCATGTGCAAAAAATTGGAAATGACCATAGCCTATTTTTGCTTTAAAATTTCCTGCACACTGCCATTTTGAATTTTTATGACGTCAAACGGTTGCCGCTATTGTTAAGAAGCAACTTTCTTTTATTTGGAAAAATTAGGCAACCATTTGACGTTCCAAAAATTCAAAATGGCGGTGCAATGGAATAAATAACAGCACTACCTGAATTGTAGCTACTGCTTCATTTAAATGGATATTTTCATCCAAACTCAAAAATAGAAGCAACCGTGTTATTTGCTGTGACAAAGGGCTAATGCTTCAAACGTCGCTGTTTGAGTTTCTTTACGGTGACATTATTACTAACCTAGTTAATAAATCCAAATTTTTATGTTACTTGACTCATGATTTCAATCTAAGAATAAGCAGACAATATTCTTACCTTGGTCGTCATCCCAGACAGCTATGGCAACTGTTGTTTTCAGACAGGTGTACAACAGTCATTTTCCAGGTCTAGAGCCAAATGTCTCTGCAAGGGCAAGAGAGAACCTTCTTGTGTTTGCACCTTTCATTGTCTGGGAAATGACAGTTTGGCCTGCACAGGCTAGACTCAAGAGAACATCCTTTATAGGTTACTTCAAACAGGATCTCCAAATGTACTGTACCGCTACATGCACAATACACTGTGTTCAGCTAGAGAGTGAAAACCACAGTTGCCACAGAAACTCAAAGCTGGAGTTGAAAGTTTTCTGAGAATTTTACATGCCACATGGTTGGACTTGTCCGTTCTATTAGTAAGAAAAAAAATGTTTTCAGCTGCTCTTGCCCTATTTTTTCAACCACCACTGAACTCAGGGGAAACAGTTAAACAGTATCAAGCAAACAGTTTCTAGTAGCAGGGATGGCACAGTGGTGAGAGGACTCGCTTCCCACAATGTGGCCCGGTTTGGTTACCGGACCAAACCGGTTACCGGTGTCATACGTGAGTTTGTGTTGGTTCTAGACCCTGCCCCAAGAGTTTTTCTCTGGGTACCCCACTTTTCCTCCCTCAGCAAAAACCGACATGCAGCTTAATTGAGCTGGCTGTTGGCTGTGCTCCAAGGTAATGCATGGACCATACAGCACCTGCCAGAAGGTACCTATATATGCTTCTGGTCCGACCTTGTGGAGCTGTGTCCTTGCTATAGTTGCAAGGATGATTAGCGAGACAGTTTTTTAAATTTGATTAAATAAAAAAATTGATTTCTTTAAACCCTTGTCTTCAGATGACACTGCTTCTCAGCTCATGCAAAATCCTCAGATATTAGCAGCTTTACAGGTTTGGTATTTTTATACTGTTCATATAATGTTCCTCTTAAAAATGTGTTTTCAGCTGTCCAATAAAGAGCATCTTTTGTCTTAACTGTTATGTTGTTTATAATGAACCACTGATGACAGTATGATTGTTTAATCAAGTCATGTCATAGCCACTTGTAAGGTGCAAATTTAACAAGGAAGGAGTTCCAAGTTTTTCTTACTGGGCTGCATCTTATTGGATAAGAAGTGAAAATCCATTTAATCAGAACTTTGTTTAAGCATGTTAAGCAACTCTGTTGCTGCTTTCAAATGCAAATTAAGAGCTAATCTCTTGGCTATGTTTTTATCAAATGGCCCATGGTCGAATTATCTTGTTTGTTTTATCGTTATTACTATTTTATTTCATCTCATTTTAATATTTTTATAATTTTATTGTAGTTCCATTCTAATTTTAAATGTCACTGAAAAGCCCCTCTGGGGAGTGTCAATAAAGTTTGTATTGTATTGTATAATAAAGTTTTGATATAATGCACACTCTGATTGGTTGTAACAGCGTGCTTTATCAGAGTGTAGATGCACGGAGTAACCTGTGTCGCCATTCTGCGCGCGCGGGCAAGCTGAAAACCTTTCTTGCGCGCGCTTGTGAGCTATGAATAAAACTTGTTTTTTTGCAAATTAAAGCCAATTTCTTTACAAATGTGAGCAAAGCTATATTATAAAACAAAAAAGCCAAAACCGTGCTTTGCTCTGTGAAAAAGCACGCAAGGAAGTGACGAGAGCACAAGTGCTCTCGTCACTTCCTTGCATGCTTTATCGTTGTATTGTATTGTATTGTATTGTAATTAGATGGTCAGTTTGCGTCTTATTTTGTGGCAGTTCTTATGTAAAACAATACTTGTTTCCCTTGTATAAATGACGTCAACATGGCTCTTTTTCTTACAGGGAGGTCTTCAAAGGATCATTGGACAGCAGTCAGGATATATACAAAGGTTAAGTTTATTATTAGGACTAGTTTATTATATGTAACACACACAAAAATTGAGGTTCTCATTTGAAGTTCCTGAATAGATGGCAAGGTTTCTTAAGAAGGTACCTGAGATAGCAAAATGCACCAGTTTTTCAGCTGCCTGTCAGTTCTTATTAAGAATCCTAAAAATTATTGATCCTGCGATATCAGTTAATTTTGCATTCTAGGTTTATTACCTTCCAACTGTGCTAACCGTTGTCTTTGTTTTGTTTATTCGTTTTAATTTCAACTCATTAAAATGTTTAACTTTCTATCAATTTATTTATTTTCTTTCAGTTTACCCAAACCAGTAAAAAGAAGAATAAAGGCTTTAAAAAATTTGCAGGTAAGCACTTGTAATTAACTTGTACAGGTTTTCGTAACTAATTAATTTTTCAGTGGTGGGTAGGTATCCCTCTGGCCAACCAACCTGGAAGAGCCGGAGGCTATTGTTTTGTAAGTGTCTTATCAAACACTTGGTGCCTAACTGAATTATGAGCTGTGAGTACAGGTGTAACTTGTAAATAGCAACAATGTGAATAGTTAAATTATTGCTTTCAGATTATAACTTTTTATATTTATGTCTATCAATCACCCTGTTGTGCTAAAGTTATCTGTTTTTCATGAGGTTGAATGTTGTAAAGTGGAGGGTCTGTTTTATGAAAGGGTACATGCCCTTGAGTGTGAATTTGCTGAAAAGTTCAAGCCATTATTTGAAAAGGTAGGTTTTAAATGGTTTCTCTTCAAAAAGTGTTTTTCCGTAGTTATTTGACCCATTCTCATCCCCAGAGCTGCGATCCTTTTGGCCAGCGCCACGGATCGAGACCTCTGGCAGGGACCGAAGCAGGAAGTCCGTGAATCATGGACTTCCAGCTTTTGTGCGCAGCCTCAGAAATTTGAAACAATAACGGTTACCATCGGTCACAAAAATGGGCAGCTATTGCGCTTGCGCGTTACCCTGGCCCCTGCCAGAGGTCTCGATCCGTGGCGCTGACCACAAGGATCGCGGCCTCTGGGGACAAGAATGTATTTGACCTTGAACTCTTACATATTCTAAGTGTTTTTAGTCTCTCTTTTCTTTGTTTTTATCTTTTATTCGATGTAAGACTTTGCATTATGCTCCTAATACTTATTATTATTATTATTATTATTATTAAATGGTTTTAATGGCTTTGTTCACAGAGCATTTCAAATCATTATTGCTAAAAAGAGTTTGAATCTATATGGAGGTTAACATCTTTCTGAGCTTGCATTTTCACCCAGCATTATATTAGTATTTGAACTTCAATTTTAAAACCCAGATTGTTGTAATTTATTTTAGCGTCGCAACATTGTTAATGGACATGTTGAACCAACTGATGAGGAATGCCAGTGGCAGAGTGATGAGGAGGAGGAGGAGACTGAAGACAAGGAAGAGAAGGGTGAAGAAGATGTGTCACAATTATCTGTAAGTTTGTCAAACATTTTCATTCTTGGCAATGATAATCATTAACAATCAATGTCAAGGTTCTATTTCACTTACAAAAATTAGCAATCTTGGAAGACATTTTACAAAATATTAAAAAGCAAGTAGCACCACATGAAAGCACTGCTCAAGAGTTTTCATTTTATGTGGTCACACTTTAGGATTTCATCCACAAGACTCCACCTTGTACACAAGAACCACCTTCTACACTATAATAAACAGTACCAAACAGAAGTTCTGCTTAACAACTTTCTTTAAATTGTTACACTGAAGGACTTCATCGACAGACTCAAAACATGTACACCTTGTACATCATAAATTAATGAAACACTACCACAGGAAAGTACTGAACAATAGTTTCATTTGAATAGGTCAAACTAGAGCGCTTTTCAAATGAGTGTCGTAAAACCAAAACCAAAGTAATTACCCCAGCCAATCACAACAGACACAAATTATCCAATGAACCAATCAGAACTCGAAGCAAGTACATGTTACTGGC
>Ga0126336_10001033_pt1 | contig 13510 bp, 8 predicted proteins | sample SidCmetagenome_FD_92530 | JGI IMG/M metagenome (GOLD analysis project Ga0126336, IMG submission 92530) | Coral microbial communities from El Islote,Puerto Morelos, Mexico - Siderastrea C C metagenome | ecosystem: Host-associated > Invertebrates > Cnidaria > Coral | place: El Islote,Puerto...
CCACTGTCTATGTTGCACCAAAATGTTCAAAGCGTCAATCTACCCCAGAGCCATTTAACTTCACTTCAACTGCAAGCCTTGATACATTTTGAGTCTGGATAATACCCAAATAATAATACATTTTGAGTTTGGATAATACCCAAATCACTTTCGCGTGTCAATGTTCAATTATCATTCATGACGCTGTACAAAATGGTTCCAACTTTTAGGTAGTTGATACTTTTCGTGGATGACATCCTTGAGGGTGCCTTTTCAAAAGAAAGCTAATTAGCTGACCTAATTTTTTGTGGTGTTCCTTGTCATGATGTTCAGGATGGCTCTAGCTTTTAGACTCCATTTGTGTCGGTGGATGATTCTCTCAAGCTGTGACCATTCAACTGAAAGCTGCCAAGCTGCAATACTTTACTTTACTTTTTGACCAGTATTTTATTGTCAAGTATTCTTGACAATAGTGCTTTATTTTCAGCATTTTTTATATAAATAGGTTTAATATTTTTTAATTACCGTCATTGTATCGTTCGCAGTTATATCATCGTAGCTCTTTTGTCCAAGATGATAAATAAATTAATTCAGTTCATGTATCAGGAAATTTTGATTTTGAACTTGTCAGTCTTGGGAATAAAAAAAATTTGGCGGTGTTCTGAAGCCACTTACGAGTCTGTATATTTGTGTTTACTTCAAGAATTAACCATGAGGTGAACGAAGAATGATATGATTTGCTTCCAAATAACTTACAACCAAACGGAGTATTCCCTGGAAGTCAAATCACCAAGTCAAATAGTTTTTGAGGTAAGTCAAAAACACTTTATTTTATTCTCTTTTCTTTTTCTTTTTTAATCCCAAATAAAATACCTCAGCACCCATCCCTCGCCCGTCCAATTTCTCCTGCTTGTATTCCTCCTTCCTCGCTCCTCAGTTAAGGTGCTGTTACAGGGAGCAATCCATCTTAAGGCAACTCAACGATAACAAGAGGATTGTCAGACAAGTAGCAGAATATATGTTACACGCTCCAAAATATCTCGCAGTGCAAGCCATACAAGACTAGCTAGCTAGCCGATCTACTTTTCCCACAACTGTCAACAAGATTTAGCATCGTCAGTAAATTGAATTAAGTTAACTGCGAGATGCGCAGTGTCATAGCGCATTTAAAGCCCGGTTCTTAGCTATGGTCTGTTAGAGGACAGACACATAGATGACGTCATCATCGGCATCGCCTCCACAACACTTAAACGATGTTATGACGCGATTTATCCTCAATAAGAGGACAGACGCACAAAAAAACTAACGTCAATTTGTTTTTTACAACAAGAAAAAGCCAAAACTGACTTTCAAACGAAGGAGAGAAATGCAAGAGTCAATGCAAGATGTGAACGCCGCAGAACCTGAATTTCATCGTTGTAATTCGGAGAATCACAGGCTCGTAAATCAAAAGTTTAGTAAGAACAGGCCAGAATTACAAGCGAAAATTCGAATTTCTCAACTAACCTTTATTCCAGGGAGTATCACGATTTTCAGTTTCTTTTGATTGCATGTTTTGAGACGTCAACATGACTATGTATTGACGTTTCAAAAGCGAGCCAGTGATTGGCTGAAAATTTCGAGGCGTTTTTTTGGGCTCCTCCCATTCAAAACGGAAATGAAATTCAAAGTTTTGCGTAAAAAGTGGCAAAAAATGTAAATTACTTTGCTGTTTGAAAAATAAAGGAAAGCGCTATTCAACTTTTCTTCAAAACTTCGGAAAATGTATTCTCCGTATTGGGCTCCGTCGCTTCCCGTCTCCGCTCAATACGGAATATATTTTCTTCCAACTAGCCGTCAATATAATGCAGAATTGCCGTCTCAAAATCGCAATTACAGTCAAAGATCTCCTTGGGACCACTCTCGTAAGCGACCAGCTCTAGTTACGACCAGCATTGTGAAACCCCGTTTGACTTGCCACTTAAACTCTGTAATGAAAAGCTCTCGTAAGCGACCACTCCCGTAAGCGACTGCGACCACTTTCGTGAATTTCCAACGGGTTTTTTCCTTTGTTTTTAAGTTCTCGTAAGCGACCACTCGGTCAATACTTTACTTAAAGCACTCGGTTCTTGTTCAAATTTAGAGTACTACATAAGACAAGTCCCAATGGTTCTTTGACTTGTACCTACGTTGACCTCTTCTGTGATAGGCAATAAAAAAATTTTCAATATTATTACTACAAGACTATTAGTAACCATTAACATATGCCAACTGAAGTTTTACGCTCAAAGCTCTTATAAGCGACCACTCTCTATTGTTTTATCATGAGGTCGCTTACAAGAGCCCATTCTCGTAGGCGAGTAGCTCTAGTTGCGACCACTTTTCTGAATTCCCGAGGTGGTCGCTTACGAGAGCTTCGACTGTAGTTTGATATAAAACTGTTCACAAAATAATCTGCTAAAACACGGCTCAGCTTAATTTCGTCGACAGCACAAATTCGCTCTCACCGCCAACTTTGTCTGAATCCTCAACAAGCATCTTCATCTTTTCGCTCTGAGGTTGCAATGGCTTCTTCAGTTTCACCTCATACATTTTAGATGAGTTTTCTCATTTAAGAATACTAGGTTTGTGGTACAATTCTCACCACACCGAGAATACAGCGCTGAAAAGTTTGAGAAAACTTTTGCTGATTGCGTCAGCCTTACATGTATTATCCGTCTCTTATTGACAATAAAAATTAGCCAATCATCGCCTGAGAATTCGCGCTGTTATTGTAAAAATAGAATCTTCTAGTCGTTGCTTATTCATCAATTTTATGAGGGGGGATTTGATGAGTGTAGTCAATGCCTTTTTGTCATTTTTTTTTATTTTTATTGGACATAATTTACGTTATTTAAAAGCGTTGAAAGGATTTTGACCTCAAAGCAAACGTTTGGTTCAAAAATATGGCGGTTAGTTGCAAACGTTGCGTGATGTTTCTCGTGTGGACTGGGCCCTGTATTTTGTCAATGACCTGGGCCATAGCGTGTTTCAGCTCTCAAATAGTAGATACGGCACAAAAATTAGACTGGGGATGTGGGGGTGTGGGCGGCGGAACACGAAAATAAGACACGCGGGATCACAGTTTTTCTCAAATTGCGATTTCCTCACTATCTCGGAGACTGGAACGGGCTACTTGGGCCGATGTCAGCTTTTCAATTCGTCGATCTGATACGAGAATGAGACGAGATCGGGTTGCATTTTGGATATGACTGAGGTGATACGGAAATAAACAATGAAGCGCATAGAGCCGAGCTGATTTTAATAACCTCAAGTCCAACAAGCGAGAGTAGAGATTACACTGCTTTATTAATAATCAGCTTTGGTAAATAAATCGTAATGAAATTTTTTCAATTACTTTTTTTTTCAGAGAATTAATCGAGGCAAAGATTGTAGGACGAGTAACTCGAGCTTGTTCAAAATCTCAAACCTGACTCCTAAAGGAGGAGACCCTGGACACCCCTTACCAACCGTTCGGTTGATCAGCCAAAAGCCAGGATTAAGAGCTAGTGCAAAATATCTGGCTGTAAACAAGAACTTATCTGATACCCTTTTTTTAACGGACGATAAACTGAACAGGAGGCTCAACAGATTCAAAATCCTACTTTAAACATAAAGAATTCCTGAACAGAATACAAAGCCGAGCTCCTGCTCTCTATACCATTGTTTTTTGTTTAAACTGTTTGAACAAGGAACTGATGAAATTTAGTATGTTACTCTTAGCTTAATGTGCATGCATGTAGGACGGTAAACATCAGTGTTACACTGCCTTTAATGGTATTCGGTCGGGAGGGGGGGGGGGGGGCGTTGGGGGAACCTGCCCGCCCCACATTTTGGCACCAGTTAATTCAGAGTTTGAATTTTCCTCTTTTCAATTGTAAAAAAAATTCTAACTTTCTTGACGTAACTTTTACATTCTTAGATCATTTTGGTGTTGCCTTATTGATTTTGAGTACTTTTTACTCAATTTTGGTGCTTTTGTGAGGTTTTGGGATCCCTCCCCCTCGGGAAATCCAAGATGGTGGATCAAAGATGGCCGCCGTTTAATTTGAGAACGTAATGTATTTTTACGTAACGTGACATCGTCAGCTCATGTTGCGGACTGTAATGAAAACATACTACGTACCATCTACCCCATCGACATGGCTTTAATATTTTCGGAGATAAGGAGGGAGGACAATGAGGTACATGAGGTACGCAAAAGTTTGAGTTTTTTTCGCCCTTACAACGGGTAATTGTAACGAAAGCTCAATGACCTCAATGTTAAGATAATTTTAGGCAGAATTTGTTATACACTCAGGTTAACTAGACAAATTTGACATCCAAGTGAGCAACAAATTTTGAGGTGTTTTTCAAAAAGATGAAAATAGTTGAATTTATTGTGCGGTAGTTTTTTATTTAAGTTTAGATCAGTTATTGTAAGGAGAAAAAAAATTGGTATTCGCTATCGCTGCCAGGAAATGGAAAAAATCCAGCGCAGAAGTTTGTCAGTTTTTCTTTTTCGAGTTGCACTTTAGTACTCAAGTCCGGTAGCCATAAAAAAGCTGTTGTTTTGTAAGATCATATCTGTAGTTGGCGCTAAACGGAAATTGCAACCTGTGTTAGACTTTTGTTAACCTACTGTCTATCTGCGTTGTTTACGAAAGAGATTAATGGTGCAATAGAGGGATTCTCTTATACTGAGCTAATTCAGTTTTGTCTGAAATGTGTGAAATGATTAATGTTACATAATCGCTTAGGCCTGGTTTAAACGTCAAATTTCGCATCTGCCGAACCTACAATGCGAATGAGCAAAACTAATAGCTTTTGCTCAGTTGTATTAGGTTCGGCACGTGCGAAGTTCAACGTTTAAACTGGGCCTTACAATTTTTTTTTATTTCACTTGGTATAATTAAAACTGTCTTGTAAGCTATTCTTTGGTTACGTTTTGCGGATTAAACTCTAGTGTTGGACAGAGGCTCCTTGTATGTTCTGACGCTTCCGAGGATTGTTTTCGCTGTAATAGTTTCTGTCCTCCAGCAGCCTTAAAAACTGTGTCGCTGCAAACGTGGTATTTCCCCAGTGTTGGTGAAAACAAGGCAACAGAGATTACAACGTCTCCCTGTGAGTGCTGTGTTGAATGAATGACACTTTTGGTGAAAACACTTGTATTATTTCAATTTGATACACAGTACAATGCTATTGGGATATTTTACTCCACTTGAGTGGCTTGCAAATGTGACAGTCTAAGCTCCTTCTTCCTGCTTCCTCCTCTGACTCAGATTCTAAACAGATTAAAAGAGGACCACGTTACTGATAGCAGTGATATGTCCTTCCAATATTTTGGTACAAAAGAACACGTATTCCCAACCCTAAACAAGAATTGTTGCACAGCAAGGCAACGTCACACTCAAGCCGTGAGAGGGACACATAAAAGGTGATTAACTCTGGTATCTCTAGCTTGAAACAACAACAATCTTGGCCAATAATTCTTACAAAATGGTGCCCACAAATAAATAATTATAACACCATCATAAAGAATCACTCAGAACAACTTTGTTTCTTTCTGACATTACATGATGACCCAAGTATCGATTCAGTTTGGGAGCTTGAGCTAGGTACCCGCAAATGAGGAAGCATCGTTGCGAAAACACTGTTCCCCAGAATGTTTCTTGGGTGTGCAAACGAGCAGGAAACAGTGTTTTAATGTTGGGTAAGCCAAGGAACATTTTTTGTCAAACGTTTGCGTGCGCTCAATTTAAGAAATCCAGCCGGCGCGACCCTGGAATCTAGCGAACATTGATTCCTTGGCGCGCAAAGCGGGAAACCTTTGCTGCGGAAACAAGGCGCTTTTGAAAACAATCAGGAACATTTTTTGTTTCTCGGGAAGCAAGAGATGTTCCCTCAACGAATGCTTCGTGTATGCATTAACTGGAAACATTTAGGGAAAAATGCTTGTGTAGCAATGTCTCCTCGTTTGTAGGGCACTTAACCATGAGTCTACATCAGTGCAATCTTACCTTCCTCAGCACTTTGTAGCCATTCCACCATCTTCTTCATCTGATCTAGGAAAACATTTTTCCCTCTGGTGGAATAAGCTCCTTCGTACCACTTGATAATGGTGTCCTCACTTAGAACATCAGCTAAAATGATAAAAAGAAAGATGGTACCTTAATACCAATACCTTTTACTTTGGCTGAACTTTATGTTCTTTACTTAAGCGCACCGGTTAAGGAAAGAAATATCAACATAACAGGAATTTAGGATGGTTATGTATCCCACCTCACTTTTAGTCAGTTATTTCACGAACAAAACATGAAACGTTTAATACCAAAGTAGGAACTACGAAATTATAGACGAAAACACAACATTTGGGTCGTCACGTAAGGAGCATTGCGTGACGACCAAACATTCCCACTGCGTTATTCAGCTTTGTCACAGCTGCATAGAAGATTACTGGCACCTTACTGGCATCCAGGTTACTGCAACGTTTTATAGTCTTTACCAATTCTTACTTTGGTAGAAAAGCATCACAATCTTCTGAAATACTTTCAAGAAGGACATGTTGTCACAGCAGTATTCCTGAAAACAATGAACAATTGATTCTTAATTATAAAAAAAGCTTTCACTTAATGGAGCATTTAAGGTTTTTTGATTGGATTTGTTTTGAGTGTAGTTTGGCTTTAGGTCTGGTCTTCAATTCATTCTGACTCATTAAAAACTGCTTCATGTTTTAATGTAGCGCGGCCTCCATTTTTTAAAGAAAATCCCTATGACACCACAGTACACATTGCGAGGAAAAAGCGTGAACAAGGTTTTTTTTCAAGAAATAACTCAAGACTCCTCTTTTGTAAATCTTACACATGATAGATTAATCCATTTTATGCGAACATTTCCATGCTAATTTGCATTCATTACTTAAACAATCACTAAATTCTCTAATTTACCTGAGCTTTGACCAAAAGGTTTATCTCAGACTTTGCTTGAGAAGTAAAAGCTGCCAATAGAGGAGCATACACCTACAAAAACAACGACATTTTCAAAATATTAAGCAATCTTAATCTTAAAAAAAATTTCATAAAATCTGAAGTCCTAGAGGTTCGTTTCAGAAATAAACATGGTGGTAGTTTGATTTTGTTGGGCTCTGGATTCAAATGCCAACCTTCAGGGTGATGCCTTCTTTTGTTAGCGTGCATACATTCTACACATCACAGGACGGCTCGAGAAATTAAATTCTCTCAGGTTTTTAAGGACGGTGCCTTCTAATGCAAAAGGAGTTTTGTATGGTTTTAGCAACGGCTATTAAAATCCAAATTAATCCATAATTAAGCAGCATCAATTCTAAAATGTTTTCAAATATGGGTGGCTACCAAGTTCTCTTTTTGGATTCCAATAGCCTCTGCTAAGGTCTGCTTTTCCCAAATATTTCTAAACCACGCAAAAATACTTTTATATTAGTAGGGGCCCTCCTTAACCCTATTTAGACCTGGCGGGGGAGGGGGGAGGGAGAATTCTGCAAGCGTAAGCCAGCAAACTTGGTGACTTTCTACAATTTATCTGGGAACACCTTGATATAGCAAATCCTTGTCCGTCAAGTTGACGTTACCATGGCAACCACTCTTTAACAATCGTATTTTCAGAATTTTAAATTTCCTTCTTTAAATGAAAAATTATAACTTTTTTGAAATTTTACATTTAGACAATTTTTGTGTTAATCTGTTGATTATGATCACTTTTTGATCAATTTTGGCACTTTCTGAAGGTTTTGGAAAATCAAGAAATCCAAAATGGCTGCCGTCTTATAACATGGCATTATTGTGATGTCATTTGACGTCATCAGTTGATGATGCAGACCTCAAAGGAAATGTTGCAGAAACCATCCCCACCCCTGGTCCCAGAAAACCAAAAAGAAGCCTGGTCTGAATAGGGTCAAAATATCTGGTAACTGAGGATCTTAACAGTCATAAATTCGATAATTCAAGAAAGCCCACCGGGTATTGCGATCACGCATACGGGCATGCCTTGAGACAAGACTACAAAAAAAGATCCCAGAAGTGATATAAAAATACATCGCATGTAGTTGCGAGCATACCATGGCATACATAGTAAAGCAAACAGGTCTTTGCAATGTGCATGTGATTCTGATTTCCTTCAAGGACTGAGAACTGGAAGTTAAGCCGGGAAGCAAGTGTAAAAACCGAATGTTCTGGCGAAAACAAGAACTACAGTGGGTGCTGTAATGCCTCAGCAAAAAAGAAATGACTAAGGCGAGTTGCTTACGAAAGAAACAGCCGTTATTACTAGAACCAGGCTCGACTCAGATAGCCTGGTAAACAAAAGTTTGTCGAAATGTAATATTGGGCTTCAGATCAAAAAGGTGGGATACAGGATGAAAATACAATGGTAGGAACGAAGATGTCCTCTCCTTTGCAGGTTAAAAGCAACAGAAAACTGCAACAACGTTGGGGATGGTTAGAGCAAACTATGAAAGTTTAAGTTCACCTGAGTTTGACTTCAACATACCTTGAGATGTTCAAAGCCTTATCTTGCAACAGTTCTTCCTTCTTGTTCCACTCAACAGCTCTCATCAAACCTTTCCACACCTAAAGAAATAAATGTTTGTGTTTGCTGGTTTGTTTTAAACAACTGGTGTCCACAGCAAATTCCCACTAGGGGTTAGCCAGCCCCTAGACAGAGTCTCATTCCCTTGCCCCGCAATCCCTGTAACACAGCTGTAAGCCCCAATGCTGTCAATCCCTGCAAATTAACCCAGCCATCAGTCCCTATGCCAGACAAACACATTACACTATATCCGACCATCATTCTCAAGTAAATTCAAGTGCAGTGGAACCTTGATTATCCCAACCTCAATTATCTAGACTTTATGATTATCCAGACAATTATCTAGACTTTATGATTATCCAGATCTCAATTATCTAGACTTCATGATTATCCAGACCTCAATTATCTAGACTTCATGATTATCAGACCTCAATTATCTAGACGTTTTGATTATCCAGACTTTTCTCTTTGTTATTTATGACCACTTACAAGTGATCATAGTGATGTTCCTAACATCTTTGAGCAGAAGACGTGTGAGTTATTAGTTGCGATAGCTTTCGTTTTCTCCATGTTCCCCACTGAAAAATAGCCTCCCAAGCAGTCGTTTTTAGAGGAGTCGACTCTCTTCAAAATGACTGTTTGGGAGGTTACACTGAAAAATGGTTGGGGACACTAACCGAAATGACGAAGTCAAGCATACAGTTATTTTCAGTGCCACGAATTCAACTGGGGCCACCCAACGTTTTTCTGCCAATCTCAAGACGAGTTTAGAACAAAAGAATCGGGGTTGCGGTTGCTTTCGGACCAATCACAATAGGGTAAAATTTTACTTCTGGTTTGAGCGGGAATCGATGCGAATGGCTACGCGAATGTTCACTTCAACACTTGTTTTCATGGCGAGATGACATTAATTTTGGTCAACGGCGAGACAAGCAAACGCAAGAGAAACAATTATTTGCCGACTGGCGGCCGGTAATTTTGAAGACGAAACGGACTCAATGCAAAATATGTTTTACCGCATGACGGCCGGGAAGAGTGAATACGAAACAAACTCGACACAAATGCGTTTTGTTGAGTGAAAGCCGAGAATGTTGAGGACGGAAGAGACTCAACAAGAAAATGCTTCTGAATCACGGGGACAAAAAGAGAGACAAAATAAAATAAATATCTCGAAGACCAAGATTTCTATGCAAGACTTCCGTGCCCCGCTAATTGGAAATCACTCGGTGTGCGACACATGCAGACTTGCAGACTAGCAGACTTGCAGACCCGCAGACTTGTAGACCTGCAGACTTGCAGACCTGCAGACTTGCAGACCCGCAGACCTGCAGACTTGCAGACCTGCAGACTTGCAGACTTGCAGACCTGCAGACTTGCAGACTCAACATACTGACCTTTCCTAATTTATTTCAAACTAACGTTGAGAAGACTCCGCCTTTTCCACACCGCGTGCTTGCCGCTTGGTCCGCTTTTAATGACCCTTTAAAAGAAAACCGTTATAGGCCGTTGCTTTGAAGGCTGAACTTAGCAACATTGGCGTCTCTTCTTGTTCGTTTGAATAGATTGTGGTGCGATTCCGAAGCTAATTACTCGTGTATCTATACGGATTTGTGCTATCTAAAATTAATAAAACACTAGTTGAAAGTTGCATGCACGGTTCTATGTCTTCTATGGATAACAGCTGTGTAAGCGAGTTGACTGGTGTGGCTCAAGCTTATTTGACCCCTAGAAGATACCATTCCCAAACAGGCAGTCAAATAAGCTATTAATTTTAATTCCGATAACGCCGTTTCATTCGTCTGCTTTATTTACTTCCTTACTAGTAGCACTAAGCGAACTTCATTTGGTAAAAGCATTGGCGTTCCGTCCTAAACACCGTACTGGCCAGCCCGTTTCATATGGAAGTCCCCTGTTCGGGCGTTTTTCAAGGTGGCTAGCAATTATTGCTGCGAGATGCCCTGGTAACTATCATCAGACAAATTTAACTGGTCTGCTGTTAATCCTGTTCGTTATGTAGCTGGCTCTCCACATTCAATCACCGAAACTGAGCACAGAGATGAACCCACGTGGAGGGGGGGGGGGGGGGTTCTTTGGTATATTTGTCTAATGATAGTTTTCAGGGCATCTAGGCAGCAATAATTGATAAGTCGCGTGCAAATTTTAGAACTCTTAGTCGACAAACAAGGGGGAATCAGGCACGTATGTTTCAATTTAAATTGTTTAGATTGACACAAATTCAAGGTCGTTCGGGCACCATCCATACTAGTCGTGACCTTTGCACTTCTGTTGTAAACACTCCTGTAGGTGAGCTCGGAAAAGCGCTTGCTCGCGTCCAACACAGGATGATACCCGCAGGTTTGACTTCAGAATCTCTTAGAATAAGGTAAGATCTTTGCTGTAAAGGGCATTTTAACTCCAGTTTAGGTGCCACTTTTGAGATTTTGACTCTTGCGTTTTGCTAAATTTTGCTTCCTTTAGACAAGCGGCGCGGTAGGGTGTCTTTTATTTTGTATTGTTTATCTAAATTTTTTCCAACAATTACGACATATCGGTATAAAGCACTCCAAATGTACGTGAATGCTGTAGTCTGGTTTATATGGAGCGATACTTACCTGTGTTGAAATAGCGCAGTCCGAAAAAGTCCAGAATTTCAACTTCTAAATTGGCCTAAAATCTTGCCCCGGACGACCGAAGTCGTTTCGGCGTGTAGCGGGAAAAAAAGCACGAAATTTAACAAACTGCCACGTTTTTAATGTATGCCCACCAAATCCTTTTTATCCACAAAATATGAAGGCGAACTTTTTTCCGAACCGAAATTAACCAGACCGCTCTTAGCGAGAGTGCCACTTAGGATTAAGTGCCAGTTTTCTGCAACCATTCCCTTTGTTCTAGAGGATTTTCCTATACGGTATCACGGATAACTCGGCCGAAAACGGATTAGTGAGTATAGGAAACACAAAGGGAGCACAAGAAAATCCTCCGAAACACAGGGAACGGTGGCAAAAATATCGCACTTAATCTTAAGTTGCTTTATGCAAATGCACCCTGTATCCCGCAAAATTTCAATTTTAATGTTTTCGAGGATTTTTGTTTATCGTTGTCATGGAAATATCGATTTTCACAAAATTTAAACCACGCTATAGTTCGATCCAAAACCAACAAGTATTGCAAATTTCACGTTGCTCTGACGAGACGAAGACTAAGAGCCGATTTTAAAACTGAGTTAGGTATGGTCCCAAAAACTGTATCGCAAAAACGTAAACATATCAAAGGCTCCTTTGAGCCAACTCAAATACGAAATGCGAATACGAAATAAATCATTACTTTGTGATCAGGTGCATTTTTCACGAAACAAAGGCTTCGTTCCGAAACTATAGGTTCTCTTAAATGTGTTTTCACCTCTATGGTAAAGGTTACAAGAAAGCGCATTATAGGCATTTACCAGTCGTTTTGACCCACTCCACCCTCGATAAATATTTTTACTTGGCTCAACGTGCTAACCGGCGTGACCAAAATTGTGACAGTATTTTGCCTTTTGCTTTACCAAATGACGTAATGTTTAAAATCAGACGACTCAGCTTATCTGTCTTACCGCTTTAAACATTGAATCTTGTTGCTTTTACCGAGAGTTGTGAACAATGCATTTATATACCGTTGTGAATATAGCACTATCAAAACATGATTATCGATAAAGACAAACACATCGTCTGAATTTGGAGGAATTACTAAAAAGCGAAGTCGTCGCTCTATCTCTAACACGTTAAAGCATGTCTTATGATGTAATCGTTAAATTCGGTTTGCTCTTCCAGGATTCCCTGTAAAAGTCAGCAAGTTGTCTCGAACTCTAAAATCGAACAAATCGGTTCAAAATCAAAAGTAAAGCAGAAAAATCAAAAAGGCTAACTGGTATATCCTTCCGTGCCGCTTATATTATCCAAGAAGATCCAGCTGGACCCGTTCATTTCGTTTCTCCTGAATCCTCCCTCAGTTAGTTCACAGTCATTGACCTCCACCATTCTCGACTCCAGTGTCTTTGGTTGTTGTTTTTTAGCCATGCAGGACAAAAACTAGAAAAGCGCTGGGGTCGAATTGGGATATTCACGTCTTCCCGACGCTGACTCATTCTTTCTCGAGGTTAGAGAACCTACCTGCCCGCCTTCTTTTCTGCTTTCCCTCCCTACACTATGCGACCTCGTCGGTTAAAAATCCATCGCCTAGTTTTTCAGTTACAGCTCCAGTAACAGAAAGTTTTCTACTTCCAATAAAATGAACTTACTTAGCGCATGACTCATTGCGACATCAAAGAAAATCGAAAAAAGGAAATTGTGTGAAACTCTCCCGGAAAGACGTTTTATGTTGCAGGTATAATATACCACGAAACTGTTATTTTAATTCGACTGGAGAGCACTGGTTTTGATGAATAAGCAACAGGAAAGGGGAATCTTAAATTTCGTCAAAGAAAATATTCAACCTAACTATTCTCGAAAACGCTGTCAAAGAATTTCTTAAAACGTTTCAGTCGGGAAGACCTACATGTGGCCTGCCGGGGACATTAGGTCGTTTTCAAAGTTTAGGTCTAGGTTTCGAGAAAATTGGAGATATGTAAAATGCATGACGTCATCACAGTGTTACTGTGGTAACACTGATGTCAGTCAAACTAACTTTTTTGAAAGGTTTGTTCAATGTGTAGTAGATTTGTTAAGCCGCTAGTCCTACCGTTCTCTGACACTGAAGTATCAGATGTTTAAATGTTGGGTGGTGCGGTCTTACAAAATCCAGGTTAGCCACCTTAAGCGTGAAACTAAAGAAAGCACCAAAACAACAGAAATAAAACCCGCTACAGAACCCATTCAAAATAAAAACCCCGTCTTCTTGTCCACAAGGGTGACTTACAAATTTGTCAAATAATTTGCAACTTCTCAGAGAAGAATTTCTCTGCAGGCGTCCTGAACTTTGAGTCAAGAACGGAACG
>Ga0126336_10001034_pt1 | contig 13508 bp, 11 predicted proteins | sample SidCmetagenome_FD_92530 | JGI IMG/M metagenome (GOLD analysis project Ga0126336, IMG submission 92530) | Coral microbial communities from El Islote,Puerto Morelos, Mexico - Siderastrea C C metagenome | ecosystem: Host-associated > Invertebrates > Cnidaria > Coral | place: El Islote,Puerto...
GGCCCCCCCCCCCCCCCGGGCGTACCACAATAAACGGTAAAATGATACATTAACTCTACCCTTGACGGCCCAGTTACCAACATCAAATTTCTTTCTGCAATAACAATGCTTTATTTACGATACAGGTCACGACCCTAACGGCTGGCGAGGTTATGTTGCTAGGCAACTGGAAAATCTTCGAAAGATATATGAGTGGCCAGAGATTCGAGTGCCGTAAGCGATCCGCTCGCGATCCCGCGTGACAAATTTGCAAATTCCGGCAAATTTATAAACCTCGCTACGCTCGGAGGGCCCGTCCTCGCGATGCCTTTGTCGCCTACCCGTTGAAAATAAGTTTATTTGGTTATACAGGATATACGGACCTTGTATGTGTAAAATCTGTTTCATTACATGACAAAATGAAACATTTTACAGCTGAACATCTACAGTTACCAGCAATCGGATCTCATTATCTGATTCATCGATTTTATCAGTAGTTAATATCTTCATTTAGAGCAAGATCACGTTTGCTTGTATTATGTTTGCGTGGTTCCGAAAGTTTGGCTCATCAGCTAATAAGGTCAAAAGGCGAAAGGAGATTTAACGCAAAATAATTTTTTGGCAAATAAATTATCAAAAGGGAGAACTAGCCATAGGAATTGTTTTTTGTGACAACCGTACAATAATAATAATAATAATAATAATAATAATAATAATAATAATAATAATAATAATTATAATAATAAATTTTAAAAGCTGTTTCGTTGGTTGGGATTAAGAAGTTGAAAAATGTTTAAAAAAGCGAAGTTTCAATGAAAACGAGCATTATAAATGTCCTGTTGACCTGGGAAATGTAGGTTGTCAGTAACAGACTTTCCAACAGCAAGGCAGAGATTTGGCAGGTTTCATCCACCGCGAGGAGCACGCCTTTTCAGTCTCAGGTTACAAATTTCAGCAATCACGCCTTCAATATACACTCAACGGAAAGCATTCGTTCAATTTATTCCGAAAAGCTTTGCCAACAGCATGACAGGAAGCCGTCTCGCTTCAGTGTTGCGGGTAACGCTGCTTGTCATCGGGTTAGAGTGTATGTCAGCCAAAAAAGTTGATTTTGTGTTCGGAGAAAAAAGAATCCGCCTTTCCCATGTCAATGTAATGCAAACTACAACATGTTCGGTAATTAACCCTAACTGCAATTTTGTTTAGGATTGAATAAACAGGAAAATTTTATTGTAGTCTTCCTTGAGCCAAATACATCTACCTATTAAGTGGAATAGAAATCATTTTTTTCTTTTACCATATTGTGCTACTTGTTAACCTGAAACGTATTGCAAAATATATATAATATATATATATATATATATATATATATATGGAATTTGCTAGGGAGTTACATAAACACGGAAGTGTTTTGCTGATGACTAGCTTGTCTTGATGAGCTATTTTGGTCGATAATTTCAATCGCTAAGTCTAATTCATTGAAAAAGTTTTCGTTTTAGTGAATAGTCACATTTCCCAAATTCAACCACGGATGCCAAAGATTCAGCATGTTACGTGATGCAGATTTTGACTCAAAGATTAGACGGTTGAAACATTTGGAAGCCAGAACAAAATACCAACGTTCAGGATGCAGTAGACATCTTTTACATCTTCAGTTATTTTCAGTTTACTTTAAGTAAAGCTAATAGCCTCCTTTTCGTCGTGCTACAAAGGGCAAATAATGCGAATTCAATTGTTAAGGTCAAGTTCTTGAGCAGCAGCATAATCGTGAGATCTTCGAGGAGTGTAAACGAAGCACGTGACGGAAGTGAATGATAGCCAGAATTGCACTAGCTTATAGTCTGAGATAAGAACTAAAGCAGGTCTTTGGTTATGACATTAGTTAAACCAGTTCTGGAAATAAAGGCTCCATTCACTACCAGACAGAGATCACGTTACAGATGTAAAACATGGTAAGTTGGTAAAAAAAATGTCATCAAACGGAAATTGATATTTTGATAGCCTGCGAGGCGCGCGCTACAGAAGGCTAGCGACAGTCGGATCTTATTATTTGATTCATCCATGTAGAGGGCGTTCCTTTTAAAGTGCCGCACTTCACAATTATCTTTATCCACAAGATCACGTTTGCTGGAGTTACGTTTGTGCGGTTACGAAAGTTTGGCCCATAAGGTGAAAAGTTTGAAAGAGAATTTTTAAAAAATTAGTTGATATGGGAGATAAAACACTATTGTTTCTCAAAGCAGCAATGGTACGTGTTGACCTTTAAATGCCAGGAGTTGAAGCTGCTCTGAAACCAAAAACAAATAATTTTTCGAGTGCTAAAGTAAAAATTGTCATCATTTGTCAGTTTCAGCCTAACGTAACTGAAACGCGCTCAGACAGGCACTTAGAAAATGTTTACCCTCTCTCTAGGCCTAGTAGGCCATGTCTGAGCATAAATAGGCGACTTTCTCAGTTTGTATTGTTCTTTTTGTTTATTCGCCGCGCCTTCAATTACTCAAAATACGAAAGTTCCCCCCCCTCCTTTGTTTGGGGTGATTAGGCGTGAGGACTGTTCATGTGGATAAAGCAAAATTTTGAACATTTCCCTAAGCGTTTTTCTTGAATTTGTTAATTTGTTCACAAAAATTCAGGCAGGCCTAGACCTAGCACCTCTAACCTTTTTTTTTTCAGATTTTGTTTTTCTTGCTATTTTTTTTTGTTTCATTCAGCTCAGGCTGCAAATCTTAAAAACGTGCTTTTCGACTTCCCTTTGGCTCAAACATTTGCATAGTATCACCTTTCAACAGTCAGTTGCTGAATGAACTCGACAGTTATCTCCTGTCAGCAGCTTCAGATGACACGATTCAGCTATCACGTCTGCTAAACCATCTTTGAGCGTACAGCGTTTTCGTTTGTTCCCTAAAGCTTTAGGGCAACCATGGCAAGGCGTCTTGCATCATCGTTACAAGTATTGTTGCTCCTACTTGTGGCAGAATATTTAGCAGCCAAAAGGTAACTATGTATGTGAAAAGTTGTTTAGAATAACGTTTGTTTTTAATTTTGCCTCAGACAAAATTCAGATGACTACGTAGATGATTATCCGAGTCATCTAAGCCATTGCTCAGGAACGAAAAGAAATAGTGATAACAGTTAGAAAGTTAACTTAAAGTACTCAACGAAATGCAATAAATCAGCAGAGCCTTGAAAGCTCATTTATAAATATAAGAAGTACAGTTTTTGTTGTTAAAAGATATGCGGAAATGTTTAGAAATGCTAGCAAATTCTTGGCTGGCAGCAGACAACGTTTTTGGTAGGCAATTGCAGCCCATTCGCTTTCTCTTTCTCTTTGATCTTAATATAGAAGTAACGTTGGACAGTTTCCTTTGGATAGTCGGACTTTTTATCGGCTCCATTCACACTTTTCAAAGCTGGAATCTCGCCATGTGATTCAAACTTTGTCTACCTTTATAGTTCTGAATAATTGTTCCAATTAATCTTGTTGCTATTTGTGTTTCGTTATTCAGTTAACCCTATTCAGACCGCACGGACTCTGGACGTCAATATGTTTTTTAATAAGCTACCAAAAGTAAAGCTACCAAACTTGGAGACTTCTTTTACTATTTATCTGGAAACAATTTGGTAATGAAAAAGTCCTTGTCCATCAAGTTTAATTTGAGCTTAGACAAGTGTTTTTTTCTTTCAGAATGTTGAATTTCTAATTACCTCTTTTTAATGAAAGGTTACAACTCTTTGAAGTAAATTCTACGTTTGTTTAGATGTTCTCATGTTAATGTACTGAGTTGGATCACTTGTTGATCAATTTTGGCGCTAATTAAAGGTTTTGGAAAAATCAAGAAATTCAAGTTGGCGGATCCAAAATGGCCCCAGTTTGAGAACATCAGGTTGTCTCACGTCCACTGGGAAGCAGAATTAAGCTAAAAAATTGGAAATGCAAGCACTGTGGCAAAATCGGGCACTATGCAAGAGTGGGCATGAAGAAATGGTTACAAAGCCCAGAATACAAAGGTCAAGATATCCACATGGAAGATATCCACATGGTTGCATGTTGTGAACAACTCTACCCAGACAAAATGTATGCCACAGTCAAGGTTAAAAAACTCCACGACATAAAGCTGAAAATTGACACAGAAGCAGATGCCTGTGTAATAACCACAGCGGGTCTCCAAGACCTTCCATTCCCCCGTTAGCATTGTTCCATGCAACAATGTCCTTAGAGAGTATGGGGTTGACTAGATTAAAAACATTGGATCAACGTTACTCGAAGTTTCATTCAAAGACCTAACCATCTGTACTAGGTTCAATGTAGTGGAAGCACCCGGATGCCCCTCTATGCTGGAATGCAGTCAGTCTCAGGAGGTAGGAATCATTACAGCCAACGTCGATGGGTTAACAGCTGTGCACCGAACCGAGACCCCACGTGACATCTCCCAGAAACAGCTGGACAGGATGACAAATTATCAAAGTCGAGTATAATTGACGAGGACCAAGACTGTTTTCACAAACTGAGCCGATTCCTAGGGGAGAAGTACCGTATCAAGCTGATCGACAACCCACGCTGATCGACAATCGACACTCGGTGAAGCTAGCTGAGATGCCGACACCCCTGCGGAACCTAAATACTCACTTTACATGAGATCCACATCAACAAGAAGCATTAGACAGAATAAAGGAAAAACTTTGCACTTGCAAATTGATCTCGTGGTATGACCCCGACCCAGCGACAACCACAATCTTACAGTGCGGTGCAAGCCAAACATGTGTAGGAGCCTGGCTCAGACAGGTAGATCCACAAGGTAACGACAACATTGTTTCCGTGGCATTCCATTCACTTACCAATACGGAGTCTAAATATTCTAATATTGAACAAGAGTGCTTGGGGGTAATGTAGGAGCTAGAGAATTTTGAGTACTACCTGCTGGGCAGGCATGTGATCGTAGAAACTGACCACTCCTTACTTGAACAAATATTCAATTAGAATATAGCAGAAGCACCTGCTAGACTGCAAAGACTGCTTCCTAGATGCCTGCGGTTCGATTCCCAAGACCAGTACAAGCAACGAAAATCCATCCCAGTCGCTGACGCCTTGTCACGTGTGTGCTTCAAGGAAACACACAATTGAGAGTTCAGAAAGTGATGCCTCCTTGCCATAATGCTGTGTCCACCTTGTCTCCTGCTCCATGGATTTAGTGAGAGTGAAATCCTCTACTGCACAAGACCCCACCATGAACCTACTCAAGAAAGTCGAATACAACGGCTGGCCACCTTATAAAAAGCAGTGTCCACCAGAACTATGGGAGTGCTGGAAGATCAGGTGTGATCTCGTGATACAGGATGCCAAGAATAGTGCTGAAAGGCAACTGGATAGTCGTGCCAAAAACCATGCGGAACCAAATCCTACAAACCATCCGCTCAGGCCACCTTGGAGAATGTATTTTGGCCTGGTATCTCCAATTATTACATTGTGAATTATGCAATCAGCACTCACCACCCCAGCCAGTGATACCAGTTATGCAACCTGATCTTCCCATTCGGCCTAGGAAAAGTTAGGACCTGAAATATTTGACTTCAATGGAAAAAGTACCTCACGATCATTGACAGCTATTCCAGAAATCCTGTGGTCAGTCTCCTAACCGGCTTAACAGCCAACACTATATGCAATCACTTCACAATAGTTAGCTGAATATGGCCTACCTACCTCAATGATCTCCGCCTTTGGCTCACAGTATGTCAGTGCAAACAGAGTGGTATCACAGTAATCTTCAGCTCTCCATATCAATACCTGGTAAACGGTCTCTCTTATCAAGTGCCACAAGTAACCTGAAGTCCAGACATCCTCAGGTTGACACCCACCAAGAGGCAAATCGCCGACGCCAAGCAACGAAGGCGGAATTCTACAACCGGAGAACTGGCAGCGACAAGAGGATCCTGAACAACGAGGAACCTGTTTTCGTGCACAATACTTTAAAGGGTAAAGGAGAGCCAGCAGTCATAATGAACAGACCTTAACCCATCCAAGAGCCTAGAACCTATTTAGTAGACATTGGTGGCAAAATCTACCAAAGAACACGGGAACGTCTAAAGACAAGAACTCAGGGCGGGACCACAACAGTACCTGATAGTGATTCCTCTTAACCTCCCCATCACCTGCATGTACGCCCGGATCCAGTGTTACAACACCCTCCACTCCTCCAAAAATGAGTCGAAGCACGGGCGAACCAGCTTCTTTCTTAGATGTCCCAGCGCAACAACCCAGCATATCTCGCAGAGCTATCATCTCAGAATGTTTCAAGGGAGGGAAAAAGTTCATACCAGCCAAGGACCCAAACTTCCAGGGCAGGGCGTGTGATACAAGTCCCAGTCAAATTTAAGTACTAATCCAACTCCTTTTGATTGGTCACCCAAACTGACATGTCGGGACTGAATCTCATTAGGCCATGACTGAACAGGAACTGCCTGTATTTGGTTCGCTTCCGTTAACACTTGTTATATGCAGTGTCGACTGTAATTCTTTGTTTTTTCCTTATATAGAAAAAGGGGATGTCATAGTATGCAGCGCAAGCCTTTATTGCTTTGTTCTTCATATTGCATTACAGTTCAGGCTATTTTAGCATTGCTTAGAGCATTACCATATAAGGGCATAGAAGTTCAACAAGGCTCTTTTCCTGTAAGCACGTGTTCATGTACGAGCGAACTACTAAATGTGAGATGAGAAATCAAAGCAACACTCATGCAACTGTGAAAGCAATTCAAAGTATTTTACATGGCATCCGATGTATGTATGAACATTTGGAGCTGTTGGAACACAGACCTACAACGGGTGCAGGTAAACCAGTGTCAATTTTGCGTGGTATAGCCAAAAAAATTGTCACCCTTTCTGGTAGTTTGTTCAGTTCTCGTTGTTTAGTTTGCTTCATGATTTTTGTACTGGCTCGTCATAAAAGTGTGAAATACTGTTTGCAAAATTTTAACACCAAGTGATCGACGTGACGATGTAAGCAATTGTAAGCACAACGCTAAATGTTCAAATTTCTATTCCTACTTTCAAGAAATCAAGCACTCTGGAACAATTTAGATTTGTGTCTCAGTGACGTTCAGTTGTAACTTTTCCTTAATTAACTTGAATGCAAGTTGATATTTGTCGTCGATTTTTCTCGCCGGATTGCTTGCGGGGAAAAGAGCTTTCAGGTCACTCTGTCGTGGGTGTCAATGATCACATTTGGTCGCAGTAGGTATATGAGCTGGTAGCCTAGCTCCGTTTAGTCAATCAAATACCTAGTCCAGTTTTTAACAAAAAGGATTATTCCCTCGGGGTGAAAAATATCGCTTAATTCTATGTAACCCAGATAGTTTTTCCTTGTATATTAACCCTCCGACGTACAAGCGAAGTCACACCGCCACCGTGGTACAAGGGGGGTTGATGAAATCCCCTTGGATTTTTGTTGTACTACATTATTTCGGAAATATTTTACCTTAAGTAGAACCCTGTGAAGTACTCTACAAGATGTGGTATACATTATGGGTTGCAGCACTGCTAACGGGCCTGTGACGTCATCCAAGATGGCCGCCATCTTGGATTTTACCCAAAAGTAGAAATTGTCTGAAAACGGCGGAAATTGAAATATTTTGATTCTAGAGGTGTACAATATGTTATAATTAAACAATGTTGTTGTTGCTTTTTTGTTGTTGCTTTTTGTGCTATTTGCATTTTTGGATTTTACCCAAAATTAGAAATTGTCTGGAAACGGTGGAAATCGAAATATTTTGATTCTAGAAGTGTAGAATATGTTATAATTAAACAATGTTGTTGCTTTTTGTCAACATTTTGTGCTATTTGCACTTTAAAGAGGTAAAAAACGCGCATTTTTTATTCGGAAATGGCTTGACCACCTACTACTTATGACGTCTCATATTGTAACCATAACAAGTAATTCTCACCAACGTTATGTGAGAATGTGTCTAAGAGAAATGCGTACCACTACTGCAAACGACAGGCTCAAATGATAAACTGTTTTGGAAAAATTCAAGAAAAACCTTATGGGGGTTTGTAAGGTAAATAGGCCACCGCTATGGTGTGTAATTTATTCCTATTTGGCTTTTTTCAATTTCTCTTTTTTTTTTCCGGTTTGTATGACAAAGATATTGCAATTAGCTGCATATACAAATGTTGTGAAGTGATATTCTTGTTGTTTTGGTGTTTCATAATGCTAGACACACTTGAACGATTCTGCTGAATCTGCATGTTTACTTCACGTTGTAAAGTTAGTAACCTTGACCGTGCTGACCGTGAAATCAACACAGGTGGTCACATTTGCAAACACTGTCAATGGGGATTGAGATTTTGAGACACATTTCCTTGTTTAACCAACATATTGAGACCACCACCAAGAATTGCCTTTTCTAGTTCAGTAGTATGACGTAAACAAAACATTAGGTTTAGCTGTTATATTAAGGGCATTTAACTCTGTTAGTCACTTTTACTTCTTCTTTGTATCTTGTACTCAGTTGTGAAGCAAGCGTTGTAGAGTTGTAGTTCTAAGTTGTACTTTGAGGAGCAGACCTAAGTAAGGAACGTGGACGGGCAAGGAATTCCTTCCGTCAACCACACCTTCTAAGGAACATCTTCGAGGTCAATTTGGCTATAACCTAGCTTGAGCGCAAAACCCTTTCGCATATCATCTAATTAGGACAACTGGTACAAAGTCCAATAAACGAGTGATAAACCAGAGATTCGCGGTTAGCGCTCCATTCCCCGACACAGATAAAAATCATATATTTTCTCATTTGCTGGATCTGAGAGGTTATTCAGGACAAAATTCGCCGTTAGCTTTGCTGGGAGTAGTAATTGTGAGAGTGTTCTTCGTCAGCGCGGGAATGTCGTTCCTTGTGTAGTGAATTTAGCCAGATTTATTTTTCTTTAGTCCCTGAATATTATTCCTACAATCCCCCCGCAGGTTCCGCATGGGACCTTGGACATTTTTCATTGCATTCCTTTCATGTCTGCAGCCATGAAAAACTCATGTATAATGAGTTATACACTAATCAGGAATAGGTTCTCATAGGCCTAAACGCAAGCAGCTTTGCTTTGTTATTAGATATTAGACAAAAATGTTTTGAAGCTGAACAACTAGTGAAACTTCTTTAGTTGACAATCAATGCCAATCAGTCATGCAGCCGAGATTCATCCACATGGACTTAACAATATAGGAGTAGCTTTCACTTGGCTGGACTTATAACAGTTATTTTATTCCCGTCTTGTAAGTTTAATGTAGCTGCAGAATCAAGTGTTGAATCTCCCAATGAAAGAGTTAAACACTTGCAATTGGAATAATTAGTAAAGATAACATCCCAAACCTCTCTAGGTCTTGCATACCCTATACAGCTCCTCATTGTACACCTAGTAATGAAGGAGGCTGCATTTGTTTTGATCTGGGAAACAAAAGGGTAAATGACTGAGGTTCTGGCCAAATGTGGGAGAAGTGTTTCTGTAGTTCTCTGCACAGTTGCTGCTCAACACATTGATAACACTGCTTATGTTAGAGAGTCACGGACTCGTATACTGAAGTCCAACGCACTAACCACTACACCACTGCCCCCACAGGGTCATCATAGAACTTGTTTACAACATTTTATTTCCTATGTTTTCATCTTGGCAGATTTTCAATAATGGCCCCAAATGTGTTTCGCATTGGAGTTACAACACAAGTGTCGATTTCAGTGTTTGATGCTCCTAAACCTGTGAATGTAAAATTATATCTACGCCACTACCCTCACGGACAGAAGACTTTCTCTCAAGTAGAGGGACGTGTAGAACAAGGTAAACTTTGGTTTTGAGGGCACCAAGTATATGCTGATTTTTGAGTCATATGCACAGAATTTCATCTTTAAACTGACAGTCCAACTAAGTTTGTCACATATATCTTGCTATTCTAGCTACCCAAATATTCAATGTAAGATGACACCATCATGTATATATGCAAACTAGTACATGGTGTATTAAGAAGTTTGTATAGTATCCATATATTTGCTGCGCAGATGGTAGATTGCAATACGCAAATAACATATCTCTTGTTTGTTTTTGTTTATGTTGCAGGAGGCAACCTTTTCCTTCCAGTGAAGGTAAGGGCAGTATAATTGTTACATGAAAACTTCTACTACTTGCACTAATACTACTTGTATTACGACTACTATCACAATTCTATCAGCCTCGTTCTCAGTCGTCCTCGACGCGAAAGTGAATTGACGTTCACCGTCGAGTTCAACGGGAAGATTCAACTACATGTTGGATGCCTAGGAAAAAAAAGAAAAATACAAAATGGCCGCGCTTCAACCACCGCTGTCATATTATAAGACATCCAAGAAATTTCTGCTTACAGAGTTAAATGCGAGCTCAACGATTAAACCTATGCCAAAGGTAACGTGCTGTTATGCTTATTCATTGTCGAAGTTCATAGGAAATGATCAAAACACACCAATTTCTTTTTCTTTGTTCTTTTTCTCACTTTGTTCTGCTCAGATTGCAACTGACATACCTTTGGTTGAAGCTTATCGATATTCCGTCTATACCAAAATCGGTCGTCGATTTGTAAGCCGAGTGGTAACAAATCGAAAAAAAATTACACTTTGAAACTCACAATCTTACTACAACAGTTATCTTATAGTAAAAGTAGTTTTTGCTCTACCCGCCTAGATTAGCCTTTGCTATTTGTAGGTAGAGAAGCACGTATTTAAATTTTGTTAAATATTGTTGAATAAAACTTAATCTTGAAAAGTCAAACAGATAATTTGAAAGTTTTCCGATCTTTTGTTTCTTGCACAGAATCCTTTGTCCAGAAGTCTGCAAGGGATGTCAGTATCTCGTACACTCCAAACATTGGAAGCAAAATCAGTGGGGGCAAAAACTGCCTGATCCGGGACTAATTTGCCATTTTTTTCCAGCCTCGCGCGTTCGGCCCTAAGCTTCCAACTGACACGTTATAAGCGCGTAAAGGCCTGAGGATGAGGCTGACACTCCTACCACTTATACCAATGATATTTTTGTTCATATAACTTACAGATAAAACCGGAGGACTTGCCATATGATGAATCTATACGCGTGAAAAAACGATACGTTTATCTCGTGGCCAGGTCAGATGATGCTCACTTTACGTTTTACAAGGAAGCCAAGATTCTTTTGGGCTACAAAGACGGAATGGTGTTTATACAGACCGACAAACCAATTTATACTCCCAAGCAGACTGGTAAGAAGTTCGAACCGGAGCATTTCCTCTTTAATTACCTCTATCCAAAATTTTTCTATCTACAGCGGGGCTTCATAGCTATAAAAGGGATAAATCTAGGGCCACATGTACATGTGTACGTTCATCCATTACCCGAGCCTCATTTACGATGCCCTAGAAGAATCTCCGAAAGATAGAAATCGAATTAGACAGACACTGGTTCTAATCCAGTTACAGGATATTGTTTTTCCTTTTCTGTGTTCTTTTTGTCTTTCTTCCTTTCGTTTTTGTTTATTTTTGTTTCTATTTTCTCCTTTTGTCACTAAGTTAGCAAAGTTGTACAAAATATATACACAAATCGATAGACAAGGACGTCAGTCGTCTTTTTACTGACAGCTAGTCGTTTCTAGATCCGTAAGGCACCGGCAGACAAGCCTCATCCGCAGATAAACCGCGTTTGACATTTAAAATTTCATTTTTTCATTTCTGTTTTCAATGAGAAAGATTGAGGGTATTCTTAAGAGTCCGGGTTATTTTTTTAGCACTTACCGTTCTTATTTAATTTCAACTCGCCTTAAGCCGAAAGTCTCAGACGAAGTAGAATGTCTACCACTTGAGTACATACGTTTTAAGGGAATTTTACTGGTCATGGGCGTTCCTGTCCGAGGAAAAGTATTTTCCGAGGGAAGGTATTTTACTTTTCACGCGTATCTCGTTTATTTTATATTTATTTATTAACTTCATTTATACACGGTAAAAATTTATCAGTTTAACTCTCTGCGCATAAATTGAGCCATGTTTTGTGAATGAGCAGATACTCATGTCACAATGTCAAAAAGCCCTTCGGTTCACGATCGAATTGCCTATGATCTTTAAATCTTTCTGTTACAGTCAAATTACGTAAATGACTAGTTATTTCGAACATTGAAAATCGAGTCTCCAAAAGTATGCACCATAGATGACGATTCAAAACTTCGTCGCAAGAATTTAAATTTCCATTGAAATATCAGGATTTTGAATTGAATACTGGAGGGTGTGAAGTCCAATTCAAATAATGGCTTAACCCCAAACTTGGGAGAAACTATAAGATAAGTGTTTCATTATGAGAATCGAAAATTTTTTTTTCAGTTCAATGGTTTGCACATTATTTGCAACCATAAAACCCTTAGACAAACGCGAAGACATTTATATCTACATCTTGTTTATCTGCCACACATATACATGCACATACAAATAAAAGAAGAAAGAGATACATTGAAATAGTGACGAGGAGGCTTAAACCTATTTAGAGGGGCTTTTTTTCGACCTTCTGGGACCGGAGGGGGGCTTGAGAAGCCCCCTCCCCCACCATGTAACCTTAAAACTGCTCAGGCTATGGCCACCAAATTTGCACAGAGTAGTGTACGCCCTAATTCTAACCAATACAGACACTTTGGTGTCAATGAGACGTAATATGACGTCATTATGATGTCATTTGTTTTTCAATGTTTCACTTACAAGCTCGACCTAAAGCAATAAACTTACTGAATACTGTACCTGAAGGAGTAAACATACTTTTGTTGGCTATAAAGGGCACCTATAATATATTTTCTGAATGTATATTTTTGGAAGACATGAAATTATGCAGATAAATTTGATATTGGAGACAAAATTGCTATTTTGGTGTCCGCCATCTTGGATCTGCCATTTTGAATTTCTTTAAATTCATCTGCTTCATTTGATAAACAGCAAAATGAAGCCAGTTAATTGTAAAAATTTTAATTAATTAATAAAAAATGTCACACACTTAAAATTTATGGCGAAGAGTGAATTTATAGCGAGAAATCACCTTGTTTATCAGTCAAGTCAGCCATCTTGGATATTCACGTCTTAAATTTCACGTTTTCCTCAAATTAGCACTAAATTCCAGTTTTTAGTGAGCAGTTATTCCAAATTGATAAATTGTCGCTACAATAAGTGTAAAAGTACAAATTCGATCATAAAAAATCAAAATAGTAGCGATTAAAGCGACAATGGTGATTTTTTTAAAACATGGCTGTCACAAAGTGGTTGCCATGGCAAGGTCAAGTGTGGTGGCCACAAGACACTCAAGACAAAATGTTCCCAGTTAGATTTTAGGAAAAGTGACAAAATTTAGAGGTAAGAGCATTAACGGTTACTAAATTACATAACTTCAAAGTTGAGGCGGGCCTCAAAAGCCCCCCCCCCCCCCCCCCCCCGCGGGCCCAAAAAGGCTTAAAAGAACCCACGGGGTTCCGAAAATTTAGCACCCCCCAGCTTAAAACCCCCAGACTTTTTAAATTTTATAAA
>Ga0126336_10001035_pt1 | contig 13506 bp, 7 predicted proteins | sample SidCmetagenome_FD_92530 | JGI IMG/M metagenome (GOLD analysis project Ga0126336, IMG submission 92530) | Coral microbial communities from El Islote,Puerto Morelos, Mexico - Siderastrea C C metagenome | ecosystem: Host-associated > Invertebrates > Cnidaria > Coral | place: El Islote,Puerto...
CAGGCTACAATTTATATTTTTACCAGTTGAACTGTTGACGTTTTGTCACGTTCGACGAGTAATTTGATCGCAAATTTCGGATCAAAACAATAACAAAGGCGTGCCTGACTAGGATCCTTTAAGTTGGAATGTTCAGAAAGGTTGAAAATGTATGTAGAGACTTCAGAAGGAAAAGAAGGTTACATAAATAATGAAAACAAAACAAATTGCTTACCACTTTCATTTGTGAAGAGGGCCTGTCAGGATTATTGTTGTTGGTTGTGGCATTAAGGCAGTAGTGATTTGGCCTGAAATAAATCAAACATCATTAATTTTCAATCTATGAGAGAAAAAGATAGCATGTCTGTCGTAAGTATTTGAGGAAAAAAATTGAGAATCAAACATATTTTCACACCTTCAAGTACTGTACATTCAGATCACATCAACATCAACAGAACCCCTTTCTGCACTTTCACTACTGAACTTGTTCAGGATTTTAAGCTCACATGAAACTCCTGGTAGAAGTCCTGCAGAGAATCCTACAGGATCCTAACCTACAATCCTGACCATTAGACCTTGGGACACTTCGTAATATTTCAATGAGAAATAAGAAAATGTAACCTCCACTGTAATTAAAAGTCTTTCACAAGTTTTATGACTATCTGGCCTCCCTCCCCACCTCCCCAAACAATGTTGAAGATCAGTCATTAGTTTCAAAACCCAAACTTCAACATTATACAGGGGGGAGGGGGGCGAGGGAAGAGTATTTTTCAAATGACACGAACAGGATCCATTTTGAGCGAAGTGTCCCAAGACTGACGGCGAGGGCCCAGTTGTTCAAAAGTTGGATAGTGCTATCCACTGGATAAATCACTATCCAGTTGATAATGCGATTGGCTTCCCTCACACTTATCCACTGGATAGTGTTTATCCTGTGGATAGCGCTATCCAACTTTTAAACAGCTGAGACCAGGGTTGTAGGTTCTAAATTTACAGGAATCTTTAAAAACCTTTGGTTGGGATCTTATGAACTTCAATATAAGGGAATTATTACGAATCCTGTGTACATACTCGAGACGCCGAAAATAGCTGTGGATTCGGTCAATGCACTGTCCATGCCTGAAATACCAACAGAGAACTGGTTATAATGCTTGTATACAATAGAGTATAACTTGTGACATGAGTTTTACCCTTACAATTTGTAATGTATAATAAACAAGATGTTTTTATTACCATATATGAGTGTATTAATGCATAATGTGCTTGACAAATAGAATCCATTTGGCCCTGCATGTACACGCTGACAACGGAATAGATGACATCATAATGAGGTAAGAACAATGAAGTATGCTATGAACCACAAGTGAGTAATTTAGTGACTGATGTCTGACCATGTTTTGACGTCCTCTGTGTGCTATCAGAGTACACACTCATGGCCAAATGGAATCTATTTGTTTTAAGATTGAGTCATGCCTTCTTGATGAAGCAAATAAGAAGACGAGGAAACCGCTTTGACAGATACATGTCTATTGCATATTTTCCTGAGGCGTAAAAAGCAGTTCACGGAAAGATACAAATTTGTTAAATATATTTAGTGAAAACCACATTTTCAAGAGGTTTTCTTAGTTACTTCCGGTCTAGTTTGATTACTACTGAATCAGGAACACCATTAAGGTCCACAGAACCCAAAAATTACCAATTGCCTGCGCTAAACAGGGCAACCACAAGTTAGGAAAGCTTTCAAGGGTCACTGTCGGTTTAAGCATGGCCAGAACTATCGACAACACGAAGTCAAAGCAGCGTGAATGAAATGGCAAACAAGATCAGTCATGCATAAATCATAAACCAAACCAATACAGAGTGACCCGAGTTAAAAAGCTCTATGGGCTGACAACAAACCCCTCCAGAGAGTACATGAATAAGCCATTACCTCAACAGATGCAAGCCAGGGTCAACAAACAAATCGTTTCGTGTTTCGTTCTCCTGTGGTTGCAAGTCGTGGTGCTCTGCAGAGTTTACGGGTGAAATACTCGTCAGCCATCTTCGCTTCTCGGCCTCCAGAAGCAAGGACAACAACCACTCAATCTGGTCTTGACGAACCAGATCTTTGCCAGATTTCCAAGCACAAGCGTCCACCATTCAGGTCTACATAGTCCGCAACATTTACACTGTTTTGGAAAGGAAAGATCAGCCCTAACAGCTGGCGCGGCAAGCAAAGCGAAAGCAAAGCAATTCCGAAAAGCTGGCAGGGAGGGATTGGTAACCACTTTATCAAGTGACAGCCGCCCCATCACCACGTAACAGTCATCATGACAGTCATGTCTTGGGCGCCAGCAAACTGTACATAACGAAAAATCGTTGAACATTTTCCTTAAATTCGGTATGAATCTACTCATTTTTCAGCAAAATGGTAGTCGTACTAACTGATGTTTCCAGAGTTTCACCACAAATGGCACAAATGGCCAGTTTTTTGGTTTGAAAACGACTCTTTTAGGAAAGGGCATGGAAGAATGTCATATGGAATTGCCAGAATTTCGAAAGAATTAATGTTGTTGTTTCTGTTTTTATTGGCACGAAAATTATAATATTACGGGAGGTGTTACAAAACCACTTCAAAGAGGAAGATTCATCTTATAAAGCCAGACAGTCACGAGATGGAATACAACTACTAGACAGTTTTGAGACTGTTACTGAAACTAATGGAGAGTCACGAGATGTCGTCTGAAATGCATGATTCAGGTTTTTAAAAAATAAATGAAATCTCGTGAAAACTAGGCTAACAAGTCACGAGTATTTCATGTTGATTTTTTAAGTAAACAATATGTTGCGGGAAATTAGCTTTTACTGGTTTTTACTTTTAAAAAGTTGCGCTGGGAAGCTCAGTTTTTGAAGGAGAGAAATTATGAAAAAGATTAGAAAATTGCTTGTGATATAGGTCTCCTGGGTTTTTTTTCCTGGGGTTTGTGGCGTTGCAATTCGGCATGAGAAAACACAGTGGCGGATCCAAGATATTTTAAGGGGGGGGGGGGGCTGACCTGACAGAACGATATTGGAACAATCCGAGACAAAATCGCCTCAGTGATAGTCTTGTTCCTTTTCTTAATTTCAAGCTTAAACGACCTCAAAGAGGGGGCTGGCTAGCCACCCTATCCATCCCCTTCTGGATCCGCCCCTGAAAAAACAAACAAATTGAGGAAGATGCAACAAAGTAGGATAAAGCTCGACTTAACTGAAACTGACTATAGTGATCACAACTGATATCGTTAGCGAGGGTAAAAGCTAATCAAAGCTAGGTCTACAATAGTTCACAAACCTTGTTTCCAAAAAGAGCAGGAAACAAGACAAAAAAGAGAGAGTATAAGCAATGGGAGGCAGCATATATGACTTCTCCACTTTGTTCCACTGAGCTTGTCTCATTCGTTCTGTATACATAAGGATTAATACCATACCCTTCTCCTTGCATTAAAACAAAACGCGCTTTCAAGTAAACTCCCCAGCCGCAGGCAACCACTTGTTTGAGGTCCGTCGCTTGTTGACTGTTCTCTTTTTCGGTCCCTTTTGCTTTTTTGTTTTTCTTTTCTGAAGCGATTCGCTCATTTGTGTTTTTCTTGTAGTGCAACTCGAATTTTTGTTTCTCATAGCGGGAAAGGAGTGTTAATAAACACGCCTTCTGATTTCTTGGTAAACAGCACTTTGATCTTAAATCGTTCGCTTTTCCCGCAAGTCTCAGCACAACCCAGAGGATCGCCCCTGATTGGTCTCCAAACAACACCTCATGCTCTAAAGGCGTGACGTGTTGTTAACTCCCAATAGGATCATGACCCTTTTAGGGATCTCATTCGGGACAGGACTTAATCAATTAGAGAAATGGTCCTTTCATTATCTGTCGACATCCTCTCCTTGACGCCTAGAAGGCTTTAGCTTCTTTTGACTTTCCGGAAGTCGAATTCCCTTTAGTTTTAAAGGCATCAGTCGAACACTTACTCTGTCAGAGAAACATTCAGTTGATGGACTTTGAATTAGGAATCTCAGAGCAAGCCCAGTATTCACTTCTCTTGGTTACAACCCGCTGTGTTACGAAGTAAAGGAATGGTAAATAATCGTATTATCGGTGGTAAATGTTTGCACGGCCCCTGACGTTGGTGTCACAGCGGATTTGGACCCCACAGTCCAAATCCGCTAGCGGATATGGACCCCCTCTCGCAGATTTGGACCCCCTTCAGTAAGGCAGTACGGCAAGTAGAATAAGGCCATCAGTCTTGCAGTACGTTTTTAGAAGGAGGAAAATACATTTTATTTTTGCTTTCAAGTGCAACAGATTAAAAAAAAATTAGTTTCTGCGTATGACAGGTTAATCTACTGTTAGGCCCTTTACCGTGTTTGTTGGCAAGACTGGAAAGTACAAAAAATGTCATTTCGGTGGTTTATATGCAAATAGCCAGATTCTCTTCTCAAGTTATAGTGGTATAGCGAAAGGTTTTGCAGGGGGGGGGGGGGTCCAAATCCGCGAAAGGGTGTCCAAATCTTCCAGAACATTTGGATGCCCGGGGTCCATATCCGCTAGCGGATAGTATCTTTTTGTTAGTATTGCAACAATAATCTAGAATACAGGTTGTGTTGTTCTTAAATCCTCGCCCACTGCCTTTGACCCATAAAATATACGTGTTCACTGGATCAAAGATTATGAGGAAAATTGTCGCTGCTACAAATATAAGCACTCAGGAAAAGTTTGAACGTTTATTGCCCGAAGTAATGAAAACGGAAGATTTCAGAATTTATCCGAAAATTATTGCTTTTATTTCTTTTAAGTTATAGAAAAATATGATATTCTTATTCGCTATGCAAAGCTTTAGCTTACTCTGTTACAATTAAATTTTATAAAAACTATGTATATAGCTATTACAAATTTATATTATTAATTCAAATTATTTTAGGGGTATTTACATATTTTTTCCATTTAGACACAAAAACTCCAACAAAATCAGACAAAAAACTAAGCTTATTCCTTGGCTTGATTGTAAAAAAAGTAATAGATATTTTTGGTTATTTAACCTGGATAGTAAAAAAGTCAATAGTTTCGAACATTAGGATGCAGTTTGAACGCAATGTTTTAGTAAGACCCTCCTCCAAATCGGTTAATCCCCGTGAAAAATTCTTCAAAAAGACAAAACAAACAAATAAACAAACAAACAAACAAACAAAAACATGAACGACAAAAAACTAGGGACGAGTTTTTTTGGAACACACATACCACTTCCATGTTATGGATCCGCCGCTGAAAATGTGACGACAACAAACCAAAGCTAACTACGAAGCATGTGGCCTGTATACGGGTGAAAAGCGTAACCTTTCATTTTTCACATGTAACACTTTAAAAAGGCTCGAGTGACAAAACACAAAGAAAAGATAGACAACCACACAGTCTTGATCGTATTATCATGAAAAGTTGCTATCAAGTTAATCTGGAATCGTGACGGAGAAGAAAAGGAATAAGATGAGAATCGCATGGATCCATCTACGGAGCTAGTCAGGGTAATCTGTAATCATATTCTCAATGTTTCAGTAAAGATGTGACTTGTATGGAACCATCTACAGAGCCAGTCAGACACGTGTAGCAGCTTAAGGAAGAGCTCCAGTCTACACTGACTACAGGTGACTTGTGTCCTGGTAAAGACAACACCTGACACAAGCTCTGGTTTTTCTCCACCTGAAGGTAAAGAAACACATAAAACAGTCATAATCAGCTTCAGCTAATTATCACTTCATGAACATTGCCTCTCGCAACCTAATCCGGCAATGGAGGGTCAGCACACGTGCGTGCAGGCTCATGCAGACTGCACAGTTTCACGTTAATATGACAATAAGCCAAAAAATCAAAAGCCCATAGAAATCAGTTGCTCAGAGATTCCCATTCACACAGAACTGAGTTAACAAACGACAGCTTACCCACTCGTGAACAAGTACAGATTCGACAGTTTTCCAGTGTGATTGTGGACCCCCCGTCCAAATCCGCTACTGAAAATGGACCCCCCCGGTCCAAATCCGCCTAGTGAACATGGGCCCCCGTGGGTCCACTTTCGCTAGCGCATTTGTACCCCCTTCGCAGATTTGGACCCCCCTGTAAAAACGTAACGCTACCAAATAACTTTAACTGGAAATCAGGCTATTTAACCGGCCGTCGGCGACCGCCGGTTTATACAATGGACGCGGTTTCCCTTTTTGCGTCAGTTGGCTTAGCACACGAACAAAGTGCTGTAAAGCTTGTGGTACGGGTTCTCAAGAGCGGTACTGTCTTATATAAGACGCATGCGCATATTAGTCTGCTGAATGTTACCTTCGTGCGTTCTTGTCTTTTAATTTACAGTATTTAAGATATGAACGGCGAAGTGGTTGTTAAGTTTGGAGTTTCTGTATTTGTCTCGTATAACGCAAGCGGAACTGAGTAAAGCAGCTAATAGGATTGAATGCGAAATTGGCTGTGTTGTCTGATCTAGTTAGTGGTTATGAAAAATTTTTAGCGCAGGAGTTTTGTTATGGCGATTGACATTTTGAGGGATGTAAAAATGTGGGAGTGGAAGGATTTGTGAATGTGAGGAGCATATCACGCTTCCGTGAATGTGATTTGCTTTGAAAGTTGCGTTTTGTAGAGCAGCGGTGTAATATTGTACTGCTAGAGAGGCAGTTTCCCTTGGCGTTTTATGGGGGGACGGTTTCCGAAGTGAATTGTAAGTTTTCTCATTGGGTAACTTGTATTTCGCAGAGGAGAGAAACGACAGCTGTGTTTGCAGCTTATTAGCGCGGTAAGGAACGGTGGCTTAGGAAGAGAAGGGATTGGCACCAGTATGATGATGCAATTAGTGGATTGCATCATCGATACATCCTAGTTCTTGAGAAGGCAGAGAGATGAGTGTTTATTTGACGCGAGAAGTTGATTTTAATTGCATAAAGACGAAGGAATCGGTCATTAATAAGGAGATCAATTAATAAGGTAGCTGTTACGAGTCTTTAAGATAGAAAATAACTGACTATTATCGAGCGACGCGTGTCGTTTGCGTGTGGTGTTCGCTGTTGTGTTGGTTGGGTTTGAGGTAATTCGTTTTCGTTACGAATTCCGTGTTAACTTGTTTACTTTTGCAAGGGGATTCCCGGGTTAGCAAACCGGATTTGAACATCACGTCATGGGATATGCCTTAACGTGCCCCACACTCTGACGATCTGCTCGAGCTCGTGTTTATCAAGCGTTATATTTTGATTCTACTGCTATGTTCACTGTTTGTATTCACGGTCTAGGCAAACCAGTAAATATTTTGTCATCCCTGTGTAAGCATTCGCAGTTGTAGAGGAATTCATACCGACATTCAACGTTTGAGTGAATTTGCGTTTTTCAGCAGAAATAAAAGCGATAAGAAAGATAAGCTGAGTCATCAGAGTTTAAACATTACGTCATCCAGTAACACTTTAGTCAAAATATTGTGTCACACAATCACACTTTTCGTCACGCCGGTTCGTATAAATAGAGGATCGCACTAACATTTGTGAAACCTGGGGGTGGGGAGGGTCAAAACGGCCGGTTAAAATGCCTATACGACTTTCGTGTTGTATATAAACCACCGAAACGACTCTTTCGCTCTTCAGCCTTGCCAGCAAACTATTTCTCTTGGGTTTTAGAACACGGTAATTGAAAGCAAAAGATTAGTGTGCTATACGCAGAAACGTAAATGCTAATTTACTGAAAAGCTGCCGCGCTTGAAACCAAAAATAAGATGTATATTCCTCGTTCTAAAAACGTTCCGGGAGACTGAAGACCTTCGCGTTTCAAAAGATATTATTGCCGCATTGAAAGGGGTCCAAATCCGTGAGAGGGGGTCCATAACCGCTAGCAGATATGGACCGGGGGGTCCAAATCCGCGGGGAGGGGGGGCAAATCCGCTGTGACACCGGTTTGCTTACCCGGGAATCCCCTTGCAAAAGTAAACAAGTTGACTCGGAATTCGTAACGTAAACGAATTACCTCAAACCCAACCAACACAACAGCGAACACCACACGCAATCCACACGCATTGCTCGATAATATTCAGTTATTTTCTATCTTAAAGACTCGTAACAGCTACCTTATTAATTGATCTCCTTACTAATGACCGATTTCTTCGTCTTTTTGCAATTAAAATCAACTTCTCGTTCAAAAAAGCACTCATCTCTCTCCCTTCTCAAGAACTATGATGTATCGATGGTGCAATCCACTAATTGCATCATCACAATAGTGCCAGTCCCTTCTCTTCCTAAGCCACCGTTCCTTACCGCGCTATAAGCTGCGAACAAAGCTGTCGTTTCTCTCCTCTGCGAAATACAGGTTACTCAATGAGAAAACTTATAATCCTCTTCGGAAACCGTCCCCCCATAAATCGTCAAGGGAAACTGCCTCTCACGCAGCACAATATTACACTGCTCCTATACAAAACGCAACTTTCAAAGCAAATCACATTCACAGAAGCGTGATATACTCCTCACATTCACAAATCCTTCCACTTCCACATTTTTACATCCCTCAAAATGCGCTAAAAAAATTTTCACCATAACCACTAACTAGACAACACAGCCAATTTCGCATCCAATCCTATTAGTTGCTTTACTCAGTTCCGCATGCGTCATACAAGACAAATACAGAGACCCAAACTTAACAACTCTTTGCCGTTCATATCTTAAATACTGTAAATTAAAAGACAAGAACGCACGTAGGTAACATTCAGCAGACTAATATGCGCATGCGTCTTATAAAAGACAGTACCGCTCTTGAGTACCCCTACCACAAGCTTTACAGCACGTTGTTCGTCTGTTAAGCCAACTGACCATGGAAAAAAGGCCCGGTCCATTTTATAAACCGGCGGTCGCCTTTATGGCGACGGCCGGTTAACAAAACGTCAATGCTACCACGCTAGAATTACAACTATCGATTTAACTTTTTAAGCAAACAGCACTCTCTATCTGAACGACAACAACAATTCCAGACTCTTCAAGCACTTACACAAAATTTGCTACCATTACGGTAACGAGACCTGCATATTCAACACCTACTTTATGTACGAGTCCACTTTCTGGGCCACATGTCAGTAGATATTGTCCTTCAGCATCAAAAGCAAACATCCTCCCGTAAGACGACGGAGACGACATGTATTTGGATTTACTTTGTGAGAGACTGTTTGCTTCTGTATCACACCATACGGCTCCCTCCTGAATATCAAGGTCTGCTATCTTCTGCCCCATGCGGTGTACACTCCACTGAGAGAACTACAAATAGCAATCACAATAAAAATGTCACTCGGTGTGTTATCACCTTCCTTATCCAAACCTGGAACTATGACTGCAAGGAGACAGGGGCACCCAACAGTTCGTTTCGGCGGATTATCTGTTCGGCAGGCCTCAAATCGCCTCAGATATTCCAATTTAATTGCAGTGAAAACTAGATTTCTTTTCCGAAACATCACCTTTCCTAACAAGGGGACTTATTAGTTCCTATTATTTTCGGAGGGACAAATATGTCGTTTAGAATGTAAAATAAGGTTAGCTAGCATTTTCGGACAGGCATTAGCAGCTCGGAAATCTGCGGATAGGATTCCGTTTCCTAAAGTTGTCTGCGGCACAAAGTTTCAGCTAAAAACGCCGAACAGATCAACCTGTATTACCTTACAGAAATATGCCTTTAGAAAGCTCTGAAACAATCTAAGAAAGCAGAAAATAACGTTTCAAGTACTTTGCTAAAATTTTCTCGTTGGGTGCCCCTGAGGAGAAAAAAGACAAGCACTACCTTGGCCATCACCTAGGTGTAATGTTCAACAACTGAAATATGGCCCAGAGGTGCAACAACAGTAAATATTTTAAATAAATAACCCTCTTTTTAAGTTTGAAAAACAACAGAGCATACACTGAGATCATCCAAAAGATGCAAACTTTAAGATGCTGCTTATTTCTTCAAGGTAGTCTTTTGTTTGTTACTTTTTCAGACTTTTGGTATCAAAACATCATCAAAGATAGGATAGGACGTTTACCTTGCCGTCTGTACCCATGCTGTAAGCTGTGGTCTCGTCTGCACTAAACTGCATTGAACACACCTCGCCCACGTGAGCTTGCCAACCAATTAAACAGTCAAACGACCTCATATCTGTCAAAATACACAAGTAAAGCGCTTTAAAAACACTGAAAAGGTTTATCAAAGTGTGTGAAAAATCACTGCGGGCAGAATCCATAACCTGTAAACGACTTTAGAACATCGTTTGTCGTGTTGTATTTTGTTGACTATACATTGCAGCTAAAATTCTTAAACGAGTGTATGTTACAATCAGGAATGGCCATCAAAATGGCACTGAAAAATACTCGTGCGACGTTCTGATCTGGCGTGGCCAATCACGTACAAAAATCTAAACTATTTTGGCTAACTGATGTTACCCCCCGCTTGGTGCCAGTTACTGTGATTGGTTCATTGCAATAGTTTCGTGTTCGTTAGCTGCGAGCGACTTTGGTTTGATTTTACCGCATCCGCGAGAACTCTCTTAAATGCAGTAGAATCAGTTCGAGACAACGGAAGATAAAGGAGACCAGTTTCAGTGCGCAATGAGGGGGGATTGGAGATAGCAGGGATCTCCTGAAAGTGCTACGTCATAGGTAGAAAGGGTCCTCTTTCCGGCTAAAGCCTGAATCCTGTTTAAGGTGAGTAAAATTGAAAAAAAAAAAATCCATGTAGGTACGTCAGAAAGAGTATTGATAACCCCTATTTTAGCAATGTTTTCATCTTACAAATGAACAGATTAAACAACTAGTTTACCAAACAGCCGTATCATGCCGTCAGCTCCCCCTGATATACAGAGTGTTCCATTATGATTAAATGCTGTACAGTTTATGCACGTGGCGACCGGCTCCAGACGAAGTTGACGCTGAGAGAGAAACAGAGAGTAAAGCAGTAATCTTAGGAAGGGCTCATGGGCGATTAGCGTAAATAAATAAAAACTTAGTTAGCGTTCAACAGCCCCAAAAATGGGCCTTAGCCCAACAGATTCATAAGTAGGTCATTTAGCGATTTTTCCCACAATCCAGTGGCACTGGATGGCGGTATTGTAACAAATGCACGCCTTGATTTGACGTTTGGCATTAATACTTTCGAGACAAATCATATTCCAAAAAACCCGGCTCGAAAGGGTTTTTAGCCGCACGTGCGCGTAGCCTACACACGACATGGCGAGAATGCACGCGGCAGCTGTGTGAATCGAAATTTCGAGTAAAAGTCGCTCGTGCAATGTACCGGAAGTGAAAAAACAGCGTAAAATCGCTGGAACCGGAAATAAATCGTGCACAAAACATTTGCTTTTACCTCGAAATTTTGCTCGGTGACCCATCATGAGTTTTTGCATGCATATAGTATTAAGTGTGCCAATTAAAATAGGAACGTTTGGAGGAAAATTATTCAGTGGAATTTTTTGTAATTCAAAAAAGGACTTTTTCGATATAACTTAAGTTCTACTGAATAACCTTTTTGCCGTACAGAACTAGTTTTTCAGACAGTCGGCAAAAACTGAAATTTGGGGGTTCTTATTATGGACCTTTAACGTTGCTGTGGTAACGGCTAGGACGTCACAATCAGCCCTAAAGTATTGTCCGACAAAAGAAGTGCTAAGATATTCATAGTTTGCCTACATGGTCAGAAATAAATTTTTGTAATCTTCCATCGTTTCAAAAGGATTATTTCAATTAAAGCCCCTTTCGAGCCACCTTAAAACATTTCGGATTCACTTAATTCTAGTAGAACAAGCGCTTATTTGCTTATTTGTAACTGAGATGAAGTTTATAGTCGTACCTCCACCCTCATAGCTTTCATGTCCCAGCACTGCAAAACACCCGCACAGCTTCCTGGACTCCCGGATGTCAACATACTGGACATTTCACTGAACTTCGACTGGGACAACCTCAGTGATGATGTCAGAGATTTTTTGCTTGCTGCCGCTGAACATACAAAAGCGCCTCCAGTTGGACTGCATGACAGCGAGACTATTCTGAGATACACAGAAAAACGAGCACCCAGTTGATTATCAATATAAGTACTATGAGCACCAAACAACCGAGTCAAGGATCAGGTGACGCTTTCAAATAGAGTAGAAAGCTTGCTTGTAGGCAACTCATTCAAGTGGCAGTTCGCCAATATTGCAAACAAGATCCATCCCGTGATTTCCACCATTTTGTTACCTTCTCAGAAGAATATTGCACTTGTCACGCGAACAGAATAATGAAACGCAGTTTTTGATTCTCAGAACTGAGATGTTCAAACATAGATAAGTTGCCGCTAACCACGCTTAAAAAGAAACCAGAAGTAAAAGATGCAGTGATGTTACCGTGCCAGACGCTCACACACTTTCTAAGAACACCAACACATATTTTTGTTGACTACATCATACTTACATCATAATATCACGAGCGAAATGGTCACCAATGTGTGACAGAATAGTTTATTGAATTTAAAACTTAAGTAACCTAACTCACCTGGGATATTGGGGGTCCGTTGAAACATCACATATTGTCTTTTTATTTTCAGTGTCGTAGAATCTAACTTTACCATTCCCAGTTCCTAGAAGAAGCTACAAACAACAATGGAAGGAACGAGACAAGAAAATCTGATTTAAAACGACGGTCAAATCACGCTGACACCTTTAGTCTGTCAAAAAGAATGAACTCAACGCGAGGAGGCAGTCGAAAGTAGAATATTGTGTCATATTGATGTCTGAAAGCCGTAACCATAGCTAGTCAGGATAAAATCATCTGTCTTTTATTATTCCACCAATTCAGTTCCAAGCTTGAAATCTACTAAACTGTACAGGTAACTTGATAGTTGACAACATACTCAAATATGGAATGCATTAGTACTAATTTGGCGAAATTAATCAAACCTCATACAATGGTGTGTTAAGCAACTAAACAGTTGAAATTTTAAGAGGTTAGAGTGTTGTTTTGTGAAGTTTTGTAGTATAACTACCGAAAGTTAACGCTCAATTTTAATGAAAACAACGTACAGGGAACACAAAGTTGTCCCAAGTATCAGGTGATTCACTAATTATTTATCACAATACTGACAACCTACCCCTCACACTTGGAGGTTGTTGATGAGGTCGGTAATCAGTGCAATATAAGTAAAGTAAGTAACATGTTAAATCCTCTTCAAATGGCTATGTTTTACTGCATACAACAAATCAGTTTTACCTCATCTTTAGCTGCATCTATTTAATAACAAAAATCTTAATTAAATCATTGGGCTCAAAGCTGGCCATCTATTTAAGAGAAAGTGAAGGTTGATCATTCTCAACAACAATAATGTAGCATGCTTTAATATAAAATATGCTTGGGTATCTACAAGCAATCGCAAAAAGACTTGAGACACTATATATTTTAGCTCATATTTCACCCTCCCAGCTACAACACCTTTCGGCCCCCCCTCCCCCCTTATCAATGTTGTATGGATTTCGAGATGTCAATCAAAGTAACAAGGAGCAA
>Ga0126336_10001036_pt1 | contig 13505 bp, 6 predicted proteins | sample SidCmetagenome_FD_92530 | JGI IMG/M metagenome (GOLD analysis project Ga0126336, IMG submission 92530) | Coral microbial communities from El Islote,Puerto Morelos, Mexico - Siderastrea C C metagenome | ecosystem: Host-associated > Invertebrates > Cnidaria > Coral | place: El Islote,Puerto...
TTTAATATGTGTTTTGCCAAAATTCTGGTTAAAACAAAACTAATTGTCATTGTGCAACAGCAGTTTATGCAGAGAATGCAAAAAAAAAAAAAAGGACAAGAGTACGAGCCTGACAGTGGCAAAGTCATGCAAACCTACCCCTGACAGCTAACAGCATTCAATTGCATTCAATTATTAGCGGAGCACCATTGCAAAGCAAATTTGGCAACCTATCGATCCGAGAAATTTTGGTTGTGACGTCAGCGTACGCCTGTACGCCCGTCCGTACAGACTCTTGGGGAGGGGGAAGGGAGTCCCGAGACAACCCGACGGGGGTGGAAAACCCGTCGGGGGGTGGAGAATGCCATCTTTTCTTGGCGGGAAAATCGCGCGGTGCTTTTGGGCAACCGGTGTTTTTCTTGGCGGAAAATCGCATGACCACCGTCGCTTTTGAAAAAGAGGTGTTTTGTAAAACTTTAATAGCTTGTTTACCAAAACGATTGTTCGACAATACTGAAATTTTAAACTTGAGAAAAAACATCTAATATCTATAAATGGAAAGAAAAGGTTTATAAGAATACTCAGTTGTCTTTTTGGTGGAAGCTGAAATGTTCAAGTTACAAAATCTGCCTTCGAGGATTTCATGTTGATTTTCTTCACGGCGGAGGGCGTGTCTTGTTCTAAACCAACCGAGTAAAAGAAGTTTTTGAAGGGTTTTTTAAAAACGGACATGATTTGGAGTATTACGGTCAAAGAAATTACGTTTCGAAATGGAAAGTTAGTTTATGTCATTAGAAATGTCATTTTCTTTTGACTTTAAAAAATTATTAGAAAACGCGCTCAGATTTGAGACAGATGTAGTCTTGAATATTTTTCTCGGCCTATTTCACTCGCGTGGACGGACCCACGATGCTGGAAGATTAACTCGAATTGCATTTACGTATAAGCTTACAGGTTTTCGAATAAACTTTTTCAAAAATGATTTCTCTGTCCATTATTTTGTGTTTGTTTATTCATAACTTTAGGTCAAAGCAGAGTCGCAACACAACACCACAAGCATCACTTCAGTGAGTTTTCGGCGAATAATTGCTTTCAATTTCGGACGGTCGGGTCCACTCTCTTTGTGCAATTGTCGATTCACTTGTCTTAGAAGTTTTCAACAGTAATAATCTTTAAAGCAAAGCAGTTGTCGGTTTAAAACTATTTTATCCGAAAAGCTTCCGAAAGCAGTTTTGTGCGTTCCTTAAAGCGCCTAACTTTATATAAGCTTACTTCGCAGCCCGAAAACTTATGCCATAACGTAAAGCGTGGTTGTTTGGTGGTTGTTTGTTTTCAATCTTGATAGCCTCTAGTTAGAGAATGAAATATAAAAGTTATTTCAGAAACTATATGCGAAGCAGTCGTCGATTTAAACTTATCCGAAAAGCTTCCAAAAACAGTTCTGTGCATTTCTAAAATAGGCCTAATATTAAACAATTCGCAGCTGCAAAACTTTTGCCATAGAGTTAAGCATGTTTGGTGTTTATTTGTTTTCAATCTCGATGGTCTCAAGTTGGAGAACGACTATAAAAGTACTTTAGTAACTATAAGCGAAGCAGTTTTGGGTTTAAAGCTATTTTATCCAGTAAGTAATGTGTGTTCCTCAAAGTGCTCGAATTTCGTCGCGGCCGCTAAAACCTGAGCGACATTTCTTCACTGTTTCGAAGCTCCCCAAATCGTTTCTTTCGGGTAATCCCAGTAAAATGCCGGTGAAGTGCAAGCATGAATTTCTGACTCGACTTATAGGGGCATTTCATGTTATTTGTTAATATCCGAACGCGATGAAGATAACCCATGCATTTACTTCAGAATACGTTTTATTTTGTTGCTGTTAATGAGCGCCGTTTCAAGTTCACTCAAGCGAGCAGCCAATAATCCAAAGAGATTTGACAAGCCTTGACAGTAAAATGCTAGGATATGGAAACATTGCAAAAACCAAGCTGGACGGCTCGTGAGTAAAATATGTATGCAGTTTGACACCCGAAAAAAAAAACAACCAAGCTGTGCTCAGCCTCTAGAATGACCTTTCGAGCTTGGTTTTACACAACAGATATCCAAAATATTGGAGGAAAATTCGGAACATTTTTGGTCTTTTTGAGAAACACTTTTCGAAAGCGAACGAACCAAGAAAAGCTCCGAAATATATTTCAGACCGAAAAGTTTCAGGACTATTTTTGAGAAACCAACACCAGTTTATTCCTTGGCGGCTCCCCTTTTTAGGCTTGGCTAAATCTATATAGTATACCTTTTTGTAGACAACTGACGCGTACACCACACCCATGGCAAATTGTATTAACACATCATTTTTGTAGTCGCATTGTGAGAAAATAAAACCATGCTGTCACAAGTTCTCTATATTTGCAATTAATATTGCAATTACTTGTGGAGGTACACAATTTTTCTATTTTTATAAATTTCCTTTCAAACAAACTCATTTTTTTGTACCCGGGCTTGTCAGTCCAGCACTGCGTGGGAACTGCAATGATGCCTCCTATGGGCGCAAAAATTTTTCCGCATTTTTCAATTCTCAGTGCAGCCTGGAGCCTAAAAAGTTAAACTTAAAACGAAATAACATTTTCATGACGCCAAATAGGATCAAGGCTGTTAATTATTCACTGTTTGCAAATGTTGTAATGTTGACTTGTATTGGTAAGGATGTACTCGTTTTCCAGTTTTATTTTCTAATCTCTTTTACGCCGAATAGTAAACAAGGGCGCTCTTATTGATTTCTGTTTAATTACTCTCAATGACTCCCATGCGCTTTGATCGTCTGTTGCGCGATCTTATTGGCTCCCGTGTGCTCTCATCAACTCTCCCTTATACTGTCCCAAATTCCTACGCGCTTTTATATATCATCGTACCCTTTCGCGCTCTGCTTTTGGCGAGTGAAACATGGCTTCTGATTGCGAATATCCTTCACTAATCCAGAACTAACAGGATTTTAATGTCTACGATTGCTGAATTGTTGAAGACAACCTTCAATTCAACCTCAACCTCAATTTAAATCTCATCTGGTTTTGCACCATTTGTAACTGAGGAGTTCTCATTGAGTACACAGTCTTTAAATATATGAAGCACAACTTAGCTGACGGTAAAGTGAAAATGCATGACGTTAATAAGACTAGACAATAACTACTAAAGGGTCTTAAACTAATATCATGTTTTCTTTTGCGTAAATAATATCTCATGTACACTTAATAACTCACTGCTGAATCACAAGTGCTTGTGGCCTCTTTACGGCCTAATTGCTACATCAGTGGGGTCAAGTGGGTTCCCACCTGTAAGCACTATACCTTTTGATTGACATCCTTTTCATTAAACCGACTTTGTTCTCTTGTTTTCTCTTGTTCTTTGTTATTCTGACCGTTATAGTTCCTCCTTGATTACAAAGGTAAGAAAGGGCTACGTTGAACTCTATGAGAATCAGGTATCCCTTTCTGTTTTTTATAGCTATAATACTTTTTGTCGTCGAGAATTTGTCATCGAGAATTGGAGTTGTATTTAAGTTTCGATTTCTAAAAGAGGAAGGCAAGATGCAATGAATTCACCGTGAGTTTCCATGGTCGATCCAACGAAAGAAACGAAATACAGGTGACCAATGAATTAACTATTATTGTTTTTGTTAGCGTGTTGTATCGCAGGAATTGACAACACAATTTTTTCACATACATATCAGCAGAAGTGGTTCCTCCGTTATCACATTCACTAGAGTTATGCAAATCTGCGCTGCACCAGATTTGTAGCGGTTGACCAGATTACAGCAGCATAGAATTCTTCAAACCTTTGAAGAAGACAATCTCTTTGGAGGCTGTATCCAGGCAGATTGTAAAATATCTGTAGGCTCTCGAAATCTGGTAGCAGAAGGATATCCCCTGTAGTTGATGTATTTATTATACATCCAAGTTTTGTTTTTTGTTGGCTTCCGACTCGCTTTTAAGGATCAGCTCGCCGTTGATACTTCATTTTTGCACGTAAACGGAGACAGCGGGACAAATGGCATCGCGTTTCCGCGCACGATCGACCTTTTTCAAAATTGGAAAAGTTGAAAATAGAAAAAACAAGAAAAGCCCTAGGGGCATTAGACCCCGACGTTATTGTCCCTCCCCTAAGGTACAAAATATATTACGGTCACTCAAGATACGAGCCCTAACCTGTGTAGCGGTTGACACGACGAGTAAATGCAATAAATAAACGGGGTCTTGAACCCTTTTCAGCCAACACGATAGAACTATTTTCTATGAGACCCTGACGTTCAAACCTAAGGTAAATCAATCAAAGTTACTCGTACTGTCTATAGAAATTAGAAGCTGAATGTACATGAAGTGTCTACATCATACCGTTCTACCACTTTCATACCGTTGCGAGCTCGATGAGAGTTATATAAGCGCCGTCACTAGCCTCCCACGCAGTCGTTTTTAGGGGAGTCGTATCTCACTCCCCTAAAAACGACTGCGTGGGAGGCTACGCCGTCACCGCCAAAAATACAAGAAATTAAACCTGTTCAATGGTTCTGGTGGCGCTAATTTAACGCTATACCGAACCCTTTTTTGGTCCTTTAAACTGGTTGTCAATTTTTTAAACAATTACGCGTTAGGCTACACCGTTGCTCACTTCCCTAGACCGTTTGTTGTTACACGTATTCATCTCACGTATGTGAGTATAGACGGTTTTTCGTTTCCACAGACCGATTCTGCTTACGTTGTTCCTTTTTTTTTTAACACCAGTGGCTAGATAGTCTCTTATCTGTCTGAATCATTTACTGTTTGAGTAATTCATTTCACTTAAAACAAACAGCTAGTTGTATTGAAGCAGCATCATTTCTAAACCATTCAAGCTATTTCATATAAGGTTCATTTGAGAAGTTTATTCTTGATCTTCAATCATGTCGTTAGCTCGTCAGGGCGATTAATATTTGTCAAGGGAATCTTTTGGCCCCCACAAATTAAAATCAATGTTGCAGAAAAATTGTTTCCTACAATGCTTCTTCGAAGAACTCAGGCTCGACCTGCTTGCGCTCAATATAGGAAGTGCGGCCTGCGTGACCCTTAAGTCTAAGTAAAACATAATTGCTTCCTTGTCGCGTAAACGAGGAAAATTTGTTGCAGAAACAAAAATGTGTCTAAAACAAAACAAAACAAAACAAAACAAAAACAGATGCATTCACTGTTTCTCGGAAACAAAGAATGTTTTCACAAGAAATGTTTCTTGCACGCGCTATCGGGGAAGCATTGGAGAAAACAGCGTTGTTCGATTCAGCCCATATGGGAAAGGAAATCTGAAGTGCTTCGTTCAGTCAAATAAGTTATAGCCCATTGAATGGTAGAGCTTTCTGGTAGCAGGTAAAGTTCATGTCCTTGTGTAAAACAAGGCATGTTACAAAAACAGGAGCTACTGTGAGGGAAAGCCTGTAACCGGGTTATTGAAGAAATCAAGGCCCGTTGTTTCAACTCTAGCGGAAGTTCTTGGCAGCATGTCAACTTTTTTTGGAAATCGTATTTTTACAATCAGCCCCCTTTATGCATAATGGTCTTTCAGGAAATGTTGCAAGACAAGATGACATGTTATACAAACAAGAACTTTTATATTTAAAGGTTCTTAAACGGATCCAAAGGTTTCAAATAAGGCATTTTATTTAATAATAAGGTTGGTCGGAACAGCTCTCGCGGAACTCTTTAGAAGCAATTGAAACTTGAACCCTCAGATGTTTTACTTCCGTGTGAATACTGTATAAAAGGAAAAAGTCTTCAAGAAACCATTATTAGGAGTTTGGAGAAGTCCTCGACGAGTGATTGAGAAAGAAAGAAGCCATAAATTCTATCTGGTAAACTGAGATGGTAAGTAAACCAGTTAGTTTCTAAAGAAACTGTGTTTTTGCAGTGGTGGGAAAATGAAACACAAAAATTTGGATTTATCAAAAACAATACTAATAGTAGCCCACTGAGTGGTAGAGCGGAGGCGATAAGGCAAATTGACCACCATAATTAAATTCAAAAGCCGACGTTTCGAGCGTTACCCCTTCGTCAGAGCGAATCAAAGAATCTTGGGTTGTATGTGGTTTGTATGTGGTTTATATATTGAAAGGTTGAGTGGAAACAAGACAACGCGAAACTGAGGGGAATATGTTAGTTGGATGAAAGGCGTCTGATGACCCCGTGCGGATTAAGAGCGCCGATTTGAAACATGACCTTTGCGTCAATTTTTTACGGCTTTCCGTGTTACTTCCCCGAGGAAAGGAAAGGCCGCAAGTGACCACGCAATGTTAAGAATGATTCATGATTCCACCAATAGTGTGGCTTGGCCAATCAATACATAAACCACGTTCGACCCACAATTCTTTGATTTGCTGTGATGAGGGGCTAGCGCTCGAAACGTCAGTTTACATTTTCATTACATTTTCATTTACCTTATCAACTCAGTTGATTTAGCCACATTTTCGAGATGATGAGAAGAAGGTAGCATCTCTCTGCGTAGAGGTTCTATAGATAGACTTAAGGGATTGTCTATTCACCTTTTTAGACTTGGCGAGTTGGTCGGAATCATATCACTAATTTTTTTCTCCAACATGATTCAGACAGACTGGCGACTTTCCTGATAAATCTCTGCTTTTTTAAAATCTTTTTTTTTAACCTTCTTGACTCAGTAAGCTAGTGATCATATTGATCAAAAGTGAGTTGTGTTGCTAATGCTTTCTTTAAAAAAAACGTTCGATTTTCTTCGTTTTTTCTCAATAGGGATTTTCTTCTGCTGTGGTGTTATTGATCCTGTGTTTTGCTTGCATCAGTCAGATGAGAGCAGCGGGGCTTCCTAAGGTATAGCACCAATTTATGTGATTTATACTCCAAAACTCGAAATATTCATATAAATTGTGTATCACGTTTTGCCGGCATAATACCACGAATGATAATATAGCTATAATTGCTGAAATTCCTATCTTTATCTAAAATCGAGTCAGGGGCTTGACTCTGGGTTGCACACTGAATCCAGCTAAAACTAGCCCCACTATAGAAGAACGTCCTGTGCCACACTGTTGATACGCACAACAAACTGATAAATATATAAATAAACTTCTAATGACTGTTGTAAGCCAACAGAAAAACCTAAAACGAATGGTGGAGTACACTAGGAAGCCGTAATAAAGAGAAGTGCGGGTGATCTAAAAACTAGACGAAATTGAATAGCATGTCACTCTTACTGAAGATTTTTTCCTTGTGCCCATCAGAAATAAAGGTAAAAGCGTTACATCTACTTTTGTATCTATTACAGGTCATGGATCTAGAGTTTGATGTGGGGCAAAAAGTGAGAGCAGAAACGTTTAAACTGGACATTACGGAGGGAGATAACAGGTTTACAGAGAAAATTGAAATCGACAAGGAGAAAGATATTGAGTACTTCAAAGTGCCTCCTCACAATAGGCTGCCCGGAACTGATAACATGTTCGACTTCAGAATGGTAGGAATGATATAAATAAAATCGTCCCATTTAATCATCCGTTTATTATCTTAGCGCGGTTTTCAATTGCGTGCCGAAAGTAATTCGCGTTTTGCTTCACTACGTTCTGTGATTGGTTAAAAAATCTCGCTCCACTTTGTCGACCAATCAGAAGTAAAACTCAAACCAATCGCAACTTTTTAATTTTTTTTTATTACAAGAAAAAAAAACGAGGTTACAAATTACAAAATATTTGTACACATGAATAATACGACACTAACAGTAACTGAAGAAAAATAAATAATAGGGGAAGAAAATTAGAGGTAGAAAAACAACAACAACACTCAACCAGAAAAAAAAAAGAGCTAAAGATGATACACCTAAAATTAGAAGCGGGACCTATAATTAGTTGCTTGTACAATGCGTGACGAAAACATACAGTACAATAAAAGAAAGAACTAAGAAATGAAATAACTATAATTAATGTACATTGAATGAAGGAACCAAGAAATACACTAACACTACTACACTTTAATTTATAGAATGTATATATGCTGCAAGAGGCTCCCATTTTTTCGCGGCTTTACCTTTTGCGTCCAATATGTATATTGGGATTTCACGAAAAACAGAAAATTGTTCCTGTTCGGTAGAGATTCTTTCAGTTTGCATATTCAGATGTAGTAACAAGTCAAAAGACAACACAAATTCACTTTACGGAAAATTTTTTATTGGTCTGGCCTTAGACCCAGTGCAGTCATTCCGTCAATATTATCGGTTTGCGATATTAGGTTCATGCTTTGAAGCCATTTGGTTACTCGCTTCCAAAAAGGTGATACAAAATCACAAGACCAGAAGATATGGAGCCTTATTTCAGGTACCATTTGGCAAAAGGAGCATTTTTCGTTGTCTTTAAATCCTATTTTCATTAAAAGATTGTTTGTCGGAAGTCGTCTATGTAAGAGTTTGAATTGAAATTCTATTAGTTTTCTGCTATTTGTAAACTGGAAAGGTAATATATATGCGAATTTCCAGTCTATTTCTTCGTTGTTAAAATCAAGGAGCCATTTTTCTTGACTATTCTCTGGGATTTGACTTTTCCTTTCCACAAGATTTTTGTATACAAGTCTGCTTGCCTTCTTACATTGAACGAATTGCGTTAAAAAGGGGTGATAAGTGGTTTTATTGTTGGTAAGGTTGGAGGATTTCGATAGTTTTCTTACGGCTGCAATAACTCCATAGTATTTTAGTGGACACGGGCGAAAGTCAAACTTTGGAGTTCTCTTTCAGCAAATGTTTCACCTTTGTTATGCCTTGTGCTGCCCAGTCTTTAAGAAATATAGGTTGATTTCCAATTAAGTTATGAGTGAGTTGAACCATAATGGCTGTTGAAAACATTGCTCTTTAGAATTTATCTCATGTTCAAAATTTACCTCAGCCCAAATTTCCAGAAGTTCGTAGGTAAACCTGTTAGAGTTTTTAAATTTTAACCTTGTATCTTTTACATTTAGGTTGCCGGCAAAGAAAAGTTCTCTTATGTTACCTAATTCTAAGTCCAAGAAATTTTCCATTTCCCCTTGTTCGAGGGTCTGGGTATTTCGTAACCCAGGTTACCTTGAGAGATTTGTTGAAAGAAACTTAGTCAATCATCTTCAGTAAGGCCACCTTTAGCGTAATCGTTTATCATTACTTTTTGCTTAATCTTGTCTCCTTTGTCATTCCGAAGAAATCGGTAAAAAGGATCGTTTATTTCATTTATAATTTTGTAGTTTGAAGGAAGAGGTGATAAAATGTAGGTCAGCTGAGATACAACTAAGGATTTTAGTACCGTAGTTTTTCTCATCAGTGTTAATCTGCGATATTTCCAACAGCTAAGAATGGCTTTGATATTCTTTAACTTCTCGTCATAGTTGTCAGATATTGTTATTTCAGGGTGAATGGACAGCCAGACGCCTAACGTTTTAACTTTCTCCTTTGGCCATTTAAGGCTGAAACAAGGGGTAGGGATGTTGTCCTTGCCAATGCTAGATCCAATCCAGAGAGCTTCTTTCTTAGTGTCGTTGATTTTGAGACCAGAGAGGTTGCCAAATTCGTCTAGTAAGCGTAAAGCTGATATTAAGGCTTCTCTTGAGCCGTCTAAAATAAGTGTAGTGTCATCAGCATATTGACTGATTTTAATATCGTTATTATTTATCGAAATACCACTTATGTTTGGATTCTTCCTTATTGCCTTGGCCACGTTTTCTGCGAAAAGAATAAAAAGATATGGCGACAAGGGGCAGCCCTGCCTTACATCCCTTTGGATATCAAAGTCGCTAGACCATCCATTGTTAAGGACACAGCTCTCTGATTTGCTATAAAGAACCTTCACCCAGTTAATGAGAGAGGGTTCGAAACCAAAGTATTGGAGACTATCTAATATAAACGGTCTTTCTAAACGGTCTTTCTAAAGCTTTCTCAAAGTCTATAAAAAGTAGCAGACCGGGAATATTTTTTCCTGCTGCGTAACGAACAACACTGTCTATGAGGCGGACATTCTCTCCTAGAAACCTACCTTTCAAGAAGCCAGTTTGATCATTATTTATAATATTTGGTCTCAGTAGCACTAACTTTGTTCTATTGGCGATGGCCTTTTCAGCAATTTTGTAATCTGTATTTAAGAGCGATAAAGGGCGCCAGTTTTTTATAAAATAGAGCTCTGCGTCTTTCTTAGGAATGAGTTTTAAGATGCTACGTCTCTGTGTTATGGACATGCATCCATTGTTAAATGCGAAGTTAAGAGCAGAAAGTAGTGGGGTTGATATGTCTGTCCAAAACAGTTTGTAGAACTCTGCGGGAAATCCGTCCGTACCTGGGGTTTTTTCGGGATCCATGTTTTTCAGGGCTTCTGCACACTCTTGCTTGGTCAGTAATCCTTTGCAAATCATTTGTTCTTCTTCATTTAGTTTCGTCTCGTTATCTGGTGGAAAGAAAGCGGCGGATGAGTGGTGCTCGTTTTTTCTTGACGTGTAAAGCTGTTCATAGAAACATTTGCATTCGGCCAAAATTTATTTGTCTGTGGTAATAAAGTCATTACCATTTTTTTCAGTTGGTTTATTGTTCCCTGTTTAAAATGACGCTTTTCAAGAGTAAGAAAGTATTTTGTATTCTTTTCGCCCTCGTTATACCAGCGAGTTTTGGATCGAATGATTGCTTCTCTGGTGCGATGTTCGATTATTTGTTCGCATTCGTCTTTGAGGGCCTTTATTTTATCTTTGACATGTTCCGGATTATTATTGTTGTTGTTTGAATTGTCAATTTGTTTTCCTAGCATCGCAATCGTTTCTCCAGTCCCTCTTCTTTCTTACCAATCGCAACTTGCTCGCACGCGTTTTCCCGCGCTTGGCGCCAGTTATGTATTTGCTTCGAGTTCTGATTGGTTCATTGGGTAATTTGTGCTGGGGTAATTACTTTGGTGTTGGTTTTACGACACTCATTTGAGAAGAGCTCTAATTAAGGTGATTACACTCAATAAACGCAATGAAACAACCAGGACTCGAAGCAAATACAGGAATCCGGCGTCAAGCGCGGGAAAACGCGTTCAACCAATTCACGTCTGACTGGTTGAGAAAGGAGGCGCCAGTTTTGCTTTGTTTTTTGTTTTGTTTTGTTTTGTTTTTTAAGTAGTTAGAGCAAGTGTTGTAAAGGAAAAGAAAAAGCAAACGTGACATTACTTTCGACACACAATGATAAACTGTTCTAAAGAATACACTGATCAATGCCATCGTACCACCATGAAAACGTTGGGCAAGGAATTAAGTCTAAAAAGTGTAATCGATTAATTGATTCATCATTTGATTAACTATTTGATTGATTGGTTGATTGATTGACTGACACTTAAATGCAGTCTAACTTTATTAGCAAAGAACATATTAGTTGAAATTTCAGCCAATTTTTTTTATGATACAGAACATCACAATACGTCGTCTCATTAGAAGGACCGTGTTTGTCACATCAGACCACTACCACCCGCCCTGCCAAGACCTTATGTGTTATCGCAAGACCTGAAAGCGGTAATTTACTTATTAGTACCCTTCCTCAGTTTTAAGGTTCACCTACATTTATCCTGGTTTCAGTCAGAAATAACTAACAATTATTCACCGAAGTAGAGGAGAACAGTGGAAGATAACTGCCGAGCGGCTTTTGCGACGAGGTAAATATCTACTACTCTTCTCCGACACTCAGTTGAAAAGTGCCGGGAGCTAAATAGCCGACACTATCCCGAATTTGAATATATTATTTTTACTTATTTTCGCGAGTACTAATACTCGCAAAAATTAGAACTTGCGAGAATTAAATTCGCGAATCAATACTAATTTAAGAGCTACTTTAAATTGCAGACTTGACGCCTATAATTTAAGGTAAGAATGATACTTTGCTCGGCTAGATTCTTTCAGTGAGTATACTATTCTTCCCCTGCTTCACTATCATCTGTCGGGTATCTGTATCATCCTCTGCAGTCTAAATCTTACGAAACCTCTTTGGTGCATTTATCGAACCTTATCTGTCGGTTCTTTGTATTTAGCCCTGGTCTTTGCTAGTTTACAGAAATTAGGAAATCCAGAAATGTAGTACCCTTCGTTATTTTGTTCCCCCCAAAAAGCGAGATTACATACTCGTGAGATATGGCTTTTTCACGAAATTAAGTACGCGCGCAAATGATTGAGAATAATTAAGGAAGCCAATCGGAGAGCGCTAAAAACACTATCCACTGGTTTGGTATATACTAATGTACGTTAATCATTTGGAATTATCCAGCTTAAGACAATGGACCACGTGAATAGGTAAAAACTTTTAAGATGTTAATCTTGCGATTTTGATATGACTTATACAGCTTTATTGGAGAAGTAGTAAAACTTTGGGTATTGTTGACTCGTTACAAATCTAGATAATCAAGACGAACCGATTTCTTGTTCTCCGTAGCAGTCAAATTTGCCCCCGACTCATAAGATTAAAAAAATCACCCAACATTGGATGTTTGGGGACATCGTTGACAAACAAACCTTTGAGACCTGAGGTACAAGAGTTCTGCGGTCAGTTTCCCATCTACCGTTTGGAAACATTCACACCAGACTCGGTTTCTGTGGTGGGCGACGACCAAGGAGAAACCTGCACTGGTAAGCCTGCTACATAGATAGCCATGTTATAATTATATTATGTTTACTACTGTTGCGTCCTGACCTGTGTTGCATATTCTTGCTCTTTTAACTCTAGTGTGTGTGCTTCATTCCTTGATTCATGTTCACTGTCCATCTTTTTATTTAGGGAACATCGTAATTAGGCAACTTAAGGTGTTTCGATACAGTTATTTTCGGACCATACCTCACTTTTTGAATCGGCTCTTAGAGAGTCTTGTCCTTGTCAGATCAAGGTGAAATTTGCAATACTTGTTGTTTTTGGATTGAACTTTAGCGTGGTTTACAGTTTGTGAAAATCGATATCTCCATGACAACGATAAACAAAAATCCTCCAAAACATCGCGATCCAGATTTCACTTTGAAAAGCAAATACCAACATCTTAAACTATGGTTATGGCAAACAAAATATACAAGAAGAAAAAGTTTCTGTATGTTTGTTTTGAAGTAAATCGCACAAACACTTCCAACCTTGGTTTTTGCATAATAATAGTAAATACACTGAAAAATCATCAATGCTTTGATGAAATGGCTAGAAAATACTGTTAAAACGTGTCTTTTACTTACTATTTCACGCCTATATCAAAACGTTTTGTTCAAACTGGTGTTCGCTATCTCGAGAACGAATTGTTTTTCTAAGATCATTGCCGTAATCATTTTGTGCTATAAATTTTTGAATTTGAGCGCTTTTGCGACAATCTCGGCTCGATAGATTTTTTTAAGCGTTAAACTCGCGTGCTTGACGATGTGATCAATTTTAGTATTGAGTCTTATTAACATTGATTCACTGGAACACTTTTAAATTTAACGTTAAAGAGGACGTATGAACCGACGGAAAAGCTTGCGTTACATATTCACAGTTGGCAAGTAAATGCTAATATATTCAAA
>Ga0126336_10001037_pt1 | contig 13504 bp, 7 predicted proteins | sample SidCmetagenome_FD_92530 | JGI IMG/M metagenome (GOLD analysis project Ga0126336, IMG submission 92530) | Coral microbial communities from El Islote,Puerto Morelos, Mexico - Siderastrea C C metagenome | ecosystem: Host-associated > Invertebrates > Cnidaria > Coral | place: El Islote,Puerto...
AACAACAACAACAACAACAACAACAACAACAACCATTGCTCAATACGAAATGAATACCTCCTTAAATGTTCTTACGATGGGGGATGCAAGTACCTGCAAAAAATAACAGTACGTTTTCATTGTTAGAGTTAAATTTGCACTCTACAAGTTCTCGGGCTGTTACATTGATTCCAGAATGACTGACGATAAAAACTGCTCTCGTTTGTCTGTGAACGATTAAAATTTTATTTCACACTAATTGCTAACTTTTCGCTGACCGTGGACTTTTAATTAACCCCATTGAAGTTTGAAACCCTCTTGACTAAGAAATGCCCACTGACCACAATCTCAGTGGAGAGTTCGCTAATTTCCCCCTTTCCCTCCAATACAGTGTCGTAGTCAGAAATGTTCTTGCTTGCTTGCTTGTTGGCATTTTCAAAATTGAACGAGACGCGGGGAAATTTTCCAACACAGCAGTCCGTCCTCGTATCTTAATGGATCAGTTGATTGATTTAAACATGAAAACATGGGCAACGAGACTTCAAGCACAATTCCAAAATTCCAGTAGTTCAAGCTCTAGAAAGACGTGGTTGCTGGCGGAAAGTCTGCACAGACTGGGGACAAAAGAGTGCATCTTCCCATATCGACTCCACTAAATGTTCAGTTTGCGTTTATGTGTGTCTCTAAAACAGGTGTTACATAATGCGACAAGTGTGAAACTAGTCGTTACTTCTGGAATTTTGGCAATATTTTGACACATTTTGTATCTACTCAATTCATGGTACCCAGTATCATGATGTACCGCATTTTTGTTGACTAGATTTTTTTTTAAACAATAGAGTTCTTCTGTCGAAGGCATTATCGTGTGATAGGTTGCCCGATGAAATCTGATGTTCACTGAGAAGTATTAGCCCGACAACGTAGTTCGAGGGCTTATATGAAGTTTGAACATCAAATTTCCGAGGGAGCCTATCACACATAGGCCCTGAGACAGAAGGACTCTATTGTTTTTATTGTACAAGGCTAAATTTTGAGCGAAAATTGGCAAAAAACGGGCACTATGCGCTGATAGACGTCCACTGAGGAAAGGCACTATCGCGTCACGTGATCAACTTCAACCCATGGAAGGACGTCAAAATTGAGCGTTGTACTACAATCATGGATGGTGTTTGAATAAAAATATCTTCGGACTGAATTTCATGAATACCGTTGTCATATCGGCAACTGACGAAAAGATAACGTAAAGCGTTTGAGTTATCATAATTGCTGCATCTTGAGTGTTAGAGAAGACAGATCTGTTTTTGGTAATCAAATACTAGTTCGTGTCTTCAAGTTTATTATTATGAGGAATCATCCATGACTAACTTTTGGACAGCAACCTTATTTTCGTAATTTAACAAATAGCTGATCGTTACCCGTTGTATATACTTCTATATACAATGCCTCTAAGCCAATGAGCGCGCAAGAATTCCCACAGCTAGTCATTGCGAAATTTGGTTTATGTTTTATCTGTTTTCGGCATCAGCAAACTTATTAGTGTAGGTGTACAAATGAGCCGGTTTAAAAATATGTCTCTCTTTTCATAATCAGATCTTAGCCTTCCCCTCGACCACCCATTACACCAGATAAAGAAGTTGCATTTCAAGCTTTTCGAATCCAAACACGTGAGTACTTAGTTACATAATCCAACAGTTCCCCACATTCTAAGACAGGTGAGAAAAGAAGATATTGAAATAATGGGCACCTTAATAATTGGCCCTTTTGCCATAGTGCAATCCTTGAAATCCTGAGTTGGGCAAAACAGTTTTGCACCTTTTTAGGAGATAAAGAATAAAGAAGACTAAAAGAAACGTCATCATCATAATTACTTAATCTTAAAGAATTATTAGAGGGGGTGTAAAAATAATGGCGAAGTACTAGGCCCTTGCTCAACCTAAAAATGCTTCGGCCAGTTCAAGAGAAAGATTTTAAGTAAATTCGTGAGGAGCCGAGAGTAAACCACAAGTTAAGAGGTTTTTTTGAGAGGAGACATGACGGCACTTCTTAAAAACCCTGGCCCAACTTTTTCAAGTTGCAGTCCTTTCCCATCCTGGCCATAAATATAGAAGTTTCAGTGGACAAGTATGGTGACTGTTATAGTTGAAAGGACGCCTTTACTAAATGACCACCCCGTTAACCCTTTAGACCCATCTCGTATCCCTGACGACGTATTCCCGGTACCATTTTGCTACCTAGCCCTGACCGAATGGGATCTTGGTACCCATTTGTACGCCTGGATAGAGAGGGAAGGGCTACGGAGGAAGGCCTCTAGGCTGAGGAAACATACGACCACAAAAACCTGTATTCAAATCCTAGCTGACTTCGAAAATGCGACGCACTCGATAACAAACTGCACTTGCACCTGACTCTATGAATGAAAAGCTAAAGCAGCCCATAGTTCTGACATGTAGTGACGTTCAAAATGTCACGACCAGAATATGCACCCATTGTTGCTACGTTTCTGCCCTAACCTTTGACGGGAAGCTCTTGTCTTGAGGTCTGTGGGTTGCCTCTAGGTGTGGAAAGGTTAAGCATTACAATCAGTTACTGGTGTGTTAAAAGGGAACACGACTCCAGAAATTTGGTTCCGCTGCTTCGTGCAATTTTCTTGTTACCACGACCGGGAAAGCTCTTGCGGTTTTGAGGTCTTGGCTTCGCCTCTCTGGCATCTACTGTTGGTGCGTCAAACGCGTGGAATGATGACTCGTGTAATTTGGTTTAATTTCCGTGCGTTTTGCCCTGCTCTTCCATGTGTACTGCAAGAATTACGCCAAAAGCGTGCGTTTTCCCCTGCTCTTTCACGTGTACTGCAAGAATTCAACCTCTAGTTTAAATGAGTGGTTTGAGATGATGACGACAGAATACGCCAAAATGAAAACGTGTTCAAATATTTTTTGTGACGCCAAACCAGGAGCAATGGGTTCCTGCGCCAACTGGTTCCGTCTGAAGGTCAAACTTAAGTCTATGGAAGAAAAAAGCTTCTGAACGTTTCTTTCCTGTGGTGTTTATTCCTGGGCAACTCTAGGAGGTTCTCGTTAACCGTCATCCAATAAATCAGCTAATATCGAGCCGTTTTATTGACCTTTGATTCGTCTTATTCGACTTGACAACCGTGTCCAACCATCAGCGGACTGAACTGACTGAGGGTTCAAGAGTTATTAACAATCGTCAAATTGAAGTCTAACGGCTAACCGGCAATCCAGAATTGAAAAGAGAGTAATTTGCACCATCAGTCGTTTTTTCTGAATAACTTTAACCGTGAATCCATAAAACGGGGATGTAATGGTGTAAACTACTATTATTTTGTACCTTCAACGGTCAACCATACCTCCGTAAAGACCCTCTTCAACTACTTTCAGTCGAGGAGGTATTCAGACCATATCTTGTAATGCTTGGTTTTTGTACTTATTATAAGTCACTTTACGGGAAAAGCATTTTAGGCTTAATTGTGACGTTCGAGAAACAAAAATGCTTTTAGACGGTGTTTACACAATTCCTCTTTTCGTTTAATCATCTTCAGATGAGTGTCGGTCTGATTTCCACTTCTGTCGGAAGTGCATTGTTTTGTGTTTTTTCCTAAGAGTAAAACAAAGTTGTTTTTCAGAGTAAAGGTTATCAAAGTTCTTTCACATGGTGTTTGTACGACCATCCTTTCCGTTTATTTTTACGGCAACCGAATTGTCCTTCACGTTTATTTAATTTCAATATCTGTCGGAAATGGACTTTTTTCCATGTGTAACTGAACAAAGATATCATTTCAGAGCCCGGAGGCTCCCTAAGTGCCTTTAGATGGTGTTTATTTTTTTTGTTTTCTCGCTTTTTTTCATACAACCGACGCGTTCCTCACTAGTTTATTGATGCATTTGCCGGAAACGCATTTTTTTAGCGTATTTTTTTCACGTGTGCGCAAGCGCAAGTTTATTTTTCAGTAAAAGTCATCTTGGTTTGCATACTTTTGCTATATTTCCTGTACTACTGCTGTCAAAAGCGCCATAAAATAGGACTGAAATATGTTGCCAGACAGCAACTTTTGCAAGCAAACATGCTCAATGATCAACTGAATACCTCCACATACCATTTGTGATGAACTTACCATGTGTAGCTATGCCATCTTAAAAAACACCTTAATAATTCTTAGCAGTTCATTACAAGACAGAGCTACTTCTTCTCCGAAAATTAAATAAAACTTAATCCAAATAGAGAAACTAGAAAGTTGATAGCATTCTTGTGTGTATGTGTATGATGCTAAGAATATCTTCCATCGTGCTTGTTCGTCGATTCTTAGGTCCATTTTTGTGGTTACATTTTTGAAGATAATTATTGGAACGCGTAAGCGTTTTGTTAAAACACGTTCAAGCTTTTTAAATCGACCAGATCTTCTTAACAGGAAACCCTGCGATGAGACACGCGAGAAAGTCATTAAACAGAATTTACGTCAACTGTAGATCTCTAAGGAAATGGTTATTCTTAGTTGACAATGTGGTTAAGCTTTTCGCCCTCTTTTCCCCCTTGAAAGCGCAAACTAATTGTTATGCAAACCACATGTGAAGTATTGTCGCAGCCGTTAACCGAGAGGAATGTTCCGTTTTCCGTTGCTGGTGTATATGCGTGGTTTTCTTATCTCGGTCGCTGGATAAACGGATTCTAACTAGGAAATATTTTACGTAAAGAAGGCAAATAAGTAAAACCAATAAGAGCCTTATTGCCGGTGTAAAGACCTAACACTGAAAACTACATGAGTCATGCAAGCAGCTTGGTTAAAATTGGGGATACAAATAGTTGATTTATGTTTTATGTCCTTAAGACGGTTTTCTGTACATATTTTCTTAATTTCTTTATTTTTCAGGACGTAGTTGTGTGAAACTAAGACGTTATAAAGAAACCCCTTTGCTTTTTGATTTTAAACTGAATTCGAAAACTGACATAAACTGTTTACGTGCAAATTAACCATGCACGATTCCGCGCATGCCGTGGTCTTGACTGACAGTAGATAAAAGGCTAATTATCGTAGAATCCGAAAGGTACATACAACAAGCTAAGAGACTGTTACAAGTTATCACCCGAAAGACCGGCCGTCGTTGGGTTGGAAACATGACATAGATTCTAAATCTTTTTTTTTTTCATTTTGCAAAATATCGAGAAACGAATGTCACCACTGACTCACTTTTGCATTTTGTTCTGTTAATGCACAAATGGACGAGTCATGTACTGAATATTCCAAGTTAGGGAATAGTAGTTCGCAAAACGTATGGTTAAAGAGTACAGCTTGACAGATAAGTGTAAGCTTTGAAGAAAACTTCAACTAATTTGAATTGTTCAAGGCATTTTTTGTAAGAATGCGATTAGAAGCTTAAATCATAAAAAAGAAAGAAAATATTGACGCTGGATCAACAGTAAAATAATCCGGATTACAAAGTCTCCAGGACTACCATGTGACTAGCCTAACCGTTAGAACCATGCAGGCATTGAACTACACATCGAACTCAAGAAAAACTTTCACCAAAGTTAAGTTTTTAATCGAATATCAAGAAACGGAAAACAACAAAATAAAGTGCCACTTGGAAGCTTTCATTTGAATTGCATCACTAGGTTTTCTTTTGCGGACCCAAAATTAAAATGATCTTCCTATGTGGCAAACTATTCAGGAGGGTCAGATTTACCCTGCTTGGAGTCAAAGAGTTAAGTCTAATACGCTTAAATAATCAAAATATCACTGACGGGTTAAGCCATACCAGGACCTGGAGAACAGGTACACCCCACAAGTCTAACGATTTTTGGGGTCTTGTCTCCCTTACAAAGCCGCCGGGCTTAGATGGTGAGTCAGAACCAAGAAGTGCTTAAAAAAACATCAACGCCCGATGGAATAATGTAGAAAATATCATTTTTAAGCAAGAATGCTGAATATTGAGCAATTTCTTTTGGAAAAGTGATTAGAAGATAATAAAATTTTCAGAGAAAAAAAATTCTGGAATTTTGAGGTATTTCGTTATTTCATTGCTAATCCCGATTGGTCCCTTAGTCTGTGAAGAACATTCTGGAACCATTCTTAGGAGGATTTCGTTAGCTGATGAAGTCATCAAGTATGTTGGCTACAGATTTGTTGTTATCTCTTTTCCCTTGGCCCTGTTTATGCAAATTCCTGAAAAAATAAGGTCCGTAACTTGAGAAAAGGTCACAATGCTTGTCATTTCACGTCCCGGATCGTCTCGATCAGATAAAAGAATCGAAATAGAATACGAAAACGTTTATTTTGCAAAATAGCCTGAAACAAACAGCACCGCATAGAATCTTAGTAGCTTAGTAGCTTTCATAAAAACGGCACATTTTGGGGTATCTTCCAAAGACTCCGTCAAAAGTTAGAACCATCTTGAACAGGGAAATAAACAGTACCGTAGGAACGTACTGCTCATTAGCTTTCATTTGAGGGGCCACACTTTGCGGTTTCATCTACAGACTCAAAAGTTAGACACAGAACACAGAACACACAACGGAGGTATATGTTACCCCCGAGTAAAGGTTAAGCTTCCCCCAAGCACGTACTAATCAGGAAATTCTCGAAACATTTGAGTGTTCCTGTGCAAATTGTTGAGGGCACAATTCATTAATTTTGTTCTGCGTAAGGCTAAAAACCAAGGGGTATTGAGTTTTGCGCTGTTGATGAAAACTTGCTGTTCGTGTTTTGTTATTAAATGAAGGTCATAGTTGTTTGTGAGATATGAAATCAATACCTGACGCCGCTTTTTTGAGAAACAAGTCTAATTATAAACACAGAATAGAGATATTCATCTTTTCCTAAACTGACAATAAAGGACTTAAATAAGATATATTTCGCAACTCGTTTACTCATATGTATTGGTCACAGAACAAGAGATTCAAGAAATTAAAAGCTGAAAGTTCTTCCTCTTTCAGGTTTTCGATAACGAAAGATAAAGGTCGAGACAAATACCTAGACGATTCGTTGTTTTGAAGCCGTTCAATACATGCACAGAATTTCAACGGTTTTGTCCGACCTGAGTAGCAGTAGCACTCGACCTTCCGTGCTGGCTGATAAACTTCTTGGCTGCTTGTTTATCTTAAAACTTAAGCGTAAAATTGTAACAACAATTATTGCATAAAAGTTGGCGTTAAGTGTTGAGTGTTAAGAGTAGAAAGCAAAGCCGAAGTAATTGAAGAGGTTCAACTCCACTTGACTGTAAATTTAGAATTCAAAGTCGGCAACTCAAGTGAATTGTCTGAAAGGTTCTGACTGAAGCGGGTGACTAATTCCAGAAAACCTTTTGTCTCGGCAAGCTACGGCGAAAAATGATTAACTCAGCCTAACAAATACATTGATTGTAACAGTTTTATTAGATAACATGAAAAATACTACTACAGGCAATTATGAATTGTGTGTTCTTTCTTCTTTCGGTTTTTTGAGTGGAGTGATTCCCGGAAAAAATTGTCTTGGCCATGGAATACTGGCGGAAAATTATGGTCAGTGCAAGGTTTCTAATAAATACATTTTTTAATAATAATTTTAACTGATATAGACATGTACTATATAGACAATTCAGTTATGAATTGTATGTCCTCCATGTCTGGTTTTGTTTTAACTCTTGGAGTTTTATAATCCTTCTCTGTATCTAACAGTTCATGACTTCCTTTCTGTACAAGTCGATTCCACAACTCGAAGATATACGAATATTTACAAACAAGCAATATTATATTCTATTATAAATAGGGGTGTAACTTTCGCCAGTTTATGTTTTGTATTTAGCTGCAAAGTGCCCTGAGAACATTAACAGTCTATATCTCAGTGGAACTCAAACTGTTGCTCCTAAGCTCTGTGAAGTCAAACGTTGATAAATCCAAGTCCATCGGATTAGGGTTTGGTGGGTGTATAACTTTTGATGTCTTGTCACTCAAAGTTCTTTTGCAACCTTCTGATGAGATACTGCTTGAGCGCCGCCGAAGTTCTGGTTCAGATGAAGTTGGTGAAAGAATTCTCCCTTCATCTTGGGAATCCGTTGATTCCGTGGATTGCCTTCGTAACAAGTTATCAATATTGGGTCTCGTTTCATTTCCTTGCGAAAGTTTCCTTCGGTTGCGCGCGCTAAATCCCATGTCTTCCAAAATGTCATATTTCTCAAATCCTCCGCAAAGAGCTGCAAAATAGAAATAATAGGGTTTAGTTACACGTAGTTCAACGAAGAGAAACTTTTAAATTTATCAAAGATCCGCATGTCAGGTTCTTCTGACAAATAGCTGTCTGGTATTACGAATATGTCACTAAAATTAAACTTCAATTAAAACATCCAATCTGCTTTCATATTCTTGAATCGATTTAACAAGCCTGGTATTATTCTTTGGATTTAGTCTTGGACAACTTTGAAAACGTGAATAAAATGAGGGAACTGAATTAAGGAGTGTCACGTTGAGTCTAGCCAAACGTAGTTGGAGCCTCGTCGTACTGTTTTTTTTTTAAGGGATGTTGTTTCAGAGATCTCGAAAACTTCAGAATGTTTTGGTCTTTAACCTTGGTTTTTTCGTATTTAAAATAAGGGGGGCAAACTGTCTACGTCCCTCTACATCCCTGAACACAATCTTTCCCTTTCGAGACGAAGTTGTTTGTGGACGCGGCCCTGTCACAAGACTTGAATGGATTCACTGGGTAAACAGAACAAAATAATAAGCAATACACACCTAATAAACGAAAGGCAACGTCTTCCCACTCTCTCGGCTTCATTTCAGTCATCATTCTTACCAACTGTGTCGAAAAATCGGGGAAAATGTTGAATCAAGGAGGAGTTTTCAGTGTCGAAGTCTAACGTGTTCACTATCCGAACCGTAGCTCAAGTTAGCTCTGATCAGCTCGAGGGCAGATGTGTATCTATTGCTTTTCATCTCTATGCATCGCTATTTATAAGCCCTTCAGACAAAACGGACGGATTACCTCTGGACGAATCGCGTTTGTGGGAACTTGACCTTTCGGCTTAGCAGTTCCTGTTCGATTTGGCAGGTATCCTTTGAAAGGCTATTAAACTATTTTAAGACGGACACGAACCCTTTGTCTTCTTATATTACACTATGTAAACTTTCCACTTATATTCTAAACAGCATTGTGACGGATGGATCATCTTTTGGCCCACGCGCAATGCCGTAAGAGAAGAGCGTGATAACCTCGCCCTAATATCCCACTCTTTTCTACACCATGTTGACTGACTCAGCGAAATGAACCACCTTTTGCAGATTTTTATTATCAACTCATCCACGGGAAGGATTTCCTCGTAGATAATCTAAAATACACGTTTCAAAGATATGTATCTCCGCATACCATCTAGCTGTTGCTGTACTTAGTGCTTAAGTCACTAACGCATTTCCTTTTACAGTACGTTTTATTACCACACGCTTTGTGAGTCCCTCACAAACGGGCTACTAAACAGCTCATGGAATTAAGTTCTGTGGGACTTATAACATTTTTTAAACGGGGAATGTGTGATCTCTTTAAAATCGATGCGAGTATTTTGCTGAATGAAGTTTCTTGAATTAATACATTGTATCTCCAAAGGGGCAAAAAACCAGATTTCCATGATCGTTCCTGGTGGCACATGTTGCATAACGTCCGCACGTTTTGGTACCGAACTAAGAAAAGATTTCTTGATATTATCAACTGACTTATGTAATCAAAATGCATTCTTTCGTTATTCAATTGTGAGTTGATTGACTTGATCGCTTGTTTCGGAACAAACACTACATTCCGACTACAAGTAGCTGTCCTGCTCAAAAGTTACCGTGTAATTATGCAAAGAGATTCCGATTTTTTTTTTCTTTTGATATGACGAAAGTTGAAATAGGCCCCCATAATTTAGTTCCATGAATCTTCGCCCCTTCAGGCTTTGTGTTTAATTTTAGAAAATGGATAATTTACGGGCGTTGTTATTTTTCATCTTATATATTAAAAATAAATTTATCCTCTCGCTTAAAAAAGAAAAAAAAAACATTTTTCTCATTTAGCAAAATATAATTAAAACTGAAACACCACCTTAGGTCCGTACTCAATATAACTTCAGAAGTGAGAATCACCCTTATACATAACTTAAATGTCGACTGCAGACGAAGTGAGAATCACACTTATACATAACTGAAATGTCGACTCCAGACGGTTGTAACAATCAATCCAGAAGAATCAATAATGAAAGTATAGCGGCGTTACAGGAAATAGGTCTTTTCCTTGAAAGTTGCGTTGTCAATGCAGAGACGTTTCATTTTATGAGTCCGCATGATTTTACAAGGGACTAAATATAACCTTCTACACTATCAGGCTTCTGGGTAATGTGTGAAACCGATTGTCATTAACTACTGTTCTGGGTAATTTGCGGTGTACGCATCTTTCATCTTATAAAAAGAAATTAACCCTTTCGGTCTAGAAAAACTGCAAATCCCATTTAACAACATATCGAAAAACAAACAACAATAGAGGTTATTCCTGCTCAGTTGCTTTCATTTCATGAATAGCCGCACTTTAGGATTTCACTCACATACTTAGTCTTTAGAATCTCAAAAGTTAGAACCAGGATCGACTCGACTAATTGGGAGTGGGTTGTTAAATTCGACAGGCTAACAGGGGAAAGTTTCCGTGACTTGGAAGGCACTTGGAATGTTTTCCCAGCCGTTCGTAAATTGATATTTGAGCAAATATGTATTTTTGTTTTTTTCTACTTCAATCCGGTATTTCTACTTATACTGTCAAAACAACTAGATTATTATACGAGAATTCAGCTAAAAAGAAGGCAGTTTACGATAAACAGAACTTCGTGTTTTTAGAGGCGCAAGTCACGAAGAAGTTCAGGTCTGTTACTATAGTAACTCAGATCAAAATTTCTGCACGTGCAAGTGCGACAGGAGAATTATCTCTTCAGCACGTGAGTAGCTGAAATTCTTACAGCTAAGGGAAAAGCAAAACTGTTACATAATCATTTGACTTAACCTGAGTTAAATTAATGTGGTATAGTGAAGCATAGGAAAGCTGCTTTTGGTTTGAACGACAAACGAGAAGGCGAGACATTCGACCGGAGTGTTTCAGTTGCCGAGATCACGAGACCTCTAAGTCAGCCTGCATAAATATCATGACCCCATCTGGGGCCCTAGAGCCCAGAAGTTTCTGCGCACCCTGTTTTACATGCTTGAACCCCGAAAAAAACGATCGATAATGGCTAAAAATATGTAAGGTCATGGGCATGGGAATTTTAGAAAACTCTCGAGGTGCATTTTTATGCCCTCAGTCTAAAAAAAGACCGGAAAAATCCAGTAAAACTAAACCATGATGAAAAGAGGCGTGTCCTCCAATGTGAGTCACATTTGTGCCCAGGAATTAACTGGGTTTTTTTAATGAAACTTTTGTCAGAATTTGTTTCATATCAAACTTTGATGCTTGAAAGCAAATGTCTATTCCTGTGTGCGTTAGTGATCGTTGCTTCCAAAAACTAACTGAAAATGATTTCACCAAATCATTTCGAAAAATACAGGCTGATGCATCCTGGGGGGGGGGGTACTCGACCCATATCTGGGTATAGGTGAGCTGCTGGGGGTTTAAAACTCTGACCCTGTTTAGGACAAAAAAAATCCTAAAATACTTACCCTGTTTAGGGCAACAACCACAAGTTTATTATCCTGTTTTGGGGCATGCAATACCCCTGTTTATAACTAGGACAGACTCGCGCGAAATTATATACCCTGTTGAGGACAGACTCGCACTAAATCACATACCCTGTTTAGGACAGAAAGGCCAAAAAACATACCCTGTCCAGGGGCACATCCCCGTATAGGCCTACTATAAGAGAGTAATCTCCCCCCCCCCGGGGATTGTATGCTCGCAAGGTACGTGTCTTTATATTAAAATATTTAAGAGAATTAAGAAAGACGTTCTTGAGCCACGGATGTCACTGGAATTTGAATGTTCCTTACTGGCTTTTTTGCTCACCACCAAAGGCTGGAGAACGCTTCTTTTGGTATCCAGTGGCCTGTTATAATGGACGTGATGGCATCAAAATGCGTCAAAAAGGAAATAATAAACTTCCGTGCACCATTCTTGGATCAAGAATGTTTGTGCGTAAGTTTTCTACGATCTGATTACTTACAGTTACAGTGGCGACACGTGATACTATTGTGCATGTCTTACTCGTTCAAAACGCAGAATGCTGGTTTGCGTCGTTCATTTGTATGAAGCCACCTTTCACATTTAATTCATTTAATGGCTTTTCGAACGTTCCGAAGTTTCGTCTTAACAACGACAACAACAAAAACTTCAACAACAGCAACAAATTACTCAATATTTGAGATTTATATAACTCAATTTTCTCTTGAGTTAATTTTGGAGAAGTTATGAAAAATAATAACAACTATTAAAGAAACAACTAAACAATACTAATAGATGACAGTCCTCAAAAAAATTTCGCACAAAAGTTACAGTGCTGCCTTTTTAAACCTGCTTCCAGTGTTCTCTGTTTGTTTGATTTTTGTTAGTATTTTGATTATCTTCACATTATTGTTCGAAGCTTGTATTTTGGAAAAAATAGTCTGGATAGTCTAGCCCAGTGCTGAAATACCAGGACAGTTGCAAAACAAAGTGAAGACAGAAAAAAATAAAAGGTGAGACGACTGAAGGGATTAAAACAGGAAGTCATTGAGGGGGCAAGTCGAGGAACTTCGAGGTACCCATGGTAATCATAACGTCTGTCTAGGACGTTAGTCCTACGTTCACTATCCTCTTGTAACTTGAGTCGATCATTTGATGAAAAATTAGCCTCCTGTGAATACATCATTTTGACTGGGTTCGTCATATATTCTTCCACGAGCCCAAAGAATGTCTACGTTTGAGGTAAAATGAAGAGTCGACTTGTTAACCCAAGAGATGTTTACTCAAAGGAATGACAACAGGATGCCATTGTAGAGGCAAGACTAAAACCTTCGACATCCTCATGGCCGTCTGTCTTAGCCGTCAGTCAAATTTCTCCTCTTTTACTTTTTGTCTGTTGCTATGAATTACCTGTGACCAAACAAGGACCAGAAAGGCTTCTGCATTTCATTCTAGAGTGCACTGTAAACTGCAGGTAAACTGTGGTGTTCACTGTTCCCACTATTCCTAAGATCGAAAATACGATTTTCCCTTTCATGTACGAGAAAAACCAATCTTAAATTTCGTTTAGTTTCTTTCGCAAATTCACGCCGGTATTTTATATCCCCAAACCAGAATACCACTAGACTGTGCACCGTCTTTCTCAAGAACGTTGTTTGGTGTATTCATGTTTCGTTGTTTGACAAGAGGAGAGGCCTAGGTTTCTTTTAGTGTTTTCCATTTTCGGAGCAGTCGGAATATTTCTGCTCTTATATATTCTGCACTTCGAACAAATTAATGTACAGAGTTTGATCTTTCGTACGTATTTCGGCCGGTTCACTCTGCGATCTTCAAGGATCAGTTGTCCTTTAGCACCTCGCTCAGAAAGCTAGC
>Ga0126336_10001038_pt1 | contig 13504 bp, 5 predicted proteins | sample SidCmetagenome_FD_92530 | JGI IMG/M metagenome (GOLD analysis project Ga0126336, IMG submission 92530) | Coral microbial communities from El Islote,Puerto Morelos, Mexico - Siderastrea C C metagenome | ecosystem: Host-associated > Invertebrates > Cnidaria > Coral | place: El Islote,Puerto...
AACGGCTAGACGAATAATCACCAAATCTCGTGACTTTTCCTGAAATTTATCAGAGAAAATTTTCCTGTCTCAATGGCGTGTCTATGATGATTGACGCTTCTATAGCAACCGTCTACTCAGGAAGTTCAGTCTTTTTTTCAGTTTTTCCCCTTCGTTTGTAAAAAGAAGATGATCCTTTACTTTTTTGTGCTTGTTTTGATTAAGTATGTTTCTTAGAACAAATTCATATATTTCTCGATGTCGTCATTGTCAACTGTATGATTGCAGGCTTGGGATTCAAGATGGCGGCCTCAAAATTCAAAATGGCTGCTTTGTGATGTCATTGTGACGTCATGAGACGTCATTAACCCAATCTGTTAAGCTAATGACGTGCTAACAACGTGCCAGGTTTCATCACAAGAGCGTGAATATTTTTCGAGATCTATAGGGGGCAACCCCCCCCCCCCCCAGGTTCAGAAACTCAAACAAAGCCCAGGCGAAATAGGGTTAAGAGGTAACAAGATCGAAACTCCGCGATTTTGTTCGTACTATATGAAATAATTCGATCAGCTATCGAGGGGCTGTACTTTGGAATACTGCATCCAGTTACTATACTGACAAATTCAAGCAATGTTATGCAGAGTTAGAAAGGACGATTTTATTAAACAACTTGACTTAAACGCAACATCGATCCAAACGCAAAGTAGGAACGTCATGGCCTTTAAGTTTTATTAATATAAACTATTAAGTATATAATTATTATTCTTGATTTTAATGTACATAGTTATTTTGTAGCTAGAAACACGACCCCTCAAGCAAGCCTGTTGCTTTAAACCTATATCGTGTATAAATAAAGGATTATGAATAAAGGATGTAGTTGTTGTAGTTGTTGTTGTGGTTATTTCAGAACATTATTCACCTAAAAACTTAAAAGCTCCATAACAGCCAGAGCCCCGTTTACTTTAAAAGATGAACTGTACGGCGTCTTCACGAAACTTACAAGGTACGTAGGGGACGTTTGGAAATCAGAAATACCTAAAACGTTTTTAACGTAATTTTAGGAGTCCCTAATATTATAATTATGTAAGGCAATTTTATGTGAGTGTCCTGTGCCCAAATTAGTTTTGGTAGTCACATGATTTCGAGTGTAATTTGGAATAAATAAGCACGAGCCCGCAGGGCGAGTGAGGGGAATATTTATATTGTCCCAAAGGTAAACTGTTAGGAATTAGTTCCCTTCACTAATGAGTGTTTAGTGTTTAGCAACGTTAAAAGACACAAAAAAGACAACCCAATTCATCTGATTGCTTGTTGTTGTGGTATAGCAGTCAAACGACTTTCTGCTTTCACAGAATTCTACCTCAAACATTATCCATTGTAGTCTCATTAGATTTAAACTAGCACACAACTTCGGAGGACTGGACATGCTAGAGGTGGGGTGTGTTTGAAAGTCGTCGTCTGTCCCGGAGAGGAAGGGAGGGGGGCTGCAAAATTGGCCCATCCTGAACAAGTGGGTCCAGAAATGAAAACGTCTGCAATGTCCCAACCTTTGCAAGTATTTGATTGAGCTGATATTGCAAACAAAACAGCATCTAGGTCACACGAATGGGAAACTGAGATGTACCAGGTAACACATGGGGTGGCATTGGAGAGGTTAGGGGGTATTTAACTGCTTTTTAGTAGTTTGAGGGTGGTTCAAGAGGGAAATATTGGCTGCGGCTGTTCCATAACACTGTTTTCAATTTGTTACATCCACCAGGCTTCCAGTTAGAGAGAGATGCATAAAATCAAGACCGATCCTTGAGAACTTCAAATAAGACACCTTGGCCATGGTAAAGTGCATTTAAATTGTTTTGCTAGTCAGGATTGGTTAAAAAAGGCGAGAAATTAAATGGTCTAACTAGTTGTTGGTCATTTTGCCTGTTAAAAATCCGGCTAGATATACAATCAACTCTCTCTAAAGCGGACACCCTCGGGACCAGCTCTGCTGTCCCCCTTTTAGAGTTTTGAATTGCAGAGAAACCAATGAAATTCGGTCAAGACCAGCCAAATATGTTTGTCAGCCTTATATGAGGTTTCCGCCTTACAGTGGTGTATATACTTACATCTAAGTACTGTAAATGAACTATATAAGACTGTGAATGAAGATATAAGTACTCAGTGAGCTTTTATTTCCTGTGGAAATTCAATGAACTAAACGCTACAAAGATACATCCAGTCATGAAAGATATATACGTCTAACAGACCGCTAGTTAAGATAATAGAAGCAATTTTCTACTGGTTGTAAATTTGACGTTGAATACTAAACGTTCATAAACGCTTGTAAACGACTAGTAACATTCAAAAACAGCGAAAATAGCGAAAACAGTAATATAAAATGATCTTATAATGTCCACCAAATAGACCGTGGAATAGCTTTTCAGCAACTACCTGTAGCATAATTGTAGATCAACAAATGAACACCTAACAACGCCTTAATTTTTTACAACTTCTCAAAACTTCAAGCCCCGCGAAATGTTAATCGTATAACACAAATTAAAAGATTAACAATACACACAAAAAAAAAATACAATTGAAGTGTTTAGTGTTCCTTCAAAAAAAAAAAAGCAACCAGTCAACAGGCTCATTGCTTTCCTATCTGGTTCACCATGCTGTCACTAATTATGACGGATGAAGAAAACTTGGACGACAGTTGCGGCAGCCAGAAAGACCGTCGCCGCTGATGATGACAGCAACGATGTTGAGTCTGAAATAAAAAAAGTGGGGGGGTTAGGCAATTACTACTTTTCTCACGGCTAGCCCTTGTAAGACACCCGAATAGTAAAACTTCCCGCGCAAAAAGTATGCCGCAGATTCAATTCACTAAACACGTGTACCGGCTAAGTTTTATTGGAAGCGAAAACAATTCCTCGGTAATTGAGCTGTACGTCCCGTATCCCTCAATCTATTAAAACTGGAAAAAGAACCGTGCCAATAGTTCAGTTTTATTTTAAAATCTTCCTCAGGGCAACTGAGGAAAAACAACAGAGTCACAGTATAATAAGCTGAAAACTCGCGTATGAAGCTGAAGGCTATAACGGTAATCTACACGCGTCATGCTCTCGAACTGCGCGCTCAATTGCACTCTCTTGCGTTCAAGTAGAGCGTGCGAGGAATTTGTCAATCTATTATCTATTCCGCCATACCCCTTAGTATCAATTTTCCATACCCCACAAAATACGTAAGGTAGTTGCTCTCTTAGTGGTCTTAAAACTGCTAAAAATGTAGATATTTCTTAAACAAAAAACCATGAAGGGTGTCCACATATCACGAGCACAGACTGCAAAGAATATTATTTTTTATCACGTGACTGTTTGTGGCTGTTCACTTTTCAGTGCAGTTCATGATTATGCTCTTACGAAACGAAGCTTCTGAAACAAAACTGAAAAACAAGGAAAGAGAGGTCATACCGGCGATGTAATTTGCAGCAAACCCTTTCTTGTTGAAGCGTTTATCAGATTTGAACTCTATCCAAAGGTAACGTCCAGTAGATGTAATTGTCCCGGAAGGCTTGTTGTCATCGTTTCCACAAAATTTTCCCTCCAGTGGAGAATTTGCATCGCTTCCATCCCTAACCTCAACGTGGTCACAAGAGCAAGTGGAGGAGAAAAGACAGCGTTCCATTACGAACGTTTCAAAGGTCAGCTTCACTCGGTGTCCTTCTGGAACGGTTATTATCCATCGACAGATCGTGGTGCTTGGGTAGTCGTACGGGTAGTTCGGACTCGTAAAAAAACCAGATTTCCCAGTGATGTTGAGGCCATCTTCTTTGCATTCACCTGGGCTTGCTGAAATTAAAAAAAAAATTATAACCTTAAGTGATGCTGTTGATTTTCTGTATCATTCTTATACGAGAGGGAAGTTGGAAGTTTGAAAACAAAAGAAACAAAAAACAAAACCACTTTCTTAACCTATAGTTTACTTTGGGCTCACGCGCAATATCAGGTCAAAAATTAACGCGTACGTGCTTTAAACTGCGGTAGAATTTGAACCTGTACCAAACAAAAGATAAATTAAATTTCTTTGAATGATCTCTTGGTTCTCAATTACTTAATCAATCCTTTCTCTCCCTAATTGCGCCAGTCTTTCACAACGGTTCTTCTCCACATGTAATTACAGAAATCAGAGATCGTTCTTAAATACTGAAGTAACGCAAACTCGGTTCCCAAGAGTATTGTAATGTACTTTGTTCTCAAACATTCTTGAGTTCTAGAGCAGAGATCAATAAAAACAAGAACAGAAAAATCAAGATTCGGGATACCAAGACACGTGTAAGTCGAAATACACCCCAATATCTTCAGGTGATAAAAGAAATTCGGAGTCGACTCGACTGCGAATGAATCTCTTAGGACACCGTGAATAGAAATAAGAAAGAGACGTCTTTGACGTCTGATACTCAATATCGTATGAGGTGATGGGTTAGTATACGTAGTTGACTTTTTGAAAAGGTAAGAATGCTTTATAATGTCCGAAACAATTCTGCCGGGATTTTGATTGATTATAGGGCTCGAGACTTGGTATTTCCAACCGGTTAGGAAGCAGTCCCCTGCAATATATAACTAGTTTTTCGTCTGACGGTATCAGAACTTGCAAAAAGAATCTATTCATTAATCGGCGGAAATGAGAAATACATTGCTTTATGAGCAACAAAAAATATGCTTGAAGTTTGGCGCTAAGGCAAATTAGGCAACTTAAAACAAAGTTCAGAACAAGCTCGGCAATCTCAAAATGTTTTTCTTTTCATAGGACATACCACTTTGGAAAAACAGGACAGATTGAAAGTTAGAGAAATGAGATCTCTTACCAACGGCAGTGTAAGTTGCATTAAACCCTTTATGTCGGGTTAGTCTATCAGATTTGAACTCTATCCACATAACTCGTCCAGAAGACAGTATCGACGCGACACCGGGAGTTCTGCCACCGCAAAATTCTGCCAACTCATAGGAACTTTTATCACTTCCATCTCTGATTTCAACGTGGTCACAAGTGCAGGTGGATGAAATAAAACAAGTCTCTAAGTCGAATGCCTGGAAGTTCACCTTCACTTGGTGACCTTCAGGAACAGTAATTATCCATCGACAAGTTGTGTCGCTTGGGTAGTTGTTCGGGTAGTTCGGACTGGTAAGACTTCCAGATGACCCAGCGAGAGCGACACCATTTTCGCTGCAGTTTCCTTCTACTGGAGACAACATTCTTAATACTGAAATGAAATGGCAAAAAGTGTCAACCAGTTTGTTGTGTAAAGTTGTGAAAAGTTCAGCACTTATAAGCATGCAAATTGTATGCAGCGATCGACCTTGATGGTTTCTTAACCCTCGGGCGTGTTGGTTTTTCACCGTGTATAACTTGGTTTTTTTTTGTTTTGTTTTGTTCTTTTTCGTCACTTGCCATCACGATCATCTTGCGCGCCATCTTGGATTTTGCACAAAACTAGAAAACATCAAAAACGGTGGAAATTGAGCAGAATATATGACATAATTAAGCACTTTGCGGAGAAATAACTACAATTTATCGCGATCCAGTGGTCTCTTTTAATTCCGATTGAGACGGCATTAATTTGTGATAATGTCGTCTTAAAGTGCTGGCTTGTGATTGGTTTAAAAACTGTCATGACAACGTGGCCAAGATCAAACTTCAAAACTTTTCTTTACAAAAACGCCGGCAAAATTTTACTTTTGCTCAGTAATATAGTTGAAAAAACCTTTGTTGCAATGTGATTCATCCCTACAAGCAACTTACCTCGGCAGATTGCCGAAAATGTGGGTGCTAAACCTTTAAAACTGTGTATGTTTTGCAGTTATTTGGGATCCAGTTTTAACCTGGTAAAGAAGTTAATTGCCACGTTATTTTATTGTTTGGTCGATATCCGTCGTTTGAATAAAATTATGTTGATGCACTAAAAGAGTTTAGTTTGTTTCACAAGGCAAGGTTGTTTCATAAGGTTAAAAAAGCGAAAAATTTAAACATTTTGCTGCTAAACCAGAACTGTTTTCGTAAGCAAGTATCGCGCGTGCAAATCTGCATGACGAGTAAGAATTTCTATTTTGATCAGAGGAAATTTATTGCTCTGCCTCGTAGTTTTTTCGCGGAAAAAGAGACATGGATCGCGGAATATACCGAATGTATTTTCTCCCAACTAGCAGTCATTATAAAGCCGTAATGTCGTCTCAAAATCGAATTTAGTTTATATTGTTTTGGCCACGTTACTTGAATCACGTCCCAAGAACAGCATTCCTATTTTATTGCTTGACTACCTCATGGGTTATTACCATACACATTTGGATCCGGTAAAATTTAGTCTTGTCACGAATTCATAAACACACTTGATAGACAAGTAAATCATTGAAACACTGCTGATTTGCCTGAATAATTTATATCCGTAAAGTAAGGCTTCAGAGTTTGAATTCCCGTCCCTCTTCCGAATTTGGTTGTACATTTTAAGGAATATAAAGCAAGAATTATGGTTCAACTTTGTATAACAGTTCTCTATACTACTTAACGTTTATCGATATAGAAAACGTCAACTAGTAAACGGCTTTTATAAACCTACCAAATATACAATAAAAAATAAAAGGAAAACATCCATTCTTCTCTGTTTCTGGCACCATTGTCTTTGAGGAGATGTTCAACACACTGGGATAAGAAAAAAAAAGCTATTAGCAAAGCTAAATAAATTCTATTCCTAAAGGACAATAAGCTAAAGGCAAACTATATGAATTCTATGCACGAATTGAAACCGTTCAATATTTACGGATTTACGCTTATGAAATGTACTTGGTAAAAAAAGTGAAATTCTGATTTCAGTGTAGGTTTTAACACGTATGCAATTTCACGAAGTTTCTTGTCTTCTTTGGAGACCAATTAAATTGCCGTTCTCGTGCTATAGTAATGGACGTTTGGTTGGCTAACTCTATTGTATTCCGAAGAGGACAATAAAATTATATTACAGGCAAACTATAGCAAACTATCTTTGCTGAACCCAGCAGACTGCTAGTTAAGATAATAAAAGCGATTTTCTACAGGTTAGAAATTTGTCATTGATAACAAATACTGAACCTTTATAACCGTGATAACAAGAACCTAAGGTATGACTCAGTGCAAGATACCTTCCCTCCTGCTCTCGTTTTTAAATTATTATTCAGTTTTTCATTATGCAAAAAAAAAACGTGAAACCGAAGAAAATACTTGTATTAAAACAGCGAAACATTAATTATTAAAATCATAAAGACTGGATGTGTTCGAGACTCTAGCTCAAAGGGATTACCAGCGTGAATGCATTAAAAACGACCAAAATAACAATCTGAAAACTGGGCATGTTCTTAGAATAGAACTCACTACTTGACATGGTGGAAATGTTTGCAAGTGGTTGCTGCGGGATTCATAACAAAAGTGACACTTGCTAGGTCAAGGAACAAACACCTAAAACTAGAAAACGTATTTTCAACCATGAAAAACTTTACTATAAATGTCAGAATGAGTTTTCCCTCCAGGCAGCAGCTCTTATGCTTTTATGAGCTGCTTTTTTTTCCGAGACCCGGAGAAAGTTTTGAGAAAGAGAAAACAGATACACACATACAAAATAAAATTCGAACGAAGTAGAAGGGAAAGAAGATAGATTCATAGGCAAACACTCACAAAGTAGATTGCTGACGGCAGAAATAGTGAACCTAAGTGCAGGGGGCTATATATTTTTTATTTCCGTAACATTAGTGATTGATGTTTCCATGGGCAACTCTATTGTCTTTCTAATGGACAATACTTCTGCGCAGAAGCAAAAATTCTTCAACTCAAATTTACAACAGAGAGTTAATAATACCGGAAATAGTGAACCAATAACATTGCTTTATGCAGCGCTAGCAATGGACGTTATAGCGTTCGACTTTAAATGTTTCCCCAATGGACAATACCCTAAAGAAAAACTATGTCAACGTGATGTATCTCTTGCGCTGAGCCCAAAAATGATCAGGGATTTCTATCTATTAATTTTTAAGACCTGTCGTGCTTAAAATGTTTATAATATTTACAATTTTCCAAATTCCATACTTTCTTCAATCAAGAGAGGTGCTTCAATTCATAGCTTTGAGAAAAAAAAATCAGCTATAGACCTAAGGCGCATGTATATTCTGCCTTCCTTCCCTTTCCTTTTCTTTCCTTCTTCCTTCTTTCACATTTGCGTTTCCTTTAATCTAGGTCATCAAAAATGGGCTAAGGCTTTACGTCTTCCGCTGAAGCCACCGAAAGCTTTTAACGCGAATGGGTGTCAGCTCGTTAATTGAATTACTCAAATGCCTGTGCTTTTTTACTTTAAAAACGTTAGAGCTAGTATTTCCTGAATTACTTGTTCAATTGTGTAGGATAAGTGTTTTAATAGCAGTTAACGGCCAGGCTACTGATTACTTGAAGAAAACGGTTGCCCCTCGTTGAAAATTATCCATCAATCAAACACAAGTGGACGCTGATTCAAAGCCAGAATTGCGTTAAGTAAATTAAAGTTGAACGCGAAGTTGTAGCAGGTTTAGTGCATATTAAGCTTATGTTGAATTCAATCACCGCCGGATTTTGGCTATTTGCTCGTGGTGACAGTGCTTACGATTCGTCATGGAGGGGACCACTTCGAGAACGAAATAGAGCAAGCCACTTGAAAATTTTCATTTAACAAGACATTAAACAAGCAAAGGTTGCATTGCTTTACAAGTACTCTAAAATCCAGTAATAATAAAAAAAACTAGGAAAAGAGTTAAAACTTACCAAATGGTAAACTTACCAAATCTCGAAATGATTTGTCCTCAAGATAAATTTTAAAGATTTGCTTTTCCAAGAACCTTGGAGAGAATCCAAGGTGAAGGGAAGAACACAGATTTTTAAACGCACTCACGCAAAGGAAATTATGACGCCAAAAATAGCGAACCAATTACTGAGATTGCCATTCTCGAAACACTAGCAGTGGATGTTTGGGTGGTTAACTTTCACTATTGTACTTTCAGCATATTGTCTTAAAGGACAATATGCTGGAGAAAAAATATGTGAACTTTGTAGCTGCGCGAAACCGTTCAGTGATCGCGGAATTTATTTGCTTATGAAATGTACTTAACAATATGAAATTCTGATTTTGTTATAAGTTTCTACGCGCTTGCAATTTCCCAAAGTTCCACATCTTCTTTCTTTTGAGACTTGAGGAAAGAAATGAAGTAGAAAGAAAGGAGAGCAGATTCTTGAATACACATCCACGAAATGGAATCAACATACCCGAAACAGTGAACCAATAACATTGCCTTACGAAACACTAAGAATGGATGATCTATAGGTCAATCTTATCGTGTTTCAAATAGACATTACGCTGAAGCAAAATTATGTGAGCTATCTTTGATAAACAAGTCGATGATCACGGATTCTTATTTATAAGTTTCTAGTTTTGTAAGTCTTAAAACTTGATGACAACGGTTGCTCTAGCCTCGTTAGAAATTGCCCATCAATCTAACAGTGCAAAGAAATGTTAATTTGCAATTTTGAGCATTCAAAACAATCGACAATCGCGCACAAAGTAACAGCTGAAGAACTAGATAGACTCAGAGCTGAAACTTATGTCCACCGACGCGATCAGCAAAAAAGTGAAACACTGCACATGCCCCTGACAAATGGGCGAAGTCCACAGTGGCAGGGAACGATAATGGTTACTTTCAAATATATGTCAATTGGGCCTTGCGAAATTTTGATTAGCAGCCATTACTTGGGTGAAGCATTCTTCTGCAGCTTAAAAGTTACCTTCACCTTTTTCCTTTTTATAAGTTTACTTTTTTTCTCCACGGTACACAGCAAAACAGAAAAGAACCACTCATTCGCTTTATTTGATCACACCCAGGATTCATTTCATCCATAGACTCAAAAGACAGAATTTTGTAAATTAAATTAATTTAATTCCCTCGAAGTTGTCGCACGCAGGTTCATTGCAAACACCGATTTTGGTTCAATTAATCGCAGCCAGATTTTGGCTGTTTGCTCATGGTGACAGTGTTTACGATTTAGAGGGAACATTTCGAGGATGAAATAGAAGCCACTTAAAAATTTTCACTTAACAGGAAATTAAACATGCAAAGGTTAAGTTACTTACAGGCACTCAAAAATCCAGTAAACTTACCAAATCTCCAAAAGATTTTTTTTCAAGGCAGTTTCTAAAGATGTGCTTTGCCAAGAACCTTGGAAAGAATCCAAGGTGAACGGAAGAACTCAGGTTCTTAAACACACCCATACAAATCAAATTGTAACTTCCAAAATAGCGAACCAATTAGATTGCCATTCTCGAAACACTAACAATGGATGTTTGGGTGGTTAACTTTCACTATTGTACTCCAAAAGGACAATATGCTGAAGCAAAAATATATGAACTTTTCCTTTTTCTTTGCCTCTTTTATAAAGACATTTGCCATGAAAAAAGGTTTCGTCACTTTACAGGTGTTCAAAAATGCAGTTAACTTACCAAATATCTAAGTGATTTGTCCTCAAGTCACTAGTTTTTATAGATGTGCTTTTCAGACAACCTTGGAAAGAATCCAAGGTCGAGGGAAGAACACAGATTCTTAAACACACGCACAGGTTGTAGGCCCAAAATAGCGAACCAATTAGAATGTCGTTCTCAAAACACTAGCAATGGATGTCAATGGGTGGTTAACTCTATTCTATTCCTAAAGAACAATAAGCTGAAGCAAAACTATGTGAACTTTCTGCGCAAAACCGTTCAATGATCATGTATTTATGCCTATGAAATCTACCTAGTAATATGAAATTCTGATTTTGTAAGTTTTAACACGTTTGCAATTACACGAAGTTTCATACCTTCTTTGGAGACCAATTACATTGTCGTTTTCGTAACTCTGGTAATGGTTACTTCACTGATGTGTGGGTGGCTAACTCTGTTGTACTGCTAAAAGACAATACGCTGAAGGGAAACTATGGGAACTTTATGCGCGAAACCGTTCAATGTTCACGGATTTGTGCCTATGAAATCTACTTAGTAACATGAAATTCTGATTTTGTAAGTTTTAACATGTTTGCAATTTCGCGAAGTTCCTTATCTTCTTTGGAGACCAATTAGATTGCTGTTCTCGTAACACAAGTAATGCATTATATTCCTAGTAGGAAAACATACTGACGTCAAACTATTGTATAATATCTTCGCTGAACCCAAAAATCACTGATTCATTGTATATGAAATCTGCTGCTAAAATTTCGGTTTTGCAAGTCTTAACATGTTTTCAATTTCCCGAATTCCATAACTTCTAATTTGAAAGTAACCCTGGATGCTTTGGAAAGACCAGTTATGGAGCGAGGGCGCTTTCTTTGGCTCTATTTCTTAGATCTTTTGGCATCAGTTCAAACAACGAGTTCAACCTTTCATCTTCCGCTGTAGCTAAACACTTGTATGTTTCCCTATTTGCCTTCATTAAATGTTATGATGATTGCTTCAGTGGTCAACTGTATTAAACTGATTAATCTGAGCTATTAATCATCATGGCAATTTAGTAATGGGTGTTTCAGCGGCCGACTCCTCTGAGTTCCTAACCGATTACAAGCTGAAGCCAAACTATTTTAAACTATCCGCCGTGCTGAGCCCAACATTCATAGCTGATTTCCGTCAATTAAATCTACTGCTAACAGAATGGTTTTGGAAGACTTTTTAAATACACATTCCCATATTTTTCGTTTTACAAATTTCACAGCATCTCATTTCAGGGTACAGTAGGATAGCTCTGAAGTGACTACGCATTCTTCCATCTTCCCGCTGTTGTGCCTTCTTTTGCCTTTTTTTGTATTCCCACCTCACATGGGGCATTAAAGACTGCACTGCACAAAAATATACCAATATTGATTCTCTACAGAAACGTGCTGCTCATCCTGTAAATTAAACAGAAAACTCTTCTTTTGTTATCCGAGTTCTTCAAGCAGTTTTAATAATTTGTTTTGTTTATATTTTGGAAAGCCTTCTCACACGTACTTCACTGAAGGCCAATTAGACTGAAGTCCCTTCAGGGCAAAAATGGCTTAATTGACTTGCTAGCTGTGCCTGCCACTTATTTTGGGAGTTTTTTTATCGAATATAGACGACGCTAACAGCTAAGTAGTGACCTTGCTTGTGAAGGAAAGTGAAAAACAGAGGATAAATCTGAGAATTGGCAACACGAATGCAGAAAAAGCCGTCACAATCTGAAGGAGCGGATTCAAACCCAAATGCATAGTAAGCAGCACAAGTTTAAAAAAAAACGAGAACCTCGACTTTGGTTCCAACAGCGTTTATTTTCTCAAAAGAGACAGTACAAAACAATGTTTTGTATTCACGTCCGACATCAGGACCTACGAGGTGTTAGCATTAATTTCAAAATATTTTCCCGAGTCTTTGTACCATATTGGAATAGATCTTAAAGTATTCTAAATAAAAAGATCAACTTTTAGGCTCACAGAGTAAGCACGCAGCATTTAAAACCCGGACTGGAGATTGCCCCTCCACGAAAGTAGACCCTGTTGGCTTTTAGATGATCATTATACTTGATAAATGTCACAAAGCATGTATACAAATCCATAACCAACATGCGGAAAAATGTAAAATGAAAAGTTTGAATACTTTGCAGTAGCCAAAAAACTTGTTATACATCTTTAACAATTCTTTTTGGCTACTGCAAAGTATTAAAACTTTTCATTTTACATTTTTCCGTATATATAGCAAAGGGCAATTTAAGAGTATCAACTAGAACGACTGAATGCTACGAAAAAAATAACTAACTAAAGGTAGATACAGTAAGCAAACACTTCAAAAGCAAATCTCTAATTAGTTTTTGTAAAAATAAAGCGGATCGAGTAAATAAAAGCACATTTCTTAAAGCTGAATTTCATATGAATAGTTAGTTGCCTTATTAGTCAAATACGCGTAAAAGCCGGAGTAAAATATCGAATAAAACAAGAAAAAACATTAAGAAACAACTAAATGCTAATTTCTGCCCTTAATATTTTCAACTCCAATGTTGTTCCTAAAGCAAATGTGAACACAGACTGACTCCATTAATTACTATTCTCCGTCTACAAATCTACTAAGCCGTGAATGATAATAAGTGGTCCTTAACTGAGGTTGGAGCAGAACAGTATGTTAGAGAACCTAGATTTTTAGGTTTTCCTGGGGAGGGGGCAAGCCTTCATCTTCCTTAGGTTGTTGGCCCGCTGTGTCTGAATTTCCTGTATCCTCCCCTGATTTAGAAAAGATATATCGGTAGTATTTAACTCTTGTCACGGCGGCCAAAACACTGCATAAACACACACAGATTGTAACTGGCTTCGAGTACCAGGGGCGTGGTGAATCCGCAGTAAAATAGTAGAGAGAAATCATGAATACGTTTTCTAACACAAAAAGAATGTTAGAAATCAGAAGAATTTTAGTTAACGTTTTATCCTTTTCCTGAACTGTTTTCCCTGCCGCCCCATCATCTCTTATCCAGTAAAAAAG
>Ga0126336_10001039_pt1 | contig 13502 bp, 7 predicted proteins | sample SidCmetagenome_FD_92530 | JGI IMG/M metagenome (GOLD analysis project Ga0126336, IMG submission 92530) | Coral microbial communities from El Islote,Puerto Morelos, Mexico - Siderastrea C C metagenome | ecosystem: Host-associated > Invertebrates > Cnidaria > Coral | place: El Islote,Puerto...
GTTTTGATCAAGTTTTTGCCCCGATTAGTGAGTTAATCGACCTCGCTAGGTGGATTAAATTTAACCCCTCGTTTATCACTTGGTTAGTGTTAATCGTGCTTTCAGGAACAGAATCTAACCGAAAGATAAATTTTCATCCTGGATTAGCGAGATTTAATCCTCGATTAACGCTAATCGGCTTTCCAGGAACCGGGGCCTGAAGGATAAAGTTCTTCCACACCAGCAAGCGAAATTGTCTAAAGCGATTAGCCATGGTAGAAAAGGGAAAGAAAATTGTCCTAAATCTATTCCATCTTTTCCCAAGTACGTTAGAAACGAAAGTGGACCGGACTGTCGCTCAAGTGCATGCCTCTTATTAATGCATATAATTACGCACGGTTTAAATTTAGCATTCAAACTGGCGACCGAGAAATTGCAGCTGGTCCTTCAAGCAAAACCGGCGCGTCTTGGCGCGACTACATTCACACGTCACAGTTTTCTACGTAATTTTTTTTATGTTTCGTATAAATCCCTTCCCATATAGCCTTAATTACTAGTCTTCGAATTGCCTTTTAGCGCAGATTTTGCATCGCAACTGCAATTCCGTGCATTTAATTTACAGGTTGCCCCCGCGAATTTAAATTATAAGTAAGCTTTTTTCAGCTGCCGTCCTCGTTTATTATGGCAACCAATCATGCAGAGCATTATTTGTATAGGTTACTACGTGAAGAGCAACGACGTAATAATTATCTGACAACTGAGCAAAGATTAGAGACAGTTGAATAGAGTTTTGTACAAAACACTTATTTTAGCCATTGAATTATCAATCAGCAAAGGTGTAAATTTGGCTCTGTTTTCTGGAAAATTTATTTATTTTTAAAAACATTTTATTCATTCACTGTTTATCTACTATCTGAAGCTTTTAAAATATGTGGTTAGTTTACAATAATATAAAATAAAAAATTAGAATTTGGTGGTGTAAATTTCAATATTTCTCTTGTATAGCTTTACTGATTTAGAAGTATTAAATTCAATAAAAGCATTAAATCTTAGTGAGTCCATTAATCGGCACTGTTTTGTTTTACATGTTTTTAAGATCGCCTTGTTCGTGAACGTCATACAAAAGCAACAATAATGCACCACAAGAAAATGTAAATTATTCCAAGCGAGATTTCTATTTAGCAACTAACTAGCGAGCAAACGTGCTATGTCGCACGCTAATAGGCCCTTTGTAGGATCCAGTCACATGGTACGGAATTAATTACGCTGGGACGCAAGTTACGCAGTGGGACTTCCAAATCAAAGGAAAGTCGGGCTGGACTGGTACGAGTTCCTTTGTTTTGGAAGTCCCACTGCGTAACTTGCGTCCCAGCATAATTAATTTCGTACCATGTGACCGGATCCTGCAAAGGGTCTATTGATAATCTTCGCTTCGTTAGCTCAAAGTCAGAGTTCGACGCTTTGTGTCTCAAAAGATATTAAGTGATGCTCGATCAAACATCTGCACCATTTTAGTACTTCAGTATTATTTAAATTGTGACAGAAGGCCGCTTTCAGTCGAGCAGTTTTCAAGCCACAAAAAAGCTTCTCGATTTTGAAACGGTCCTTTTTCTTCATCGTGAATATTTTTTTTTCTGAGTAATGACAGTCACATCAAACCCAGAAATAAGCTTTGCGAAGTGAAAAATCTGTACTTTGCGAAATGAAAATCTGGCTGTAGAAAACATTTGCAACGTAATCAGTTTTTTTTGCATTGTTTACTTGAGAGGAATAAGATAAATTGTTCCGCTAACTCCGTTTCTCTTGACAATACTGAGACCCCCGCCAAAAGTATGAAATTTTCTACTGGGCTATTTCAGAAAACTCCCCAAAATATATGCACAACTTATGCTGTATATTTTCCTCAAAACCGAAAATCTAAGGACAGGAAACCAAGGAATGACTTTTCGTTTCGTTTCGGAAGAACGAACTGAATGTTATGTATCACATGATGATCACATGATAAGTGAGGTCAATGATTTTAGTCAAGCTCCTTTGTAAAAAGTCCATCAAAGGAAACTAATTATCAAAATTTATACAATGCTATTGAATCTCAGCACTTCTAAACCAAGTCTTGTGATCATTTGTAATGCATATTTCATGCTTATTTTCAATGATGACATGGCAGTGGCGTGATGTTATCCCATGCACGGTGCTTACGTAGCAAGTCATATGATTCTTATATTTTAAGTTTCTGACGAACTCAAATCATAGAGCATATCAGATCATATCAGGGCTTAGTAAACTTAATATTAATCTTTATTTGCTGCTGTGTGGGGTGAAATTGTTGTTAAAGAGAGCTAAAGAGATTCTTTCTCAAAAGTGTCTCACATTGAGCAGAAACCCTCAACAAACCTTCTGGAGCGGGTTTTTCAAAGCCTGATTGAGCTAACCCAGGTTTAGAGAAAATTTTGCTTTTAGTTTAGTAACTTTTCGGTGAGGTTTTCTGCTTATATTGTTAGCCCTCTAGTTTTGAGTTTAAATAATCTCAAACTAAGCAAAGCACAAGCAGTGAAAAGCAATTTTTTACGAGAAAAAATAATACTTAAGTTAACTTTTAATTTTGGGTTAGCGTAAACCGGCTTCCGAACAACCTTTTAATCCCCAGATCCCCAGATTGTGCTCGCCGCTGGCCAAAGGGGTTTCTGATTCATCGAATATTTTCTTTACGTTTCCCCTACATATCAAGAACTTACAAGCTTGAGCTACGTATCTCAGGCCCCACTGAGAGCTGTACTTGTTTCCTTTTTAGGGAATTCAAATCTTTGGTCAGCCGGAGAGAAAAAGAAAAATTCTGAATATCGTGAAAATATATGATAAATCATAGAAATCTATGTTTTGCTAGGCATAATACTCCCTGGCTTTCAAATAAAGAAGAAATTTAATAAACATTACCGCGGCAAGCTAAATAATGTCTTTTTTTCACGTTGGATTGACCTCCTTTTCTCGAGGGACTTTTTATCTTTCCCAATTTTCGCTTTTTTTCCCTAAGTAATGACAGTCGCTTCAAGCCAAGAAATAAACTGATCCTCAAGTTTCTGTGTTAGATTATATTAAACTGTAGCCTTGAATTTTGTTAGCCGTAGGAATACATTTGCTACGTAATCAGTTTTTTTGTATTGTATACTTGAGAGGATTAGATATAATATTGGGCTCTCTCTGTTTTTCTCAACGCTGGCTCTAAACAATACTGGGAGGCTCCGAAAAGTATCAAATTCTCCACACTGACCTATTTTGGAAAACTCCACACAATGCCATCTCTTTTCCTTAAAACCGCCGAAAATCCAAGGGCAGGAAAGCAAGGGATGACTACAGAATGTTTTCCTTTCGTTTCGGAAAAACGAACTGAATGTTGATGAATCACATGATGATCGCATGAACACGGAGGTCAAGGTTTCTAGTCAGGTTTCTTTGTAAACGTTAAACAAAAATAAACTAATTATCAAAATTTATACAATGCTAAATCTCAGCACTTCTGAACCAAGACATGTGATTATTTGTTTAGCATATTTCATGCTTATTTTCAATGATGACAAGGCAGTGGCGTGATGTTATCCCAGGCACGATGCTTACGTAGCAAGTCATATGATTCTTATATTTTAAGTTTGCTGACGAAATCAAATCATAGAACATATCACGGTTCAGTTAACTAAATATTAATCTTTATTTGCTGCTGTGTGGGGCGACATTGTTGATACACTGTAAAAGAGATTCTCTATGAAAGGTGAGCAGAGACCCTCAACAAACCAGGTTGTTCGAAAGCCGGTTAACGCTAACCGAAGTTAACCGAAGTTAACCGAAGTATCAATTTTTCTAGTGTAAAAATATTTTTCACTAGTTATGTTTTGTGTTGTTTGAGATTACTCAAGCTCAAAACTGAAGGACAAACAATATAAATGGAAAATCTCATCGAACAAATACCAAACTGAAATCAAACTTCTCAGACAGTAGTTTTCTGACCCCTTGCACTGAAGTGTCAAATCAAGGAGCCACAACTATATCAAGATGGCAGTCCTTGCCGGACATAGTAAGTTTAATGCTGCCTCGGAAATGTGTGCAAGCTTCACTGGACCAGGCTGGGAGAAAACACTCTCGACATTATTATTTGACAGTTGTACTTTGCCCGGCAGACGAGTCAGTCAGCACTAGATCTCCTAATGTCAAGGAGGAAATACAAGTTTTTTTTCTGTACGTGCACGTTTAATGAAGGACTAGAAGCGTTTACTGCAGCAAGTAGGACTTTGCCAATCACCAATCCCAATAAGCCTGTCTGATTCTTTTTCGAACTTCTCTTTTCAACAATTTATGGTGTTTACTGTCTCTAGATTATTGTATTTAGTGTCCCGGGAGAGGTACACCCTTTTATGGGCTATAAAGGTATGAGCGGCCCCAAATGGTACGGTATGGTTTTTGAGCCGTTTTATGGTCATAAAAAGGGTATCAATTTTGGTCCTAAATAGGGTACGGTTTTTGCACCCTAGTCTTGAATTGGATATGTTGTTTAGAAGAAGCAACTTTTTGATCATTATCAATAAGACAATCATCAAAAGCCGTTCATAAATTATGTTTAGGTTTAACTGTGCCAGCCGAGGGTGTCGAATTTTTGGTCAGGTCATAAATAAGGGAGGGACAATCGCAGATTTTGGTCAAAAGTAGGGTGAGGGTTTCGGCTGGAAGCGAGCCGTACACCTCCTCCCAATTTTTCTGGGAGTACCACCCCACCCCACTCAAAAAGGCAGAACAATTGATCCCGATGGTCTGAACATCCGCGAAGAAACATATTAATTGTTTCCTTTGATTATGTTATTTCATTATTTTATTTTACCGTATGCTTATCTTTAATTTACACAGTCATTAGTTTTACGTATTTCCGGTATTACGAAAATACGCTACATAAAAACACGTCCCAGTGTAAATTCTCATCGTACCTGAAGAAGGCTGGTTTAGCCAGCTGAAACATAGTACACCTTCAAAAAATCATCCTACGCTGTATCGGTTTCTGCTTTTGTTTTGCAGCATTTGCAACAGATTAGCTTAAACGTTTTAGTGTCATCTGGGTCAAACACTATTTGTCATCTCGCAAAGTAGAAAGTCTTTAACTTCATTTTGAGATAATTTACGTTGGATTCAAAAGGCAAAGCAGTCTATAAATTTGATATTCTTACAAAAAAAAGAATTCCTCAAAAAAAAATTAACATTAACATTAGTGAAATTAACGTTAATAAACCACGGCGCGAACGCCCAGTACCTATTTGCTCTCTCTTTAGGGAATGTAAATATTTGGTCATTCAAAGCAACTCTGAAAATCCTGAAAATATATGTTAAATCATAGAAATATTTGTTTTGCCAAACACAATACTCCCTAGCTTTCAAAGAAAGGAGCAATTTAATAAACATCATCGCACCAAGCGCTGAATAATGCATTTTATCACAAAATTGACGCTGGACTGACTTCCTTTCCTCGTGCAGACAAATTTTTCTTCCACCAGGAGCCATAATCGGGGACGGAGACCGTAAGTCTTGGGATCCGGGCGCACCTATGATATGGGACAATTTTTCTATTTTTAGAACAAATTGCGCCATCCTGACGTCATTTATACGCGCGGATCCACGCACATGTCGCGGGCTCTCGCGTGGATGTTGTCACGTTGCGTGATCAAATGGTGAGAGTGGCGAGATTGTCTTGCAGATTTTTCACAGCGATGGCAGGGAATAAGGCAGGGAATTAGATCCAGGGCTCTTATATGTAGCTTTATGCTCTAAACAAATGGAAAAGGTGAGTTTTTCAGGGTCGAAAACAAGACTTCAATTTCGCGATGTGAATGAATAATAATATGTGTTCGCGTTAGTTGAACACGTTAAAGCTCTTGCGTTTGTTCTGTAAAGAAAAGTTATGAAAGAAAGCTCTTTACTCTGGTATCGAGTTAATTTGAGAGTTTCCCAAACAATGCTTAATCATAACCAAACCCTGTTGTTGATAGTTTCTTATTGCTTCTGTTTGTTTGGCGAGTTTGCAAAAGTTTTTTTAAGGGAAAGTCTGACGCGTACATAAGTAGCTCATTTGCATAGTGCAGCGCGTGCACCTTCAAATCCGAGTCGGTGTTTTCAATTGTCAACAAATCTTGACAAAGATTTCTTTCGTTATCTTTTGCGCTGAGATGCTGCAACAATTTTCACCGACGCCAAAAGGCTACTAACATCATGTGTATTTCTTTAACATAGTGAAATTTTACACTGCGAAAATAAAATAAACAAGGAGTTTTGATAACTCAACCAACAAAATCGAAATCTTTATTCGAGTGCCGTTGCTATTCGAGTTGATTAAAGAAAGCTGATTATTTCTGCTGTATTCACATATTTTCAGCTAAGCTTTTAATATGTTCTCAAGCATTTATCAACCTTAAACATATTTAAAAACTAGAGATGTTATATGAGTTCGATGTACGTTTTCACACGAAAGTGGGGAAGTCCAATTTGTCATGTTTTACTGATTGTACAAAACACGCATCGGCGGGCGCTCTTATTCATCGACAACAGACAATTTATTGGATTTTTACACAAACAAAACTGAGCAGCATCTACAGACATAAACTTTATTGTCACTTATTGGGCCTTGATAAAGCATCAAGCGTTGCTTACAATTTAGGCAAAACTCAAACTTGCAATTACGTTGTTGTACTTACTTTTAATTACTTTGTTTTACTTTTCGGTCGAGAGAGACTGGCGAAATCCTCGCAACCGTGTGGCAAGAGGAGGGAAACTTTGAAGTCCTGAAACGGTGCTATATCCAAATATATCCAACTGTTTTTTGTTGTGTTATGGAAAAGCTGTTAATCTTCGTTCAACATCTGTCAGAATATGTGAAACTTAGAGTGGAGTAATGTGGAGCTCTTGCAAAAGAAGCAGCGGAACACAACTTGGTCAGCGATATAAAGCGGGACATAACTAAATTCGGCGCTGTCTTACTTGACTCAAACTGGAGTAGCTTACGACGAAAATACTAAAGCAAAATTCCAACGGACATGAACGTATTGATTTGTGGGCCAAAAGCATCAAACATTTCGGGAATTTCGGACGCCATTTCCTCGCGCTGTATCCGCAAAAATCCACGCAGCATGTACCCGCGCGTGCCGCACATGATGGCGCAATTTGTTCTAAAAATAGAAAAATTGTCCCATATCATGGGGACAGCCCCAATACTAGAAATGGCGCGCGCTTACGGTCTCCGTCCCCGATTATGGCTCCTGCTTCCACCTCAATTTTCGTTTCTTTCTTATAACCCAAGTAATGGCCGCTACATCAGGCCAACAAACAAACATTTGTAAATAACTCAATGAAATTAAAAGTTAAAAATTACTTTCCATCGTTGCGAGACACATTTTCTTAAGACCATTCAAGGAAATGGGATCTATCAGCCACCCAACAATAATATTAACAAATGCTCTCGACACTCAAAATGGCAATTGATAAGGAGAAGCTTTTACAGTCAACTAACTCTCTTCACTTTTTTCAACGTCTTACCCATCCCCCTTTTTTACGTTTAGCGTCAAATGCGTTAACTGATTTAGGGTCGGTCGGTATGATTTTTTAAAATTATAATGTGCCCCAAACGGCACAAAAATCAGGAGCGGTCTGGAACTGGGAGGCTCGGTAACCCGGCATCGTTGCCGTGGAGCCTGGAAACAATGACGTGGTCACAAAATCAACATGGCGGCAATGCAGGTCGAAAAAAAGACAAGATCGATGCGGTGGTAAAAATCAAACGGAAACATGGAAAAAATATTCAGCTGTAAGAAATGCCGTTGATAAATCTGTATTAATTTTGCAAAATTTTCGTTGTTTGAAAACATAAAAAGTTGGGTCTGTTGGACGACGCTAAAGTGAAAAAAAGGAGGGTGGCATAACGCGCGTTCAAATTTTACATACTTTACCCCAAACGATTAAAATTTTGGCCCTTCTGAGCTATCATTGCACCTTTGTAAGGCCCTAAAACAATGAAAAAACACCACTTAGGTTTAACCGCTGTAGCCAAGTGTAATCGATTTTGTTTTCTCACTTACAAACCTTTGTAAAGAAAACAACCTATTTTTCTTGATTAGTTGAAGTCCCTGCCCTAACACTAAAGACTTTTCAATATTTGTGTTGAGCTCAGCAAAAACACATTTAATCTGGAAAAAATAGTCAATTTCCACTTAAGTTTAAACTGATTGTCTATTATCAAGTTTATTATCACGTGAAAGTGTTCAGAGAAGTCATTTCACTTTCTCGGACCATCCACCTCGTTGCGAATGTAGAACTGAAAAGCTGCTCGTAGACCAGACTCCAAGGCACCCTGAATCCATCCCGAAGCAAACGAGAGGCCTTCACCAGCAAAGAAGATGTTAGCCATAGGGTATTCCATGAGGTAGCGGACGTTTTGGTACTGGGTGGGTTTAAGTAGGGCATAGGCTCCTTGAGCGGTTGGGTGGTTGTACCATGCTAAGACGGCCCCCGTTTCAACCTGGTCTTTGATCTCTGGGTGGATGGTGGCTATTTGCTCTACTACCTCGTGTAAAGCAGTAGTAGGATCCAGGGAGCCAAAGAGTAAGGCTTCCGTCTTCCACGTGTAAACCAACAGGATGCCTTTTTCTCCAGGATGCTCTCCAGTGACGTTGCTTGGATAATGGAGCTGGCCGATTGGAAGATTTGTTTTTGAGAATCCTCCTTTAATGCCGTCTTTCTCCCAGAATCTGGTCTTAGTCTGTATGAAGAGTTTGGTTGCTGGACCGGTAAAGATGTCTTCTATGGCCTTGTGGAAATCCTGTGGGGGAGGCTCCGTGTGTTCATCGAGGGGTGTGTACTTGATCTGCCTTAGAATGTTGATTGGAGTTGCGACGATAACAGCATCTCCTTCGACCTGGAAAGGTTGCCTGCTGTTGCTGAAGTAGCCTTTAACCACCACGTGATTATTTTCAGTATCATCTTCGTCAAATTTGTAGATGATTTCTTTGACTGTACGGTTGAAGTGAATTTTATCGTGAAGGAAAACTTCAGGATTCCATCCCCCGTTGTTTTTTTCGGTGAAGGCTTCTGGTAACAAAGACATCCCACCTTTGATGCAGTGCATGTCTGATGACCACCACTGTCCCAGTTGATCACGGAGGTATTGCACAAGGCTTTGATCAAGCTGCTCTGTGTAGGAGAAGACAGAGTAGGCAGTGATGGCAGCATCAGGCCAGGGAAGGTACTTCTTGAGCTCTTCAAGGCTTGTCAAAGAGATGCTTTGTTTTTTTTCGAGAACTTTTTTCTCGACTTTTGTCATCACTGCTTCGTAGGTACTTTGTAAGAAGCCATCAAGTGGAAACTGACTCCAGAGATCAATCCACTGATTCCAGGCATCGCTTGGTTTAACGCTGGGATCGTTAAGCAAATCAAGCAGCTGATCTGTTACCACTCTTGTGGTGTAATCGTAATATTTATCTGCAGTTAGATAGAGATAAAATTACAGTCAAAGATGCCATCTAGACAATAATAATAATAATAATAATAATAATAGTAATAGTAATAATAATAATCATAATTAATATTTCTATGGCGCAAATTAGGACATGAATATGATCAAATGCGCCTTAAACAAAGCTAATTCAAAATGATTTTAAACTAACAAAGGTACTTTGCAGCAAGAGACTATGATTTAGATCATCGTCTTTTGTTTGTAGTTGTATCCATTTTGCAGCTAGTATGTTAATTCGCCTGTTCTAAAGACATCGGATGGTTTTTTTTCCTTCATAGCAAGTGATCTTTCTCTTTTAATTATTTTTAGATGCATTTTAGGTGCCGAACAAAGGCAATTAAAAGTCGCATTTTAAGTAAGTCATTCCGATGGTTTCCGGCATAACACATTATCTATCCTGAGTTTTCAACACTTTTCCCTCCATAAATTCTATTTCTTATTACTCGGGCTTCCGTAGGAAAGCCCGAGTCATAAAATGCAAGTGTTTTGGTCGCCAAAAGGAGGGTCATGGTCCCAGGCGTTCCATGCATAGACCATGGAAACTGGGGACGAGAAACGCGACATTGCTCGTTCGCAGGGCGCTTATACAGAACGCGGTGTTTTGCGAAGAAAGTTTTGGTGAGAATCGCGCCTTATACGTTCATCTCGCATACAAAGATGATCGTTTTCGGAAAGGGTCGGTCCAGGAATTATATTGCTTGAAAGACAGCCAGGTAAGCAAAGGTCAAGCTCGAAACGTTCTCGTGAGATAACAACTGAGCCGATCGCGGTATGAGTTCAAACTACGAAAACACTGACAAAATAGGCAGTCAATGATTGCATGTGGCTACTGCTGATATTATTTAGAACAATGCAGTAAAAGATCATACTGCAATAAAACGAGCTGAATACGAAAACGATTTTAGACTGATAGCTCATTAAAAACATGCGATTTGTTTCTTGCACCGCGCGAAATATGCCGATCTCCAAATTTGTAAAGATGAGACTTTCGGTAACTTGAATTAAATATCTTACCTCCAAGTTGGTTGGCTTCCTAGTAGGGTGCAGGAAAAAAAATAGTTTGTGATTTTGGAGGCAAATTGTGCGGGAAAATTAAAACTTTCATTGTGCGGGGAATTGTGCGGGATTATTGACGAACTAATGTTCTCTGCATTGACGATAGCCGGTTTAACCAAATTTATTTCATTAGTAGTTCAAATATATTTAGCACTCTTAGCAATCGCCAATTCTTTTAGAAAACTGTGTCTGACTGCTTAAGAAAATCATGTTGCGTGACATGAACTAGACGAGTATGAAACCAAAATTAAATAGCAAAACAGGATGCTGCATTTCCCCTTATAAATGAGTTCCTTTTTAAAAATACTCCTGCCTTGATTCAATAAAAATATGTAGGTTAAATATTTATTCATAAACAGCGTTAAGGGTGGCAAATTCTCGGAAGTTATCCGCAAAGCACAACTTGAAAGTTTATGCAAATTAAGTGCAATGCTATTTGCGCCTTGTCATATGGCTGTGGTTTTCGCGAAGGAGTTTATCTATTCGCCCTCCAAAGGAAATATGACTCGTAAAAAGGCGTTAAGATCGCAACACGGCAAAGATGTTTAGTTGCACAATTTACTCGGATCGCCACGACAAGTAAACGAACTTTGTACAATTTCTGCTAGCATGTACAATGAAATCGCCACAAGTTGTAAAAAGACCTCGAAAATTCTTTGCAAACAAGTTCTCCATAAGCGCGTAGACAGCTGTGCTTCATTCTTGAACCAAAATGGTTTAAACTCACAACTTGCGATTGGATTAGGAGGATACCCAACGAAGCAACTTGAATAGTAAATACCTAAGCGGAGCTCTTGTGCTAAAATATCCTGATTCTTTAATTTGTTTTTATTGTGACCAATACGCGTTTTCGTAAAGTACGATTTGATACTGCGGTTCGAAGCCCGAGTAAACGCTCTTAGAGCGTCTAGTTTCACACTTTCTTTTGCCCTCCTTGGGGCAGTGCAATTTCGTGGGATTCCGATGTGTGTTAAAAGCAAAGAAAGACTTGTTTTGGGATTGGTGTGTACGGCAGTTGGGATATCGTAGAACCAAGGGATTTTAGAGGCTTGAAAATGTTTCACTTCCTGTGACTGAAGAATACACTAATGGCGCATAGCAAATGTGAAGTTTGCAACCACCTTAGACTGCTGCAGCGTTTTAAACTTACCGATACTTGTGATCTCTTTCACTCCATTGTTTATTAGCGTAGCATCCCATCCAGGCCAAAGTTTGTTCATCCAGGTCAAAGGACGTTCATTCCAATCTGTAAAATACACGAAAAGGTGATTACCTTTACATAATTTACATAAGTTTAGCTGTAAGTAAGCGACGTGTTGTAAGGCCAGGGCACTACACTTCAGTTTATCGAGCCCCCAAATTCTAAAACTCAATTTCACTCTGAAATAAACTTGTTAAGCTACAGGACTACCCCTGGCTAAGGAGGGCTACAACCGACTTTGCGGGAAAACGTTTGACACTGGAACATTAACTTGTAGATTTTATTTACTTGTCATAAAGACCCTTTCCTCTCTCAGTGCCTCTCCCGCCCAGGTGTAAAAATGGTTAAATACACGAATTGGGAATTAGGTCAGAGCATCTCATTTCAAAATATAACCGTTCTTCACTATATACCTACTAAATGATGTAAATTTAGCTGTATCGTATAAAAATCCACAAGTCAGCGTCGTGTTGTAAGGTCAGGCCACTGCACTTCCATTCATCAAGCCTAGCCCCAAATTCTAAAACTCAATTTCATTCTCAGAGAGATAAACTTGTTAAACTACAGAGCTACCCTGAGTTCGGAAGCTTCCATGGAAGACATTTCACGTTGAAACATTAGCGAGTAGATTTTATTTATGTATCATAAAGCTCACCTTCTACACGAACAGCGTCTTCGTTATAAAACTTGAAATAAGCTTTCTCACTGTAGTTGGAAAAATGTGCCAAGGGTAGGTTGAACCGCTCCTCAGAAGCGTAAAAATCTGTCAGGAAATGGGTCTTGGGCTTCGCGTCAGGGAGACATGGTAGCCTCATGGCACCAGCTGCAAATGACATTTATAAAAATGCGAAAGGATTACGAAACCAATCATTACGGATAGTTTATAGGAAGAATAAAACCACTTCTCTCTCAATCGACTATTATACTTACCCTCAGCATGGAGTCCCTTTGCAAAACCATCTTTTTCCCCAAGGGTGTAAACTCTGCCTCCTACTCGCGTCTGGCTCTCTAATACCATTACGTTGTGTCCAACTTGTGCCAGCTCAAATGCAGCGACTAGCCCTGCCATTCCGGCTCCAACTACAATCACTTTCTTCGGCTTTTGCGTCTTTGAATGCCGCTCAGGGTCCGCAATGCTCTGGATCCATTTTTGGAAAGCATAATTTAGGCCCTCTTTAGCGATATCCATCAGTAGTGGTTTTAAAAGATCGCTCTGTTGAACAGGTTCTTGACCTTCTTCAGTCTTAGGCTTTTTGACTTCATGGACCTTTTGAGGTTCTCTGGGGGCTGCAGACATAGCCACTGTAGGGAGTGGGCTTTTGTGTGCGTCATCCAGATAGTTCCCTAGATCTCCAGTAATCCAGTTTGGTTCGTTCTTTAACAAAAGCCTGCCCAATCGCTTGGAGACGTCTCGATCTGTCTTTCTCGTCATCGTGAATTCCCAGCTGTAGATATCAAAGAGATTCTATTAGGATCTCAATAGAGTTAACCGTTAGCCTTAAGGTGTTTCGATACAGTTTTTTTGGGACCATGCCTAACTTTTTGAATCGGCTCTTAGACAGTCTTCTCCTTGTCAGATCAACGTGAAATTTGCAATACTTGTTGGTTTTCGATTGAACTTTGGCGTGGTTTACATTTTGTAAAAATCGATATTTCCATGACAACGATAAACAAAAATCCTCGAAAACAGTAAAATTGAAATTTTGCACGATCCAGATTTCGCTTTGAAAAGCA
>Ga0126336_10001040_pt1 | contig 13497 bp, 5 predicted proteins | sample SidCmetagenome_FD_92530 | JGI IMG/M metagenome (GOLD analysis project Ga0126336, IMG submission 92530) | Coral microbial communities from El Islote,Puerto Morelos, Mexico - Siderastrea C C metagenome | ecosystem: Host-associated > Invertebrates > Cnidaria > Coral | place: El Islote,Puerto...
AGAAATCTAAAATGCCATAAAAATTTTTTTTGCCGTTGTACTCCTCAAACGTTTTTTCTTTTTTCCCCCTCCCTCCCCCCCCCCCCCCCCGCCACCCACCTTCCCCAACTTTTTTTTTGTTTTTGGTTGTTGTTTTTCTTTTCTTTTTTTAGTCTGTTTTGATGTGCAACTCGCCTTTATTATGTTAAGTGTCCAATGTGTAGTTTTTAATTTTTTGTGGTAATTTGTGTTGTTATCGCACCTGCAATTTTTACCATTTATGTTTTATTTTCGACAATGCTATAATTGTTTTTTCGGTCCGCTTTACTTTATACGTTTCTTTAACTCATGTAACTGTCAAGTGTTACAATAACATAGATTAAATAAACTCTTCATGCATTATACGACAGACTGCAGGAAGACTGACTTCTGAAGCTTGAGCATTCAGCCACAATGTAAACACATTCAAAGGCCCATCATTATGGGTTCCTGACAAATTCTTGAGTAGCAGTAGGATAGATTGCAGAAATTCAATGATCGAATTTTTGTCAAAGTTTCAGTCAAGAGAACAAACGTGCAATTTTTGGAAGAATAGCTCGAGTGGGGAACTCTTAATAGAGGGAGGGGGTATTTATGTTTTTTAGACCTGCACAGGAGGGAGCTTATTAGAAGGGAGGAGCTTACCAGAGGGAGGGGCTAAATAGAGGACACGTGGTAGTTTACGTCGGGATACCCCACTCGGTCGTCTGATAATAATGACTATATAGAAATCTATAACACAACGTAAAACCTTGTAGGATCTTAACTAGGTATGAAAAGATTGAACTGTCAAGATCGGATGTGGAGACAAATGCATGGAAACGTATTCCCTATCAACAAAAACAAGAACATGCGTTTCAAAATAAAACACGAGAACAGACAGACAACAATAAAAAGACTGGCCGACATAAAATGATCAACATTTCTAACTTAATAAAGCGGATAAAGACAAGATAGGTCTGAACACTTATTTTCGGACAACTCGTGAGCACCTACGAATAAAGAATAAAGACAAATTGATTTTGAAACACAAATGACATACACAAGAGTACAATAGTACAGGAACAGTTTCAAAAGTAATATACAAGTCAATCGCCTGCAAAAAATCTTAAACCAAGTGAAAGTGGGATGAAAATAACCTGGTCTTGTAATGGCACTCGGTTATGCAACTGTCAGACATAACACAAACTAAGAAAAGATTTTATTAAACAGTGACCATTTAAAAAAAATAGTTAGCTGTAATGAACTATCTTCGTAAATGTACAAAACGTTGAATTAGGCGTGCTATTGGAAATTACGGGGTATGTTTAGCCCTGTGAGTCCGCTAGAGATCCTGTTTTGTACAGATTTTCCGCCCAGTGGAGCCACATGGTGGTAAGATATGTAATATATCAACAGCATGGGCAAGTGTTTCATCAGGGTATCCAAACAGCGGAGAAACTGATGAAAGCAAGAGGCGGCAGGTTCATTGCTTTTATTGTTTCTCGCTGTTTGGATCCGGGGTTTGGATACCCTGATGAAACACGAAGCCCGAGTTGTTGATATGACTTCTCAGTCGTGCATAATAAACAATAGATAATCAACACTTTACTGACAAGCAAAATTTGTTTGCTTTTGTTAGCAAAAGCTTGTGATTAGCAAGTAGGTGGCAAAAATGCCACGTTTCTTCCCAAACCATTTCTGGCAATACTTATATTTGCATTGGCGTCCTTTAATCGTGCGACAGATCTACCCTCGGAATCATCCTGTTTCGACTGCCTAAAAGTTGTAGAGACAAAAAATCCTTACTGGCCGTGTGCAGGCGTAAAAGTAAACTTCAGGAAGGTAAGTCAGGATGCGGCAAGTGAAGTGAGTAATAAAACTTGCTGTTATCAAGACGGGAAGCACATGAATTCAAATTTTGCCTTAACCGACCGCGAAGACTTAAAAAACAGTTGGAGCCGGACAACTGCATAGACCTTTTACCTCCCGGAAACTCTCAGGTACAAGCGCAAAAAATTGTCCACAGTATTTAGCAATGTTCACGAATTGCTCTGTAAACGTGAATGTGAACTGCAACTGAACCATTTTGCGAGTAGTGGATACTACTGACCAATAAAGATTTTTTTTCTAATTTTATGGAATTTTTGAAATGTGCATAGTTAAGTGGTATATACCACTCTTACTGGAGAGCAGTATACCGTTTTTCACTGGGTATCCAAACGCATGCACGTGATGTGGTATACATCCGATGATTGGCAGTTAAAGAAATGAATTATTAATGATTTGAGAAACGTATGTACTAACCGCGTTGTGTCTTCTTCCATTCCTTGTACTTTTCTTCCAGTGGATGCTTCACTTGCCTGTACGCGTCATGTTGTTTCACACAGCTTGATGCCCCATTGGTACGAATCGCAGCGTCTTCATACTCATCTTTGACTTTAAAGAAGTCACCCAGGCCTTTCTTTCCTGCACAATCCTTGTCTCCTCTTTTCTCGCTCCAGCTTTTGGAATAATAGATGTTGTCTTTGCAGAATCGCCAGTCTCGCGCCACCTCTATTTCGACAACATATAGGTTGGAACGATTTCCTTGGGACTTTACAGGGACAAAATGAATGTTAACACAGTTCTGTTCTCCTCCTTTCTGAAGAGGCCCAGTATCGCTTTTAATATGATCATCAAGGACAAACTGGAAGGCTTTATTGATGTCGTCCTTGATCTTCTCAACATTAAGCCCAAGAATTTCTCGGTGCTGATACTTTGAACCTTTTTCCTGACTATCTCCAACTCCAAAGTAGATTATGCCTTTTATGTCAGCATTTAGACAAGCACAGATGAACTTTTTTGCTTTTTCCATTATTTTCCATGGAAGGGAACTTCGCTGGGCGCTCCCAAGTGATTTGAACTCCAACTCCCTGCTTTCTTCTGTGTCCAAAACAGAGCCCTTTTCATAGAAATAGTCTCTTCCTGCGACACCGCGAGGCCTTGGGTTGCCTGCCAGAAAAAATAAAATTTTGACAGGAACATCAAAAATCTGTACACTCTTTGTTTACCGAGTGTTGAGAGGTTTTATTTTTATTTTCTACCACCAACATTCAAAGCGGCTACCCCATAAATTCTTTTTTGTCTTTTCTCAATTGCTAAACCAATGTTGTTATACCTAAAAAAATTTTCAAAACAGTGCTGCTTAATGCTAAACCACAGCAACCAAGATCAAGATCCAGTGACAAGCAGGGTAAAAAGGTTTGAATTACCGCAATTAGTAATGTCTACTTACATCTAACAAGGCCCTCAGAATCCTTTTGTGGGTCTAATCCTCCATCTCTGGGGTGCTTCCCTTCTAAATCCTGATCCATTTTCGAGTTATTTGAAGCTGCATTTGCAAGCAAAGGTCCTCGGTAGGTATTTCTGTCTGACATGTCTTGGGCACTGGCTTCTAAACACACATTACTTTCCTTTGTGGATATTGTCTCAGAGCCTATGCCGATATTTCTGTCTGAGGTCACCACGTCTGGGGTACTGGCTCCTAAACACGCTTCGCTTTCTTTTGTGGATATTGTCTCAGAGCCTATGCCGATATTTCTGTCTGAGGTCACCACATCTGGGCTACTGGCTCCTAAACACGCTTCGCTTTCTTTTGTGGATATTGTCTCAGAGCCTATGCCGATATTTCTGTCTGAGGTCACCACGTCTGGGCTACTGGCTCCTAAACAAGCGTCGCTTTTTTTTGTGGATATCGTTTCAGGACCTCTGCAGGCATTTATGTCTGAGGGCTCCATGTCTTGGACACCGACTCCTAACCATGTTTCACTCTCTTTTGCGGACGTTACCTCAGTGGTGTCCAAAATAGAGGAATGATGCTCAGCGGAAGGTTCTTTAACATAACGTTCCATTGTGGCGAATGTTTCCTCCTGCTCTTTAGAACGCAAAACGTCTTCGCAAACATTGAAAACTGCAGGTGTATCTTCATCTGCTGCTGTTGCTCGGTGATCAGGAGACACTGATGCTTGACCTATTAATGAAAAAAAAATACAAATTCGGTTTTCCTCGCTCTACAAAACCATCTCTAAACTGAAATTTGACCTGAAAAAAGAGGATAGAAGTGAATGTTCAGCGCAATTCCAGTTGACTGATTTGATTATGATTATGATTATGATTATGATCACGATCCTCATCTAGATAACATTGGTATAAATAACCGGTTGCTTTTCAGTGGAGGCGTTAAGCAACAGCAAGTCGCCTGAGGTAGCCTTTATTGCATAACTTTCGACAGCCTTTTCTCTAACGTTCCAAAACATTCCTCAAAATTGTGGCCGTTCAAAGAATGGCAGTCTTGGTGAGTAACTGATGTATCTACCCATATCGTCTTAAGGTTACTGTACAACTTTCATGGCAGTATTCTCAGCGTTAACTTTGCTATTGGCACGACCTTCCTTTTTCCCCTTCCACATCTTTCAAACTTCGATTGTTCTGTCATCACCATTACCATCATTGGTATTATTTGTTTTTATAACTACTATCATGACAAAACGTATTTAGCGTCTTTCTATACTAACCTTCTTGTTTTCCTCCCTCACTCTCGGCGATGGTTCCAGCCACTCCTGTTTCCTTGGAAGCCTTCTTCTTTTTCTTCTTTTTTGATCTGTTCTCTGGACTTGATTTCTGGTTTGAAGATGTGATTACTTCCTCGGTCAGGTTACTTTGTTCCTGGAGTATTTCGCTCTGCTCATTAAAGGGCTCCTTGCTTCGCCCTGAAGTGGTTTCGTTTTCTCTAGTGCTGGTTCGTCCATCTTCCACACCAGTGGACGTGACCTGGCTTGCATGTCTATTGTCGTTGGCTATACAAATGAGCACAAGGGAAGACGTTTTATTTAATCTTTGAAACAAAAAAGGAATTTTTCTTTTCAAGAATTCAGGAGAAGACGACGGAAACTGTGAACTTGTTGTTACATCTGTATGTCGTAAGGGTGGTTTCAATTACAAAACAAATATCAAGAAAGCAGTGACAACTTTTTCAAAGGAAGGAAGGGACGAAACAAATGGATGCTGGATTTTACTAGCGATTCATAAACAAAAACACAAGAATAACAACACATATGTCAACGTGAAAACAGGCTTGACGCTAGCTTCGAAGTCTAAGTGCAAGCAATAGAAAAAGCATCAAATCTTTTCTTTTCCTTGAACTTGCATTCATGCTCGTTTCGCGGTGAGTAGTAGGGAAAGTCTAAGGTAAAAATAAATTTCCTCTCTTAATGAAGCATGCAGGTACATGCATGTTTATAAGACCAGGGTGAAATACAAAAATTTTTCTAGGTAGAAAAGCAGACAGCTTGTTAAAGTATCCTGGCAACTGCCTGAGAAAGTAGAAGAATACACACTGACAACTACTAAAATTTACACGGTGGTTGAGATGCGTATCGGCGTTGTAACCCACCCTTTTGTCTAACAATGACTATTGCCATTATGGAACCATTTTGTTTGGTCATATACCTGCCGAGGGGCTCGTTCCCTCATTCACTTCTGCCTCGCACTTGGTCATGGTTTCATCACTTCCTGTTTTCTTGCGTGCCCTCTTCTTTTTCTTTTTCTTCGATTTGGACTGTGAAATGGATTGTTGATTTGAAGAATTGTTATCTTCTTTTCCAAGTATGTTGTCCGTGTCCCTTTCTTTCTGGGGTGTTTCGTTGTTTACATCTAAAGATGTTGCTGCTTCTTCCAGATCGTTCTCAGCAACTTGAATAGGTACAGCTGATGTGGCTCCTTTTTCGTCCGTGCTGATTCCTTGATCTTTTTTATCACTGGATATGGATACTTTTTCACCATCGTTAGCTGTAGGTACAAGCAAATGGGGAAATCTTTTGAGTTTGTTTACTGGCAAAGACGGATACCAAAGTAAAGATTACGAGTTTTTCATCGTACAGAATCGGACTTCGAACTAGTTCCAGGCTCTCAGAAATCTCTCAATTAAAAACGGTCATGAATTTTGAATCGAAAATTTAACGAGTAAGAACAAAAACTGTAGATTCATCACAACATATCGAAAGATCGGAGCATCTGATCACAAAATGCAGAAACTAAAATTAAGTCGATCACACTGGATAACTTCCTGAAGAAAAGACCCTCCAAATACCAGCACTGCATCAAGTAGCTTTTCGACGGTGAACATTGCCCACACAGAGTCTCAAAATGGAAATTAATAGCAGGACTGTTCAACCGCCCAACACCAAATTAAAAGACTCAACAAAAAAGTGCGGAAGGTAAAAGTTAAGTTCAATATAGGTATCAATAAGAGAGGGGTAAATAATGAAAACATACATATTATCCGATAGCTAACCTTTTTCTCTTGAAATTTCCCCACTATTTAGCATTGGAGCGCACGATAAATACTGCAAAAATGCAAGCTGAACAGCTGCAGCTTTCACTTCCATCGACTCCATTTTGGCTGCTATTTTGAAATACCGGAGAAATCACAATAGCAGAAGAAAGTTTGGTGACCAGGTTTCGCTCTCCTCGTCAAATCTAAAGGCCTGGATGTCAAGTATTCCCGCGAACCCTTTAAGCCACAAGAGTGACAAGCATCTAATTTCTCCTTATAATTTCACTAGTTGATCAAACATACAGGTCAGGAGAATAAAGGAAATGATCACCACACATTAAATGTCTTGATGTTTCATCAAATTCTCCCAACTACTAACACAAGGAATGTAAACAGAACAGTGAGGAGAATATGCACTTGGATATTGGGGCTTAAAGGGTTAACTGTTTTTGGAAATTTTTTTACAGTTTCGAGAAAGCAAAAATACTGATATCATTCAAAGGAAAACTATTCTTTACGCCTTTTTGTTTTTCTAAATTTAGAACAGAAACAGAAGGCATAAAGTAGAGGAAACTGTTTCTCAAATGTCAATGTCAGTGTCAAATTGCACTTGAATTGTGCTTTTACTGACAGAAATTGTGAAAGTCAATTGAAGAGGAAAATTTCAGATTTTGAAGAACACTCTCAAGTTAGGTGAATTTGCCATTTTAGGAAAATATAAAAAGTGCAATGCCTACCCCCCCCCCCAAAAAAAAACAGACACCAAGAGGCAGACAATGGCTAAGCTCTTGGTGAAGCTTTCTTTAAAAAAGTGTTATCATACGTGGCAGAACAAGATATGAGGTTAAAAATTTCTCATGATGTCTCTCATACTTTGCCATTCTCCCCGCCTCCCCACCTACATGTACTTTTTACTACAGGCCCACACTCTACAGAGGGACCTCACGGAAAGTCTACATATCATTTCACAAGCTAGAGCTAAACCACAGGGAGCTAAGAGTTCAATTTCTTTATAAAACATTACTACACTTGTAGTATTATTATATAAAAAATTAGCATAACTCAGATCTTCTCGCGCACAAAACAGCTCAGCTCATGACTACAGCCCTGTCGCTAGCCTCTATCAGCTTGATGTGCACACAAAAGAAACCCACTGAAAGCTAACACGATACACAAGTTGATAATTGTAATTTTATTTATTATTCCTTTTCTCAGCTATTGTGGACTCCCTGAGACTAAACTCGCAGGAAAACAGGAAAATGGCTCACTAGCTATAGACAGTCATTATTTATATTCCATATAAATACAATGTTCCTCATACCTTAACACTTGCAAGACTTGCAAGAAAGTACACTTCCACTATTTGAATGTTTGGGGTTGTTCACATAAGAAAAGCACGAGTCAGTCAAGCACAAGAGTCACAATAGTTTCTACACTAAAAATCCAGTCATTTTGGGTGTTGAACTAGCACAGGTAAGTTTAACTGGTTGCTTTTCACAAACTGGATACCATGTAATCATGCAAATGTCAATCCCATCTGCAGACTTCTTCTGGCTAGCCAATAAAATGTAAATAAATAACACCCCTTTAGGCATATTCTGACTGGTTCTCTTACTTGGCTAGCCACTTATTTTTCACATGAAGCTGTCAACTTGTTTACATGGAAAAGAAATTCAATTAGATCTTTTTTTTTAAGGAAAACCTGATACTTTTCATTGTTTGCAAAGTTTGGTCTTAGCGTTTTCCATAGCATTTTTCCTCTGAGAATACCAATGACTCCCTTGACCTTAAATTATTTCCCCTTTACATTGCTGGTAAAGGGAAAAATACTTTTGTTACTGAGAATATACATCTTGCATTTAAGACTGTATGCATAATTTTCTTGTAAATCTTCAAGCAACTTGAATATCCTGTTGACGTATTGGGGTAAACTTATTTCTATGGTTTGGAAATTCCAGAGGACTCTTTTACTTCACTTGTGTGTATGCCATTATGTAAGGTAAACAGCATTTCTAAACCATCACATAAGACATCTGAGTTCCAATTGACAAGCAAACTTTGAAAAGGTCAGTTTTAGAAGATTGGATTTTAAAACTGAATATTTCTGCCATATTCAAACCCAAGCAAATTACACCATTTCAATATTAACAGTTTTGAGTTTTCATGACTAATCAAGGTTCAGAGTTTTGGTACCATAAGACAGTTTCCTCTCATTGTCTCAGGCAATAAATTAAAAAACAAAAGAAAAGAAAAACCTTAGGCTTGACTGACTGGTTTCACTAAATGATATGTAGAAGCAACACTGTCCTTCATTACTTCTCCTGAAGATGGACAAATGATTCTTTATGGTTGACGGCCTGTGAAAAAGTTGGCAAAAACTACAAGTGCTTCAATTCAATCTGAGCCCTTATGAATCAGTTGGTTCAGCAGTCCATTTAATGATTCTTGTTTCCTTCATTTACCAGCCAGTTACCTGTGTTACAAATAACAAAACTACAATCAGCAGATAAAATATATATTGTCAGATTTAAGTTAAGCTACCATAGTAAATCAGAAGTACAGTAGTTATACTTGAATATAAAAGTGCAATACTGTTATTCATATAAAGATTACTGCTGAAGATTTATGATTACATTCAACTACACGAAAGGTTTAGTGTTCCTAGATCATAATATCTTGAGTATGATATAAAAACGTTTTTGGACATTTCAGTTCAAACTATATGACCAACAATCTTCAACAGATGCAAATTTTCTTTGCAGAAATTTTTAAACCATATTAATTACTTTTGGTTGCAAATTCCTACACTTCGCATAAGGTCACAAATTTCTCAAAACAATAATTGTACATTACTGTGTGCGGAATCACTGTGCTTTATAATTGAGCTTAAGCTTATCATGTCAGCTTTCTCTCCATTATGAAATATTAAATTATATTCATTATTAAATTTCACAAGTTGTATTCTTCCTAAAAGACTGCCAGGTCTGAACTTCGCTAATCGCTCCTACCGGTATATGTTTGTAGCATCAAAAAGCTTTAAAACTGTAAACATAAAATTTTAAGCAAATCGTTTGCACACTTGAATTTCACCATCAATAACCAGCACAATACATTCACTTACCGGTGACAGGTCTTCGTAAAACATTCTTTGCTTTGGAAGAAGACTTCTTACAAGCTGTATCTTTCTTCTGAACTTTCTTGCAGCAGTCATGGTCACCCTTTCTTGAGTCAAAACAAAGACCATGGAGCTGTGTGTTTAACTCAGCTTGGAACCCCATTTTGTGTTTATGCGATCAATTTTTCTCAAGCCAAGGAAGGTCACAGCCAGCTAGCCACTTGCGTGTGCAGAAAAACAATGGCATTGTTTAAGTCATGGCTTTACCTAGTTCCCAGACCCCTCAATCTGGATGTCACAAAACAACCCAGAATCCTGTGCGATATCACAATTTTTAACCAGTGCATGCGCAGTTTGCGGTAATACTATCTCACAGGAAATGCAAAGAAATGAATACAGTGACAAAACTGAACACCATTTTAGTCCGTACTACCAGTACAAGGCAAATTTTAATTTAAGAAAAAGGAAAAGATGCCGAGTAAGGACTAAAACAAAAATGCAATGTTTTGCTCATCTGAACAAACTAAGATATCCAATCTTTTTACTCCTTTTTTTTCATTCTCCACTGGAGAGTCAAGTTCTTCTAAGATCGCAAGATGTTTACTTGGCTGTTGGCCTACCTATCAGCTGGATCTGCTTTTCTGTCTTTTGTTGCCAATTTCTGAAACTTTCCCTAAACATAACATCACCTAGGAAATTCACTTCAGTGGCAAGCTGGCCAAAGATTGGTTGAAACATTGTTGTGCAAAAAATTTGTAATGACTAGATCTATTAGCAGAATTGAAGTCAGCTCGGAATGTTCTGAGTAGTTTGTTAGGTTTGTTTCCAACTTATTCTTCGCGAAAACAAAATCAATAGTCTTATCATACACATCTTGCTAATGTCTGCAGGGAATCAAAATGAAAACATGAGAATGGTGAATTTGACTGATATAGCGGTTTTTTACTGAGTGCGGTAAAATCAAAACCAAACACATCAGCAGAACCATCCTGAACCAACCATAACTCGAAGCAAATACAAGTAACAGGTCAAGCACTGTCACAACAAGCGTGGCAATTTAGGAAATAATTGGTTCTGTTCTACTTCTTACTAGTATAGTTGAGAAGTGGTGCGACATGTTTTTAACCAATCTTAGAGCATAGTAGAGCAAAACCAAAACAAATGGGAGCTAGTTTCGACGCTCCATTGAAAAACTGCTCTAAATATATCAGGACTCCACTTAAACTAGCTATGCTAAACTGGATGCATGTGTATAAATATTGATTTAAACAAAGAAATAAATAAATGTAGCATTTTTTTGGTCTTCCAAACATATCCTGAATAACCATGTAACCGGTGTCTTACCTTCAGTTCCATGGTACTTTTCAAACCACAGTCTACAAAACTCAAATCTTTGGCCAAATGGTAATCCTAACTCCTGCAAGGGCAAACAATGATTTTGAGTGTTCATGTGCATTTAGAACTGAAAGCTAACCGAAGGTGCAGTGCTTGCCATGAGTATCTTCTGGATGAAAAGCATAATAAGCTATTTCACTGCTTCATAAAACTGAAAAATTCAACCATTTAATTGTAGAATCTAGATCCACAGTCTCCTACGCACCCATTAATAGAATTATTGTATTCTATACTCAAAATCTATTGTCCTGGTCCACCCCCACTAAGTCATGCATCAACTCATAAGATGCGTTCTAACTACAGAGAGAATCTTAAGGCTAAAAAATACGTAACTAAAGATCGGAAGAAAGTAACTTATTAATGAGAGAATTTCATTGGAATTATTACAACTGAAATTTTTTTCTGAAAAAGTTCAGAACAGTTTGAAAATCATTCCAGATGATGTATCAATATATCTTACCTCCTTAAGAACAAGTTTTAATTCTTCATCTGTTTTCATGAAAGAGAGAGTCTTATCCTGAAATAAAGGTTTACAAATTCTTGTCACTTTCAGAGGGAGCTGGCTGATATTCAGTATCATTATGTGGCAAAAATTTTAGCAGGAATTTCATCTTATGTCCAAATGCTTTACCCCCATAAAATTTCGGTGCTCAACCTAAAGCCTGGTTCCCGTATGCCACTGACCTACCTGCAATGACCTGCGTTGTAGTTGCCAGTTGATGTGATTTTTCGTCCCAGGTGCATCGCAGGGGTGGCGCAGATGTACCTGGGTACTTAGATTGTGCTCATTCACCATCGTCTTCTACGTCCACAACATCCGCCATATTGGACATATTGAATTTTGGGATATATTTGCCACTGGTACATCACTGACGATCGCCCAGGGTTCAAAATAACAGCCAGCACTTTGAGCACACTTGCCGGTGATTTTTCACGGTAGAGATGGAAAAATGAGACGCCCTGATCGGCGAAATCAACGCCACTGGAACAAGTACACTTACACTTTCACACATAATTATTCAAAGCGAATTGGATGACGTTTTAAAAGCTTTCTAAATTGTAAAACGTTATCAATCATTGTCTCGATTCTCATTCTTCATTCTAGCAACTATCTCAATTTGCTGCCATTCGACGTGGCATCATACATGTTCAGTAACTCGACCTAATTGAGGAAATGGGCCAGGCATAGGATTGCAGTGCCGCCCCAATTTAGTTCTCTTCTAGAAACCGAGCAAATTTTCATTCACAATTTTCTTTGTTACTACAGAGTGTTTGATCCTGTTCCTCTTAGCACCTTGCCACTTTCTTGTGTGTGCTTTATTGCCTTCTTGTCCAGTAGTTTAAAGTGCCAGAGACTGAAGTATACATTAAGTGTTTCACTGTGGCAGCATTTGTTTTTTTTTCCAAAGTACAGATCCAATTTGCAAATTGACAAACCAGGGCTTGAAATAACGGCTGGTCAATGGACAATGTCCGGTCAAAAATAGGTTTTGTCCGGTCAAATTCTTGGATGGCCGGACAATTTGTCCGGTCGTTTACGCTGGTAAAGAACAATTTAATGCAGAGCTTCAGGTTTTAAATTTTTAAAGGTTCAACATTATTGGTGTTTGTGAACAAGAGGGGAAAAGACAGAATGATACTACAAGACCAAGAACTTTTAATAAATGATTCATAATAGTGGTTGTAAAATTTCCGGTGGTTGCAAATTTTTGCTTTCAAGTATTCTAAATGAAAAAAAGAGTTGCCTGTTAGTGTCATTTCCCTGCCCCTTTTAATAAGATATAGTACTGAAACATTTTTAGATTTAAGCTTATTCATTCTAAGCTTACATTGTATCAAATCAGTGGATATGGATTCTACTTTTAAGTGTTTCTTGTTGCATATTCACATCAGTTAGCTTGTATTATTACGAGAATCAACTAGATTGCAAGCTTCAATTTCATCAACTTCATAGTTTTATCAATAAAAGTTAACGCGAGTAATGAACGACGTTTCGACCGTTCAACGGTCATTTTCAAGTTCGGTGTTAGAATAAAATTACATGTGTAAATATAGTAAAAGCGCTAAAAATATGTACATACTTGTAAACAATAGACAATAAGAATAAAAGGTTAAAAGTGGCTAAAAAATAACTTTGTGCAAATGGCATGCATAGCTGTAAAAGATATAATTAAAAGCATATAAGGCGACGGGAATAAAAACATTAAAATACCTAAAAATAAATAATTTTGCACGGAGCGAGTCGCTCTGTTTGTTGAGCTTTGGCTTCAGAAGTCTAATAAAAGGCATCTCAAAAATTAAACAGTCAAGCTTGCTCTGGCACTTCCTTAAAAATCTTAAAATTCTTCTCGATGTTATCTGGCTCCTTTCCATGTTGTTCTTTAATGTGATGTCCGATAGGCGATCCTTTGTGTTCTTCAATGCGCTGGTGTAAGTGCCGACACGAATAGCCGACATAATCTGCACGGCACAGATCACATTTAAAATAATACACAGCGCTTTGTTGGTTTACGATGGGCGGCTTCTGTTCCTTCACTTTAATTGTGTCTTTGATCTTTCTGCTGGTGTAAACAGGACAGATCTCGGTGTTTATCTTTCGGCTGAGATCACTTAGTTGTCTGTGTACTGAGTTGGCTGCTTTTTGGTCTTTGTACGGCAAAACGACTCTAATAGG
>Ga0126336_10001041_pt1 | contig 13496 bp, 15 predicted proteins | sample SidCmetagenome_FD_92530 | JGI IMG/M metagenome (GOLD analysis project Ga0126336, IMG submission 92530) | Coral microbial communities from El Islote,Puerto Morelos, Mexico - Siderastrea C C metagenome | ecosystem: Host-associated > Invertebrates > Cnidaria > Coral | place: El Islote,Puerto...
CATCTGATGACCAATTTTGAAGACTCGCTGGCCGTGCCACGTTGTCCGAGTTCTCGATGGGAAGCCGAAGAACGTGACATGACCCGCAGATCTTCAAAACTCGACAATCGGCTGCAGACAACCTTTGAAGGCCCATGGGCCACCAGAACCCGAGACACCCAGTTTGTCAGAAGTTCCACATGGAAATGTGGCAAATAGGTTGTCTCTGGTTCGCTTTCCATCCAACCTCCATCGCTTCTTTCAACTACTGTAGATCTGTCGACTCCCTCGAAGGAATTCTGCCTCTAGACAAAATCCGTATCTGGGATTTTGTCTAGAGGCAGTGTTCCCAACGGGTCATGTTGCTACGTCATGATCCATTTTCATCGACTCCTCGCGCTCGTCTCCAAACAAATCGTGGCCAGCACTCTGCACGGAAGCCATATAGTTTGAACTGCTGGTAAACCACTCGACACCAGCCTTGGAGCCCGAGTCCCACTCCTGCATGATGGTGAAGATCCGAACCTTCTGCATCATCCCGTAGTCGGACTCAACCGCCAAGGCTGCTGGGTGCTTGCATGTGCAGTAAGAAGGCGCTTGGATCTGTTCTCGAAATAACAGATCACCATCGGCACTGCGAATGTCACAGAAGTCCCGAATCGAAGCGTGAGCGTGCCCAGTGGGCGCAACATTCCAAAGGCCCCAAGAACCTTCGGTATGATAGTTTCGACGAAACTAAAGCATGCCTGTGCTGACTGATGTCCGCTTCCAAAAATCGCCCTTGGATCCAGCTGGTCGGATGAAAGTAGACTATAATCCACAGCCCACCATCGAATCCTGGTCACCGAACCAAATGGATAAAATTTGGACCGATCAGATCACGGCTATAGCTCAACCCGTCACATTGTTCAAGACGGATCATGTTGCTAATGGCTCGACCCGCACGTGGGTGTATCGCACATGCCATGATCCATTTTTCCGACTCCTTGCGCTCGTCTCGAATAATTGTGGCCAGCACTCTGCACAGGAGCCGTCTCAAAACATTGCTGGTTTGCCACTCTCGTCTCCATCAACATGATCGTCGCGAATCAAACCATCGGCGCACAGCATGCCTGTGGGCCGATCTTTTCCTTCCCAGCGATCACCTTCATGTAACGAAGCCAACTATACCATTACAATGAAAGACCGCATCGCTCGAAATCGTTCTCCATCCGAACATGGAGCCTTCCAGAGAGAATCAGCAGGTAGCCTCAAATCTCATTCCAGATCCCAGTCGGTGGGAAAAAAAATAAAATAAACATACAAAAGGGTTCGATCCTTCAAACTGAGATCCGAAGGTAAGTTTCTGAATGCAAGCAGTCATGCCAAAACACAGAAAGGGGAAAATGCAAACCCGTGCAGGCCCTGGCCCGGTAAATCAAAATTTCCCACAGCACGTTCCGCCTCCATCTGTGGCACCAACATGTGCCAAACTCGCCTGGCTCAAACAAACAAAAGTTACTCAGATGTCACATACACTGATCTAACACTTCAGACACCCATGAAACGGTAGAGAACGGCAAATCGACATGAAGGGGAGTATCACCCCAGAAGGGTCACAATAACACCGTAGAAACATATTCCAGACGCGCCGGTTTCTCTTCCAAGCGTTCATAGAAAGACCAGCAGCAACATCAACAACTCCCTCTTTCTTCCCCGCGTGCTTTTTTTTTCCCTGGACGGTCTGAAGTACGATGGCTCTTGCACGTCGTCACATTAATGGAGTACGCACATAAAAAAAAAAATAACGGCAGAGGAGTTGCAAGTCCGCAGGAAGCATCGAAACAACACCAATCTGCAACACGGCGATCATTGATCCACCGCTCCATTCTTCTCCACGTGTTTTTTCTTGGCACTCTAAAGTATGACGACCGGCGCGCATCGCCGCAGCAATGCAACATGCGCATAAATATCAAAAAGACACGGCAGAGGAGTTGCAAGTCCGCAGGAAGCATCGAAACCACTCCAGTCCGCATCACAGCGACTGTTGTAAATGAAGAGGTCGCATCAATATTTAGCCAGGCTGGCGTTCTGGTGGATATTTGGCACGAGGTCGCGGGACGTAAGGCGGCTCACCCAACGGCGGACGTTCAAAGCCCGCAGGTGGTGCCTTCCGAAGAGCTTGGGGCCTTGGCACGGGACCCGACTTGAAAAATTCTGGCAGACAGCCATCGTGGAATTGTTCGAAGTCAGGGCGATTGTTGGATATCTCCTTCCGATCCACTTCACTCGGATGATCGTCGAACCATTTCATTGCGGCTATCACGGCCTCTTCGGCGAGGAGATACGCCTGTCCAGAAACTTTTATGCACTCCTGTTTTTCATTCTTATCCTGGATCGCGTCGAACATGTGACCATTCTTGTCGGGATGTAGCATGATGCGCAAAGCCTTTTGCCGTTGTGCAATTGAATCTCTAGTGAAGGCCATCGGCAGTTGTAAAGCAAAATACCAACCCTGCTCCACACCACAAAAATTCTCCACACAATGCAGCAGTCTGACCGTCCGGATGAGATCCCGTTTTTTACATTCCACATCATCACCTTGTCCCGATGCTCCATGACGTTGCGCAGCAGTAGAAGATGCCTTTGGTGGCGGCGAAGATGGCTTGACCTCTGGTGGCACGCCTTCCGGGTAGAGTGAAAATTTTTTCTCTATAGTACAACCGTTGCTGTATGGCTGCGCATCCCGCGTGGGTACAGCTTGCTTGGGTCCACTTTGCGAACTCGGAGGTGGCGGTGGCGGTGCCTTTCTCGAAGCCGGAGGCCATTTTGGCGACGCCTTTCTTTTCTGTTCAGGTGATGCTTCTCCAGTACCATCTGGTGGACGCGGTTGAGATGGATACCCGGCCACGTCCCCATCACTGCCTGGCTGTGCACTCCCACTAGGCACTTCCGATGCATCTCGCCGAGATTCCGTTTCCGGCCGTGGATTTCCAAACCGTAGATCCCGAGCCGTTTCTCGCTCCCGCAGAACCCGACCTGCTGCTATAATGAGCTCAGTGAGCTGTGCTGACGTGAAGTCCTCCAGATCCAGCTCCAGTGAACCTTCCATGTCACACCAGACCAGATGTTGAACGTAGTGAGTGACAACTTCGCGTGCGCCAACCAAAACCTGACCCCTTGACGATCCACGCCTTGACAGCAGGTAACCTCAAATCTCCAGATAGCGACGAGGCTCCGGGGAAAACATGGCCCGACGCGCACAATGCCACCTTGAGCCTTCTGGTCGGTGTAGACCAAATCTTCGGGTCGCAATCACATGAGCACATGTGGACATGCAATTGAATAGCTCTAGTCCCGAATGCTAATTCCAATATTAGCCAAAAATTTGTTACCCCGAGAATATCAACCCGCACCGTCAACATTCTTCCAGGAATCCCACCCGCCTCCAATTGGTTTGGCAACACAACCTGGTCGAGGATGGACCGCATCAACTTCTTGAAAAACAACAACCGATCTCGGGTCGTTTGCAACGCAGAACGTATAGACTCCGCATTTTCAAACTTGACCCCTTCCACATCCAAGCCTCCCAGGCGGCTCCACGAGTCATATAGCCGAAAGCAACCTGGCCAGATGGTTCTTAACCAGAATGTGGAGATCCAATCACAAACGGTCAACAAGTCCAGTCCCAACGGGTACCTCTCAAAGTTATATAGCCGAAAGCAACCTCGCCAGAGTGTTATATAGCTGACATATTGAAATGCAACTCACCGTACACCCAGACCTCCTTTCCCTTTTTTGGCCAGTTCCCGGAAGCTTGAAGCCACCTGCTGATTCCTTCCGAGACATCTACATCTAGGCCCAGCAGAGACTTCAACAACCGTGTAACCAAAGGCGGCGCAACTGGATCCGCCATTTTCAGTCCCACTCTCCCAAAAAAAAAATCAGTCTCATACACCGCCACCGTTGCCCATCACTCGAACGGAGGATGTACACTCAGCATTATTCACAGAGAGGATCCGCAGGTAGCATCACATCTCAGGATAGCATTCCAATTCCCTTTGAAAACACGATGAAATTGACGTTGGCAGCCCATTTTCGGAATCCGACACACGCACTCTCCCATGCATGCCAGACATAAGAAGCTCATGAGTTCATCGCCTCAGGACCGTCCGACGCTTCCGACTCATCCGTGTAACCGCTGGGATCGTAAGTGTCTTGAACGAATCCGCCCGTGTGACGATCGTTCAACTCCTCACTGATGGCTTGCAAAAGCACCAGCAGCTGTGCCAACGTGAGCCGCCTCAACTGGCTCAGGATCCCGTGTAAGATAATGTCTGCAGGACGTGAACCGTCCATATAGCAAGCACCAACTTAGAGCCTCCACTCGCAGTCAACCAAGTTTGGCCCGGGACGCGGTGATGGACTTATTCTCCACGGTATCACGCACGGTTCGAATGGATCATGGCATCTTAAAGGTGCTGCAGGATGCAATCATCAGACGACCCCCCGAGTTGGTGAGAAGATGACCCTTTGCAATCGACTGGAAAAAACGAGAAAGAAACGACGGCAATTCCCGGCTAAAGTGCACCCAGCAAGCACCGTAAAAAAAAAAAAACAACAACAACAACGTGTCCCTCCTCACCTCTGCGCGCAAGGAAGCGATCCACCTGGACGCCCATCAGAGAACTACCTGACAGGCAGACACACTGAAATTGAGGCACACATCGAGAAGGCTCATTGATCTCCTGGCCCACAACAATATCTCATGGAAGCATTTGATGACAGAGCCACAGCATTGATCACAAAGGGCGTGTTTTGACATGTTTCGTCTCCTTTCTCTAAGCATATACGGTCCAAGCCGCGCCCATCGTAAGCTTCGCGAATGGAGCTAGACACTCGCTCCAAACCCATGCGACTGGAACTGCGAAACAACAGATCGCATACATAATTTGCCTTTCAATGATGTGTTTTTCAATATTGACAACACAAACGAACCGAAGAATTTTCTTTCAAACAGATCCAGTCTGCGGCAAAATGTGCGTTGGCGGCATCAACAACGCTGAAACAAAATGATAGAGTCGCCAGTCCGCAAGTTGCATCGAAGCGACTCCGGTCTCACTATCCGGTGGTTAAGAGATGATTCCAGCACGTGCGATAGCCACACGTGCAAGATAAGCCATACAGCAGCATGATCCGGCTCGGCCAATGTGCCAGGAAGAGCTGCAAGCGACCCCTCCCTGTCTCACGGCGACTGTCGTAAATCCGCAGGTCGCATCAATACAACTTCAGTCGTCCGTGCAACAAGCCTCATCCCATGGCCGCATCATCGGTCTGCGAGGGCTCCGGCAAAGTGCCACTCCACGCCAACGACTCACGCGCACCGTCTGGCATCTGATCTTTCAAAGAGTGGAGCCTTTTCACGGGGGTCCAGTTCCGATCATAACACACAGCGTCCTTTGTCTCCAATTCCAACGCGGCAACCCGCTTGAAATAGTCCACGACCTGGTCGACTCCTTCTTGCTTCACTGGGACGTGCCACAGCACGTTCCACTCAGACGTCTGGTCCGTCTGTGAAAGGACCACCACGTGCATATCTCCAACGCGGCACTGAAACATCCAATTCACAATGGACACGGGCCCGGCGGCTCTCAGCTTGACTTGTGTCGGGTTTGTTTGGCCCGACAGCACACAATCGAAAGATCTCTTGACTCGCATGGCCGCCTGGCTGCTCTGGTCATGCGACAGTGCTTCGTTGTCCGGAAGCACCACTTCATTGACCCGCACCAGCGCACGGATGAAGTTCGCGTCCAACACATTTCCACCACTCTCTTTGGAGACACAAATCATTCCCAAATGAAGATCCGCCACCACGTTCCGCAGTGCCACCACGGGACAGCCATCATTCAGGCGGCAATGTGGAAATTTCATGTGGCTGTGCTTCCACGCCAAGATGAAGAACGAAGGCTGTAGCTTCAGACATGCCCGCATGTCGCGGCATTCTAACTCCATCACCTGCTGAAAGTCATTTTCTTTGAACGTGAAGCGACAGAGCCACTGGGCGTTGCGGAACATGTCCCGCACCCTCTGCCGAAGCGCCTTGTCATCCACAAGACTCTCCTGATCCAATTCCACTTCCATCTCCTTCGCAATGCGTAGCATCATGTCATGATATACCATGATGGCGCATTGACTGTTGCCATCCGCAATGGTCAACCTGACCGCCAGACGCCCCTCTTCACCTTCTCCTGGGTGTTTTTGGCACGGCGTCGCTCTCTTGCAACGCTTGCAGGACGGGATCAGCCACTCATCAGTCTCACCTTTGACCGATGATATTCCCAGCACCTGCAAATCGGAGACCTCGAAGACAGTCTCTACCTTCCTCAGGTGTCCTGGAACAATGGCTCCCAACAGGGAACTCAGAGTGGCAGGCACTGCATCACAGTTGACCCAATCCCTAGTAGGGATATCCGTCAGCATGCGGACTTCCTCGCCTTCAGCCAAAGAAGCCTTCCTGCGGTAGTCAGCTCACACACACGAGGAGAAAGCAAAAAAAAGAAAACATGAGAAAAATCGCAGACGGATAGAAAAACAATTCGAATAACAACGAAACACCAAAGTTGTCCACATTAACTTTCCTCCGAGCATCAGATCGGACGCGATGTCAGGTGGACAAGCTTGTATGGATGTCCCCCTCCAACTGGTCAGCTCCCACGAAGCAACATCCTTTCTCTTGGTCACCAATACCTGATAAAGCAAGAGCGCCTGCCCTGACGGCTGATTGGCCAACTCGGATGCATGCTCTCCCCAGAAGGAGCACCGCACCTTTGTCTGCCCTGGCTGCACCAGGGCGTTGCAAACCATCGACATCTTCGAGCTGGTCTGCCGCTCAATCGCGCCCGGCTGGTCCACCACCACCACAGATACACAGATCTGTTGTTTGTCTTTGACGCGATCCAAGGCTTCAAGAGGGACCAAGGGGTGGACGGCAGGGACATCCTCCCACGGATCCGCAGAAAGCTTCACCGCCTTAACGTTGAGGCCCAGATGCCCCTTCAGGCGCAGATGATAATGCAGCCTCGATGTTGAATAGCTCGCGGGCTGCTCTTGCACCGTGCCCCCCTGGATGGAGACCAAATCACCAACAGCGCAGAGCTGCATGAGCTTGGTGCCTATCTCCCCCCAGGCTTCGATATAAAGCACTTCCGTGGGGCTCGAAGTTGCCGCCAAATGCGCCTCCACTTTCTTCTTGACGCCAGAGTCATCCGACTGGCCACCTTTACCAGCCGTTTTGCCTTTCTTGCCTCTGGGTTGCGTTGCGGCCTTGCTGTCGCCTTTGAACTCCTGCATTGTCAGTGTGACAATGCGACCAGCAACAGCCGTGTCCTTATCCCCACGGTACTCCGACGGCTTCAGGACTGGAACACCCGACATTGGTACCACAGGGCCGCTTCCCATCCCGGACCGATGAAACCTCAAAATGCTGCAGGGCAAGATAACTGCAAATCCGAACTTCCACATCGTGCGACACTTGCTACGGAAAGGCATATATAATCCATATTTTACCATCATGTATGCACACCTGCTACACGGCGACGATGCCATCACCATCAGACGCCTCAGCAGCGCGTGTCGCCGGGATGCAAACCACGAAAACGATACACGGATCAGCAACAAGGGAACCATGCGATGCAGCTCATTCCCATCTTTTTTTCCGTCCGCAGCACAGTCTTCTGTACCAACATATATCATTCTTTTGAAACAACCGGCTACTTCAGGAATCAGCAGGCAGCCTCAAACCTTTTTGCGCTTCGGGGCAACATTCTCAACCGCATCACTCCACTCCGCCGCTTCCACTCGTCTCTTCAGCGATCGCACCTCTTTCTGCAGATCAGCCATTTGCACCTCCAAACTGTTGCAGCGTTCTACGTAGGATTGCAGCAATACCCACGTCCGCCAGGACCAGCGGTCCAAATAGGCCACGGATGCGGGCAGACTCGTGACGGCGTGCATCGAAACAAGTTTTGAGCCCTCACTGACTTCCGGTATGAAGATGTGCTTTTCCTCTCGGTCAACACTAGCCGTGTTCGAGAGAATCAACTGCACCAACAACAACTCGAGAACAACACAAAATCGACCAACAACGCGATAGCTCTCTTTTTGAATCCTCCGGGTGTCATCTCTTCCGCCCCAATCAGCAAGCAGCCTCATGGCTAAAAACTTTCTACAGGAACGGCGACATGAACTGGCTCGCATCAACAAGAAGCATCATCCAGTTTTCGCCTCCGAGACACGGGCAAGTATCTGCGGTCGAAAGATACGTTCTTGATCCAGCTCCCATACACGAAGCGCCCACAGGACATGTGGACGGTTTTGCCACTGGTTCAGAGACGGTCGCACGGTCAGCAAACTCTCGATCGACTCATTTCCAGAAACTTTGCCACGGAAAATGAGCCACGCACAGAGACCCGCGCTACTCCGGTTGATGCCCGCAAAGCAATGGAACAGGATTCCATGTTCCGGTCCCCCTTGTTTTCCTTCCATATGTTTCGCCAGAGCAACGCACATCTCAGTCCAAGCAGACAAATAGTCCTTGCCCATGATTTCGCAGAAAGGATCAACACCAGGGCGTTTCGTCTTTGGGTCGACCAGATCCAGACAGATCCAATGGATGCCCAATTGTCGAAAAAAGGTATTCCATCCCATCTCAGGCTGACCGCGGATCCTCCGCATTTCCTTTGCACAGAAACTCACCACGCAGTGAATCTTCCCAGCTGCACCGTCCTGAGACAAATCCCGACAGGCGGCAAGACTGCCCAAATAACAGTGCTCCTTCGTCCCCGAGACGGGGCCGTTCAAAGACCGAATAAAGCAACAATCATCGGGCCATTGAGAAATGTCACCGAATCTATAATGGTGCTCGGATACGATCCGATCGAGAGACGGTAATTCCTCTTTGGGCGTGCGAGCGGCTCGACGGATTTCCTCCATTCGATCATCACACCAGGTTGCAATGGAGTCATCATAAGATTTCATCATCGCGTCCCAAAAAATGAAATGGTTTCCACCATTGAGCCCCTGAGCACAACGAGATAAAACATTTCATACACGTTGGATTTATCACATTCTCCTAACAACACAAATCTCCACCGTCCAACGGTTCCAAGTGCAGGCCGCGGCAGTGACTGATAATCTGGAACATCCCAAAGGAAAAAAAAAAGTAACTAGCGAAAAAAGCGATTCAGACACAACCAATCACTCCAACCGTTTTCTAGTCGAATTACATCGCGGGGCGCCAATGTGACACATTTTTTTTTTCCGGGAGCCGGTCGTAACACCACCATCTCGAGAACACTCACCCAGTCGTCCCACGCGATGTCTGTCAGCAAGCAGCATCGAAGACTCGCACCACTTTGGGACTATTTCCTGTACATCAAAGTACTGATTCCTACGGTTGCTAGCACATGGGGTTACCTGAATCTAGACCCATATTCCACAATTCGTGACATCTCGGCCCTCATTCATACGCACCCGAAAAACCCACCTATCCTGTCTCGGATTGACATGATTTCGGCCGATTATGTCGGCGATGCTTGCATCATAAGGCATCACCTTGAAATGCCAACCTGTCAGGGCCGGCAGCCACATCTCCAACTGGAAGTGACGGCGAAGCACCGTCAATGAATATTTCTCTTGGAGCACCCTTTCGACATGTCGCTTCACGGTGTCAATTTCAAAGGTGCCAAGAAACTCCGCGCAGTCGAACCGAAATTCGAGAAAATGCATCTTTTCATCCAGATCATCTAGATCAACCTGAATCACTGCAGTGGATCCGACGTAAACTCCAGCTTTCCTACCCCGCGGGCCACTTCCAGGTTCAAATCGGACTGGGGCCTTCACCGTGACAGCAGAAGAACCGTTCCTTGCTTTGAAAGATCTTGGCTCGTCATCCAAGGTCCCTAACCACTCTGCCATTCTCCCGGAGACAACGACGGGATGGTCACGGATCGTTGCAGATTTATTACATCGATGAAGTCTTGAGCACAAATTCATCAAACAACACATGTAACGTTTCCTTTTGTCTCGACTTTCCCTATAGATAATCTGGAAGCCATCCCCGTGGAAAACTTATCAAGACCAAACATTCCCATCGAAAGCATGCACGTGAACGTGAACAATCACGCAACTCAAGACAGGGCACGAGGAGACGCTTCCCTTTTTAGCTCGCAGTGCTGGCAGCGTCGCGTGCAGTCAGTAGACGGTTTAAGCTACTTCCACACAACACACAATGCGCAATGTTAGCAACTCCCATCAATGCCACTCCCGGTCCCGCGCAGCAGGCGAGGTCGGTAAGTAGCTTCCCTCACTTCCGCGCGGCTCGACATGTGGAAATCAGCAGGTCGCATCAATCCCGTTCCCAGCCCGGCAGAACGTGCGGATCTAATAAACATTTCGCCTTCCCGCTCACTTCTTCCTCGCCTTGGTTTCTTCATACAAAGCGCGCAACGCATCGACATCGTACGCATAAAGCGCATCTCCATCCAATGACGCTTTCCCAGGCTCGTCCAGTGAGCTGCACAGCACGGCCAGCCCTGTCGTAACAACATCCACGGCCCCTTTACGAACATCAGACCGCAGCGAAGAAATTCTAAATTTGGAAATCCGACAGAACACGATAGTGTCTTCTGCATCGAAACGGGCATTTTGAATTTTATCGTAAGCAGGCTGTCGAGTGCTAGTGATACCACAGGTATCACGAAGAAATGAAGTCCGTGTTTGAAACATCCGTCCCGCGTGAAGGAAACAATCGCCGACCAAATCAGAATATGATCTCTTTTTTTTGTTCACTCCACCGAGGCGAGTTGGTATCAAGCACAAGTACATAGTGAGCAATTCTGCGGGACCATCGTAGGCAAGTGCCCTCATCAAACCAAGAATGCAAGGTGTCTCGCATTGCTCGGCGATTCTCTGAACGTGCCCTCCCTGATCGGGTCCATTCAAATCACTCACTTTGTCAAACCACGCAACGTTGAGCCGTGGGACATTTTCGGATCTCATAAAACACACCATAAACGTTCTCACCAACCATTGACAGGAATATGATTCTGCGCCGACGAGCATGCCGGGCACCTGATGAAACTGGAAAGACTCGTAAAGGATACAGGCGCGAAAGCCCCATTCTTCCACCGTCGAAGGTGGCCCCAGCTTGATCACAGCAAAAACGGATACATGCAAATCCAGCCAGGAACGAATAGACCGAGTAGCCTGATCGCTGATTTTCTGTAGGCGTACAGCCTTTTCGCTGCTGCCCACAATCAACACCCTGCCCCTTCCCGAGCACCCGATCACGTGTAACTGGCGCAGCAGCACTTGCCAACCGTGTGCATACAGTGGTCCGCCAATTTCTCTGGTTTCTTCTTCCACAGACCTTCCATCCATCGATGAAGCAAACTTCGATAACGCCGCAAACACCTTCTCGACCGAACTCTCGTAATTCTGATGTTTCCAGCACTGCAGAAATACATTCCTCGCAGTGGGCATCTTCAATGCCAAGAACAGCAACAACATACCGTAACAGTGCCTTTTGCAACATATAGATGCCACTTCTGGGTACATCCGGATGGCATCATCCAAATCTGCAGGCAGCGCCCCCCTGTGCGCCAGTCCCCATCTCCATTCGGAAATATTCATACCCGAAAGGAAAAAAGAACAAGGCCCAATAAATCGCTGAATAAAAATCAAGCTCTCGCCTCGAGCCGAACGTTGGCATCTACACAGCATGAGAAAACGATATCGGACTAAGATAAACAAGAACGCGCACACACGCACATGGACACCTGAGGTACACACCGAAACCAGGTAGAGGCGCCGAGTCCAGAATTCCAAAGCATCACAGCCCCGCACTCATACAGCCCGATCATCGAGATGGAACTCCATTGCCACCCAGGCCTTAGAGGCAGCTCCAAAAGTTATATAGCTGAAAACAACCTAGCCAACATGTTATATAGCTGGAATGTGGAAATGCGATGGAAATGGGAATGCATCCACGTGCAAGCTCGAGACGCGTATCTACAAATGACATGGCCAAAAGCAACCGAAATGGAGAGTTGTATAGTTGAAACGTCGAGATGAAACTTGAACACTTCCTTCCCCATGCAGCTCCCACAGGCAGCCCCAAAAGATATGCACCCAGATCGGCATCCTTCTACACGCAACCCCGACGGACAGGTTCAAAAGTTATACAGCTGAAAGCAACCTGGTTGGAGAGTTATATAGCTGAAATATTCAGACGAGACTCCTTCCAGAGGCGGACCTGACAGGCGGACCTGACAGGCAGCCGGAACAGTTATATAGCTGAAAGCAACCTAGCTCGGACGTTATAAAGCTGAAATCCCAAGATGCACCTCCTTCTATCATCTAGGCCACTTCTGCGAAGCTCCCAGGCTACCTGCGATCCGTTTCCGGAATCCCTGCATCCATCCCAAACCGATCGCCGAGTCAAATTCATATAATGTCCGCTGATTTCAACCATTGGCTCAGGACCGGGCAAGCGACGGGTGCGATCGCCTTGCTTGAGCAGTTCGAAGAAAGATTCCAGCCACGAAACACAACGTACAACGCACCTTCTCCATCCCACCACCAAAATGCAACCCGTTTTCCAGTCTCTGCAAATTAGATCACGTCCGCAACGGAAGATAACACATCAGCGCGACACATAAAAGGGAGATCCGCAGGTAGCATCAATCCCCTTCTCGAGTCGGCTGCAATTTCAGGAAAAGAAAATCGGCAGGCCGCTTCAGTCCGATTCCCAACCTGAAATCTTTTTTCAAATGTACATTTGACAAATCCGAAGGCGCGGCAGTACATTCGCAAAGATGTGCACGGCGGTTCCCACCAATGCCTCCAGATTTGGTACATCGGGTCGATGCAAACCTTGAAAGCCCCAAGCATTCGAATGGTTCTCAGACTCTGCCTTGGACACGAGAAACCTGTAGATGAGTCTCGTCAAGTCCACTGGTTTGCTAACCTTGTGGAATTTTTCTGAAGAGAAACATTCTTTCACTTCCGGCCCATACCACGGGTCATTGTAAATTTTTTTCGTGTAGAGCTTTGCAAATTTTGCTCGGACCGGTACCTGCACGTCTGCGAGGCCCGTGTTTCTGGTGCAGTCTTCGATCCTCTCGTGAACAAAAGCCATCAACCACCAATACACGTGAAATTGTAACTGGGGTACATCTTCGCCGTTTTTCTTGTTTGGTCTCAGGTTGTACCCCGTTCCATGCTCTTCGTGTTCATGTCGAGGGCGCGAGGTAGCGCTCTTCGAAGGACAGAAAATTTCTACACCCTCCCGAGTCGAATATTGGACTGTATAATCTAGCGAGGTCCTGGGCCTCAGTTCCAGTTCCATATTCAATTCCATACACAACTGAGCCCATCGGTCCATACACAGCTGCGCATCGGATTTTGCCCACAGAGTTTGGGAATCCACTGCCTTTGCGTTCCACGTGCATCCCTCACATTCACCACACAGACGCCAC
>Ga0126336_10001042_pt1 | contig 13483 bp, 13 predicted proteins | sample SidCmetagenome_FD_92530 | JGI IMG/M metagenome (GOLD analysis project Ga0126336, IMG submission 92530) | Coral microbial communities from El Islote,Puerto Morelos, Mexico - Siderastrea C C metagenome | ecosystem: Host-associated > Invertebrates > Cnidaria > Coral | place: El Islote,Puerto...
AATGCCAATCAAATAAATGCTGTGAGCGAACTGGCCTTGAACTTCTTAAAAAACAAGATTCCCGTCACCCCACCCATCCTGGCGCAGCTTCGGCCCTATAAAAAGATGCTACGCGACCTGGGTCGTCGTCAACATTCGGTGAAAAAGCGTCGTCAGTGGTTGATCACCCAAAAAGGACGCAGGTTGTTTCAAGGTCTTCACAACGTGTTATGTCAATGTGCTCGACCGACCCGTTAACGCTCCCCACGTGGGTGCGTCTGTTACAAGAGGCCCATCGAGAAACAGAGAAATGGAAAGACAATTGTCATTATTGGCAGCATAAACATCACCAGCTGTATCAAGAGTACATGCACATCTTGAACTCTGCTCTTTGTGAGCGTTGTCGTGACCAGGAAGACGGGGAAGTTTGCCCGGCGTGTAGTCAACCACCAGGATGGACGAAGTGTACATGATTCCCCACCAGGATTTGGATCAACTCATTCAATATTACAAAGGAGAATTAACCGAAAATGCCTTGTTGAACAAAGCCGCCACGTTAGCTGCCAAGAAACATGTGTTGTTATCGGACCCACAACTCCCACCCGCCCTCGTCAATGCCCAAACCAAACCGTTGAGTCAAGAATTAACCAAGTTAACCAAACGCCTCCGTCAATTTCCGGGAGGCGTGGGTGTGGGGGCCCCGGGTGGCCCACCAGGCGAGGACGAAGAGGAAGGCGATTTGGTGACGGGACCCGTGGAACAATGGTTGAAGCGCATGATAAAAGGCAGCCCGTCGACCCCGAAACCCCCCATTACACCGACGACCAAGAAAGGCAAAGGAGCGGCCACCACCAGTCACATTCCCATCAAGAAAGGGAGTCCTTCCACCAGTCAAGGCGACGATATCAGTCGTCGTTTAGAAGCCATTCGAGAACGGCGCAAGACCCTGGAAACAAAGTTAGCCGAGAGTCCTTGGGGAAAAGGCAAAGGCAAAGGCAAAGGCAAAGGACCCGCTCGAGAAGTGGAACAATTGAAACCCTTACCCGGTTGGGAAGATTGGTACCGAGGCAAAAAGTTACGACGACGTTTGGATTACGACAGTGACTAAGACATGACCACCAAGAAAAAACGCAGCCCCCAGAGAAGAAGGAGACGGGGCATCCCAAAGAAACGCCGCCAATCCGGTGGGGCGGTGGATGTGCAAAAATGGATCGCCAAAATGGGGAAGGAATTTCATTGGCCTGGCTATCAGTACATGGGCCCTGGCACGCATTTGGCCAAACGTCTGAAACGGGGGGATCCCGGCATCAATCGCTTGGACAAGATTGCCAAACAACACGACATTGATTACAGTCGTGCGAAGAATTTGCAAGACAAATGGAAAGCCGATACCAAGATGATCCAAGCCATTGATCGGTTACCCTGCAAGAAAACCAAGACGGAACGTGTGGTAAAAAAAAATCATGGAAGCCAAGAAACGTTTCAAATTGTAATGTTTCAATGACACACCAATCCGAGTGTTACATGTTGTTGTTGTTTTGAGAAAGAAAATAAAAAATGAAAATGTCTGCCCTGTCTTTTTTCATAAAACAAAGTCATCCAAATCAAAGGAGTCGAGCACATCCTCCATGAATTGTTCCCATTCGTTCAGGGATATGTCCTCGATCACATCATTCATGTCGTCGTCGGGGAACATGGACATAAAGTCATCCAAATCAAAGGAAGGATCCCGTATATCCTCCCCCAGCTGGGCCCACTCGTCGGGCGACATGTCCTTTAACAAGTCATACAAACAGGGTTCCAACGAGGAAGGGACCTCCATCACGTCACGGATGTTCTCCATCAAATCATCCAGCTCTTGGTCCCATACAGGTCGATCCAGGGGTTGGATCTCCCCCGAATCCATGAGTGACAAAGCCTCTGGTTGATCCACCCGTGACCCATTGTCGGAAGGGAGGGCTTGACAAAAGGTGTCCAAGTACGTTTCTACCGGGGTGTTCACCGAAGGCGATTTCAAATAGTCCCTGAGCCGGACCGTCAGAGTCAGAGGGCTAAGGCTTTCACTTTGTCGGCTGTTCTCTGTTTCTCTTTGTTTCTTTTTCTTTGGTTGGCCACATTTCGTCTATGACGCGCCCGGTCTTGGGCTCTCTGATATCTTTCTCTGTCTTTCGCCCTGACTTGCTCTCGATGGGTCTCCCGATAGCGTTTTTTAGCCTCTCGATGCTGCTCCCGATGGGTTTCTTTGTAACGCTTTTTGGCCGCCCGAATTTTGTCCCGGTGCTTTTCCCGGTAGCGCTTTTGTATCTCATTCTGTCGGTCTCGATGGGTCTGCCGATATCGCCGTCGATAGGCTTTCACTTGATCCCGATGGATTTCCCGGTATCGTTTCTTGGCCGCGCGGTTCTTTTCCCTGTACTTGGCGGCTTTGATGGCGGCCCAAGCCCGTTGTCGGGTGACTATTGTCCGGAGTCGAGTGACTATTGTCCGGAGTCGAGTGAGTTCGTCGTCGTCGTCGTGAGGGTCGTTGTCATCAACGTCGTCGTCGTCGTCGTCCTCGTCGTGGGGGTCATAGTCTTCGTTGTCGTGGGAGTCGTCGTCGTCCTCCTCCTCGTCGTGGGGGTCATAGGTCTCGTCATCGTTGTCGTCGCTTTCTTGGTATGTCGTTGGGGGGTCGGCGGCAGTTGCTGCGTCGGCAGGGCTGTTTTTCTGGAGGCATCGGGGGATGGCAGTGGTGCTGGTGGCGGTGTCCGAGGGCGCTTAAACTGGTAGCGCCAGTAGTCGCAACAGAAATCGAGATCCTTCACAAACCAGTGGCAGGTCAGCTTCGGGTAATGGCCGGGGGTCCACTTTTGTTTCACCAATGCCTCTCGTGCTGCCTGGGCTGCTCCTTTATGCTGGTTTCTCTCCTCTAACTGGTCTGGAAACTCACGGAGCCCCCGGTCGAGCACACACTCCTCCTTCACCTTCTTCAGAATTTCTTCCACCTCTAGATCTAGCTCGAACTCCTCAAACTGTTCTAACAATTTTTCCTCTTCGGGAGTCATGATGCGATGACCCGACCTGGCGCTCGCGCTGTTTTATAGTCTCTCGCCGTTGCCCGCGAGGCCTGATGGGACCCACTAGGGAGAGGGGAGGGGGTCCCCCCACCCCTTCCCACCCCTCCCTGGGGCGCCCCCATGTCCTGGTTGGTGATTGGTCCAGACTCTTCTCCCACGTGACCTTTTTTCTCTATAAAACATCGTCACCGACCTCCGAATGCTTCATCTGATCATGGCCTCTCACCAAGACGATCCAGAAGCGGGACCTAGTGGTGTGCCCTCCGACGAGATCTTGACGTTGCTAGGCCTGGACACGTCCGACTCTGAGAAAGAAGACGTCTTGGGAGACAGCGAGGAGGATGACCTTTGCATTGAGGTCTTGGATCGCTTCGAACGCCAACGTGCCTTTCAATCCCAACTCCTTCAACAAAGTGGTGGTGGTGTCTTGGATGATTCTGAGGGCACCTTTGACTTTCATGTCGACCCCTATATAGATCGTCAGAGTAGCCGTATGGGCGTCCGCGAACGGCATTTCACGACCCGGTTACGTCAAAGAGGCAACTTTATTGAACAAACAAATATCACTCAAGCGCCTCAAGAGGGATTACGTCGAGCGGTGAATCAAGTGTTAGCCACCACCCCCAACCTGCACGATCAAGATCGACTCTACTTCACGCTCAGTTCCAATCGTCTCACCATGGTTGGATACCCTCACACTGAACGACACGCGTCAACTCAATGTGTTGGCCCATAATTTCCAAGGGTACGATGGATACTTTGTGGTTCATCAATACCACAGCAACAACCGCATTGTCCGACAGCTCCGGAACGGGTGCAAACTCTTAGAAGTCCAACACGATCGCATTCGTTTCATCGATTCTCTCAGTTTCTTCCAGATGCCTCTGTCGGCCTTTCACAAAACCTTTGGATTGACGGAACTCCGCAAGGGCTACTTCCCTCACAAGTTCAACCTCCCCGAACACCAAACGTACGTGGGACCCGTCCCGGCCATGACCCCCAAAGCCAAGCAAGAATTGGAAAAGTGGCATCAAGAGCAACGTGCCAAAGAGGAGGTGTTTGATTTCCAGAAAGAATTGGTGGCGTACTGCGACTCGGACGTGCGCCTCTTGAAAGAAGGATGCCTGACCTTCAAACGATTGTTTGAAACCCTGGCGGGGTTCAATCCCTTTGAACATATCACCATTGCCTCCGCCTGTAACCGGGATCTACGCATGAATCGGATGATCCCCAACAGCATTGCCAGTGAACCCGTCCACGAATGGCGTAACAAGATCAACCAGTCAGGGGTGGCCCTCGAATGGTTAACCTGGTGCGATCACCAACAGCGCCAGCAGGCCCTGGCTTCCTCGGACCATCCCCATCCCAGTCATCGCCAGTACATTCAACATGTCCGCAATGCCGGCGAGTATCGCATCCCCGGTACCAAGTTCCTCGTGGATGGCTACTGCCCAGACACCCACACCGTGTACGAATTCCAGGGTTGTTTCTATCACGGATGTCCCCGCTGTTATCCCAACCGTCACGAAAAACATGTGCGCCACTATGATCGGTCCATGCAGGATGTGTACGAGACCACCCAACAAAAAAATCAAAGACCTTCAAGCCCTCGGGTACAATGTCATTCAAATGTGGGGCTGGGAATGGACCCGCCTCAAAGACACCTCCCCCGAGATCCAAACGTTTGTGGATAACCTGGCCTTCGTCGACCCTCTCAACCCACGTGATGCCTTCTGTGGAGGTCGTACCAAGTCCATCAAACTGTACCATCGTGTTACCCATGGTCAAAAGATCCATTACATCGATGTCACCTCCTTGTACCCTTGGATGAACAAAACCTGTGTGTACCCCAAAGGGCATCCTCGCTTCATTTCGCAACCGGGTCACACCGACATCCACCTCTACTTTGGCCTTATCCAATGCCGTGTCCTCCCTCCGCGCAACCTCTACCATCCCGTGCTGCCTTACCGCCATGAGGGCAAACTCCTCTTTCCCCTCTGTGCAACGTGTGTCCAAGACGAAATGCCAAAAAGCCTTTGGGAGAGAACGGTCCAGTGCACCCACACCATCGAGCAACGCGTCCTGACCGGCACGTGGTGCACCCCGGAATTGAACAAAGCGGTGGCGTTGGGGTACGAGATCCAATACATTTACGAGGTGTGGCAGTTTGACGAGACCTGTGAGGGGCTCTTCCGAGACTACGTCAACACCTGGTTGAAAATCAAGCAAGAAGCCAGCGGGTGGCCGTCGTGGGTAGGCGACGACGAAACCAAACGTCAACAGTACCTTCGCGAGTACCACGAGCACGAAGGCATCCAGTTGGAGTACGATAAGATCGAGAAGAATGCAGGGTTGTGCACCCTGGCTAAAGTGATGTTGAATTCCATGTGGGGCAAGTTCGGCCAACGACTGAACAAGACCCAAGTCAAAGCATTTGACGACCCCCAAGCCTTTCACCGTTTCCAGGATACCGATACCATGGACGTGCGTCACGTGTCCGTCATGAACGACCACCTGGTGGAAGTCCACTATCAATTTCAAGACCAAGACATTCCCGTATCACCCCATCTCAACATTTTTGTGGCCGCCTTCACCACCTGTTGGGCCCGGCTCCGTCTCTACGACGCCCTGGAACAGTTGGGGGAACGCGTCTTGTACTATGACACGGACTCCGTCATTTCCGTCCAAGAGGAGGGTCAACCCAACCCCGTCTTGGGCGATTACCTCGGCGACTTTACGAGTGAATTGGAAAAGAGGAGGATCACATCGTCGAATTCGTGTCGGGTGGTCCCAAGAATTATGGCTACCAAACCAAACAGGGTCAAGTGGAATGCAAAGTGAGGGGCTTTTGCCTCAACAGCGAAGGCAAAACCCAATTGAATTATGACGTCATGCGTCGGAACGTCTTGGACGAAATCCAAAAGCCTCAAAAGAAACCGCGCCAAACCCAAGTCATCAAAAGCCACCAGATTGTCCGAGACCCCAAACACTACAAGCTGTTCATCTTTCCCGATTACAAACGTTACCAATTGGTGTACGACAAGAGAGTCGTGGATCCTACCACCTTTCAAACGTACCCTTACGGATACCGAGCCGCCGGCCAAGATACGACTTAAAAAAATGAAATAGGACGTTGTAACCCACTCACTACAAAGAAATGGAACACTCATCACAAGGAAATGGAACACTCATAAACAAAAGAAATGCAACTCATCAAAAAAGAACACTCATCAACAAGAACACTCATAAACAAATGAAATGGAACTCATCAAAAAGGAACACTCATCAAAAGGAACACTCATAAACAAATGAAATAAAACACTCATCAAAAGGAATACTCATCAAATGGAAATGGAACAACACCATCCCTCTCAACCCCATGCAAAACCTGTTTCACAGCCTGGATCATGTTTTGTCGATCTTCATTCCTCTTGGCATTGTCGATTCGTCTGATCTCTCACAAGGACGTTTGGACATGTCTCCTTCGCCCCCTGAGCCCGCGATCCCTTTTCCCACCGGTCAGCGGTGTCCCATCCCAAACCACGTGACTTCCGGTGGCCTGAGCCTGTGATCCTTTTTCCAACCGGTCAGAGGTGTTCCACCCCCAAACCACGTGACTTCCGGTTTCGGTGACGTGACTTCCGGTCCTTGCGCCCGCGATCCCCCTGGCCCGCGGTTTCGGTTGCTATGACAACCCCTCCACCAATCAGAAGTCTCCCGCTCTCCACCAATCAGAAGCCAGTATGTTGCCCAGGTGGGCCGACCTTACTACTGCCGGCGAGATATCATGGCTGCAGCTTGGTCTCAGTGATTATAAGCCGCCTCCGCTGGTCGTCAGTATACAGCACGCTTTTTGCCAAATTTTCGAAGTGTTTCAACTCCGGTCATGTCAAGGTAAATATTTTGTAATAACTGACATAGTATATCACTTTTGTGATACAACAGAATCCCTGCTGTTTCCCTGAGAAACTCGATTCCCTTAGATACTGTTTTGCCTGAATAATTCACCACTAGCTTCACTCAACTCCCGCTTTATAAACATAAATCAGGTTTCTGAGGGAGCTAGTGAGTGAGGAGCTGTGGCAGGATAAAAAACAAAGAGTTTCAATGCGCTATACTAAAGGTCTTTTAGTTCCACTACACAGAAATTCACTTATCCTACATAAACTAGTGTTGGTACAAAGAAACCTAATAAGCGAGTAAAAATTTCTTGTTTATTCCTCAAATGGTTTTGGAATAAGTGACTGGACACGGTATCGTATAATCTTTGTCTTTCATTTGATCCTAAAGAAACAATACATAATATTCGAGCAATCTAATATTCATAAACATTGCATGTGGAACCGTTAAACAACATGTCACACACTTCTGCGACGTTATTCAGGCAAAATATTTCTGCATAGCAAGGTAAAAAACCACTAATGACGCATTTAATTCCCCAATTACTAAATCAAATCGACCAGATATGGTGATCGATTTTGCTCGATTCTGATTATATTGTGATACGACGTAAGCTCGTTTGGGTATCGTTCGGCGACAGAACTAAATCGAACCTCATCGAACGTAATCGAACGTTCGATAAGGTTCGATTCGCATTTATTTTTTGTGAGTTAGATTTCGTTCGATGACCGAACAACATCGAATTTAATCGTTGGATTGAGTTTGACTGAGTTCGAAAACCGAACGTTCGATTTGATACCCCGGGATTAAAATCCAATAAAGGTTCTATTTGTTCGAAGCCTTTCAGTGTGATGACTTAAGAAGCCCTGGGGTCTTTTTGAATGCATCCAGTTTTTCGTTTGCCTGGACTTATTAAAAAACAATACCAAGGGAAACAGCACATTAGCACGTACACAAAGACGAAGGAGAAAGAAAGAATGAAAGAAGAATGAAAGAAAAAACTGAAGAAAGAAAGAAAGAAAGAAAGAAAGAAACAATCGAAGATTGATGACTGATGGGTTGATTTATTCTGATTAACTGGATGCTAACATATTTATATATAGTTTTCACAGAAATGTCTTGGTGCAACTGGTTCAGTTCCACGCGAAGAATTTTATTTTCCTTTTGTCGTAAATAAATTATCATAATCTGAAAATTGTACCAAAATCAACATGCAGTCCCAACAGCTACAGGGAAGTTAAATGTTTTATTTCACTAATTTTTTTCAGTATGTATTTATTTATTTTTACAAATTAATCAGACCTGCAAACCAATAACAAATGAAGGCCTTTGGAATAGCGTTGGTGTCAAAATTAAAAATCTTTATTAGAGATGTGTAGCACAAACACCACTGCGAACCTATACTGATTTCTCTTCTCGTCCCCGGTAGTCTGCTTCGCAGGCTCTAGGGTCCGCAAAGTCAAGCAACGCTTGGGGACGGGGAGCGTTGCGTCGGCCCGAGCGGCTGCGAAGGAGACTAAGTCCCCGGCTGCTACATTCCAAACGGAATCGACAGCAGAATCCAACTTTGGCATTAATTTTTAATTCATTTTTATAGCTCATCATTGCAGCTGGAGACTCATTTCAACCTTGGTTTCGGATCCCAAAAAATAGCCTAAAATAACTTTTATAACGTTTTATGCTTGGGGATTTTTAATAAACACACAAACTCGAAATCCACGTCGCCCAATTTTGATTCGTGCTCTTTTTCAACCAGCCTTGTTTCCCTGCGATCCCCTGAAGAAACGTGGTGAACCAATTCTGAGGCAACAACATAAACTTTTTATTTATTGCGTCCTTGTTTCTCCGCCGCAAGATTCGGTTTCCTTACTCGTTTCCTTCTCGTTCTGCCAAATGACGGTCAGTTTTTTAGGTTACAATGGTCATCACTTTTTCAGCGCAAGATAATTTATACTTAATATGTAATTTATAATTTATAAATTTATCACTTAATCCTCTTTTACCCATTATGAACGGAAAGGAATGTCTTATCAGGGATATTGGAAATTAGGCGAATCTCTCACTCAGTGATTTCTTTAGGTTCAGGCTACTTGGTTAAGTCGAACAAGAGTCACAAGTGACTCACGCACGCAGCCAGTGTTTAACTACGGTTTTTGCAGCATGAAGCAAGCAGAATAACACTGACAAGGCAAAAAGACAAGTTTTTGAACTTGCTAATTAGATTCAATATCTTTCACGTCTAACATTGCTGTCACAGTGATTTGGGTATCCCAGTGTTGTGGGTATCTCCGTACCCAAATCCCTAGTGAAATGGGTATCCCCTCCAAATATGGCTGCAGTGATGACTTACTCTATGGGCAAATATGTTTTGAGAGTCCGCTTTCTTTCATCTCCGGATCAGACTCATTGCAGAACCGGTATGGAGGAGAGGTGGAGTGGGACAACACAGCGATCGTGCACGGTGTGCGTGCATATTCGTCCGCATATTCCATGTGCAATTACGATTTGACGCTGTATTGTTTTCCAATGGAGGAATAATACCCAATTAAGTCATGCAAGTGCTTGTTTCACGCCTCTACCCATTTTTAAATAATACTCGTATTCATTCAGGCTTTCATACGCCTTCTTTCCGACATATTGTCAGTGCTAAGGGCCTTTCTACACTACAAAGTAGCGAAGAGCAAAATAGCCTTTGTTTTAGACAAATGCAGACATCTCTCCATTGTAAAAGGATGGCTTAAACAGTCCCCGCCCAATCCCCAGTCATTATTATTTTTCGGGCTAGAGGATGGAAATCCATTGCTCCAGTCTGCTCTTATATGGCAGATAGTGGGGCCAGGGAAAGTCGGAACGGGCAAAAAACGTGACTTTTCTCCGCCCACCATTTTATTTTTTGCCCGTTCCGACTTTCCCTGGCCCCACTATCTGCTCGGGGGTGAATCTGCCCCTGGGTCTCCGAGGATGTCTGAAAACGAAAGGAAGGGAATGTAAGTAGTGAAAATTACCATGCAGAAATCTTGAAATTAAACCATACGAATGATTGTTCTGCCAGGTTGGGATTGAGGCAGTAAAGGGAGTCAGTTTCCGAGACGATATTGGACTTGATGACATCAGCGTTAGTGATGGGCCGTGCAATAAGTTTTTATATCAGTTATAATATATTCACTTTCGAACAATATTCACTCACGAACAACTGTTGTCACCATATCTTGATTTTCACTGCATTTGCAGTACAATATGGTGCTACGTTTTGAGTCTGTAAGTCAAATCGACCGACTCAAAAGAAAATCGTCGACCATGAGCAATTCATATTTAGATATTATTGAGCTACAGCGCGTGAAACCGTATTACAAGCTAAAATATTGGACAACAGGATATGAAACACTTTTTATTATGATTTATACAATAGACAGAGTAAAACGCGCGTTTTAATCGGTCTAGGAGGAATTTGTGATTAAATTACGGACGCACGAATGACGTAATCGTCCATAAAGTTCTGTGCGCGCAAACCATCACTGCGAAGATCTTTAAAAAACATTTCTAATTTTCTGTGGGCTAACCCGTATCGATCATTACAATGTTTAAAAGAAATAGATTCCATTTGGCCGTTCGTGCATACCCTGATAACGCACAGAGGACGTCAAAACTTCGCAAGAACATCAGTCACACCAGTCACATCATCATCATCGGTCACTTCAGTGTACTTCTTTGTTCTTACCACGTTTTCACGTCATCTGTAGGTTATCTCAGAGTACACAGGCAGGGCCAAATGGAATGTATTTGTTAACTTTATATTATTTCTTTAACAGTATTGCTCATAGCATAGGTACCGAAATTATCAATGACAGACAAATTTTTGTGCCACTCTCGCAGAATTGTAGGAACAGACGTAGCGGGGTTCAGAAAGGGGACTGTCAGTTCTGACGTATAATAATAAATTCCTGCGACACTCTTAGTTTTATCTCTTTCTGAGAATACAATTTTTTTTAAATCGAATTAAATTGTACTTTGGCAACTCTTAACAGTGGAGAAAGTGGGCTGCTTCAAAGACAACAGTAAGCAGCGAGCGTTCCCGACAGTAGTGAAAAACCTGCGTCCTGAGATAGACTAGTGCCACCTGGAGAAAACCATTCAAAAGTGCGCTTTGCTGTCCAAACAACGAAACTACCAGGTTAGACGCAGACGAAACTGTAGCGAAGGCATTCACGGCTGTTTTACATCATTACTAACAGTTTTTAATTTTACTAACAATAGACCAACGGACATTTAACTTACAAAAGACCCATCGAAACGCACCAATCACGTTTTACAGTCTTCGCAGCCAATAACATCACGGCTTTACTGGCAGACGACCAATAACATCGCGAGTTCGTCGACCAATCAGGACAACGACCAGAGACCTATAACATCTCCTGACGAATCACAATTCACTTGACTCTGATAATGACTTCCACTAAGGTTGTCGAAACGCCAGTCAATGTCAACTCAAACAGTCCCTCTCAGGACTGCACTCACCCGGACGATCGTAATTTACCGACTTATGATATGACTCGTGGGTTCAAACCATTTACAGTGAAGGTAGTGTTCGTTAGAAATAGGTGCGTAAGAACAAATACGTACTTGTGGTGTAGTTAACCTTTTACTTTTGAGCAATATTTTCCGTGAGTACTGCGAAGAGGACTAGAGAGTATAAGATACTCATGATTTGCAATCGTCTTGGTCATCATGAGCTATCAAATGGCTTGAATTAACCTTAAAAGGAAGGAATTTTGGCTGTCAATTGACCAAAGAGGATAATTTTTACTATAAACGTTTGATTAAAAGTCTAGCCATCACTGTCAATAAGCCATCTTTTGTATCGTCAACGTCAAAGCTGTATTTCATTTAAGATTCATTTAATTCAGGCTCAACAACCATAACCCCTCATTTTTCTCCAGATTTTTGCCGTGCAGTTTTACGCGGAGTGCTGGAGTGGAGAAACATCCAAGATTCAATACGATCGCTGGGGTGTGGCTGATAACTCCAAATGCCCGTTTGGAGTCGGAGGACCAAATGTGAATGCTGTTCAGAGAATCCTTCCTTAGACCTGTCTTAGATCATAGAGGATGAAAAGCAAGAGAGAGGACACCCCATAAATACTACATTGCAGTACTCTCTTAGACAGAGCGAGAGACCACTAAATAGTTTAACGGGCGGGCACAAGTCTCTTGTTTCGTTGAAAGAGGGAAGGAAAGAAAAGGAAATCAAGAAGTAAGAGACGTCTACACGCAAGCTACAAACAATGCTTTGTATGTTTAAACCGCTATTCTGGATTAGGACAGAAAATTGAAATCACTATAAGAGTTTCTAAACCAAATGAAAGCTTTGGTTTTACCTTAATTCTATTTAAGCTTTTAATGGAGCTTTTAACTAAAATTTTGAGATATAAAACGACATTCTTTAATCTTGACAAGTTTCGACAGCGTCAACTGTCATCATCAGAACACAGCTCGCACTGCAAAGTCGCATTTTAAGAATTAAATTAGAATTATTTATGATAAACTATAACTAAACAACAAAAGAAACACATGATAACGTGAAAACTATAGAGTCTTAAATTAACATGGTGCAATTCCTGATTCAAAGTAGTAGGCTGTTCCCAGTCGATATGGATCGCTCCTTTTATCGTTAGTTGTTTTGGTACCTTTGGCATGAAAAAAAGTTATTATCACCAATAGAAAATATGCATAAATTGGGTAATACCTCACCTACCTCTCTTTCTTTTCATTCTCCCTAGTTCCAGAATAATTAATACACTTGTCTGTTGTTTAACGTTTTTTTTTTCTGAATAGTTGAGACTAGTTAGGGAATCAAGCAGTGGAATAAAAGAATAGCTAATAATAAAATAAAATAAATGGTGATTTCTGTTGCTGCAATTTAAATGTGTTCCTCAGATTTAAGGACTGCTATAAACATCAACAGTCCGACATTTCACTCAGGGAAAACTAGCCTGCAGAGCAGGCGTTTTTTACGAAATGAACGCTTGTTTAACGATCGCTTAGGCAACCATTTTGAAAGCAAGTAGAAAATGGACTAGGGGAGGAGGGGAGGGGAAGGCGGGGGAAGGGAGGGGAAGAGAAAGAGAAAAACGAAATAAAATGAACGAAATGAATAGCCGAACGGACTCTACAAAGTGCACCATCCCCCCACCCCAACTAAAATTCAGTGATTGCGTTATTCTTATTTGCATTCAATAAGAAGTGGGAAACAGGGGGTCTAAACTTCCCGTACCTTTTAATCCCGGTTCCCGCCCTCTATTTTTTGTGAACTCCCGTCTCTTTGCAAGTTTTCGATTGCAAAATGTCGCGCAATTTTGCGTAATTTCGCCTCCTCTACTCCCGTCTCCCATATACCTCCCGCCTCCTTTTCTCCCGGGCTCCCCCCCCCCCCCCCCCCTCCCCCCTTTCCCCCCCCCCCACAAACCCCGAAAAGAAAAAAACAAAATTTTTTTTTTAATCTTTCCCCTTTTTTTTTTTTCCAACATTTTTTTTTTTTTCAAATATAAAAAT
>Ga0126336_10001043_pt1 | contig 13473 bp, 11 predicted proteins | sample SidCmetagenome_FD_92530 | JGI IMG/M metagenome (GOLD analysis project Ga0126336, IMG submission 92530) | Coral microbial communities from El Islote,Puerto Morelos, Mexico - Siderastrea C C metagenome | ecosystem: Host-associated > Invertebrates > Cnidaria > Coral | place: El Islote,Puerto...
GATACAGATGACCCAATAACGCTCATCTTGTAGCTATGTTATGAAAGGAGTAATATGGCGAGGCAGTACGACCTTAAGTGTTGCGAACTGAAGGAGTCATCGATAAACACTTGAAATATTTGTCAATGTTGAAATTGCAAGATTTCATCTTTTTTGTTGCGAAAGCTCATTTTTAAGTATTTGATGAAAGATGAACACTAACAAAAAAAATTCTGATAAAATTCGGCATGAGTAACTCAGGTAGCGTGGCCGAGTGGTCTGAGGCGCTGGTTTAAGGCACCAGTCTTTTCGGAGGTGTGGGTTCGAATCCCACCGCTGCCAATAGGATTTTTTCCTGTTTTTTTGTAACCAATGGTCGAAAATTTTCTACGTAAATGAGGAGTTTAATATGCAAGGGTAAATTTGCAATGGCTTCAAGCCGTTTTATTGATTTACATGATGAAGCCAGAGAGGACTCAAGCTTGGAGTACCAGACGCTAAATTTTGGTAGTTCATGGACAGAGGACTCAGATTTTCGCATTTCAGCCTGATTTCTTCACAACTCTACTCAGCGTTAAATTTATACATCGTTTCTGTGTACCATTTTGCACAAACAAAATCTAATAGCGGATAGTAAAGCAACTTGATGAAAGCGACAAAAATGTTACATAGCACAGTCATAGCTGAGGTACAATGGGTAACCGAACGGAAGATTTTAATTTGACCCGCAGGCATTTCTAATATTATGCACCATTTTGTTCTTTTGAATTGAATATTTGTCAGTTGATCCGAGGAACACAATGCGGCACATCTCATGATAGGGTACATTTCTTATAGCTTAGACACTATTAACAACGAAACAATTTTAACTGAATCATTTTCTCAAATTGAAAGAAACCTATCCTTTTCTTAATAGACTGCGAGGGGATAAGAAAAGGCGTAGTTTGTGTAACGTTATGAAAGAATATATCTGTTCATGCCCTTGGGTTGCATTTTACACCAGATAATCTGTTCACTTGATTATTTAGGGTCACTTTTGAGGACTGCAGTTATTTTATTCTTTTCATTTTCCCTCACTGATAAATAATGTGTACATGCACAATTTTGATTTTTATTTCTTTTGAACTAAGGACCAAAATTTGAATTATTCTATCTTGTACAAATGCTCAAATATTCGTGATCTATTCGTGTCACTGGGGGAAGACTGCCACTTAATATATATGAGGCACTTTCTCTTGTTTGGCCGATACATGTACAAGTTCAATGAATGTTATATAACAATAATCATGCGTCCAAAATTGTAACCACCGCGAGTCTTAAAATTTATCCTGAAATGTATAATAGGGCCTTCCCGAAGCCCGACATCAACTTAATCATACAAAACAAAAACAAAAAAAGGCAGAAAGATAATCAACCATATCATGATCGTTGAGTTTTGAGCTAAAAATCTCCTTGAGGGTAGTGCCGTAACTCCACACATTAGACCTCACGTTCATGTTAACGGAATTCAACATTGCGGAGTTTGAATTGCTAGGAATTCACACACATATTTTGGGTGAAAATATCAAAACAGCAATACCAGGAAGAAATTTAAAAAGATGTCAACTGGTTAATCAGTTACTATTTCGCAATAGTTAAGGCCTAACATACCTCACCATATTGTTGCTTTAATTTTAAGAGTCGATGAAGAGGGATGATTCTAAAAATAACTAACGGTTATCAGTACACGTGGAAAGCTTTCTGGTGAAGAAATAAAATACGTCGAAAAGCAAATTGGTAGAACTCCAAAACGTAACCGGATAATGGAACGAAAACTATGATTGTCTGTTTCTGTACTTAAGGATCTCCTCATTTCTCAAGAATACATTTAACTTGGGTAATTATGTACCCTTTTACACAAACACATAAAAAAACTGCAACAGAAGCCATGAGTTTTCCATAGGGCAGCAACAGCAACAATAAACTTAACCAAGAAAGGTAACAATGACTACTACAACCGAATAAAAAAATCAGAGTATAGAATCAAAGATACGTCTTTTCTCCATTGTTTTAAAAAACACAAGCAAATATCGTGACAATTATTTGTTGAATGGAGATCTAAACACAATATTCTGTGGTATGCCTACAGCTCAACTGCTCAACTTGAAACAACATTAAACAACGATTCGAAATACTTGAAGTTATGTCTTTTCTTTCACGATAGTAATTTATAGAACAGAAAGAAGCTATCAGATAGAAAACCAGTCTCTTTCTTTGGCTGGTCCCTTTTTATAGGCTCTACGGAAAATGCGACCTCTCGTGTCTTTAAGTACAGCATGAATGATAGAGCACGTGCACGTGCATTGTAAAAATGCTGCAATCATTTGCATTCAAACTGGCTTTTAAATGTTTTCTTTACTCTTACCAGTTCATCAAAGAACCTAAGAGGTACCACATTTGCTTCACTCTTCCGTTCTTTCCGAATGCGAAATGCAAATTTTCAAGATTCTTTCACATGACTTGTAGGGTACCCAAAAGTGCCGCTCTTTTATGGCATAACCAATATATGGGATGCCTTTACTACCAAGGTTATTCCACACACAAAAAAGAAACTCAGCCGTTTTTAACTCAAATAGTTAACTGCGTACTTTTATTTCATCTTTTAAAGACGTTTTATAGGCCATGTCCATTTCGCCAAATATTATTACTTGATCAGAAACCTCTTCACATCTTATTGCCGTTCGTTTTTTTGACACGCATTCCTCTTAAGAAATTCTTTAAAAATGGAAAGAACTGCAATGTAGTGAGGCATGTATGGCGGTAACTCCTGAGCTCTTTACATATTGACATTATAAGGGCTGTGGTGGGCATTTTAACCAATATGTTTACGCGATATGTAAAGACAGGCTAGGCAAAACAAAACTCTTCATTCATTTTTGCAGTATCCTGGCCGGAGGGACGCAAGGTGATAGTTGACAGCACTTGGCCCATCGGATGTTTTCCAAGAAAAAAGGAACATCTTTTCATGCCACATTTAAGCTGGTGGCTTTTAAACCCAATGCTATAACTTTCACATTTTTTACCCAAAAAAGCAACAGAAAGCATTATGTTTCCTGAGAAACCAACTCCAATAGAAAAAGAAAGCGGCGACTAATAGAAGAAAAAAATCAGAAAAGCTGTAGCAATTAGAGGGTTTCGTGTTTTATTTAACTATGTTATAACAAAATTACCGTACACTAACAATAACCTGTAGATTGGAGACCTAGAACACAGAAGAAAAAAATCAGAAAAGGTGTGGCAATTAGAGGGGTTCGTGTTTTATTTAACTATGTTATAACAAAATTACCTTACACTAACAATAATCTGTTGATTGGAGACCTAGAACACAGACATCATGTGGCGTGCCTAAAGATCAATTCCACAAGTGAAAAGAAAAAAAGGTTATTCTTCTTCACGAACAGAACAATGACAAACCAAACAAGCTTTTGTAAACCGTTGTAAACCAAATCCCTCTTGTTGGTAAACTACCAGTTAGCGTGGTAATGCATAGCCAGGGCGAGTTAAAGAATAAACCTTTCCCTGTTCAGTTAAAAAAACATACCGTGTATTACCGAATTTGTTATCATCGTTTGTATTGAAAATGATTAATACATATTTTTTAACATTATAATCGCAACAAAGGACCTTAAGGATGCCACTTGTGTTCGGTCCCTCCAAGCTTGACCTATCAATCGTATGAAAAAAAAAAAGGAAAAAGAAAAAATTAATGAAGCTTTTAAATAATTTCTTGTATTGGTTCTGCTTATGGCCTCTCTTATAACAAAGACGCATCATCCATCTGGGATAAACTTGGGAAAACAAAGACGTCCATCTAAATAAAGACGGAAATAAGTTAGATTTTCCGTCCAGTAGAGCTATCGGCTTTCGTTTGTCTTGAGAGACACTCTAGACAATCTGATGGACGCATGATCCTTCTTTCGTCCTGTCTTGATATGGACGAACTACGAGAATGATATAATTAGACTAACTAAATGTTGACTACCTGAGTTCATCGCAGACGGACGAAACGCCAATGTATATTTGCAATACTCAAAAAACGTTTCCAGACAGACACACCATTTAATTTTAATCTAGCATGGCAATATTTAGCTTTAGGAGATGAAGATTTCAGATTGTGTCAAAAATAATCTGTAATTTCAATTATAGGACGGAAATTGCATGGGAAACGCAAAAGTTTTTACTAAGGACTTTTCCTTGCATGTACCTCTGCCAGAAAGTGAAGTCAATTGCCTTCGGTATCGCCGAGTTACTTTTTTTCCGTACTTTGAATTATTTGAATCATTTGTCGTGAAGCATGTCGTATTGAATCGGTAGTGATGGATCAGTAACAAATTGAATTAATTAGCGGTTATGGACCATGACTAAGTCTAAATTACTTAGGATTAAAAGTGTCCTTTCAATTTCTTTGAGCTACTTTTCCTATCAGTGAAATAAATAAAAGAATTGAAATTCCTCAGATATTACGATCAAAATACAGTTTTGCTGTGGTTGTATTTTTTTCAAATTCACTTCCTTCCAGCAAAAAAGTTACCTTTTCTTAAATGATAGAGCACAAAAAAGCAGAAGAAAAGAAGATTGACGCTTGCTGCATCTGTTCCGCCTAATGTCCGCCTTCTTTAATCTGCTCTGGAGAGAGGTTTGATTCTGTAGATAACAAACTGGATAAGGCGGAAAAGCAGGTGAAAATAGCTAAAATTGGCATCAAGGGTATCCAAAACCACTCGATTTGATGTTGTTAACAAACTTATTTAACGCATCGGGATAAGTGTTTCGAGGCCATTTTTGCTATAGTATTGTTTTGAGTGCCAGCACAGTTTAAGTCTTCTAACCCCGAATTAACACCTGGCTTAAGGTGCATATTATATTTATGCCCACGTCACTTACTCTTTGCTGGATTATTTTAGCTTAAAATTCTGAAATTAGTTACCGTTTATTTTTTGTAGTACTTAGCAACATAACAAATATAAGACAGTTTGAAAAGGAAGTGTCGGCGAAATTTACATCTCAAGTTGTTTACTTCCTCTGGATACACAGCAACCATAACAACCGCAAAGTGCAATTTATTTTGAGACGAATCTTTTAATCATAACTAACAAAATATGCATTTCGCTTTTCTGTTTAAGATTTCATTACTTTCAGAGTAGCATGTTTTTTACGTTTTTTTCCTGTGCAGAAGTTTTACACGCGTTACTTGATCGTTGTAGCTAATATCACACATAAAAACGTGACTGAGATTACGCTTCCAGAAATTGAAAGAAAAATAATGTACTTGTCGGCATTTCTGAGCACACAGGTTCAAGAACATAAAAAAATGCGGAATTATGTTGTGAAGGTTTGGGAAAATAGTGAAAAAAGCCCACGGCTTATTCAATCAGGGTTACGTGTTAACTTTATATCTTTTGTCACGGCCAAAAGATAAGAAAGATTTATTTTAAAGTTTCGCCACTTGAGTCAAGACGATAATGGATCCTAGAATAAGGTTAAAATCTAATTAAAATCACAGCTGAAACACTGAGAAATATTTTGTCACACCATGGTAACGCACAGAAGAATATTCAAAAAATGTTTAATATATTGTGCAAAAGAAACAGTTTGAAAAATAGTTTCTATAGAGACCTTGCAGAATACTGATAGTGGGAAAGGTATCCAGAAGAGACTTTACAGCTCCATTTTATTGTGGTTAAGATGAAAATTCTTCATTGGCCGTGAAAAACTGTAGAGAATAATAACAGGTTTTGATAAATGAAGAACTTAAAAAGTCTTTTCTTTGCCCCTCCACCTTCAATGTGTTTTGAAAATTGCAAAGATTTCTTTTCACAATATTGAAGGGTCATAAGTGAATGTTTCAAAAATATTCATTGATATTTTTGCGACCACTTAACAAACATAGCAATATCTCAAGCATCAGGCGAACTCGATTATTTTACTTTTATTTGAGAAGCATATAAATTCCAAGGTGGAAACAGAAGACATCATTAATCCAAGAAGACGTGGTCAGATAGGGTCGAAGACTTAGGAGAAGAGAAATGGCGTCAAAAACTTTGTTTCTTCTCTGCTTAGTGGCTCTGGTAACTCCTTTTTGGAGTTTTCCTTTGCCAAAGGAAAATGGTAAGCCCATTATAATATTTGTATAATGTTCTCTCCTTTTTGACATTTTCGAACCACGGATGAAGTTAACAACATGATTTAACTGGCTGCCACTTCTGTAAAGATCCAATCTGAAAGTAGGGAGTCCTGAAATGATATGCTGTATTCTTGTAATCCCTCTGAACTGAGCTTTTTGACGTTTCGAAGTTGAAAAAGGACTTCTGAGCTTTGATCAACTTGCTGCGTTTGAAGTTTGAGCTCCAAACGGCTGTTTGCTTTGCCTGATATTAGTCTCTAGATTTTCCCATCGTACACAGCCTAGTAGAGATACGACTTTCATTGTGGGACAAATCTGTTCGGTAGTAAATGCACTAAATGGTATAGGTCTTTTCTTTTGTCCTGGACTTTGAATTTGAGTTGACGAAATTGCTGTCATTTAAACTTGTCTAACATAAGAAAGAGCGTTCATCAAACTACTGGAATTCAGAAGTCCTGTGCCTGTGGAAATACGGCATAAGCAAAAAACGGCAGTGAGATTTTAAATATGTTGTACAAAGAATGAATTCTATGATTGTTCAACGATTTGTCTCTAGTGAAAAAAGATGACCCTGCTGCCAATGTGATGGACAATGCAGCAGATGACAATGGACAAGATGAGAGTGGAAGCTCAGAAGGAAGTGCTGGTAAGAGTCTTCATACACAGTTTTCCTCGTTTTACCCAATAAAATTTACGAGTGAGTGGTTCGGACTTCGAAAGTTTTTTTAACAGCACTTAGCATTTAGTCAACAACAGATAAAAGTTCATTTTGAAGGAAAATTTCCACGTTTTATGAAAAGAAATTGGCCGTTTTGTTTATCATTTGTGTGACTTTTTTTTGGACAGAAATGTCAACATTAAATAAAATAAAACGTGAAAAACGATCAACGGAGAGTTCAGGAAAGATGTTTAGATGTAATTGGAGTTCCTAGGGACACGCTTGAGCCATTAGAATTTCGATGCACGAATCATACAAAGTCCGCATATCAACATATTGTAGAGTCCGAATCTTAACCGTGTGGGTGCTTTATTAGGGACTTTAAGATACGGTGACTACGGACTACGGACTACGGTTGGACGCGCGTTTTTCTTTGGCTGAAACATTGGGCCGAGTACACAACGAGTGGCGCGAAAATGCGAAGTTAAGACCGCAGACTACAGACAACAGACTACGAACGAAGAGCGAAGGTCAACTCTACACTAAGCAGAAACAAAATCTCTTTTAAAAAGATTCGAGATGCTCTGGTTTTGACTTGTAATCGTCGCACTGCGATTCAAAATGTAATTGCACGTGGGGCTTGCGTGCAAGCTTAATCAAATTTTCAGGGCTCGCTTTTCAAATTACTTCGCTTGCAAAACTACTTCGGACTTATTTCACTAAATTAAATTACTTCTCAACTTTAAGTTACTTCTCAACTTTAACTTTACTTCGCAACTTTAAGGGAAGCCATTTGTGTCAACTTTAAGGGAAGCCATTTTTGTGTCTAGAAAGAGCAAAGAGAAGAGCTGATATTACAAGCTGTATTCAAAGCATCTAATTTAATTTCATTCTGGAAAATAACGCGGCGTTCAAAATCAGTAAACAAAGTAAGCCGTACATTTTTCTTTGTTCTGAGTTCACAAGCACTTGAAATTGTTCCAAATGCGTATTAGTTTGTAGTTCAAGCGTTACAGTACAAGAACACCTCAATTTTCTAACTTAAGACTACTTTTTCATACCATCTTCAGTTCCTCGTACTACACTACGCTGCACTACGTGAAATCCTTCCACTACGCACCGTCGTGAGGTTGCGACGGTGGGGACAACAGAACACATATGTCTCGTCCCAGTCCTAAGGTGCCTCCCGTCCGTAGTCCGTAGTCACCGTATCTTAAAGTCCCTATTAAAATGCTTTAGACGGCAAATACGAACCAAGATCAAAAGCAAACTATTACGTACTCTCTCCCATGTCCAATACAAAAAGAAATATGGTTTCTTTTATCCAAAGGGCAGCAAGACTCGCTTTTTTTAGGTCTGAATTTAATCTTGTAAATTTCATTTTAACTTTTTTTATTTCCATTTTATAAAATTATAATACCATATGTTCTAATTTGACAGTTCCTTTTTATATCCTTATATTAAAATCACGGTATTTGTCTTTTCCAAAGGTGACTCTCAAAGAAATTGTCAGTTATCAGTTAACAGGAAAGGCCTAAAACAGGAACCTTTCGCATAAAATACTGCCTTCTAATTTGAACCTTTAACAAATTAAATTTCGCTTTATGTTACCTTCTTTGTGTACACTAATGCTCATTTACTCAAAGCCTAACTTTACAGTACCTTAGCCAAGATTAAAAAAAAGTTACTAGAAATGGCGTGCACTGTACAAGATTTATGCTATTTACTTCAAATTTCACGCTGTTAAATTTACCTAAAACTTGGATTGGCAACCTTAACTTCAAAGGGCAACATTAATAAATTTGATGGTCTTCCAACCATTAACAGCGGGTTATTTTTTCTTTTCATGAAGAGAGTGGAGACGGCAATGACGACAGCGGCGATGACAGTGGTGATGACAACGAAGAAGGCAATGGTGAAGATGACGGTAATGACAACGGTGAAGAAAGCGGTGAAGAAGGCGGTGAAGAAAGTGGTGAAGAAAGTGGTGATGACGATGAGGATGACAGTGGTGAAGACAATGGTGATGACAGCGGTGACGACAATGGTGGTGACAATGGAGATGACAATGGTGAAGATAATGGCGATGATAATGGCGATGATAGCGGTGAAGAAAGCGGTGAAGAAAGTGGTGATGATAATGGTGATGAAAGCGGTGAAGAAAGCGGTGACGACAATGGTGATGACAATGGTGACGACAATGGTGATGACAATGGTGACGACAATGGTGATGACAATGGTGATGACAATGGTGACGACAATGGAGATGACAATGGTGATGACAATGGCGGGGACAATGGAGATGACAGTGGCGATGACAACGGTGATGACAACGGTGAAGAAAGCGGTGAAGAAAGCGGTGATGACGATGGCGATGACAGTGGTGAAGACAATGGTGATGACAATGGAGATGACAATGGTGATGACAGCGGTGATGACAACGGTGATGGTGACGGGGATGACAATGGTGACGACAATGGTGATGACAGCGGTGATGGCAATGGTGATGACAGTGGTGATGACGGTGGTGATGACAATGGCGACGATAATGGCGACGACAATGGAGGTGACGATGGTGACGACAATGGTGATGACGACGGCGATGGCGATGGTGATGACAATGGTGACGATGACGGTGATGACAATGGAGGTGATGATGGTGACGACAATGGTGATGGCGATGGTGATGATGATGGCGATAACAACGGTGATGGCGATGGTGATGATAACGGCGATGAGAATGGTGATGACAGCGGTGATGGCGATGGTGATGACAGTGGTAATGGCAATGGTGATGACAGCGGTGATGGAGATGGTGATGACAATGGTGATGGCAGTGGTGGTGACAGCGATGATGGCGATGGTGATGACAATGGTGATGGCAATGGTGATGACAGTGGTGATGACGGTGGTGACGGAAATGGAGATGACAATGGGGATGGGGACGACAACGGGGATGCCGATAATAATGACGCATCTGACTACATTGACCAAATAATGAACGAAGGCGACGTACAAAGCTTCGCAGGATTTGAGGAGTTAAAATCATCCGGTGAAATAAGAGCTAGCTCTAGATTTGTTTCCATATTTTTGAGCATGCTGGTAGGCTTCCTTTTCAATATAATTTATTAGTGCTCTTTTTGTGCTTCTGTTACTCCAAATGCCGGTCATCAACATTTTATAATATGTGACATTTTGCAGTGCGAGATATTTATTCATGTATTTAATGTAGCACTGCTACTAATAAACACATTTAAATTTGATACCCAGCGTATATTCGTAGATATTTTATTGTTAGATTGAAGAACGTGATTGAATGCCAAACTGCTATAAAACTAATTTTTGGACAGTGTATTTGATATTCGTCTCAAATACGGACATGGTTGTAAATAGAAGTGTTTACATTTTCTAAAACAACAAAATCGACAAGAATGGTGATAGCCGTTCGTTGTAATTTAAAAATGGAAAATAAAATCCTAAGTACTTTTTGATTAAAAGGAAATTGTCTTTCCATTTACTTTAATGTGTACTTAATTATTCCGTTTTCCATCGCTGAAAATGGTCAATAATATTAGTCGTAACGTGCTTTTACATTTCGGTGTATGGTTTCACACTATTCACAGATCGTTCAGGAAGCAACACGAAGTGATTTACACTGCCACTCAAACTAGGCAGTCCATTTCAAGATCGTCAAGGGGGCGAGCTAATTACGTGAGTGAGTGAATTAGCAAAATAAACTCAACAAGACTGAAATAGGCGAGAGGGCCGCGAGACTGAGGTTCTTTCCCTCGCTCCAGGCTTCAATTACTCCCAAGATCCTCGTTCGCTTGCGTAATTATCTCGCGCTCGGCTATCTTGTAAGGAAATGTCACAGACTACATCCAAACTTAGTGAGTCCAAACTAGTTTCTGGCAGGATGGGGAATAGGCTTAAGACGGGCCGCACAGAGGTGTTATGTTATAAATTTTGTCAGTGAGATACCAGAAAACTATTAGCGTCGTTGTCGGGAAGCAGGATTAAGGATTAAAAAAAAAAAACATATGCGGGAAGGCGGGATGAAACAACTAATAACAGCAGTCAGCATTTTTTGGAAAAATTGTTTAAGAACAAGCGTCTTTGCAAATCAATTGCACTGGTGGCCTCAATTCAAACGTTTCTCGCAGAAAAAAGAGTGCTGCAAGATGTTGTTATAATTGTGTCTACTGGTGTCAACATTCAGTTCTACACTCTCTCAATGTGCCGCGAAGAACGACAAATTCGCATATTTTTACTGTTATTCTTGGACAAAAAAAGGACAAATAACTTGACTGCGTCATTTAATGGGTCGGAGTTTCACTGTAAAGGCTGCCTAGGCATTTTTGAAACTGAATTCCAATCGTTTATTCCCAGTCGTTCTTGTAACGAATATGATCTTACGCGTAAAATGCAGCTCGCAATTTTAAAGGCGACTGGAAATGCTGTTTTAAAGGACTAAGTCCAGTCTTTCAGAAAAAAATAGTCAAGTTATTTACATAAATAACAGCATGAAAAAGGAACGCAATTCGGTGATGAACGTCTATCAGCTGCTACTCCATGTTCAAAACTTGCCAAATAATATGCCTCGATTGCAAAGTATTTTTATTGAGGTAAATATTTAAAGCACTGGACATCCGTAGATCCCAATATCCAGTAATGGCAACGAAAAGCAAATATACAAGCAAACACTTACAAAAAACGACTAGCAACAACACACTTATTTTAACATATTGATTATTATTATTCGTTACATTAGATCATATATGCATGGATTTTTGCGCTATAGAAATAATAAAGTTATGTTATGTTTAATGTCTGATTACAACAGTTAGTGCGTCTCAATAGACAACAAAGTCTCTTTTAAACTGAGTTTATAGTGTCAAATGTGACTGGAATACTGTTGTGTATTTAGTGGCATATGGCATGAAAACGCATGAGCACATAAACTAGTTTTTTAAAACTAATTCATGCGCTCATGCCTTTAAAAAATTAGAATTAAAATCGCGACCAACTTTGAAACCAAATCCTTTTAACGGTCTACAAAGCAGCTTTACGTTTATAGCGTTGTAGGGTACGAATAGAATACAGCTCATAAGAGAATAAAATACGGAGGCGTAACCTCAACCAAGCCATCAATTATAAAACAAGGACGTAGCAACGCCCTGGAAATCATCGTCAACAAATCTTGTCTGGCAGTAACGTGTCTGTTTAATGATGTTTTTGCTTTCTATTTGGCAATTTAAGGTTGTATTCAAGATGCAAAACGCTGAATGATATTCCAATACTTGTAAAAAGGGCGGCACGAAACGTATGAAGTGTTTTTGTAATTAATGGTATAATGTGGGAAACAACAAACACTTTAGAAGTCGTCATAAGAATTAAATATGAAAACAAGTTATTTTTTGCTAGTATTTTTTCAGCTTCTTCCAGCTTCTTCTTTTGTGGGTACCCGAATACTAACATAGAAACTATAAACGGTTTCTCTTGGATACATTTTTAACCAAAGAATAAACGAAAGCAAAGCTTCTGTAGATTAGCGCTGAGTTGATATTCAAGTGTTTAATTTTGTTTTATTTAATTAATACCTAAACACTTTGCAGGCTTTCCAATCAGGCAACTAAAACTATCTTATTGGTGTTACGAGAAAAAATCTTGAACTCTACGAAAATACACATATAAAACGAATAAGGTGATGTTATAGGAAAAAGTGAGAGGAAAAAGCAAATTTGAATTCACCAGTACCATTTTCAACGTGTAAAACTTTGGCATTTCCTTGTTTACAGATTTTTTTAAAAGTACCCTTTATAAGTAGTATTTAGTATTTATTTATTCTTCTTACGGCAAAGAATAATTGTCGAAAATTGAGTGGTCACATCAAAACTTCAAACGTTCCTTTACTATGCAAGTTTGTTAGATTAAGAAAAACGTCAAGGAGAGGTGAAATGTTTGGTGCTAAACTTAATCATGAGGACCGAAGAGTCAATCGAGATGAGTTCGAGCAGGAGGATAACAAAAGATGGTTTACCGAAGAGCGGTTCAACGTGGGTTTTTCGAAATAATAGAAATCGAAAATTATTACTTTTAAAGGAAAGATACAAAAAAGGTAAAATTACCATGATGGAATGTGGGATATACTCTTTGTTTGACGGGGGATGTGGGAAAGAATGATAACAAACATTAAATATTACAAGTAAACCATTGACAGCAATCTTCACGGTTTGACCAGACCCTTGCACGTGCACACAGCCAAAGTACGAGCAGCGTGACCACTGTTTCGTCCTTGGTGGGCAGTCTGATGTGACTTCAACCGACTAGCCTGCGAACGCAGACGTATTTCCGGCTGTCGTTTCTCTCCACCGAAATCGGAGAGAAACGACAGCCGGAAATACGTCTGCGTTCGCAGGCTATCAACTGACGAGCTTATCGGGAAGATTCGCTTAGGACGCTAGATACAAAACAGCAAGTTAAAAATTGTGGCGCTCGTTCCACCGCATCTGCTTGTAATGAAATGAAGAAGATTTTCATCGACAGAGTTAAATTAAGGTGTTTCGATACAGTTTTTTTGGGACCATACCTAACTTTTTGAATCGGCTCTTAGACAGTCTTCTCCTTGTCAGATCAACGTGAAATTTGCAATACTTGTTGGTTTTGGATTGAA
>Ga0126336_10001044_pt1 | contig 13461 bp, 3 predicted proteins | sample SidCmetagenome_FD_92530 | JGI IMG/M metagenome (GOLD analysis project Ga0126336, IMG submission 92530) | Coral microbial communities from El Islote,Puerto Morelos, Mexico - Siderastrea C C metagenome | ecosystem: Host-associated > Invertebrates > Cnidaria > Coral | place: El Islote,Puerto...
GTCTTGGAACCAGAGTATATATTAAAAAAGTTGTTTTGCTGCACATAAGCAGACAACACAATCAGACTCTACGGCTTGCCGAAAACAAAATTATCAGATCATTTTAACGTTCAGTGTAAGAAACAAACAACTTAAACAAACAACGTACGGAAAATTATTTATAGGAGACCGTGAGAGCATTAAAGCAGCTCAGAAGTATTTCCTTCCCTTACATTTATCGCCGCTTCATAGAAGAAATACTGCTACTGAATCCAAAACAGTATGAATCAACGTTTGTCACTTAGTATGTGATTTTTTAATTATTATTTCAGTGGTCTTTTATAAACCACTTAAAAAGGATTTCAAACTGTTGGCGTTAATTACACTGGCTTACATGTAAAGGATTTATTGTTTGTCTGGCAATAATTGGACGTTGAATTACCATGAATAAAATATTACGTTGGTGAGGAATAAGCAAAACATGCTCAGCAAACCAATGATGACAATTTACACTGATAATCTAACAAGATGAAATTATTAATGTGAAAATATCCATTAGACACTGAGAGAACTTTTTACTATTTCAGCGATAAAATCGTTTTAATCATTTTTGCTTTAAAATTAAATGTCTGCTGACACAATAAAGTTAAATGAGAAACCATCCCTGATGCAAATTGCTTCACGGCTAATCTGTGGTTTACCATTCAGTCGCAATTGTTGATAAAAGTAATTGAAAAAGGTGCCAAGGGAAGAAAATTGGACTTTTGTTGCCATGTTCACCGTTTCTGGAAGAAATTTTTAATTGTTTTCTAGGCACGTTTATCGCATCTCCAAACCAGTACAATTTCTAGAGACTGTTAGTGTGGTATTATAGATTTGTCTCTTTAGTTAAAAAATACAATTTCACTCATCCCACATGTTTGTTGATACTCCAAGCTCGCTAATATAATTCAAAGAATACCCTTAAAAATGGATATTCATGGATATTCGTTTAAAAGCAAACATGAATCTTGTCCCCAAGCGTCTGAAGATAATAGTCCCTCGCTGGAGTAAATTTGTTGCAATAAGTGTCTGATCTTCACTTGCAATTGAGCCTTAGATCCTTGGATGGCAAGTAACCAAGTTACCCATTGCGGTAACCAGCTGCATCATATCGAAGTATTACGTCCTAAGAAAGTTGGCAGTTAAAGTATAGAGTCATTAAACGGCTCTCTAACTGAAATAAAACCCAGGGTTGTTGTTTTCATCTGAATGTTATTTACCTTCTTCCTCGCTTTCTTTACTAGCTGATGCATTGGAAACAAATAGCAACAAAATTACTTATTAAATTACTTAGTTACCTTTTTAAACTGTCAGTAGCAATCTGACCTCATTGATTTCCATAAGGTACGCGAAACAAATCATGACTAGTAAATTCAACTGCATTTGAAAATATATTGCTAAGAAGAGTTAGGTAAATAGTGATAGCTTTCAAAGTTTAAAAGTTTGTCTTTCACAGACGTAAATTCAGACACGGGAATACTTTAATTGCCGGCACGTTTACATTGACTTAGCATGTGCTTTTGTCTGTGGGTAGGATTGACACTTTCTAAAAGCCTTTACAATAAAATCTAATCAGTTGTGGCATCATTGCTGTGAAAACGAATTTAGCTAAGACGTGCAAATGTCAACTTTCTTTTGTTGTTGTCGGGCAACTCCTTTTTGTGGCCATTCAACCGTAACGTATCCAATCTGACCTTTCTAAAATGTTTACAAGAAACATTGGTACAGAAAGAGAAAGGTGTTGTCAGCGATACAGTAAACCACAAACTTATGGCCACGCTGACGTACATGACGGTACAGATGGAACCTGGCCTTCACTCAATGTCGCCTACAAATTGATCCACTGAGGCGCAGTCACTTTATAAATCAATGATCGACAACAATCGATTGGAATCGAAGAGTGCTATCAATTCTTGTCAGCAATGGATAGGAATCAACAGAGAAAGAAGTATAAAGTTCGAATGTTATCCATTGCCGCTAGCAATCAATAAGGATTTAATGATTTTTACTGGACAGGTTGTTGGTCATCTCACTAGTGATTATTTACACAATCTCTATTGTTGCAGTTGAATACTTCAACTGAAACCTCCTCATAAAGTGGCCTTTCAAAGTTATTTACAAAAAATTAAAATTAAAAAATCGCGAATGGGAAATACAGAAGCCATTTGACATGAGACATGTAAATCACAATCTGTAGGATTTCGTTCTTAGCTTATCTCTAAATGTTACTGGAACAGTTCGCACTTAAATTCTGTAATATCTGAGCATTTTGTCAGAAAAAAAAATATCGAGACAGAGGGGAAAACTGTACGGGAAAACGCTTCCTTTGAAATGCAAACACGTTTAATCAGCACACTTCTCTTGTTGAGCTCGTTTGATGATCGCGAAGGACGCACCAACTGTTATGATTGGAACAGTGTGACCGTGTGGGTTTAGTATCTGAACAAATAAGAGAAATGATTGGTAACGATTGCTGTCGATTTTTGTCAATCAATAGAACTTCATTTTTGTGAGTTCTATTGCTATCGATATATGACAATCGCGGATTGATATCCCTCGAATTACGAGTGAATATGGTTTTCTATCGTTGGTCCGGCACTGTCTGCATCTCATGTTAGGGTTGTCTGACTCTTCGGGCTGCATGGTGTTGGATAAGACGACATCAACTGACAATAACAGTCAGCCTACTAATATCGAATTGTATCGGCCAATTATTGACCAGTCAACAAAAACGATTCTACGAACTTCCTTTCGTGAACGGCCACCGACTGCTATCGACTGACATCGAAAACCTGTGAAAATCTGCTATTCGATAAACAGTCGATAAAATCGATCATGTTAAACCTCTCAAAATGTTCTCTCTTAGAATAGTTGTCGATTTCCAATAACAAACGAATTGATTGATTAATATCGATTGCTATTGACTTCCATCGATTATCAGTTTTATGGAATAGTAAGGTTGGAGTTTGCCACATTAACTGTCTGTTTTAGCCACTGCACATGGGTAATAAATAGTTTCTGGCAGTTATCAGATACACGTGTGTCATCTTTAACCTGTACAATGGTTCCCTGTCACTTCTGCAGGTCCTGAATATTGCTGTTTGTTTGTTTCTATTTTGTTTTCTTTGCTGTGTACTCCTTTTCTGGAAGTAAAACATTTTCGTCTTTGATCTGCTGAACATACGTTATGACGCAGGTTTTTTGGCCTTTGGTCAAGCCATCATCCCTGTTAGAAACAAACGGAAGATCAGATTTCTGAATGTCTCTGCAAGGGATACAAAGGGAAAACGTCCCTGATCGCGGATTGCCTTTGCTGTGTAGCAATTATACACATTGAAATCTATTTGAAGTTGTCTTTTGACATGAATTCCGCTTTATTTTCAAGTTCACTGTCGGTGTCTATCTATGGAGCGTCCACGGTGAAATGAATAATCCGCAGAGCAAAGAAAGGGTTTTCGAACCTGTGGGATTAGAAGATGTGATAAACTCTAAATGAGTCAGTGTAAACCATGTAATTTAAATTGCTTAGATCACAGAGTCCTCACAAAGCTTACCTTAGTATTAATTGAAATTCTAATATTTTGCTAACCTTAACAAGTGCAAAGTACAAAGTGAAGAATAATTTCGTTGTTACTACAGAATTAGAATCAAAGGAGTCCATTTTGAAATTTCAATCCGGGAAAAACATTCATCGCGTGCTCAAATTGATACCATGTTTAGTAATTTAATTTAGGCAGATCCTTGAGGGCCTATCCACGTTTAGCTTCTATTTCTGTTAATAAAATTATTATTAAACAGCCTCACGTTTCAAAATATCAGTAGGACATTACCCAAAACACTAAGCACTTTGAAACAGAATTATAAGCACTTGGAGAGAAAATCATTAGAAGGAAATAACCCCTTGAGAGTGATCGTGTAAAGAGACCAATCTAGTAAAGCACACATAGGAAATGAAACATGTCAAAAAGTGAGAAGCCTTAATGGATTCTAACCGTGTAATGAAAATATTGCAGCATCCCAGTTTTGACTTTTTAATCAACTTATCATGTATGTATCCGCTCTTCTGTTTGTTTTAACAGGAAATATTCTTAATTGCTTAAAATATGATCGCATCTGAGTTCCTCAGAGCAATATAAATGACTGCCCTGGTAATACATGAGATAAATGTGCATAGTTCATTCACTGAGCTACTCAAACCAACAAGATTAGGGATAAGTGATATTTCTTCATCTGATTCGGATAAAGGTAAGTACCTCCGTGTTTTAGAAAGAGCCAAGAATAGACAAATTGCATATAGGTAAGTTAATCCACTAAACTAAATGATGTCTCGTTGAGGGTTTTTGAAGCTGAAATATTAATTATAACACCGACTTTCTATTCTCGTTTGTTATGGTTAAGTATATAACTCGATACTAATTTCAACTCATATGAAATGATATTAATCTAAGAGATAAGCTTAACAAGCGACATGTCAGCTTTGGCTAGTTATTTTGCACTGTTACTGTGTCGGGATGGTTTGGTATTCCTTCGCTTCTTCTACTTAAGTTCTTCGACTCAACTCTGCGATGGCCATTTCTTCATCGCAAGTGTTTGCCATAGAAATCGAATTGTCCATAGCATTGAATTAAATTACCCTACTCCAGAGATAATATTATTGAGATTCTCAGCACTAGTCTAATTCAAACCATATTGCGATGTCTTTGATGGTAAGTTTAGCTTCACCTACCTATCTGTCCTGTTGTGAATGAATGATGTTAAGATCTTTTATAATTGGAACGGTTGTAAAATTCCTTTTACCAAGAATACGCTGGATGTTATCCACGACTAAAATCCCGGCCGTGGTTTAAAACCGTTTGTAAACAGAGCAGTAATAAAAAGTCCGACCGTTTTACATCTGAGGATTTTCGATTTGATTTCTTATACAGCAACCAAGAGTAAATGCAATTTTTTTTATTCTAATAATTTTGCAGGAAGTGGACATATAGGACACGCAAAACAAGCTGTATCTTCCATGATTATGCACCTTTCTTACCACATATGGGCAAAATAAGACTGTTATTGTTTTCTCATGTTTTTAAGTGTGCCGACTCTTGTATTAAGACTTCGGGAACACTCAAGAACATAAACAAATAAACGCAAATTCTTATTATTTTGAAATGAATAGGAATCAAGCATTCATTTTCTTAAGCTGCTAGACATAACATACAGACAGGAATTAAAAATTAAGCTACCTATTTCAGTTCACATTTAAGAAATCCGCCTATCTGCTGCTATCGTTTTAAACATAGTGACTTTAAATTTTTTTTATCAAATTAACTCGGATATATAATACTGGAAATGGTACGTTTTATTTTATAAAAACCATTACAAAATAGAATTAAACATATTTCGCTTAGTGTGAGCCCTTTACTGTCGTGGTTACTCCACAGCGAACTTCCTGACGCTAAGGCAGCAAATTAAATATCGGAAGTATTCTATCTTACAGATTAAGTTCAACTTTGATTTTCAAATCAAGTAATCTCTGGGCATTTTTGTGTCTTTTGGCCATTGGGAAGCATGGGAAGGGCCAAACATTGTGCTAGCTGGGAAGGGAAGCTAGCTGGCATGGGAAGGGCCAAACATTGCGCTAGCTGGTAGTTTGTTATCGAATGCATTAGTTCAAAATGTCCCACAACAAGAGAAACAACAAGTGCAACAAATGCGCAACGACAGAGAGAGAATGGAAAACCTTATTAAATTTCAAAAAGAGTGTAACTGTGCAGGGCTAACAACAAAAAGAATGTTCACTTTGCACAGGATAAAAATATGTGACATGACCGTCCTAAATCACTTTTTTTCCGTAACGCTTGGCATTTGCGTATTTTAAGCAAAAACAAACCAACAAACAACAAAATTAATCTGAAAAAACAAAAAAAGAAGAAAAAATAACAGCAAAAGAAGAGACGCATAACTTAATGGCTTTCCCAAAGAAATCAAATGCACACAAGCCGTCTTCGTCTTTGTTACTTGTAACGAACATGTTAATTTTCAGCACCTCGATTTCCACGATAAATTCCCTCATATTCGTTGACAATGCATAAACACTGTACTACTTTTGCCTCACCCTTCTCAATGATCACAGACCGTGAGCTATTGCTAAAGGAAGTACTTTAATAAAAAAAAAAACGGCACATTTGATTTTTATTTGGACAAACCATGTTCCGACCGTTGGAAAGGACTTCTTCAGTTGTAAACGTACGTTGTAACGGTTGAAATATGTTCTGTCAAACGTGCCGCCTTTTTTCTTAACATTACCATCAGTCTGCTGATCTTTTATAAAGAAGTTGGAGGTGCGTTTTCGTGTAATTTTTTCTTTTAAGTAATTTGAGCAATGTCTAAATTCTGTATCCATTTGCAAATATCGCTATAAGGCGAAAGGCGCATTTCCCTTTTTACCTCGTATTTGCAACAATATTTGCCTTATAAAACGAGTCAAGTGACAATTGACCAGAAATATTTGTGCCTGTGAACAAAAGTACAATCGTTATAATATGTCATACTAATGCAAGACATACGTCGTATTTTGTAGCTGTGATATACAGATTTCTCGATGGAAGAGATAGCGACAATAAATTAAAAGCTCGCACGATTGAACGCAGCAATGTATTTAAGAACCTTTTTTCCTTTGCTTGTCTCTCGCAATTTCCGCTGCGCTTTACCGTTTTCTTTTTAGTGCTATATTACTTTGAATTGTCTATGAAACTAGCCTAATTCGTTTTCCAGATAAGAGTTTCTTTTAATGTATAAATATATTTTTCGTAATGATATTCTGTCGAACAATGTTGCCACAATTTCTGTGGTAGTAATAAATGAAAACTAAACTATTGTAGTTCAAAATGTCTGAATTATTTTCTATTTTATTTTATTTTAATTTTTTTTGGCAGAAATCATCGGATAGATGCTTCTTTTTCCCTGAGTAGTTTGTTATTGGCGGCTTAGAGTCCGATTGAAACTAGGATTTTATAGTTTCGGCTTTTGCGAAAACAAGTTGGAGACTAACGAGAAGGGATAAAGTAGAAAAAGTGTATGGAGAACTTAATCAGTAAAAATATGACGAAAATATATTCTCTCTGCGAAAAACTCCGTTTTAACCAATCCTAGATTCAATTGTTACAATGCAGAAATACATGAGAACACTCACCGGAAAAAAGGGATGTATTGCACTTTGAGTATCAAATTCAGACGAAAAAAATGACGAGGGTACGCCGAACTCTTTTTAGACCGGTACTTTTTCTTAATATCACACGATTATGGGTGTTTTGACTGCCTTATATCTACTAACTTTTATACCGTCTGCTTTTGACGGCAAATTTCTCCCAGAATAATCAACAATAGGTGTCAGTATTTCCATCAAATTACTTTGCAGTCAAGGAAATAAAAGGTAAAAAGCCTTTTTGTAAACACAATTGTTCAAAACGGAACTACATATCTCTCCATGCTTTCCCTGAGGCGTTTAAATTACAAAATTTACAAATTGCACGTAGCTTTTCCTGCTGCGATGGTTCATTCCAGATATTTCAAATTTTATTCACAATCCTAACTGAAACTCAGTGGTGCTCAAATATTATTGATGCTACCTCGAGGAGTCAGTTGTCGAAATTAAAAATTGAGTAAACAGAGTTAGAACTTCAATCTGCTTTGTCCACGGGCGATAACCGTTTTTCTCAAAAACTGCGATAAGCAGGTACGAAGAAAAGGAGAACGTGTGATTAATGTTTGCCCACGTCCTATATCTCGAAGCCATGATTTGCATCAAATATTAATTTCTTTAATCCGATGTGATAGATTTTTGTAAGCTCGTTCTGATAGATGAGGTCTTCTGGAGACCACCTGCCATTATAAAAGCGAAGAAAATTTCCAATATTAATCCTTTTCTTTTTCTTTTCAGAGGAAACTATTATCACAAAATGAAAAAGGTACAGCAAAATTCCATGAGCCATAGTTTGCTGAACAGTGCGAATGTGTCTGAAGAATTTTTTTTCTTTCTTTCTTTTTTGATTAAGTAACAACAGCATTTTCCTTGAAAGCAGAAGGTTTTCTGGTATACAGTAATTATGATTCCCAAAGTGCAAGACAGTTTAAAGCTGAATATTTGGAATATACTTTAAATGTCGTATAAAAGCTGAACTAAAAAATTATTCACAACAACCTGTTCATTCTCTAGCCAATACCACCAAAGTCCTTCGATTTTGGCTAGTAATTACCTTGGTAACTTTTGCTTTCCTCTATGAGCTAACTTGCTTAAGGGCAAATTCTTCAGCATAACGCTTTCCAAAGATTCTAACAATTCGGGCTTGTTTGTCTGTTGTTGTTTGTCAGTGTTTTATTTTATTTTATTTTATTTTTCATTAAAAATTCTAAATAAGAAAGATTGCAACTCTAAAATAAACGTTTCTGAGTCAACCAAAAAGTGGCATGGGATTTATGGTAAACAAAGACATTTCTGTTTGTATTACTAGAAATAAAGCGAATCCACAGTAATTATGCAAATGATATCTTTCCACATGTTCTATGTTTATACAAAGTCTTCGCGTGAGACTCTCATGCATTACTCTCTCTCATGCATTACTCTCGGCTACAATTCCATTTTTTTCTTAGATGCATTTCATTGAGGGAACAGTTGCGAACTATCTGGCACCATCCAATCTATATAATTGCACACTTTGCTGAAAGAAAATTAATAAGGGTGGCCACTTTGGCCGGAGTCCATTATTTACTCAGACGCAACTGCTTTTTGATTATTACGAAGATAGCATCTCTTTATGGCACATACAGATATTTTTTTTTGTTTGAATTTCGCCTGTTCCAAACTGAACACCCAATCATAAATGCTAAGAGAAGAAAAAATAACTACATATAAACACATCAATAAGTTCAAGGTCCAAACTTTCCAGCCTTGATGTCATCCTCATCAAGACTGAAAGTTTGCAATGAGGCGTTATCACTTCACTTTGAAAACATTGTTGCTTGCCTTGATGGGCGATATACTAATATGTCAGAGTCACTCAAGGATTTATGCAAAGCATCTTAAAACTTGAAAACACATAAGAAAAGAAAGGAGGCTGCTTGTGGTTGGGTGCTGGGAAAAGAAAGAATTTATTGACGCGGCCAAACATGTTCCACAGGACACCACCCATTTAAAAAAACTAATATTCAAGCCCTCCAAGCCGGTGATTTTGAATAGCAATTAAATTTGACTACCGAAAACGTTTCCATTGTCTCGATTTTTAATTGACACTCGCTAATGCCTGACACATTCGTATTATAAAACGCCCATTTGAAATCACGTCAAAAAGCTATCCCAGACTCCCTTTATACTTTTAATCTTCGTGATTCCTCTTTTTAACGTCACGTTATAAGCCTTGCACGTGGCCTTGATGAGGTTTTTAACTGGCCTGACATTTTTCCCGTTGCCAAGCAACGGTTCATCTCATTTTGATCCAGCTAGCTTTTATGAATTATTTTCGGCTAAAGGCATAGCAATTAACTAATTTCAATCAGCACGAAAACGTGAACACCGACAGTGGAAACTGCGAAATTGGAAATCAACGACACTTAATTACATATGCTTGATGTACGCAAACTATCGACCATGGGAACAAAAGCTAAACAAAATTACCACCATCTAAAGTGTGATCATTCAATAGCTTCTCCGGCAGCTCTTCAGTTTAATTTCGGTAGTGTTTTGTTTTCGTTAGTTAGTATGTTTGCCTGTCCCTTTGTTTGTTTGTGTTTGTTTGTTTGTTTGTTTGTTTGTTTCTTGTTGTTTTAACACCCAATTTGAGATTCTCCAGCGTAAAAACCTGAACTAATTAAAAAGCAATCGACGTTGTGAAAGAAATTTTGGCAAAAAAAAAAACGTTAGAACATTGGAATTCGTCATGTAAAGCAGGCTCCTTTTTCTTTCCTCTCAAGAATAACATGGTAACTGAAGTTCGCCTGCTCTTTTTGTAGTCTCCTGTTTGGAAAACTTGTTCACGGTTGCTGAGATGCCTCAGGACTTTGGGTTTTCAAAGAAATAGGGTGTACTTTAAACAATGAAATAAAAGAGAGATTTTTCTACTTTAAGACAGTTCGCCACCACACAAGAACAATTTAAGTTGATGTTTTGCTTCCCATCTACTACCTTTAACTCAACTAATAAATATATATATATATTTTCAATTTTCCTAAAATTCATCATCCCCTTCCCTTTCTAGATACTAGAAATCGTAAAAATTCTGAAAGATATTTGGGAATTTTAAGTTACAAACTTATTAGGATCAGGCATTCCAGGACTATACGAAACTTTGAGGAGATAATTAAGAAACTTCGCTCAAACGTTGACAGAACATATAGCATCTAACCGTAAACTTCCTTAAACGTTATAGTCCACTTCAGGGGTTTTGCTTACTCATGCAAAGACAACGTTTTCGATTTTTGCTTGTTTGTAAATTAGAATTCCTTTCCACCCTATCACGTTTCCGTGCACCAGAATAACCATTCTTAGGCCAGTATGGTTAGGCTTTTATCGAGGCAAATGTGCCCCTTGTCATTTCAAAGTCAAAACAAAAAAACAACTTCTAAACTCCATTGGAAATACAAATTTAAATTGGAAAGAAAAAAAGGAAATGAATTTAGGGAGTTGCAGTCAAATGACGTCATTTTTGAAAATGGCTTTTTTTTTCTTTGCAGTTGATTTGCTTTTAAAATATTGAAATCATTGAATAGTAATATTACTCACCACTGACGCCATGGCGACTGCCAGCGCAAGACAAGAACCTCATCTGTGATTATACATGTATTTGTACACAAATGTTTTATATATTTTACTAGATTGAAACTATAGAGCAGTATAACTAAATAAAAGTAACGTGTATACAATCAGTCGTCAATGTAAGAACAACTTCGTGAGAGGAATTTTCTCTTAATAACCGTTAAACATTAAAACACTGGGTGGCAGGAGGGCTTTTGAGTTAGTAGATGACCATTTATATGACAGCTTTAAATAATTATGTTGTAGAATCTGCTTGTGAGGTCAGTCAACTACATTTTAGCTTAAAAGTTATTTTGCTTATAGATGCACATGAATAGAAAACAAACAAACAAGCAAGCGGAATCGGGTGCTAATCTGATTAAAAATTTCAGCGTTGTTTTATTGTTTTATATGTTTGTTTTAGTTACAGTATTGTAAACGGATGCTGTGTTTCTGTTTGATTTCTTGAGTGTACTTCCTAACAAAAATATTGATTAATCTAGGCATATGCACCTGATAATATAAACGCCAAGAATCGATTTAGTTCAACTCCAGAGTAGACTTGCTGTTTTAAGATAAAGTATCTAGTTTATTTTGTTTTATTTCATTTCATTTTATTTTTGCTTTACATTATCAGTAACGCAACATTGCTTCCAAATTTAAAGCAGAAAGCTCAATCCGAAAAATAAGGAAAGGAAGAAAAGTTGAAACAACACCTGTATTCTTTACAATTATCAATTTCATAACTTTTTTCGTAAAAAATCAAATATATCAATTACCACTTTCATACTAATAATGATTATTATGTCATGTTTTCTACGCCTTTGTAATAAAATATTGCTAATTTGAATTTTTACCATTGCAAAATTTATTTATTTTGTCTTTGTAATTTTTCGGTGCACGAAAATGAAAATAAAAGTAGTTATTCTTATTCATATTACACTTGCTTTATTTTCACTTTGGACAGTTTGGGATCTGAACAAACCGCAATTGTTAAAATTTCCACCCTAAAATTGTTAACTCCTAATAGCCGTGAAGGAATAAATGGCATCAATTCACTTTGTTCTTCGTGTGAAATGCTGAACAGACAATAGTCAGTTTTTAGATCGAAAATAGGTGATAAATGAAGAGCACACAATATATCTTTTGCGTTTAGAATTCAACATAACGCATATTTACTTTTGATACAAAGCGTTCCGAGCTATTCGGAAGTAGTAATGGTTGTTAATGTTTAAGGCCGGCCAATCTTTCACCTCTTTCTGTAACGAATTCAAATGTATGATTTCTTTTCATATCTAAAAGCATGCAAGTCAATTATTGTCTCTAACAAAACTTACCTCAGTATATCATCTGAGCTTCCTCAAGTATAGAAATCCTCTGTATAATGAAGTCACAGTTTGATGTTTCAATGTTTCATATATCATGTCAGGATGTTTACATTTAGGATATGCTAATCTGCATAGTTTGTTGAAAATCGGCTTATTATTTGTGTCAGCGTTGGTCTCGTATCGTGTGTCTGAAAGAATACTGTCACCTGTTGTGGATTTTGCTCAAGCAATAAACGTGCGCCAAAACCAAGTAGACCATGGATAATCATGAATTTTATTCCATCACACTGCAGCTAATTGTTTTTATTTTTAATCATTTAATACCCTACGGAAACTTAGACATTCAAAAAGGAATGTACTGTACCAAAATTGAAAGATTTTATTTTAATCCCGTTGTTCCAAATCGCGCAAAACGCTGTCAATCATTTCCAACTCTGAATCTACGCTATCCCGTCTAAAGAGTTAAACTGTAGGCCACAGCTTTAGTCGGTGGTTTTTGCTCTGCTGTTATATTTAAAGAGTTTATCTCCAAATAGAATAAAACACAAAATAAGAAAGAAAAAAACAAAGACAAAACAAAGTGAAACAACGCTCTTTAAGTATATAGTTAACAAAGGTAAAGCGCTAACGTATTACATCCACCATACGACTGACCGGATACAGGTATACAAAATGCATACAAATAAATTAATGCATCAGCTTATGACAGCACTGTTCTTTTGCCTCTGCGTATACAAAAAAAAACACGTCCTGAGTTGTTTGCTCTTACTTTACGTCCACGCACTGAAAGGGACATAACAAATTTTCGAACGCAAAACTGCTCAGTGACGTGGGGAACGAGCCATTATCGTGTCCAAAAGCTAGGCCCATAAAAAGCGAAATGTGCAGCTGGTTTTGAAGTGGGAACTTCACAGAAATATCAGGGATTGATTTGACAATATTTAGTTTAGTTAATGCTGGTTAATACGCAGGGACACTTTTTGCAAATCGTGTGAAGACTAATGAAACAGACATGTCTTAGATCGAGGAAGCTCAGCTCTTTTCTGTCATTATCTGTCGAAGCGGCTACCACGTAAAAACTAAAGTTTGCCAAGAAATCCTGCATGCTCTTTTAAGTCGTAGCTGTTCATGTTAATAACAGCATCCAAAAGGAATTGAGATAATTAAAATTCAAGAAAATTCATGAAAATTTACTAGTTGGTGGTATGTTATCTACATCATTAAGCAGAACCCGCCCGGGGAAGGGAGATGGGGGGGGGGGGAGGGGGATTTGTGCCGCCCCAAAGAGTAGGGTCTTTTGCCCTTGTGGGTCCGAACGGCCCGTACAAACTTTGGCAA